>JGI24654J20067_1000290_pt1 | contig 13005 bp, 14 predicted proteins | sample MalvirmetaMSP109_FD_20067 | JGI IMG/M metagenome (IMG submission 20067)
TACTCCAAGCGCAACGTCAGCTACGCGATTGACGAAGCTGAATTGATCCTGCAGTGCAAGGCGTGCCTCCGACACTCTTCAGTTATTCTGCAAAGCTACTTCCGCGGTCTGGGCGCCGGTGTAGAACTGATTGCCAAGCAAGGCGAGATCCTTTACGCCTTCCAACATCTGCGCTTGCACGAAGTCCCATTGACGGGCGGCGGTAGCAGCTTCCGCATGAGCACCGAACTTGAGCCCAGGCTCCTTGACGCAGCAACCAGGCTGATCCGAGAAATTCGCTGGACGGGTGTAGCGATGGTCGAGTTCAAGTGGAACCCGGCCACCAAAGAATACTGCTTGATGGAGATCAACGGACGTTTCTGGGGTTCCCTACCACTCGCCATGGCCGCCGGCGCCGATTTTCCAGCGATGCAGGCAGAGCTGTCATTGACCGGTGAACTTGGCACCTACCCCCCATACCGGCGCGGTGTGTATTGTCGAAACCTGCCTAGCGACGTCATGTGGCATGAGATGGTGTTGCGATCACACAGCGACGCTATCACCCAAGTCCCTTCACTAGGGAAGGTGCTGCTTGATTTGAGCAAGGTTCTGTCAACCAGACACCACTTCGATACTCAGTGCTTCAGTGACCCGCTCCCCGGGCTGGTGGAAGTCAAACGCCTTGTCGCGCGTCAAGGCCACCGGCTGTTGGGCTTACTGGAAGAGAGTTGGTTCACACTCTCTCAGCGTTTGCTTTGGCGCAATGGGACAGTTCGTGAGAAACTGCGAGGGTCCCGGAAAATATTATTTATATGTTATGGCAATATCAACCGCAGCGCCTTGGCGCAAGTACTCATGACAGCCCAGCTGCCGCCCAGTAGTTATCTGGATATTCGCTCTGCGGGCTTTCACCCCCAGGAACAGCGCCCTGCAGATCCACGAATGGTCCAGGTCGCGGAGCAACATGCTATAGACCTCACTTACTCCCGATCACGATGTGTGGACACTGATCTCATCGCAGATAGCGACATCATATTTGTCATGGAAAAAGGGCACTATGACAGGTTAGTTGCAATGCATCAGGATGCGGTCGACAGGACTTTTTTATTGGGTGCCGGTTTATCTGACCCGGTACTTCCTCGCGCAGAGATACCAGACCCGTACAATAAATCTGATGCTGTCTACCGCACATGCTTTGGCGATATTGCACGAGCAATAAAGCGCGTTGTAGAAGAGCTACCTATCGACTATGCCAGCTATTGAAGCCTTCAGCGGGGAGGAACTGACATTGGCAGAGAATTCCCCCAGGGAGCCATTCTTCTCCGTTATCATGCCTACCCGAAACCGACCAGAGCTGTTCAGCCGGGCGCTGCATTCGGTGTTGACCCAATCGTTCCTTGATTTCGAAGTTTTGGTGATAAACGACGGTTCCAGTGATGACCACCTCCCCCGCTATCGTGAGTTGGAGAAGGAGGCCGAGATACGAACACGCTGGCACCATCTGCTCCAGCGGCCTAATGGTCATGGCCCCAGCTATTCGATCAATACCGGAGCAAGACTGGCGAGAGGATCGTACCTGTGCATTCTGGATGACGACGACACTTGGGAGGACGCGCGTCACCTTGAAACCGCACACAGGGTGATTGAGGCCGCCGATGGCCTCGTCGACGTATATTACAGTAACCAGGCCGCGTACACAGCCGACAACATGCGTGTGCCAGGGCCGCTATGGCTAGAGGGTTTGGGAAACTCATTACGGGAGCCCAACGCCCCATTTGGCACCTTCAGGGTCAGCCCAAAGACTTTGCTCTCCCATGGTGGATTCCCCCACCTCAACTGCACCATTATTCGGCGCGACCTCTTTCTGGAACTGGGCGGTATGGATGAGGGTATCCGCTACGAATGTGAGGTAGACCTGTACCTCCGCACGCTGAGTCACGCGCAGCTCATAATCTATACCAAGAGTTTTATAGGCCGGCACAACGTGCCTAGAGCAGACCGGAAAGACAACGAGTCCACCATCGCGAATCTGACTGAAAAACGTCTATCTCAGCTACGGGTCTACCAGAAAAGCCTGGCCTTGAGTCAACACCCAGACGTCATAGCGGCCTGCCAATCACGGTTAGCGGACCGCTACAAGCACCTTGCAGCTGACTTCAAGCAACGTTCCCGGCACACACTGGCTGCGCTGTTCGCGCGTTTCGCCCTGGCGTGTCGATTTTCAATTAAATGGCAAGCATATACTTGGTACCTCGAAATGCTGGCTAAGGTAAGGGAAAGATAGTGCAAGCCTTGAATCATCTGCGAACGTTGCTGCGCCACCCGATGCTCTTCAGGCGCTACAAACCTATCATTCTAATGAGCCACATGCGGGCCAATACCAGCCTCCTGGGACACCTGCTGGGCAGCAACGCGGAGATCGAGGGTTACTACGAGTTGCATATTGGCTACTACAGCTGGCGGAGCCTGATCCGACAAAAGCTACTGCATTTTGCGCGTCACCCTTCAAAGCGCGCGGCTCGGTTTATCTTCGACAAGGTCTTGCACGATGATCACTATGTTGACCTGAATCTGTTCAAACAAGGTAAGGTTATGTTTGCTCTGAGGCCTCCGGAAAAAACCATCCCGAGCATCGTTAGCCTGTACCGATCGGTCGAGCCTGACCACCCCTACACAGACACTGGCAATGCGGCACGTTATTATACTGAAAGGGTTCAGTCACTGGCCCGGATCGCCCAGTCCAGCCCCGTGGATTTTCTTTACCTGGATGCGGATACCCTGCGTGAGGACACGTCTCCCACGCTTACTGCCCTCAGCCAGTTCCTCGGCCTCAAACAGCCCCTGCACGAACATTATGAGCAACAACCTCTGACCGGCGCCGAAAAGGCGGGCGATTCGTCAGAGTCTATTGGTTCGGGAAAGGTTGAGCGTGTAACCCGCAACTATGCCGATATTCAGGTATCCAAGGAGGTGATGGCACAAGCCCGCGAACGCTTTGAAGAGGCCAGAAGCCAAATTATTCGCAGCCCTCGGTGTATCAGAACGGTGACCTTGCATGCCGACAGCTGACCCTACCTACAACGCCCTGACTGCTCACCTGGTTATTGGTGATTGGGCCACGCCCACCTTGTCGCCGGGGACCACAGCGGAGACCGGCATCCAGCAGCACAGTTTGCAGAGCGCCCAGGTAGCCTGCGATGATGAGGGCCGCATGTTGGCGCTTGTGGGTGAAGTGTTCGCGCTTGGGGCTGAAGCAATCCAGCCACTGGATGCCGATACGCTACTCGACCGCTACCGAAACTCGGCAGAAAACCCTTTCACTGCACTACATGGGCGCTGGGCACTGCTGGTATTCGACCCAGGCAAACAGCAGATTCTCTTCGCTACCGACAGGCTTGGCCGGCTACCGCTGTATTACGCCGAGTGCGAAGGGATGCTTCACGTTAGCACACGCTTGCCCAACGTGATGGAAGCTCGGCAGCCAACGGCACTGGACCGCCAGAGCCTGTACGACTATGTCTACTTCCATATGATCCCTTCGCCAGGCTGCGTCTACTACGACATTCGCAAAGTCCGCGGCGGCCATTGCGGCACTGTGACCGTCAACGGCGTCGCCGTTTCCCGGTATTGGTGTCCAGTATTCAACGAGAGACCAGCGCGCTCGCGGCCGGCAATGAAGAACCTGCTCTGCAACACCCTAAAGGCCTCCGTACGCCGTGCCGCCCACGACGGCGAGGAGCGCAAGATCGGCGCGTTTCTGAGCGGCGGGCTGGACAGTTCGACCGTGGCAGGTATGCTGAGCGAAGTGCAGGAATCCGGCTGTGACGCCTATGCGATCGGCTTCGATGCCGAAGGCTATGACGAGATGGCCTTCGCCCGGATCACGGCTCAACACTTCGGCATCCGCCTGCATGAGTACTACGTAACACCCGATGACGTAGTAGCGGCTCTACCGCACATCGCCGCAGCTTTCGACGAGCCGTTCGGTAACTCCTCGGCCCTGCCCGCCTACTTTTGTGCCCGACTCGCGGCAAGTGACGGCGTCTCTGTGCTATTGGCAGGCGATGGCGGGGATGAATTGTTTGCCGGTAACGAGCGCTACGCCCACCAAAAGCTGTTCGAGCACTATACCCGCATCCCGCGCTGGGTCCGTACGGGCATGATCGAGCGACTGGCCGGACTGTTGGGGCAAGGCAACCGCTTGGGCAGCAAGGCTGCCAGCTTTCTTAAGCAGGCGAACACTCCGCTACCTGATCGTCTGCAGTATTACAGCTTCCTGGAGCAGAATGCGCCGGACAGGGTTTTTCACCCGGACTTCCTGGCGGCGGTGAACACGCAACAACCAATAGCCCTGCTTAAAGCGACCTACACCACACCGGAACGTGCGTCCACGCTGAACCGGATGCTGTTTCTGGACTGGCAGATCACTCTGGCGGACAACGATTTACGTAAGGTCGACAAGGCCTGTGAGCTAGCGGGCATCGAAGTACGCTATCCCATGCTTGACGATACACTGGTATCTTTGTCGATGGAGATACCGTCCCGGTGGAAACTACCGGGGAGGTCACTGCGGCACTTTTACAAACAGACGTTATCAGGCTGGCTGCCAGACGCCACCATTGCCAAATCAAAACACGGCTTTGGCTTACCGTTTGGAGTGTGGATGAAAACCCACGCACCGCTTCGCGACATGGCGTACGACAAGGTACTGAAACTGCGCGAGCGCTCCATCTTCCAGTCCAGCTTTTTGGAAGAGGCAGTCGCCAGGCACCATGGTGGTCATGCGGCTTACTACGGAGAACTTGTGTGGCTGTTGGCTGTGCTGGAAATCTGGCTCGAAACGCACGAGGTGGCGGCATGAATCTTTTCACCATCACGCAAAGACTTGTCGGGTTCACCGCCCTGTGCGCCACCCTGCTCGCCGCCCCTTGCCTGGCCGAGGGCCGGGGCGTCGCACCCTGGGTGGGTGAAACACTGGACGGACGGCAATGCACTGGCCCGAGCACGGAAAACTACGGTCCCTACGACTTCCGTATCGATAAGAGCAAGCTACCGATAGTTGAAAACTATCACTTTACCATCGAAGTTGAGCAACTCGTGCGCGGTGTCAGCGTAAGCCACCCCATTGGCGACATCCAATATACCCTGACCAAGATTCCCAACCACCACCGCGCGTTGTATTCGGCAGTACGGTTCTCCATCAGCGACCCATCCAAAGATCTGAAACGCAAATATCCAGCCGAGTGCTTTCTGCAGAGGGCGATTCATTACGCTCCCGACGACCCGGTGCCCCGCATGTTGTTCGGCCTGTACCTCCATCGCCTGGGCAATGCGAGAGATTCTCTGCCCCATTATCTGAAGGCCGAAGCCATGTCGCCCAACGACGTGAACCTGCTTTACAATATGGGGCTGGTGTATTTTGACTTGGGTAAATACGACGAGGCTCGCCGCTATGCCGAGCGTGCCTACGCCGCGGGCGTGACCTTTCCGGGACTGCAGCGTAAATTGCGCCAGGCCGGCCAATGGGACTGAGTCCCTTCCATAGTTTCAAGGGGAAAATACGTGACAGCTCTCGATCTCACTCGCAAGATGATCCGCTCCTGCCTCCAACTGGAAGAGTCTGTACAGCTGAGTGAAGACACCTACCTCATGGGTGGATTTCCAGAATTCAACTCACTCACCATCACCACGCTAATTGTCGAAATAGAGGACAACGTGGGATGCGAAGTGGCCGATGACGAAATCAGCGGCGAGATATTCGAGACCGTCGGCTCTCTGGCTGCATTCGTGCAACAGAAAATGAACGAGGCATGAACAGGATCGCCATAGACGTTTCAGCCGGGTTTACCCAAGGCCAGCACCCCGCGTTTTTTGTGCGCTGTGCGCCCAAGGCGGAGGAGCCACGCGCCCATGTGATTTACCTGCCGCCCTTTACCGAAGAAATGAACCGCTGCCGAGCCATCGCCGCCGAGCAGGCTCGCAGGTTTGCGCGCCAAGGCATGAGCTGCACGCTACTGGACTTCCACGGCACCGGTGAAAGCCCCGGTGAGACCACCGATGCGACATTACCAATCTGGTATGAAAATATTTCAGAGATATACACCGATCTCATGGCCCGCACGCAGGCGCCCGTACACCTCTGGGGCTGTCGGCTGGGAGCACTCATCGCGGCAAGCTATCTCGCGGAACGTTCAATTGTGTGCGACGCACTCCTGCTGTGGCAGCCGGTCGTTGCAGGAAAGCCTTATGCGACACAGGTCTACCGGCAGCGGCTGGCCGCGCTGATGGAGCGCGGAGGCGCAAGTGAGACCACTGCAACCATCCGCGAGCAGCTTGCCGGGGGCGAGTCTGTCGAAATTGGCGGCTACACGCTGGGCGGCCAGTTGATGCTGGCTCTCGACGAACTGGACATGTGCAACATTTCCCGCACACCCGCAAAACGAATCTATTGGTTGGAGCACAGCGCCGATGGCAGCGAGGCAATCAACCCTCGATCTGCCAAAGCGGTGGAACACCTGAGTGCACTCGGCGCGATTATCCAACGGGTGACCTTTGCCGGCCCACCCATTTGGCAGCTCCATGAGCGCGCCACCTGCGATTCACTGCTTGAACAGACAAGCGCGCAACCACTATGAATACCGGGCAGCCAACGCGCGAGATTGCTTTCTCATTCGAGCTGGACGAGAGTACCCTGATCGGCGTTATACATGAGTCGTCAACGCCAAGCGACCTCGGCGTGCTGACCATTGTCGCCGGCGGCCCCCAGTATCGTGGCGGCTGCGGCAGGCAACTGGTAGCGCTGGGACGGCGCCTGTCTCAAGAAGGGGTTCATGTAATGCGCTTCGATCACCGGGGCCTGGGCGACAGTGAGGGCGAATTCCAGGGCTTCGAAGCGCTGCACGATGATATCGCTTCCGCGATTGCCGAATTTCACCGCCGCGTGCCAGGCCTCGCCCGCATCATCCTGTGGGGGGGCTGTGATGCCGCGTCAGCAGCACTGATGAGCGCCTACAGATTCCCTGAGGTCGTCTCCATAGTCGCAGCGAACCCCTGGGTCAGCAGTGAACGCACCGCGGCACGGGTCCAGCAAAAGCACTACCTGTCTCGCCTGCGTCAATGCTCATTCTGGCGCAAGCTATTCAGAATGGAGTATGACATCGCCAGCTACCTCCGGGGTGCCTTCGCAAAGCTGCACTCCAGGCTCGCACGCAGAGACGGTGCCGACGCGGGGCCATCAACAGCAAGTATGCAAGCACACTATATCGAGCGCATGCTGCGTGGCCTGCAGCAGTTTGATGGCAGCGTGCTGTTTCTCATGAGCGGCCATAGCCTGATAAGCCGGGAATTCGACGAACTGGTCGCCAGTGACCGTGAATGGAATGGGGCCTGCAATGGCGAGGGTCGAGAGCGGCGTGAGGTTCCCGGTGCAGACCAGACATTTTCCAGTGCGCAAGCCAGATCGCAAATGCTGGACGCCGCCAGTAGCTGGGCAAGGCGATTTAAACTTCCATGAAGCTTAAACACCTGCTACTGCTACTTGCAAAATGGACCGGCCTGTTCGCACTCAGCAGACGCGCTACTTCTAACCGGCTGCGAATACTCGCCTACCATGGCATCAACACAACCAACCCGCAATTTGGCAATTTTCTGTTCATGTCAGCCGACAAATTTGCAGACCGGATGGCCTTGCTTTCAAAGTGGGGCTACCCGGTAATAGCCTTGGACAATGCGTGGCCCCCAAAGGCTGAGAAACCGTGGCCACCAGGCGCAACGGTAATCACCATAGACGATGGCTGGCAGAGTAGCTGTCAGTACATGATCCCGATTCTTCAAGACCACGGCTACGCCGCTACTATCTACCTAACCACCTACTATTGCATTCACCAGTTTCCCGTCGCGGACGTGGCGCTTTCATATTGCGTTAGAACTACCAAGCTTGGAAGTCAACTCCACATTGCAAAGTATGATTTTGGTCCATATACGATAGACTCAGAAAAGCAACGTGAAAAGCTAGTAGACTTGGCTAGACGCAAGTTGCTTTCTCTGAGAGACGAAGAGCAACGTCAGTCCTTCGTAAGACTTGCTTACGAGTCTTGTGACATGGATTACACGGAGGTTGAAAGAAATCGCGCCTTCCATTTGATGTCTGCAGACGAAGTGGCGACCACAGCATCCGCTAAAATCCGCTTTGAGCTGCACACCCATCGGCATAGAATATCGACCTCAAATTCATTTACCCTTGAGGAGGAACTAGTACAAAACGCAGCAATTATCGAAGGCTTGACGAAACTTTTACCTAAACATTTTTGCTACCCCAATGGCCTCGCGGACAAAAGAGCAAAAGCTGTGCTCTCTGACCTAGCCGTCCAATCTGCCACCACGATGCGTATGGGCTTGGCTAGGCGCGAAACCTGCGGATACGCTATACCTCGTATCACTGATGGCCAGCATGTATCAACGCTCGAATTTGAAGCCGAGATGTGTGGATTTATGGATTCTTTACGCGCTCTTCACCATTCAATAGGTGGTGGAGCAAGACAAGAGAGACTGCCAAAAATGCCAAAGAAGTATTGAATGGTGCTCTCTACAAAAAGGGCCATAGCTTTCGGCATGGGCGCCGGGTATGTAGGCTTGGTGCTGCAGCTCGCGTCTAGCATGATACTCGCGAGACTGCTAACGCCCTCAGAAATTGGAATATATACCGCAGGATTTTCTGTAGTAGCCATCGCACATCTTTTTAGAGACTTCGGCTTGAATCAATACCTGATTCAAGAACACGAGCTCACCTATGAAAAAATCAGCGCGGCTTTTACACTAACAATAATTACGTCTTGGCTTCTAGGTTTAGTTGTATTCACGCTGGCTGCACCGGCCGCCACTTTCTTCGCTGAACCTGGCGTAAAGTCTCTACTGCAGTTGCTATCAATTAATTTTTTTATCATTCCATTCGGCTCGATAACTCTCGCTGTGTTACGAAAGAACCTTAGGTTTGAGGTAACTGCAACTATCGCCTTCATCGCTTCATTGGTGGGCGTCGGAACATCCGTCATAACCGCTATGCAGGGCACGGGTTACATGTGTCTCGCGTACGGATCTATCGCTGAGTGTCTAAGCATGGTGGCACTCTCCGTAATCGCGAGACCGCATGGGCTGCGCTTCGGAATTACACTAAAAGGCAGCAAGAGTATCTTTAAATTTGCATCTACGGTTGGAGCAGCCAATATCATCAGCCGAGTTGGCACAAGCGGCACCGACGCTATAGTAGCACGAGTTATCGGCATGCCAGAACTCGGTCACTTTTCAAGAGCAACGGGAACATTTTCGCTCTTTGAGCGCGTTTTCATTGGGTCGATTAACGGAATCGTTTTGCCCCTATTTTCAAGGGACAGGATGAATCTTGAAGCCTTGCAGGCAAGCTACATCAAATCCGTGGACTACACGCTAGCATTCGCATGGCCATTCTTTGCGTTCTTACTTCTCTATACGGATGAGCTGGTATTCATACTGTATGGTGCGCAGTGGGAAACCGCCGTCCTGCTGGTGAAAACTATTTCGATAGCGGGATTTATCTTACCGCTCATTCTCTTCATCGACAGCTTGTTTATTGCAGTCTCTAGGCCCGATGCGACACTCCATATCAGTCTCGCAACAAATGCTTCAAAATTGTTGCTTGTCGCATTTGCAGCCTGGCAATGGGGCCTGAATGCTGCAATGATCGCGCTGACTGCTTCATTTTTCATCAAAGCGATTATTTCATGCTTTCTACTGAGAAAAATCCTAGCCCTTGATTTGCTGCTTCTCTGCAAATGTGCGGCACGGGCAATGCCACTATTGCTCGGCGCAACACTGCCGCCAACTATCATGACATTGAGCGGCGCCCTATCAAACATGAGCCCTCTTTTCCAGATCGTTGCGCTGGCGCCTGTCGCGGCCATCGGCTGGCTTGCTGCTCTGATCGCGGGTAGACACCCTTTCTCGCTTGAGCTAAATGCGGCAATAAAGGCGATTATGCCATCAAGGGACTAGTTCCTCCCGCAAATTTAGCATTAGCTCGCACGCAGAAATGCATAAGAGAAGTTGAAGTTCAGAAAATATTAGCAATCTTCGATTCATTCATACTGGGAATTTTTCTTTGCTTCCAAAAATTTAACCTGTCGCCATTTCTTGGATCGACTAGATGCTATTCGACCCATCTGGCTAATCAGCTCAACAATAGTCGGCGCTGCTAGGGCAGGATCAGCTAGGAAATATCCAGCTAATTTTTGTGATTCTCGCTGTTTACCATACTCAGGTGACAGTAGCTTAAACACAACCTCGTTAAGCTCACCAGGGTCGCTGAATACCTCTGAAGATTCACGATAGAGAGTGTCGGTAATCGCTGAGTGACATTTGAATTTGGGGTTTCGGTACAGACCCACTGGCTTCATTAGAAGCGCATACTCTACTCTTATAGAACTGTGATCGCACAACATACAATCGGATACCTGCATTAAATCAAAAGGGTTCGCCGTCCGTATGAAAGCCATATTATGGTGTTTGGCCTCAAGCCGCTCACACATTCGCTTGATCCACTCGCCGTCGCCCCCATCACATTGGCCCAAGGTCAACAATCGGGGATGGCAGGTAACGATTACATTGAGGTTCGGATTGTTTTCGCACAATGAATCAATGCACGCTACATCAAGATCTCTAAGAAGAGACATTTTTGTCCAATGTGACGAAATCAGGACCGTGGAGGCGTCGGGGTTGAGGCCTAGCGACGATAGGAGAGTTCCTCTCTCAACCTCTTCCTCGAGAAGAGCGACCAGCTTCGGAGATCCGGATACAAACATTGCTTTGTCAAAGCGACTTGCAATATCGGGGGCCGAATCCCTCAAGCCCCAAAGGTGACCCGGGCCACTAAGGAACGCTAGGTCGATATTAGATTGCCGCAGAACGGTCTCTACAAACGGCACCGAATTTTCTTGCGCCAATTCATTACCAAAAGCACTGCCGTGATCGATATAAACCCCCAAGCTTGGCCACCGTAGCCAGAGATCAAGGCGATCAGTCACAATCACATAGTTCCAGATACCTGTCTGCGCTTGCACCTTGGATACCTCATGTCTCGAAAACAAAACTTGCATCCAATCCGCTGAGAAGATCAGAGGGACAGATTCCTCGTTGACGGTGGCAACCCGAAATCTGGGGTCATGAGCCATAAGCGCAAGGACCGGTGCTTGGTTTAAAAAACCAATTTCATTAACGACTGGGAATAGCACACGAATGGGACCAAAGTTTTCGGATATCCATGCAAAAATTGACCGCGTTATAAAATTATTAAGCATCATGTTACATCCCCACTGAATAGAATAGGCCCTTAACGGGGTCTCAGGTAGTGTTGAAAGAAAAATCCGCCAGGCCCCAATCAAATAAACACTAGCGAATTTATTGATGCAACGATCCGATATTCCTCACCCGGATCGAGGGGCCCGAGCGTGACATGCTGATGGTTTGGAGCAGATAGTCATGATCATACTGCTTGCTTGTGGCCTGGGTCAGGTGTTCAGTCGTCTTGTCCTTCTGCGACTTGTGCAGGTTGCCGAGGTTTTGACACCAACAAAGCATATCGTAGACCAAGGCCTTTCGAAACAGCTGCGCAGCCCTTAATGATATACCGGAATGTCAGGATTTCGTGCTGAAAACTCCCCCCTTTGCTGCAGGTGTGATCAGCAGGATGATCGCCGCTGACGGCGTCAATTATGCTTGAGCTTGACCTTCTCGTTTGCGTTAGAGTCTATGATCTTCTCCTTCCTATCCAATACTCTACATTGAAGTGGTTGAATGGATGTGACCAACCCAGTTAAGGATAATACCCTGAAACTGGAGGTTGGAAATGACCACAAGAAAGCAGTACTCGAAAGAATTCAAGCTGGACGCTATCAGCCTGGTGCTGGAGCAGGGTTATTCACGGTCAGAGGCGGCGCGTAGCCTGGAGATCAATGCCAACATGCTTGGGCGTTGGCTCAAAGAGCACGCGGCACCCGAGGGGCAGGCGTTCCGGGGCAATGGCAAGCTGACAGCGGAGCAGTTGGAGATCCGTCAATTGCGGGAGGAAAATCGCCGACTGAAGATGGAGAAAGAAATCTTAAAAAAGGCGACGGTCTTCTTTGCCAAGGAAACGCGGTGAAGTACGCGTTCATCACCCAGCACAAGAAGGCCTGGCCAGTCGACGTGATGAGTCGACTCCTGGGTGTCAGCCGCAATGCCTACTATCGGCAGTGCCAACGTCAGCGAGACAGACTGCCGGATCCCGAACACGAGGCGATGATTGCAGCAGTGAAGGAAGTCGCCAAAGGTAGCTGCGACAGCTATGGGTCTCGGCGGATGAAGCGCGCCCTGAACGCCCTGGGCCATCCCGTGGGCCGACGCAAGGCCCGGTCGCTGATGCGCGAGGCTGGCGTCAAAGCCCGGTACCGAAAGAAATACAAGGTGACAACCAACAGCGATCACAAACAGCCGGTGTTCGACAATGTGCTGGCCCGGGAATTTACCGCCTCCGTACCAGACCAGGCGTACGTGACTGACATCACTTATATCTGGACCCGGGAAGGCTGGCTGTACCTGACTGTGTTCATCGATCTGTTCAGCCGTCGTGTGGTGGGCTGGAGCATGGATTCGCGGATGAAGGCCAGGCTGGTGACGGATGCGCTACGCATGGCGGTCTGGCAGCGGCGACCGAGGGCGGGATTGATAGTGCATTCAGACCGAGGCTCTCAATACGCCAGCAAAGCCTACCGGCGCTTGCTGAAGGCTAATGGCTTTATTGGCAGCATGAGCCGCAAGGGAGACTGCTAGGACAATGCGGTCGCGGAGAGCTTCTTCGCGAGTTTGAAGAAAGAACGCGTGCAGTGGCGGCACTATCAGATCCGCGCTGAGGCACAACATGTTCTGGTCAACAATTCCCGGACACTTTTTTCAGCGAGTTTTCGTACTCCACCGGTGACAGATCACCGGCTGCTGTATGACGCCGCTCCAGATTGTAGT
>JGI24654J20067_1000302_pt1 | contig 12527 bp, 7 predicted proteins | sample MalvirmetaMSP109_FD_20067 | JGI IMG/M metagenome (IMG submission 20067)
CAACGTCTCCAGCGCCGACAGCGCCTTGGGCAGCGCCGGTTCGGTCGGGATGAACATATTTTGCGTGAACACCGGTGCGATACGTCCCAACTGCGGTTCAACGAAACTATAGAAATTCGACGACAGGATCAGGTCAGGGGCGACAAGGCTCAGCGCTTCGAGGTTGGGGCTGCCGCGCAACCCGACATCCGCACACCCCGGGGGCAGCGTCACCGCCGTACCGCGCAGGAATTGACGTTTCTCTGCCACGGCAACCAGCGGCAGGTCGAGCGCGGCAGCGGTTTCCGCCATCGCCCAGTCAATCGCGGCGAGGCGCGATCCCCCCCAACCGCGCGCGCCGCGCGCGCGAGATGCCACAAGAGCGCAGGCTCCTGTGGCAATGATCGCGCGGCGCGTGAGGGCGAGGCGCTTTACCACTTCTTGGACAGCGTCGCAGAGATCGTGCGCCCGTCGCCATAGTAGGTCGAGAAATAGCCCACCGACGAGACATAGGCCTCGTCTGTCAGGTTGGTCACATTGACCTGCAGCTCCGTGCCGTCGTCAAAGTCATAGGACACAGCCGCATCCAGCAGCGTCACAGAGTCGAGCTGATTGGCATTGGCGTTAAACGCATAGCGTTCCCCGATGAACCGCGCGCCTGCGCCCACGGTCAGCCCGGCAAGCGGTCCGCCCTGGATCTCTTTCGATGCCCACAGCTTGAAGGTATGTTTCGGGGTCAGCCCCAGTTCGTTGCCATTGTTGTCACCGCCGATGATCTCGCTGTCGGTAAAGGAGTAGCCGCCCGTCACGCTCCAGCCGTCGGCCAGATTGGCACGGCCTTCCAGCTCTATCCCGCGGATGCGGGATTTGCCGACCTGATCATAGGCCCGCACCCCGGCCCCATTCTGTACATAGACGGGGCGGTTCTTTTCCTCGAGCTGATAGACCGAAGCCGACAAATAGGCATCAAGGGTGGCGGGCAGGTATTTCGCGCCAACTTCCCATTGCTCGCCCGTGGTCGGGTCAAGCGCTGTGCCCGTATCGCCCGGCTCTGCAAAGCTTTGGAACGAGGTGCCATAGGACAGATAGGCCGACACGCCATTGTCCCAGACATAGCCAAGGCTTGCCTGACCGGTGGTGGCGCTGTCGTCGCGTGTCAGATCAACGGTGCCGGGCGTGCCGCCAGAGCCCGGAACGGTGTAAAGCGTGTTGGACTGCCCTTCGGATTTGTTGCGATCATGGCGCAAGGCCAGACCCGCGCGCCAATGGCCATATTCGATTTCGTCGCTGGCGTAGATGCCGACCTGTTCCACGGTCACATTCTTGTTCGCATACCAGCTTGCCCCGTCGCGCACCGGCGTGATCGGGCTGTAGTCTGGCGCGGCAAAATCAATGCTGTCCTGACCATAGTAAAACACGCTGAGCGCAGTTTCTTCGAACCGGCTGGCATCGATACCAAAGGCGAGATTATGCAGCACATCGCCGGTCAGCGCCGAGCCTTCAAGCCGCAGGTCCGTGGCATAAGACGTCACATCTTCGTCTTGCAACAGCTGTGTGCGCGCCACATCGGTGCCGGTCACGCCGCCGACAGAAAGGTTGGAATAGGACCAGTCGAATTTCGTCACGCCGGTGTTGCTGACCAGCCGCCAGCCATTATCGAACGTGTGGGTGACCTGCGCGCCCAGATTAAGCACCATTGCGGTCGCCGTATTCCAATGCCTCATTGCCAAAGTAGAAGTCGCGCAGATCTTCATCGGAACGGGTGCCGACCAGCCCGTTGGGCACGCCCGAGGGGGAATCCGGGTCGTCATCCTGATAGGACAGCAGGAATTCCACCGTCGTTGCATCGGTCGCCTGGTATTTCGCGGCAAAGCCCAGATAGGCCCCGGGGTTGTCGTATTCATCGATCCCCAGAACGCGATTGCCCGCCTTGCCGACGATGCGGTAAGCAAAGCGGTCATCGACCACGCGGTTGGCATCACCAAAGACATAATAAGGACCCGTTGCCATCCGCATGCAGGCCCAGCTCGGTCGTGTCGCCATCAGATTGCGCGCGTTTCTGGATCAGGTTCACCAGCCCGGCGGGCGACCCTGCCCCGTATAGCACCGAATTTGGGCCGCGCAGAAGCTCCACCCGTTCCATGCCGTAAAGATCAAGCGAGGGCGCGCCATAGTTCGGGCGCGTAGAGCGGCTGAATTGCAACCCGTTGAGGTAGATCTGGTTTTGCAGGTCAGCCCCGCGGACCGAAATTGAATCAAACCGCGGGTCCGCCCCATAGGCTTCGGTCACGACACCCGCCGCATAGCCAAGCGCCTCTGAAAGATTGTTGGCGGCCGTATCCTCGATCTGGTCGGTGGTGACCACCGTGACGGAGGACGGCGTTTCCAGCAAGGACCGCCCGCTTTTGGTCGACGCCGTGGTGCCCGCGGCATAGCCCACCACCGGGCCGGTCGGGTCTTCTTCGGACTGGATGATGATCTCGCCCAGATCAACGGCGTCCTGCGCCGTCGCCACACCGGCAGACAGGGCCAGCGCGCTGGTCCCCAGCATCAAGAAAAAGGTGAACTTCATGGATATACGTCCCGCTGTTTATTTTTCCGAGTATTTAACTCAGCTATAAGGCGACGTCTTGAACGCATCCGCCGTCATTTGTCCCAATCCGCTGTAAACGTATCACTGAATATCGCGTCGCCACTGCGATGGCGGCACCCCGACAGACCGGCGAAAGACCCGTGACAGATGGGCCTGATCGGAAAAACCGGTTGCCGCGGCGATGTCGGCAAGGGGGCGTCCGGGGTCGGCCATCATCTCCTTGGCGGCGACGACGCGACACTCGGCGATCCAGCGTTGGGGCGACAGACCCGAGGTTTGCTTGAACGCGCGGCTGAACCAGCTTTCGGAGAGCCCCGCCAAATCTGCCAGTTCGCCCACACCGACGGGGCGAAATATATTCTGCGCCATGTACTGCCGCACGGCCGTCATATGCTGAGGCGACAGCCCGCCGGACGCAGGCAGGGCGTTTTGCGACGCCGGGTCCATCACTGCGCCCAAAAGCGATTGCAGCAGGCCTTCCAAGACCATCGTCCCACGTTGAGGGGTCTCCACTTCGCTGGCCGCCAGACGGCCAAGGGTCAGCAGCACGCTATCCTCCGGCGCAAACATCACGCGGCGAGGCAGCTCTGATACGCCGATCGCACCAAGCCGTGTCTGCAATGCAGCTGCGTCGAAATGGAAATCAATATGGCTGAGCCTTTGGGCCTTGCCCAGCTTGCTCCACAACGGGGTGCCCGCCGGAACAAAGAAAGCGCGCGTTCCGAATTGGGCCGTCGCCCCCTCGCCCGTTCGAAGCGCGATCAGCGGCGGGTGGTCATCCAGAAAGACGACAAGGCGCGGATCCGGCGCGGTGTAATACCCGCCGCCCCCTTGGTCCCCGTCGACATGCCAGACATCTGCGATAGCCCCCGACAAGGGCCGAAACCGCAAGGGCTTGATCGTGCGCAGGTTCCGGGTCTGCGCCTCCATACGAGGGACAAAAACCTGTGGCACATAGGATTTTGATAAAGGGGCGGATGACATGACGACGCGCTGAGACAGCTCCAGAATTCTGAAACCATTTTCTGACAAATTTACTCGGATAAGTCAATTCCGCAACATCCCCGCGGGGATCGTCACCAAGGGTCAGTCTTGCACCATCGATACGACGCGCCCAACTGTGCTTTGCGCCAAGGGCATATCGGCCTGTTGTGCCTCCCGAGGCCACCGGATGAACAGCATGGCCTCGCCTGCGATCTTATTGACGCTCAGCGTCGCTTCCAGATCTTNAAGGGAGCAGCGCAAAANCTTCTGATCCTTGCGCTGCGCTTTCGCGGCGATTTGCAGGTCGAACTGAACCCCCGGATGCGCTGNCTTTAGGTGATCTACAATCTGTGGCGCAGCNCCCACGGCCATGTAAAGCGCCACNCATGTGCCGGGTCTGATATCCTTGATCGGTTCGGGCACCGCATATCCATCTTGGCGATGGCCGGTCGTCAGCACCACGGTGTCGATCTTGCCCCGATCCGACAGGCTTTCACCGATGCTCGCGGCCGCGGCGCAGGCCGCGGTGACGCCGGGGATGATCTCGAAAGCGATACCGCTGGCTTTCAGCGCATCGACTTCTTCTGTGCTGCGCCCGAACACCCCCGGATCACCACATTTCAGGCGCACGACGCGCTGGCCGCGTTTGACAGCCATCACCAGGGTCTGCGTGATTTTCTCTTGCGGCCAGCTGTGACAGCCCGGAGCCTTCCCAACGTAAATGCGCTCGGCGTCACGACGGGCCAATTCAAGGATTTCAGGGTCAAGCAACCGGTCATAATAGATCACATCTGCTTCTTGCAGACGCTGCACGCCGCGCAGGGTGATCAGATCCTTCGCCCCCGGTCCTGCGCCAACAAGGCTGACGCTGCCGCCCGCAGCGGTGCCGAAGTCGCCCGTTTCAATGGCCGACTTGATACGCTTGGCCGCCGCGCGTTCGGCACCGGCGGCAAACATCCAGCGCGGGCTGTCGTTGAAGACCCAACGCCACAGATCGCGACGCGCGCGCGGATCAAGGCGCGCAGACGCTTTCCCCCGCAACCGGCCCGCAAGAGCAGCAAGATCCCCCAGCCGCGGCTCCAGCATTTCCTCTACTTTCGTCTTGATCTGGCGGGCCAGCACCGGGGCTGTCCCCTCGGTGCCGATGGCCACGACCACCGGATCACGGTCCACGATCGAAGGCGTGATCGCGTCGCAAAGCTGTGGCTGGTCGACGACGTTCACAACCGCCCCGGCCTCTTTGGCCAAAACATGCAGCGCCATGTCNGCACCAGGGCAGCCAGTGGCGATAAAGGCCAGCGCGGTGTCTGAAAAGCTGTGCGGGGTGATTGGACCGTCGTGAAGTGTGACACGGCCCGATGCAGCAAGGTCCGACAGTTCGGCATCGAATGTAGCGGCCCAGATCTCGACCGTCGCTTCGGTTTTCAGGATCAGTCGCGCCTTCTGGGCGGCCTGTTCGCCCCCGCCCATGATCACGACGCGGCGGCCCGCCATTTGCAGGAACATTGGAAATGTCTTCATGCGGATTGCTCCTTTGGCTGGTGTCGCTGGTCCCAAAGGCTGCGCGCCATTTGGTCGGCTTGAGAGAGCGTCGGAGACGCCTTCAGCGTCCACAGCGCAAGTGCCGCAGTGCCGGTCACCGTGGCGATTGCGAAAGGGTCGTCCACGCGCCCTTGCCACAGGCCATGCAGGTCGATGATATCGCCTGTTTCATGCAAACGCCGGGTGTCATCCAGGATTGGCGCGGCGGTCTGCTGGATATGCGCCCCGTCGCGCAGGCCGAACAGGGCGATGTCCTTGGAGGGATGACGCTCGAATTCGCCGCCGCCCCCTTTGATGATGCTCAGATCCTGCTGGCCCAATAGCTGCGCGGCTTGGGCCTGCAGGCTGCGGTAGGACGGGTGAAACACGCCTTGCACCGTCGCCGGGGCCTCGGACGGGTTCCACATCCGCAATACCGTATTGAAGCACGACCTGAGGCCAAGTGTATCGCGCAGGTTCAAGATGCTGAAAGCCGCAGGGCTTAGGGTTTCTAGCGGGGTATAGGCCACCTGCGGCCCGGCAAGATCGATCACCTCGCGCACCGATGCATTGGCCGATTGATGCGAATTCCACCCGTGCATCGAAATGCTGTAACCGGCCTGCCCCACCAGCCGCGCAGCAAGCAGGAACAGCGGCACCCCCCGGCTGCGACCTGCGGCGTAGGACGGCCAGTCCAGATCCGCTTTGGGCAGTTTGCCCACCACATGCGCGCGCAATGCGGCGGTGAAACCGGCAATCTCTTCGGGGGTTTCGCCGCGCAGACGCATGACCATCAACAGCGCGCCGACCGCTTCGGGGGCAGCATCACCGCGTAAGATCAGCGCCATGGCGTCCTGAGCTTCGGCCAAGGTCATAGCGCGGGCACGCCCCTTGCCGCGCGCGACGATCCGGACATAGGGGGCCAGGCTCATTCTGCGGCCATCCGTTGCAAGGTCTGATCCAGCAGGGCGGCGAGTTCGGGTTTGCACGACCCGCAGTTTGTCCCCGCGCAGGTGGCGTCGCCCAAGGCCGCGACGGTAGAGGCCCCGCCGGCGATCGCGGCCAGCAAGGTGTTGCGCCCCACATCAAAACAGGCACAGACCGTAGCACCCGGGTCCGGCCGGTCAGAGGCATTGCGCCCGGCGAGCGCCGCCAACGCCGATGTGTCCGTCCCGATCAGCGCGATAATCGCACTGCGCGAGACGACCACCGGATTGGGGGATACGAAAAGCAGCCCGGTGATCCGCCCACCTTGGGTTATCGCAATCCGGACGCCACCGGTTGCCGCGTCGGACTGGAGCGAGAGATCACCCTCCGCCTGCCCCGTCAGAAGGCGGGCCTCTGCCTCCCAATCCTCGGGGCTTTTGCTGCCCGCCAGCTCTGCCTGCCAGCCGGTATTGGTGCGGGCCACGGCGGCATAGGTGGTGCGCGGGGCGGGTTCCGCGATGCTTGCCAGAAAGCCGTACCATTTCGCCTTGAAAACCTCGGCAGTGACAGCGCTGGCCTTCAAGGCGGGTTGACCTGAAATCGGATCGGTCAGCGGCGTCATGACGCTATTGACCGTGCCCGCGGTGCTGCGCTGACGTGTCCAGTGCATTGGCGCGAACAACGCGCCTTGGGCGACGCGCGGGGTGATCAACGCCCGCATCAAAACGCGACCACGGCTATTTTGCAGCGCGATCAACGCACCGGGGAGTGCGCCCAATGCGGCGGCATCAACTGGGTTAATTTCTACATAAGGTTCGGCCAGATGTGCCCCAAGCCGCGCTGATTTGCCCGTGCGCGTCATCGTGTGCCACTGGTCGCGGTTCCGTCCGGTATTGAGCGTAAAGCGTGAATTCAGCGACACAGGGGATGTCACGGCAACCATCTGCGCCTTGCCGTCAGGATGATAATATTGCCCGTCCGCAAAGAAACGCGCCCCGTTTCGCGGCCATTGGGTCGGCACCATTTTCGCGTAATCCGCATCGGCAAAAATGCTCAGATCAAGATCGCGCGGGAAGGCCGAAGCAGCCTGATCAAGCGCAACATATTCGGCAAAGACATCCGCGGATGAGCCATAGGAAAAGGCACCCGAAAACCCCATACGCTTGGCCACGTCGCTGATGATCTTCCAGTCGGGCCGCGCCTCAGCGGGGGCGGGCAGAAAGGCGCGCTGGCGCGAAATGCGCCGTTCGGAATTGGTCACGGTCCCGTCTTTTTCACCCCAACCGGTGGCGGGTAGCAGGACGTCAGCCAAAGCGTTGGTATCCGTCTTCTCCATGATGTCAGACGCAACAACAAAGGGCACATTTGCAATTGCCGCCGCCACGCCATCGGCATCGGGCAACGACACCGCGGGGTTGGTCGAGATCACCCACAGTGCCTTGATCTGGCCGTTGGCACAGGCCTCGAACAGATCGACAGCCTTCAGTCCCGGTTTTGTGCAGATCGTCGGGCTTTGCCAGAAACTCTGCACCGCGCTGCGGTGCGCTTCATCCCCGATCTCTAGGTGGTTTGCCAGCATATTGGCCAGACCGCCCACTTCGCGTCCCCCCATGGCATTGGGCTGGCCGGTCAATGAGAACGGGCCCATTCCCGGATTGCCGATGCGCCCTGTGGCAAGATGGCAATTCAGGATCGCGTTTACCTTATCCGTGCCGCAGACCGATTGGTTGACGCCTTGGGAGTACGCGGTGACGACTTTGGGCGTGTTTGCCCAAAGCGCATAGAAATCGGCCAATTCCCGAGCGTTCAACCCGCTGTCCGCCGGATCACTGGCCTGTGCCGCCGCCAGTGCCGCATCCAGCCCGTTCACATGGTTTTCCGTATAGGCCGTGTCGAGTTTTCCAGTCTCTGCCAGATACGCCAGCAACCCATTGAACAAGGCAACATCCCCGTCGGGGGCGATCCTCAGATGCACATCCGCCAGATCGGTGGTCGCCGTCCGGCGCGGATCGACATTGACGATCCGCATATGGGGGCGCGCCTGCTTTGCGGCGGCAATACGCTGGTGCAGGACCGGATGGCACCACGCCAGATTGGACCCGACAAGCACAACCAGATCGGCTTGCTCCAGATCTTCATAGGTGCCGGGAACGGTATCGGTGCCGAAGGCACGCTTGTGACCCGCGACAGAGGACGCCATGCACAAACGTGAATTCGTGTCGATATTGGCCGCCCCGATGAACCCCTTCATCAGCTTGTTGGCGACATAATAGTCTTCGATCAGCATCTGGCCCGAGGCGTAGAAGGCGACGCTTTCCGGCCCATGCTGCGCGATGGCATCGCTGAACCTCTGCGCCACCATATCCAGCGCCGCATCCCAGTTTGCCCGCACCCCGTTGATCTGCGGATGCAAAAGCCGCCCGTCCAGATCGATGGTTTCCCCCAAGGCAGCGCCTTTGGAGCAGAGCCGCCCGAAGTTGGCCGGATGATCCGGATCCCCCTTGATTGTACCATCGGCGGCCGCCAGCACCCCGCAACCTACACCGCAATAAGGGCAAGTGGTGCGCGTGAGGGTCATGCGGCGCTCCGCGCGTTGCAGGAACGTCCGGTCCAGCAGGATGCGCCCGCTTTCCACCCGCGCCGGATAGGTCGCGACGCGGCCCGCGTCCGCGCCCTGCGCCTCTCCGGTCTCTAGCGAGAATACCCAGTTGTGCAGCGGGCAGGTTACGGATTTGCCATGCACGATGCCTTCGGCCAGCGGCCCCGCCTTGTGCGGACAGGCATTATCAAGCGCAAAGACCTCATCCTCGGCGGTGCGGAACACCGCGACACAGCCAAGCGTGGTCTTGATCATACGCGCACCGCGCTGTGGCACATCATCAAGTGCTGCGATATCGATCCAGCTGGTCATTCCGCAGCCTCCAGTGACAGGGTTGCAAGGGGTTTGTAGCGCTCGGCCTGCTGGGTCACGTGTTCGGCCCACGGGTCTTTGCGGTAAATCGTCTGGCTCAGCTCGAAGCGATCAACCAAAGCGTCGCCTTCGGCAGCAACCCGTTCCTTGATCCAGTCCAGACCGACCTTGGCCATCCATTTGTAGATGCGATCAAGGTATTTGGCATTCTCGCGGTAAAGCTGCGTCACCGCCTTGATCACATTGATCGCCTCTTGCTCGGTCGGCACCTGGATCAGCAATTCGGTTTCCCTGACGTCCATACCGGCCGCCCCGCCGATGCTGATCTGGTATCCGCTGTCGACACAGATGACCCCGATGTCCTTGCAGGTCGCTTCTGCGCAATTGCGCGGGCAGCCCGACACCCCGAGTTTCAGCTTATGCGGCGTCCAGGCCCCCCAGAGCTCTTTCTCAAGCTGGATGCCCAGTCCGGTGCTGTCCTGGGTGCCAAAGCGGCAATGATCCGTACCGACACAGGTTTTGACCGTGCGCAGCCCTTTGGAATAGGCATGTCCCGACACCATGCCGGCCGCATTCAGATCGGCCCAGATGTCGGGGAGATCCTCGCTTTTTACGCCCAATAGGTCGATCCGCTGCCCGCCGGTGACCTTGACCGTCGGCACCATGTATTTATCCGCCGCATCGGCAATGGCACGCAGTTCGTCCGGCGTGGTGATCCCACCCCACATGCGCGGCACGACGCTGTAGGTGCCGTCCTTCTGGATGTTGGCGTGTTTGCGTTCGTTGATGAAACGCGATTGCGGATCGTCGCGATATTCCAGCGGCCAATCGGCAAGCAGATAGAAGTTCAACGCGGGGCGGCAGACATGGCAACCGTCGGGCGTCTTCCACCCGCATTCCTGCCAGACCGCCGGCATCGAGGTCAGTCGCTGCGACTTGATCATCCGCCGCACGTCTTCGTGGGTCATATCGGTGCAGCCGCAGATCGACGCCGCGGCAGGCAGGACGAAATCATCCCCCAGCGTGACCGCCAATACCTGTTCGACCAGCCCGGTGCACGTCCCGCAGGATGCGCTGGCCTTGGTCGTCGCTTTGATCGCGCCCAGATCAGAGGCGCCCGCCGCGATGGCGTCTTCGATTTGTCCTTTGCAGATACCGTTGCAGCCACAGATCTCCGCGTCACGCGGTAAGGCTGCAACAGCTGCTAAAGGGTCCAGGGGGGTCCCCCCTTGGTAGGCCGGGCCAAAAATCAGCGTATCGCGCATGTCCGCGATGTCGGTCTTGTCGCGTATCAGGCCAAAGAACCAGTTGCTGTCGGCGGTGTCGCCATACATCACCGCCCCGATAACCACGTTGTTCTTGATCACCAGACGGCGATAGACACCCCGCGCCGGATCGCGAAAGACGATATCCTCGCGCCCCTCGCCATCGGCAAAATCGCCCGCACTGAACAGATCGCAGCCCGTCACCTTGAGCTTGGTCGACAGCTCTTTCGGGACAAAGGTCGATGACTGCCCCAGCAGGGTCTGCGCCGCCACTTTTGCCTGATCGTACAGCGGTGCCACCAGACCGAACAGCGCGCCATTATGTTCCACGCATTCCCCGACAGCCAGCACATCGACGTCGGAGGTCACCATCTGGTCATCTACATGGATGCCCTTTCCAACGGCCAAGCCTGCGCCCTGCCCGAGTGCCACGTTGGGGCGGATGCCCACGGCCATGACCAGCAAATCGCAGGGCAGTTCCGTCCCGTCATCCAGCAGCAAGGCACGGACCTTTCCGTTCTCGCCCAAGATCTCCTTGGAGTTTGCGGCGCATTTGACGGTGATGCCCTTATCCGTCAGGGCGCGGCGCAGCAGATATCCTGCGGCCTCGTCCAATTGCCGCTCCATCAAATGCCCCATGATGTGCACAACGGTCACGTCGACGCCGCGGGCCGCCATGCCTGCCGCCGCCTCCAACCCCAGCAGCCCGCCGCCGATCACGACGCATCGACTGCCTTCGCCCAACCCCATCATCCGTTCGGTGTCTTCCAGATCGCGGTAGGCGATGACGCCTTCCAGATCGTGACCCGGCAAAGGGATCATAAAGGGGTTCGATCCGGTGCCCAGAACCAGCTTGTCATAGGACACCGTGCCGTTCTCGCCCGTGACCGTCTTTGCTGCGCGGTCTATTTCCAGCACCTTTTCGCCAAAACGGCAGGTGATGTCATTTTCGGCGTACCATCCATCATCATGGGTCACGATGTCGGCATAGGTCTTCTCTCCCGACAGGACCGGGGACAGCATGATGCGGTTGTAGTTGCCCCGTGCCTCTGCGTTGAAAAGGGTGATGTCATAGGCATCGCGGTCCTGTTCCAGAAGATGCTCCAGCACCCGACCGGAGGCCATACCGGCACCGATTACGACAAGTTTCTGTTTCATGGTCTCACTCCGCCGCGATTGCTTTGGGTTTCGGTGTCCCGCCGGAGGCAGGTGATTTCGGCGCATTGCCGTGTTCGTATTCCTCGAGGAAATCGAGCACTTCTTGCCGGTAGCTGTAATAGTCGGGGTGTTCGAGCAGCGCCTTGCGGGTGCGTGGACGCGGCAGGTTTACGTCGGTGATCTTGCCGATGGTGGCTTGGGGTCCGTTGGTCATCATCACCACGCGGTCGGCCAGCAGGATCGCCTCGTCCACATCATGGGTCACGCAGATCGCCGTCACCTTGGTGCGCGACCAGACTTCCATCAGCACTTCCTGCAATTCCCAGCGGGTCAGACTGTCGAGCATGCCGAAAGGTTCATCCAGCAGCAGCAGTTTGGGCGATAGGGCAAAGGCACGGGCAATGCCGACGCGCTGTTTCATCCCGTTCGACAGGCTGGCGGCATTCTTGTCCATACTGTCTGCCAGCCCGACACGTTCAAGGTAATATTCCACCACATCCTGACGTTCCGCCTGCGACGCGCGGGGATAGACCTTGTCGACACCAATGGCGACGTTCTCCTTGGCCGAGAGCCACGGGAACAGATTGGGCGACTGGAACACGACGGCGCGTTCGGGGTCTGCACCTTGGACGTTCCACCCGTCCAGACGGATCGCCCCTTTCGAGATCGGGTTCAGCCCCGCAGCCATCGTCAGCACAGTGGATTTACCGCAGCCCGAATGCCCGATCAGCGAGATAAATTCGCCCCTGTTGATCTTGAGATCAAAGTTCTCGACCACGGTCAGCGGCCCTTTCGGCGTCGGATACACCTTGTCGAGCTGCGAGAAATTCAGGAATTTTTCCTGGATCGCACCTTCCTGCGCCTTGGAGACTGCCGCGGGCACTGAATGGATCGGCGTGACATTGGGCAGCATACGCGTCTCTTCGACTTTCGCGGCGATACCGATGTCCATCAGATAGGTCGTGACCTGCCCGCGCAGCGCCTTGAATGCCGCGTCATTGTTCATCGCAATCCGGTCGCGGGGTCGCGGAATGTCGACTTTGAATACGTCCCCAAGCGTGCCGTCCGGATTAAGGGCGATGATCCGGTCCGCCAGAATGATCGCTTCATCCACATCATTGGTGATCAGGACGCAGGTTTTCTTGTCTTCGTCCCAGATCGCCTCGATCTCATCCGCCAGATTGGCGCG
>JGI24654J20067_1000303_pt1 | contig 12488 bp, 9 predicted proteins | sample MalvirmetaMSP109_FD_20067 | JGI IMG/M metagenome (IMG submission 20067)
GTGGTGCCTCAATGGCAGCAAGATGTGGACAACGGGTATGCACGTGGCCACGCATGTACTGTTGTTTGCGCGTACCGCGGGAGAGCAGGGCAGTGCCCGCGGTATCACCTGTTTTGTGGTGCCCAACCCCAGTCCGGGGCTGCGCGTAGAGGAATGGCTGTGGACCTTCAATATGCCCACCGATCACCCACGCGTGTCAGTTAACAACGTATGGGTCCCTGAGTCTGCGGTTCTGGGTGAATTGGGGCTGGGGCTCGCGGTGGCACAGCACTTTGTACACGAAAACCGGATTCGCCAGGCCGCTTCCAGCCTCGGCACGGCGCGGTACTGTATCCGGGAGTCGGTCGCCTACGCCCGCGAGCGGCACACCTTCGGCAGGCCTCTGGCCAGTAATCAGGGCATACAGTTCCGTCTTGCGGAACTGCATGCGGATTATGAACTGGTCAAGGCCCTGACCTTCCAGGTCGCAGCCGAAATGGACCAGATGAGTAAGCCCGACGTGGCGGAGCGCTTGTCGGACAAGGTGGCTATCTGTAATTACCGGGCCAACCGTCTGGCATGCGAGGCGGCAGATGCCGCGATCCAGGTGCACGGTGCCATGGGCTATTCGCGCTACAAGCAGTTTGAACATCACTATCGGCACCACCGGCGCTATCGCATCACGGAAGGTTCTGACGAGATCCAGCTGCGCAAGATTGCCGGCCACCTGTTCGGGTTTATCGGCAGCCGCGAGTAAGCGGCGGACATCCCGCGGCCGGCGGCGCGTGTCACCTGAAGTCAATTTTTTTAGTAGCTGACGTCATTGCCAGTCTGCGGGCCAACTTTCACTATGTGCGTTGATTCGCGTGCACAACCCAGTAATGAGGAGTCTCATGACACACACGGCGTATATTTACGATGCGTTGCGCACCCCGCGCAGCAAGGGCAAAGCAGGCGGCAGCCTGAATGAAGTCAAACCCGTAGACCTGGGTGCGGGCCTGCTCCGCGAGCTCCAGTCGCGCCACGACCTGGATACGGCGTATGTCGATGATGTCGTCATGGGCTGCGTCACCCCGGTCGGCGAGCAAGGTTCGGATATCGCCAAAATGATTGTCCAGAACGCCGACTGGGACGAGTCGGTGGCGGGTGTCCAGCTGGATCGATTCTGCGCATCCGGTCTGGAGGCCGTCAATATCGCTGCGCAGAAGGTCGCTTCCGGTTGGGAGGACCTGGTGGTGGCGGGGGGCATCGAGTGCATGTCCCGCGTGCCGATGGGCAGCAATGGTGGCCCCATGGGCGGCGATCCGGCGTTTAGCCTGAAGACCGGATTCGTGCCCCAGGGCATTGGTGCGGACACCATTGCCACCCTCGAGGGCTGGAGTCGCGAGGACGCCGACGCCTTCGCGCTGGAATCCCAGCGTCGCGCCACCCATGCGCGGGATAGCGGCTACTTTGATCGTTCCGTGGTTCCGGTGCGCGACCGCAATGGCCTGACGATTCTGGAGCGTGATGATTTCATCAAGCCCAACACGACCCTGGAAGGTCTCGCTGCGCTCAAGGCGTCCTTTGTGATGCCTGGACAGATGGGCTTTGACGATGTGATTCTGGCCAAGTACACCACCCTGGACCGGGTAAACCATGTGCACACGCCAGGCAATTCCTCGGGCATCGTCGATGGCAGCAGCGCCGTACTGATCGGCAGTGAGCGTGCGGGCAAGGATCTCGGGCTGACGCCCCGTGGTCGGATCGTGGCGACAGCCGTGCTGTCCACCGACCCTATCATCATGCTCACCGGGCCAGGGCCAGCAGCGGAGAAGTGTTTGCGCAAGGCGGGCCTGAAGAAGTCCGATATCGATCTCTGGGAAATCAACGAAGCCTTCGCATCTGTGGCTCTGCGTTATATGAAGGATCTTGGCATTGATCACAGTGTGACCAACGTCAACGGAGGCGCGATCGCCATGGGGCACCCGCTCGGTGCGACGGGCGGCATGCTGGTCAGTATCGTGCTCGACGAACTTGAAAGGCGCGGACTGAAACGCGGCATGCTATCGCTCTGTGTGGGCGGTGGCATGGGCATCTCCACTATCATTGAACGTGTATAAGCCGGCTGCGAACAGGAAAAGGATCGATAAACAATGAGTGTATTCAAGTACGAAAAAGACGCTGACGGCATCGTTACAGTCACCATGGACATGACCGGTCCGGTCAATGCCATGAACGAGGAATACCGCACGGCGATGGATGAAACGCTGCAAAGGCTGGAAGCGGAGAGTGGCCTCACCGGCGTGGTCATTGCGTCGGCGAAGAAGGTGTTCTTTGCCGGCGGTGACCTGAACGACCTCCTGGCGGCCAAGCCCGGTGATGAGGCAGCCTTCATGGCCGAAGGCGAGCGTGTGAAATCGGGGCTGCGACGGCTGGAACATTTGCCGGTGCCTGTGGTGGCGGCCATCAACGGCGCAGCCCTGGGTGGCGGTTTTGAGCTGGCGCTGGCCTGCAATCACCGTATCGCGCTAAACGATCGCAGCGTGCAACTGGGCTTGCCCGAGGTCAGCCTGGGTCTGCTTCCCGGCGGTGGCGGCGTTGTGCGCATGGTGAATCTCCTGGGTCTGGAGAAGGCTTTGCCCTATCTGCTTGAGGGGACGCGTATAGACCCCGCTACGGCGCTGGAGGCCGGCCTGGTGCAGGAGCTGGTGGAGAGCCGCGATGCACTCGAACCCGCAGCAAAGGCGTGGATCAGGGCCCAGCAGGGCAATCCGGATGCGGCCCTGCAACCCTGGGACCGCAAGGGGTTCCGTATACCGGGGGGCAATGCCGCCAGCCCGCATCTGGCCCAGCTGATTACCGTGGCGCCCGCCATGCTGCGGAAGAAGACTCGTGGTCTGCTCCCGGCGCCGGAAGTCATCCTGGATTGTGCCGTAGAGGCGCTGCGGCTGGACTTCGATACTGCCCAGCGGGTGGAATCCCGCGGCCTCACCTATCTCGCCATGACCCCTGTTGCCAAGAACATGATTTCCACCTTCTTTTTTGCCATGAACCGGGTCAACCGCGGTGGTAGCCGGCCGGAGGGTGTGCCGCCACAGCAGGTGAAGAAGCTCGGGGTGCTGGGTGCCGGAATGATGGGGCAGGGCATCGCCTATGTTGCCGCCATGGCTGGCATGCAGGTGGTCCTGAAGGATATCTCCGAGGACGCTGCCAACCGCGGGAAAGCCTACAGCGAGCGCCTGTTGGAAAAGCGTGTGCAGCGCGGCAAGCTCACCGAAGACAAAAAACAGGCCATCCTCGAGTTGATCTTGCCCACTGCGAAGAATGACGATCTGGCAGGCTGCGACCTGATTGTGGAAGCCGTGTTCGAGAATATGGGTCTCAAGCACCAGATGACCCGTGAACTTGAAGGGCAGCTGGCGCCTGGGGGCGTTTGGGGGTCCAATACCTCGACCCTGCCCATCACACAGCTCGCCGAGGCGAGCGCCAACCCCGCCAATTTTATCGGCATCCACTTCTTCTCGCCTGTCGACAAAATGCCCTTGGTGGAGATTATCTGCGGTGCCGAAACCAGCGATGAGACGCTGGCCAAAGCCTACGACTTCGCCAAGCAGATCAGGAAAACCCCGATTGTCGTCAACGATTCACTAGGCTTTTTCACCTCGCGAACCTTCGGTACCTACCTCGATGAGGGGGTGCGCATGGTCAGCGAAGGCCTGCATCCCGTACAGATAGAGAACACGGGCAAGGCCATAGGCATGCCGGTCGGGCCGCTCGCCGTCTATGATGAAGTCAGCCTGGAACTGACCCGCAAGGCGCAGGAAACCTGGGCGGAGATGGGGGTTCTTGACAAGTTCAGCGACGGTACCGTGACGCGTGCCGTGATCAACACCATGGTCGGTGAACACGGCCGCGGTGGTCGTCACCATGGCGGTGGTTTCTATAACTACGCCGAGGACGGCAGCAAGACCATCTGGCCAGGTCTGTACGAACTGTATTACCAGTCGGGAGTCGCAGTGCCGGAGGCGGATATGCGCGATCGCCTGCTGTTCCGCCAGGTCATTGAAGCGCTGCGCTGCCTGGAGACCGGCGTGCTGCGCACCGTGGACGACGGCAATATCGGCTCGATTATGGGTATTGGCGCGCCGCCGTGGACCGGGGGGCTTATCCAGTTCGTCAACACCTACGGTCTGGAACGGTTTGCCGCGCGCTGTGCTGAGCTGGCAGAGCGCTATGGCGAGCGCTTTGCCGCGCCAGCGATCGTGCAGCAGAAACTCAGCGCGGGTGAGCTGTTCGAATAGGTCTGCGCAGTACGCTGGCTATTTTCAGCGAGCAGGGCAGCGCGTATGATGCTGCCCTGGTTCGCTGTATGGTCGGATGCTCCATGAAGTGGTTTTCAGTTTCTTCGCGTGCCGTGTTCGCGGCCTGCGTTCTCGCCCTGCTTGCCGAGGGCAGCCTCGCTGCGTCCGAGGGTGCGGCGAGCGGTTTTTATCCGCTCCCGGCGCCAGACGATCATCTCGTCGGTGGCCTGGGGACGACGACGGCGAGCGAAGAGGATACCCTCGTGCTGATCGGTCGGCGTCATCGTACCGGTTACGGCGCTATCCGCGCTGCCAATCCCGGCGTTGATGCCTGGCTGCCCGGAGAAGGGACGCAGGTGTTGCTGCCGACCTGGCATATCCTGCCGGAAGCGCCGCGCAAAGGGATTGTCATCAACACAGCGGAAATGCGCCTGTATCACTACGAGGGTGCCAGCGCGGATCGTCCCGCGCGCGTGGGCGTCTACGCGATCAGCATTGGCCGCAGCGGGCGTGAAACGCCGCTGGCGACTGCCCGGGTGACGCGCAAGGCTGAGAATCCCACCTGGTACCCCACGGAATCGATTCGCAAGGACCGAGCAGCGCGGGGCACGCCGGTGCCTGCCGTGGTGCCGCCGGGGCCGAGTAATCCGCTGGGTACGCGGGCCCTCTACCTGAACCTGCCTGCCTATCTCATTCACGGTACCAACCGCGAACTGGGCATCGGCATGCCGGTTACTGCGGGCTGTGTTCGCATGTACCCCGAGGATGTCGAATACCTTTACGAGCAGGTGCCTGTGGGCAGTCAGGTGGAAATTGTCTATCAGCCGGTGAAGGCTGGCTGGATGGGCGACACACTGTATGTAGAGTCCCACAACCCGCTGGGTGATCTGGAGATTACGGTGGACGAGCGCGTACAGCAATTGCGGGCCGCAATCGCGCGGACGCTGGGTGAGCGCAGGGATTTTACGGTTGACTGGAGCAAGGTGCGCAGCGCTGCTGAAGCGTCTACGGGTTTGCCGGTGCCGGTGGGTCCAATCTGGCTGGAGCATCACAGGCCGGGGCAGGATGACAGCGGCGCTGTCGGGGAATAGATCGGTAGCTGGAATAAAACGGCGGGGCCGAAGCCCCGCCGGGTTTTACAAAACCGCTTACTTCTGCATTGAGGTTTTGAACGCGCGGTCGATTTTGCTGTTGGCTTCGTCGGCGCTGCGCTTGGCTTCTTCAGCGATGCGCTTGGCGTCAGAGGCAGTGCGCTCTGCACCGGCAGCAGATTGCTTGGCTTCGTCAGCTGAGCGCTGAGCGGCTTCCGCGATGCTGCGAACTTCGTCCAGTTGTGAAGTGCTGGCGCAGCCGGTGGCCAGTGCCGCGAAGGCGGCGATTGAAACAGCCTTGATAAGCGTAGATTTCATGATAAAACTCCTTGAGCAGGGTTGGCCTGTCAGATCTAGGAAGCCACAAAGTGGCGAAACGTGCAAACTTCGAACTCCCGTCTGGGGCCCTTGGTTCGAACGCGCGTAAAATATCACTCTAGGAGCATGGTAAACCAGTGAGCATAAGAGCGTTATTGGCGTTTTGTGCATTTTTCCTGAATTTTTTGTTGCCTTCACCCGTTTTGGCCTTCAATCCGCCGGTCGACCAGGTGGTTGTGGTCAAATCGGAGCGTACGTTATATCTCAAGTCGAGCGGGGTGGTGGTGCGCCATTACCCGGTCGCGCTGGGTCCGGTGCCCTGGGGGCACAAGGAGCGCGAAGGGGATGAGCGCACCCCGGAAGGGCGCTACATCCTCGATTACAAAAATGCGCAGAGCCGCTTCTACAAATCGATTCGGGTGTCTTATCCGAATCGGCGCGACAGGCAGCGGGCCCAGGCCATGGGGGTGGATCCCGGCGGCAATATCATGATTCATGGCCAACCTGAAACGCCGCAGCCGGGCGCGGAGCTGTTTAACTGGACCGACGGCTGTATCGCGGTCAGTAATGAGCACATGGATGAAATCTGGCAGCTGGTGACGGTCGGGACGCCTATTGAAATCCGGCCCTGACCACCCGAGATAGCGGTAGGCAGCGCGGCGTCGCGACCCATCGGCCCTGACTGGCAGGCTAGGCAGTGGTGAAGCAATGAGGTAAGCTGGCACCTCGTTTCCCTGAGATCACAACATGTCCGGTCGTGCCAGCATTTTTTTCGTTATTCTGGCGGCTTGGTGTCTGGGTATCTCATTGCCGGCTGCGGCTGGCGGTGGCACAGACCTGGTTCGCGCATTGACCGCGGCGGCACCGAACCTCGACCGCACGGTACTGCGACGGGCGGTGTCGGCAATGAATTGCGCCCTGGACCGGGGTTTGGAGCGCGCCGAGCGGCTCGCCATTATCGATTTCTCTCTCCCGTCCAGCGAACAGCGGTTGTGGATTTTTGATCTTTCCCGACGCGAATTGCTGCTCAATGAACTGGTCGCCCACGGGCAGGGTTCCGGCCAGAACCTGGCCTCACAGTTCTCCAATGTATCGGGCAGCCATCAGTCGAGTATCGGCCTGTTTCGCACCAGCGAGAGCTACCGTGGCCGCCACGGTTACTCACTGCGGATGGATGGTCTGGAGGCCGGCATCAACGATCTCGCCCGGGAGCGGGCCATCGTGATCCACGGTGCCGATTATGTTGATCCACAGTGGATAGATCGCCAGGGACGCATCGGGCGCAGCCAGGGGTGCCCGGCCGTGCGCCCGGAAGTGGCCAGCACGGTCGTCGATACCCTGAAAGACGGACAATTCCTGTTCTCCTGGTATCCGGATCCGGACTGGCTGGCCAACTCGGATTTTCTCAATTGCCAGGCGGGCACGCTGGCCCGACTGGACTAGCGCCCTCCACGCGCCTTGCGTACTAGCTGGCCATGGTCATCAAGGACGCATTGCCGCCTGCGGCTGTAGTATCGATGCTCACCGACTTCTCCCACAGGGTCTGCCTGAGCAGCGTTTCCGGTGCCACACAGCTGATCAGTGCCATTATCGGGCCCTCCCGCGCTGCGATGGCCCGCGCCGCTGCGCGCAGGTAGCGACTGCGCGCATGTACCATCGCGCCCTGCAAGGCCGCTTCGTGCAATAGTGCCGCAGCGCGGTCGAGTGACTGCATCTGGAACAGGGAGGAGGGCAGGCCAGCGGCGATCAGGCTGGTCGCCAGTACTTGCCATTTCTCCAATAGCGCCGGCGCGGCGACCCCGATCACACTGTTGCCCGAGGCCAGGGCTGATACGGTGGCCATCAGGTACTCGCCCTGATGTTCTGCGTTGTCCAGCAATAACAGTAGCGGCCCGCGCGGCTCGTGCAGCAGCTGATTGGATTCTCCTGTGGGCCCGGGTAGCTGCGGGGGTGAGGCAAGCAGCTGGCTCGCAGCGCGCAGTTGGTCCCGAGCGGCGCCCAGTGTTTCTTCGAGAATAGCCGGGTTGTCCTCTGTGCCGCTGGCATAGGAAGCCAGGAAGCGGCGCAGTACTGACACCCGCTCACTGACGCTGCAGCGCGCCCACAGAATGCCCGCATCCTGTGCAGCGCGCAGTACCGCTGCCGTTGCCACGCAGTCGCCGTCTGTATCTGGAAGTGGCTTCTGGCCCGCGGCGTTTTCGGCTTCTTCACCAGTGGTAACCAGGCGCGACAGGTACTCCGGTCCTCCGGCTTTTGGCCCGGTGCCTGACAGGCCTCGACCGCCGAAGGGTTGCACCCCGACGATGGCACCGATCATGTTGCGGTTGACGTAGACATTGCCCGCCTGCACGCGATCCGCCGCCCGCTGACAGGCTTCCTCGATGCGGCTGTGAATACCAAACGTCAGACCGAATCCGGTTGCATTGATTTGCGCCAGCACGTCGTCGAATGCTTCTGCGCGGTAGCGAATCACGTGTACGATGGGTCCGAAGACCTCACGTTCGAGCAGCGACAAATTGCTGATCTCATACAGATGGGGCGCGAAAAACGTGCCTGGCATCTCCGTTGGCAACTCGCATGAGTAAAGCAGCCGCCCGGTCGCCTCGAGATAGCGTACGTGATCCATCAACGACTGCCGCGCACGTTCGTCGATGACCGGCCCGATATCCGTCGACAACGCGGATGGATCGCCAATGCGCAGCTCGCGCATTGCGCCGATAATCATCTCAATAACCTTGTCTGCGATATCTTCCTGCAGGAACAGCACCCGCAGGGCAGAGCAGCGCTGCCCTGCACTCTGGAAGCCCGATGTCACTACGTCGCGGACGACCTGCTCGGGCAGTGCTGTGGAATCGACAATCATGCAGTTCTGGCCGCCGGTTTCCGCGATCAGCGGCACCGGTGCATCCTCTCGTTGCGCCAACGTGCGCGAAAGCCAGCTACCCGTTGCCGTGGAGCCGGTGAACATTACGGCTTTCACACGCGGGTCGGGCACCAGTTGCTCGCCCACGCTGCGACCTTCCGCGATCAGCAGCGCCACCGCACCCGGTGGAAAACCGCAGTCAACCATCAATTCAACGGTACGCAGGGCGATCAGGCTGGTTTGTTCTGCCGGTTTGGCGACCACGGTGTTACCTGCCACCAGCGCGGCGCTGACCTGGCCGAGAAAAATGGCCAGCGGGAAGTTCCATGGACTGATACACAGCACAACGCCGCGGGCCCGCAGGCCGCGTTCCGCAAAGTCCGCCTGAGTAGCGCCTGTGGCGTAGTAACGCAGGAAATCCACCGCCTCCCGAACTTCCGCCACGCCATCGCGCAACGTCTTGCCGGCCTCTTTGCAGCACAGTGCAATGAGCTCGTCACGGTGTGTTTCCAGCGCATCCGCCAGACGCAGCAGGCAGTCTGCCCGTTGCTCAACCGGCTGTGCAGACCAGTGCGCGAAAGCGCCGTCAGCGCGCGCCAGCGCCGCCTCTATGCCGTCACTATCCGCCAGCCTGATATGCCCGACGATTTCTTCATGCCGCGCGGGATTGCGCACCTCGCAAAGGCCAGCAGCTCCCTCGCCCATCGGCAGTGAAGCCTCCCAGCTGCGCATGGCCCGGCGCATCGCCTCCAGGGTTGGACGGTGCTGCAGGTCCACGCCCTGTGCGTTGCGTCGCTCATGCCCATAGAGTGCAGGTGGTAACGGAATCAACGGGTTGCGTTTTTCAGCCCAGCTCTGGGCCGCCTCAACCGGGTCCTCAAGCAGGCTTTCGACCGGAATGGCTTCATCCACAATGTTGTTCACGAAGGAGCTGTTGGCGCCGTTTTCCAGCAGCCGTCGCACCAGATAGGCGAGCAGATCGGCGTGCACCCCCACCGGCGCGTAAACCCGGCAGGGAACGTGCTCAGTGCTCACGATCTGGTCGTACAGCGTTTCTCCCATGCCGTGCAGACGCTGGAATTCGTAGCCGCTGCGATCCTTGTCCATCTCAAGAATCGTTGCCGCGGTGTAGGCGTTGTGCGTGGCGAACTGGGGGTAAAGGCTGTCGCGGTAGGCGAGCAGGCGAGCCGCGCAGGCCTGATAAGACACATCGGTAGCCGCCTTGCGGGTGAACACCGGGTAGTCATCCAGTCCTTCCACCTGTGCCAGCTTGATTTCGGTATCCCAGTAGGCACCCTTGACCAGTCGTACCATAAGGCGCCGTTTGCAGCGCAGAGAGAGCTCTCGCAGCCACTCGATCACCAGCAGGCTGCGCTTCTGGTATGCCTGCACAGCCACGCCAAAGCCCTGCCAGTCACCCAGGTCCGGGTCGCTGGCAACGGCCTCGATGACGTCCAGCGACAGCATCAGTCGGTCGGCCTCTTCGGCATCCACGGTAAAACCGATATCAAATGCCTTTGCCGCCAGCGCCAGAGATTTCAGGCGTGGTACCAGTTCGTCCATGACCCGTTGGCGTTGTGCGAACTCATACCGCGGATGAATCGCGGAGAGTTTGACCGAGATGCCGGGGCCGGATTCGGGACCACGTGCGTGTGCGGCCCGGCCAATCGCCTCGATTGCGTTGTAGTAGCTGTCGAAATAGCGCTGCGCGTCCGCGGCTGTGCGAGCGGCCTCTCCGAGCATATCGTAGGAATAGCGGTATCCTTTGCTTTCAGCGTCTTTGGCCCGGTGCAGTGCTTTCTCAATGGTCGTTCCCATCACGAACTGGGTGCCCATGATCTGCATCGCATAGCGCACGGAGGCGCGGATCACCGGTTCGCCCAGGCGTCCCATGGTTTTCTTGAGCAGGCCGAACTGGCGTGGGTTGTCCTCGTCGTTGTAATTGACCACCTTGCCGGTGAGCAGAAGGCCCCAGGCCGAGGCGTTGACGAACAGTGATTCGCTGTTGCCGAGGTGAGAACTCCAGTCTCCATCGGCCAGTTTGTCGCGTATCAGTCGATCCATGGTCAACTGGTCCGGCACGCGCAGCAGTGCTTCGGCGAGGCACATGAGCACCACGCCTTCTTCTGTGGACAGTGCAAATTCCTGTAGCAGGGCGTCAACACCGCCTTTGCAATGCTGTGCCTTGCGTATGTTCAGCACCAGCACCCTGGCTCGCTCCCAGGCACGGCTTCGGGCAGCCTGACTCAGGGTAGCAGCGGGCAGTAGCTGCGCCAACACGCTCGCCTCACTGTCGCGGTAGCTTTTCTCCATGGCCATGCGCAGTGGATCGGTCGGGTCAAGGTGGCAGTCGTGCAGCATGGCGTGAGGCTCCGGATAGCGTTCAGAGCGTAAATTGTAGTCATCGGGATGCAGAATGAGCTGTTTATTTTGGCTTGGCCTTTGAATAATATTCTGTAACGGAATCTATTCTCAGTAGATTATTCTGCATTGTCAGGAAGCTGGAGTCGTAGCGCTATGGGACTTACCCTGGATAAGACTGATCTGCTCATTCTCTCCCTGCTACAGGGCGAGGGCCGCATGTCGAATGTGGATCTGGCGCGCCGCGTCAATCTGAGTGCCAGCCCTTGTCTGGAGCGGGTGCGCCGGCTTGAGGCGACAGGGCTGATTGAGGGCTACAGCGCGCGCCTGAACGCGCCCGCGCTGGGTTACGGCACCAGTGCGTTTATTCAGGTGACCCTGGATCGCACCACGGCGGAGGTGTTCGACCGTTTCCGGGATGCGGTCATCACCATTCCGGAAGTCGCCGAGTGTCATATGGTGGCTGGCGGATTCGATTATCTGCTCAAACTGAGGCTCACCGGTATGGATGCGTACCGCGCCGTACTGACCCGCATCGTCGACCTGCCCGGCGTAGCGCAGACACACACCTATGTCGTTATCGAGGCCATAAAGCAGGACACCGGGCTGCCGCTGTCACGCTGAATCAAGTGCCTCAAAGCGATTGGCTGCGGTATTCTTGACTACCTTGTCCGCATCAAACACCTCGCCATTCATGGCGATGTAGACGCCCGGCGGTTTGCTCTGCAAGGCGCCGATCGCACAGCCAATATTGAAAATGGCATCGGACTGGGCGAACGCGGCCGGCTGCAGTGCGCCGGTCAGCACGATACATTTGCCCGGGATATCCTGGAGAGCCCGCGCTGTGGCGACCATGCCATCGGTGCCGTGGGTGATCAGGACCCAGCGCTCCTCACACTGTACCGCCGCGCGACGGATCAGTGCCCGGTCCGCGTCGGTCATATCGAGACTGTCCTTGCGCATGGCCGATTCCACACTGTAGGCAAACTGCACACCCATGCGTTGCAGTAACTCGCCGATGACCGGCGCTCCGACCTGGTAGTCGCTCTTGGCATCGAAGTAGATTTTATCGATGGTGCCGCCGGTGGTAATAATGTGCAGTTTCATGAGCCTGAGCCCCGTTGGCTGTGCGCGGGCGGGCAGTATAGCGCCGGTGTCGGTTACTGGGTACCGAGGGCCGCTTCCAGCGCGTCGCAGAGGGTCTGCAGGATGTGGACCCGCGCGTAGCGTTTATCGTTGGCGGCCACCACTGTCCAGGGTGCCGTTGCAGTGGAGGTCAACCTCAGCATTTCCAGAACGGCGTGTTCATAGTCGCTCCAGCGTCCGCGGTTGCGCCAGTCATCCGCCGTAATCTTGTGCTGCTTGTGCGGTGTGTGTTCACGCTCCTGGAACCGTTTCAGTTGTTCTTCCGGCGAAATATGCAACCAGAATTTCACAATAATTCCGCCGTGCTCTTCCAGTTGCGATTCGAAGTCATTGATTTCGGCGTAGGCCCGCTGCCAGGCGTGCACGGGGGCGAAGCCTTCCACGCGTTCAACCAGTACCCGCCCATACCAGGAGCGATCAAAGAGCATGATGCGCCCGCGCCGCTCC
>JGI24654J20067_1000307_pt1 | contig 12381 bp, 8 predicted proteins | sample MalvirmetaMSP109_FD_20067 | JGI IMG/M metagenome (IMG submission 20067)
CGAAGAGAGCGACGCCAACGTGGCCGCGGTGAACGAAGTCCTGGAAGAAATCGGCGCGGATACCGTGCCCGTGCTGCATGTTTACAATAAGGTGGACGCCCTGGAAGACGCGTCGCCGCACCTGGAACGCGATGAACAGGGGCTGCCCTGGCGTGTCTGGTTGTCGGCGCGCACCGGCGAGGGCTTCGACCTGTTGCATCAGGCGATCGCCGAGCGGCTGGCGGACCGCTGGGTGGACCGCTGGTTGCGGTTGCCTCCGGAGGCCGGCCGGCTGCGGTCGCGCCTCCATGAGGCCGGCGAGGTGCGCGAGGAACAGGCGGCCACCGACGGCGGCATGCTGCTGCGGGTACATGTCAATCGGGTGCACTTCGAACGTCTGCTGCGCGAAGCCGGCCTGCGTGAAGAACAGGTCCGTGTTCATGACCCTTCGGTTGCAGAGACGGATACCCCTTCCTACAATCCTGAACGCTCGCACAGAGCGGGATAACGGAGAATTCAATGGCCTGGAATGAACCCGGCGGAAACAAACCCAGGGACCCCTGGGGCGGGGGCGGCGGCGGTGGCGATCAGCGACCGCCCGATCTTGATGAAGCGCTGAAAAACCTTAAGGACCGCATCAACAACCTGTTCGGCGGCAAAAGCGGCGGCGGTGGCGGCGGCAACAAGTCGTCCGGCGGCTTCCCCGGCGGCCTGCTGGCGGTGGCGCTGGTGGTGCTGGTGGTCGGCTATGTGCTGATGGGCTTTTACCTGGTGGATCAGCGCGAGCGCGGCGTGGTGCTGCGTTTCGGTGAGTTCAACCGCATGGTTGACCCGGGCCTGAACTGGCGCGCGCCGATCATCGAACAGAGCATGGAAGTGGATGTGGGCCAGAACCGCAGCTACGAGATCAGCGAGGAAATGCTCACCGAGGACACCAACATTGTCGCGGTGACCCTGGAAGTCCAGTACAAGGTACTCGACCCCCAGGCGTTCCTGCTGCGCGTGGGCGCGCCGGAAACCATTCTTCAGCACGCCACCAGCTCGGCGCTGCGCCACGTGGTGGGCAGCTCGACCATGGACGACGTGCTGCGCGACCGCCGCGAGGACATTCGTCTGCTGGTGCGCGAGCGGTTGCAGGAGTATCTGGACCGCTACAACACCGGCCTGGTGATCAACCAGGTGGTGCTGGACAAGACCGCCGCGCCGGAAGCGGTGCGTGATGCCTTCGACGACGTGGCCAAGGCCAAGGAAGACGAAGACCGCTTCAAGAAAGAAGCCGAGGCCTACTACAACTCGGTGATTCCGGAAGCCCGCGGCCAGGCCGCGCGCATCACCGAGGAAGCGGAAGCCTACAAGGTCCGCGTGGTGGCCGAAGCCGAGGGTGACGCCGCCCGCTTCACCGACCTGGTGGCGGAATACCGCAAGGCACCGGAAGTGACCCGTCAGCGTCTCTACCTGGACAGCCTCACCGAGGTGTTCAGCAACTCCAGCAAGGTATTGCTGGACGCGCAGGGCAGTGACAGCCTGATGTATCTGCCTCTGGACCAGATGTTCAAAGGCAAGCAGCCGGTGTCCGGCGACAGCGGCGCCTCAAACCGCGGCAGCGGTTCCGGCTCCTCGTCGTCGACCACCTCGAGCGCCGGCGCCGATGACGGCGGCAGTGGCCGTTCCGGCTCGCGCAGTCTGTACCAAAGCAACCGCACGGAGATTCGCTGATGGGCACACGTAGCTGGCTTATGCTGGTGGCAGTGGGCGTGCTGTTGCTGCTGGCTCTGGACTCTTTTTACATCGTCAACGAAACCGAAAAGGCCGTGCTGAAGCGATTCGCACGGGTGGAGAAAGCGGACATCGAACCGGGCATTTACCCGAAGGTGCCGCTGATCGACGACGTGGTGCGGGTGGACGGCCGTCTGCTCACCCACGACGTGCCCACCCAATCGTTTTTGACCGCGGAAAAGAAACTGCTCAACGTGGACGCCTTCGTGACCTGGCGCATCGCCGACGTGCAGCGCTACATCGTCAGTGTCGGCGCCGGCGTCAACGACGGTCTGGCCATGGAGCGCCGCGCCCGGGAGCTGCTCGACCCGCGCGTTAACGAGGCGCTGCGGAACCAGTTCGCCGAGCGCACCGTGCAGGAAGTGGTGGCCGGCCAGGGCGGGGCGCTGCCCGATGAGGCCCTGGACCCCACCGCGGTAAGCACCGAGGACCTCCTTAGCGGCGGCGACGGCGAGGCGAAAACCACCTCCGAAGTGGAGGCGGACGCCGAGGCCCAAGCCGCCGACGACGGCGGAGAGCCCGGCGACACGGCGGCGTCGTCACTGGGCGACGAGACCGATCAGCGCGAGAAGCTGATGAACTCCGTGGCCCAGGAAGTGAACGCCGCCACCCTGGAGGATCTGGGCATCGAAGTGGTCGACGTGCGCGTCAAGCAGGTGGACTGGCCGGATCAGGTGCGTGGCCGGGTCTTCGACCGGATGCGCGCCGAACGTGCCCGTGACGCCGCCGAGCACCGGGCGCGGGGCCGCGAGGACGCCGAGCGCATCCGCGCCGCCGCCGACCGCCAGCAGACGCAGATCGTGGCCCAGGCCTACGAGGAAGCGCAGCGCCTGCGCGGCGCCGGCGACGCCCGCGCCACCTCGATCTACGCCAACGCCTATGGCAAGGACGAGGAGTTCTTCCGCTTCTACCGCAGCCTGCAGGCGTACCGGGAAAGCTTCGACTCCAAGGAAGACGTGCTGATCCTCTCTCCGGACAGCGAGTTCTTCCAGTACATGAAGCAGAACCGCGGACGCTGAACACCGGGTGCCCGCCGCCGGGCGGCGGGTATCTGCCCCTCGGGGGACGTGTTAGAATCCATCAACCGGGTCACGAGGCCCGGTTTTTTTGTGGCCGCCACCTCTGCCGGCCCTCCGTTGGACCCCTGTGTCGATTGAATACCCTCGGGATCGTAAGATGAATCAGGAAGAACAGTGGTTGTTGCCCGACGGCGTCGAGGAAGTGCTTCCCGAACGCGCCCGGGCCATCGAACAACTGCGCCGCCGGGCTCTGGACCTGTACCAGTCCTGGGGCTACGAGCTGGTGTANCCGCCGCTGATCGAATTCCTGGAGTCCCTGCTCAACGGCGCCGGCCGTGACCTGGAGCGNGANACCTTCAAGATCACCGACCAGCTCAGCGGCCGCCTGATGGGCGTGCGCGCGGACATGACCCCGCAGGTGGCGCGCATCGACGCCCACAGCCTGCGCCGCAACGCCCCCACCCGCTTGTGTTACTGCTCCACGGCGCTGCGCGCCCGGCCCACCCAGGTGGGCGGCACCCGGCTGCCCTACCAGCTCGGCGTCGAGCTGTTCGGCCACGCCGGCGGCGACAGCGACCTGGAAGTGATCCTGCTGATGGGCGAGACCCTGGCCCTGGCCGGCGCCAACGACAAAGTGGTGCTGGACCTGGGGCACGTGGGCATTTTCCGCGCCCTGGTGGACGCCTGCGATCTCGACGCCGCCGCCCAGGCGAGGCTGGAAGACATCTATCTGCGCAAGGCGCGCACCGAACTGACCCGCTTCCTGGACGGCCAGGCCCTGCCGGAGGCCGCCGCGCGGGCGCTGGCGGCGCTGCCGTTCCTGGACGGCGACACCGGCGTGTTCGCCCAGGCCCGCGGCCTGCTGGCCGACTTTCCGGACGCCACCCGGGCGCTCGCCGACCTGGAGCGGCTGGTGTCGGTGCTCGCCGAGCGCGGTCTCGACGTGCACCTGGACCTGGGCGAACTGCGCGGCTACCACTACCACACCGGCTGTGTGTTCGCCGCCTACCTGCCCGGCGACAGCGAGCCGCTGGCCAAGGGCGGCCGCTACGATCACATCGGTGAAGTGTTCGGCCGGGCGCGCCCGGCCACCGGCTTCAGCGCCGACCTGAAAAAACTCGCTTCCCTGGCGCCGGTGCCGCGCGCCGGTGCCGTGCTCGCCCGTGGTGAGCTGGCGGACGCCGGTTTCGCCGCCCGGGTGGCGGAGCTGCGCGCCCAGGGTGAGCGCGTGGTGCTGGCCCTGGCCGGCGCCGATAACGACCCCGCTGAATTGGGGTGCGACCGTGAGCTGGTGTCCGCCGGCGACGGCTGGACCCTGCAATCCATTTCCTCCTGACAGGCCAAAGCGAACAGCCATGGGCAAGAACGTCGTAATTCTCGGTACCCAATGGGGTGATGAAGGCAAGGGCAAGATCGTCGATCTGCTCACCGACCAGGCCGCCTACGTGGCCCGTTTCCAGGGCGGCCATAACGCCGGCCACACCCTGGTGATCGACGGCGAGAAGACCGTCCTCCACCTGATCCCCTCCGGCATCCTGCGCGACAACGTGCAATGCCTGATCGGCAACGGCGTGGTGCTGTCGCTGGAAGCCCTGCTCAAGGAAATCCGCGGCCTGGAAGACAAGGGCGTGCCGGTGCGCGAGCGCCTGCGGCTGTCCTCCGCCTGCCCGCTGATCCTGCCGGTGCACGCGGCGCTGGACCAGGCCCGGGAAGTGGCCCGCGGCGCCCAGAAAATCGGCACCACCGGACGCGGCATCGGCCCGGCCTACGAAGACAAGGTGGCGCGCCGGGGCGTGCGCCTGGGTGATGTGTTCCACCGCGAGCGCTTCGCCGCCAAGCTGGGTGAAGTGATGGATTACCACAACTTCATCCTGCGCAGCTTCTACAACGCCGAGCCGGTGGACTTCCAGAAAACCCTGGACGACACCCTGGCCCAGGCCGAGGACATCCGCGCCATGGTGTGCGACGTCACCGCCACCCTGCACGGCGCCCGCGAGCGCGATGAGAACATCATGTTCGAAGGCGCCCAGGGCACGCTGCTGGACATCGACCACGGCACCTACCCCTACGTGACCAGCTCCAACACCACCGCCGGCGGCACCGCCACCGGCACCGGTTTCGGGCCGTTGTATCTGGATTACGTGCTGGGCATCACCAAGGCCTACACCACCCGGGTGGGCAGCGGGCCGTTTCCCACCGAGCTGTTCGACGAGACCGGCCGTTACCTGGCGGAAAAGGGCCACGAGTTCGGCTCCACCACCGGCCGTGCCCGCCGTTGCGGCTGGTTCGACGCGGTGGCGCTCAAGCGCGCCATCCAGATCAACTCGATCAGCGGCCTGTGCCTGACCAAGCTGGACGTGCTCGACGGCCTCGAGGAAGTGAACATTTGCGTGGGCTACCAGGGCCCGGACGGCAAGGCCCTGGAGTGCGCCTGGGACGCGGACAGCTACTCCGAGGTGACCCCGGTGTACGAGTCGGTGCCCGGCTGGTCCGAGTCCACCATCGGCGTTAAGAAGCTGGAGGACCTGCCCGACAACGCCCGTGCCTACCTCAAGCGCATCGAGGAAGTCACCGGCGCGCCCATCGATATCATCTCCACCGGCCCGGACCGGGCCGAGACCATCGTCCAGCGCCACCCGTTCGGGTAGCGCCGTCGCGGCCGGCCGTCACTCCATGGCGCCGGCCGCCGACCAGTCCAGGCGGATGTCATAGCCGTCGATACGCTTCTCCGGTTTCAGTGGCGTTACTTCGTCCGGATTGATGTGCCGGTAGACGTTCTCCGCCGGCTTCAGCGTGGCGTCGCGGCCGTACAGATAGCTCTGCTCTTCGACGATCAGCTTGTAGGCCTTGTTCAGCGCCAGGGCCCGTTCGCGGCTGGGCGTGATCAGCTCGTAGACGTCGGCGCCGGCCACCTTGTCGCGCTTGANGCTGCCGTCCTCGTTGAACCAGCGCGCCTGCATCTCGTCGTTTTCGCGGAACTCATTGCCGCCGCCCACCAGCCGCAGGTACTGGGCGATNTCGCCCTCGTCCTGGTTGATCGCCGGGGCGTCGCGCATGCCCTTGATGTCGATGTAGCCCCAGCCNTCGGCGCCGGTGACCTTGCGCGGGAAGGCGAAGGTCTGGTCGATGGTGGTGCCCACGGTGGTGTGGCAGCCCATGCAGAAGCGCTGCTCCTGGTTGCTCTGCGGGCGCAGGCTGCCGTCTTCCTTCTCGATGAAGCCCAGCACCATCCAGCCGAAGCCGTTGTCCATGCCCCGGTCGCCGTGGTCGGTGTAGTAGGGCAGGTTGCCTTCGGCTTTTTCCTGGTGCTCGTTGCCGTACAGGGATTTCAGGTGGGCGCTGTTGTAGAAGCGGATCTTGTTCATATAGCGCACTTCCTTCATGCGCGGCGGCAGGCCGATGCCGCCGTGCGCGTCCACGCCCACGTAGCGCACCGTGTGCAGGAACTCGATGCCTTCCGGGTAGAGCATGTCGGTGACCGGCACCTTGGCGGCGCCGCCCAGGTAGTGGTCGCGCTTCAGCAGGGTGCGGGCGGTGCCGAGGGTGCCGTCGCCGTCCAGGTCGGCGCACACCGCCTGCTCGTCGATGGGCGGCGTGCTGATGCGGTCCAGCTCCTTGATCGCCATCTCCATCAGCGACAGGTTGGCCAGGTAGACGTCCCGGGACGCCGCGTCGTGATCGGCGCAGGTGCTGGTGCGGAACGGCTCCGGCAGCCGCACCATGACGTCGTCGGTGCTGCCGTTGGTGGGCCAGAAGGTGCTCGGCAGCGGCTTGTAGTTGAACGCCACCCAGTGGCTGCCGTCCTTGGCGAAGCCTTGCTCGTCGAACGCCGCGGCGCCCTGCTGCAGGCCTTCGATGTAGGGCAACGGGCCCTGCCAGTCGCTGTCTTCGGCCAGGTCGGTCATCGCCGGGGTGTAATTGTCCTGGTTGATGTAGTCGATGATGGCCTGGTCGGACATCTTCGCCACCTGCTCGCGGCGGTCCACGAACAGGTTGAGCCAGTGGTTGGTTTCACCTAGCTCGGAAAAGTCATAAGCGCCCTGCAGATAGCCGTCCCACATGGTGTTCGGGCGGGCCCGGTCCTCGTAGGTCTGATGGCAGGTGTAGCAGGGGTTGAAGTCGCCCTCGGTGCGGGTATAGCACTGCGGCGGAATCGGTGCTTCCTGGTTATAGATGCTGTCGAGGTCCGGCGGCAGCTGGCGCTGCAGCGCCGTGTTGTCGGCGGCGGCCGGGCCGGATTTGGCCGCGCCGGTGTCCGCCGGTTGGCTCTCCGCCGGGTCGCAGCCCGCCAGAACCAGTGTGGCAAGCAGCATTGTGATGATCATTTTCATGAGCGCGAACCCTGAACATAAAAACAGAAAAAGGGGAGGGCGCGATGCGCTCCTCCCCGGGTCCGGAAAGCCGGATCAATCAGGCTTTCGGGTCCAGCAGCCACACCATGTTGTTCTCGTGGTTGCCGGTGTCTTCGCCGATCAGCAGGCGACCGTCGTCCATCACTTCCACGTTGTCCGGGCCGGACAGGCCGTCCACGCTGCAGGTGTTGGCGGCGTCGGTGGGGTCGTAGGGACCGCCGAGCTCCACCATCTCCAGGCGTGACACGTTGTAGTCCGCTTCCAGGGGCATGCGGAAGGCGCCGCCGCAGCGGGCGTCCTGGTTGGTCAGTTGGATCGCGCCTTCGCTGTCCAGCATGTTGCCGGCGATGTCGGACATCACCACATAGACGTGCGCCTGCTCACCGTCGCCTTCGACGCTGGCCTGGGCGCGCTTCTGGTTCACGTTGATGCCTTCCATCTTGTTGAACTCGCCGGTGGCGCCCAGCTTCACCGCCGCCTTGCGCGATTCCAGGAACGCCGGACGGTCGTCGGCGAACGGGCTGGCGGCGACGCTGCCGCTCTCGTCCAGGTCCTGGTTGAGCTTGGCTTCCGCCCAGTCGTTGATCTGCTGGTCGGAGATGTAGCTGTTGGCGCCGTCCACGTAGTCGGCGGTGGTGACGTCGTCGTACTCGTCCACCCAGCTCTCGATGTCCGCGTTGCTGGCGCTGGCCAGTTCCACCCAGTCGATGTCGAAGCCGGCTTCGGCGGCGTCCATGGGCAGGGTGTCCTGGGTCACCGCGGCGGCGTACAGGGTGCCGCTGCTCAGATCACCGGCGGTGTCGGCCACGAACTTGAACAGGATCACGCCGCCGCCGTCGTCGCTCATATAGACGGTTTTCTGGTCCGGCATCACCACCGCGTTTTCATGGGAGTAGCGGCCCAGGGTGAAGTGCTTCACCGGGGTCGGCGTGCCGGTGGGGTCGGTAATCTCGACGATGTAGCCGTAGTCGTAGGGGTTGGGGTAGGTCACCGTGTAATCGGTGTTGATCTCGCCGGCCAGGTAGTCGGCCAGATCCTGGACCTGGCCCTCACCGGGCGCGTTCCAGTTGATGGTGTCGTCGAAGTACAGCTCCTCGGAGGTGAGCGGCGTGTTCCACGGGGACACGGTGCCGAAGCAGTTCACCCAGGTGCCCTTCACGGCGGAGAAGTCGACCATGGAGGCGTCGTTGTCCTGCACCACCCAGCGGCCTTCGTCGGTGCGGACCAGGTGCAGACGGCTCATGCCGCCGGGACGGTCTTCCCAGTTGGTGAACAGGTAGCCTTCGTTTTCGCTGACTTCCACCCAGCCGTTGAAGTCCGGGTCGTTGGAGACCTTGATCAGTGCGGTACCGTCCTGCACGGCGATGCCGCCCAGGCCGGGCTGCGGGGCGCCGGCCCAGGCGTCGCCCTGCTGGCCGAGCACGTTATAGCGGCCGGTGGCCACCCGCATGATTTGCTTTTCTTCGTCGGTTTCCGGTACCGAGACGCCCTCGAACGGCTTGTTGATGTCGGTGTTCTCGATCAGACCCACGGTGGCGTGGCGGTAGACGTTCCCTTCGGCGTCGGGCGTCACGTTGGCGTCGGAGGGGTGCTGAATGTTGGTGAACACCTCGCCGTCCTGTTTCAGGAACAGGCCGGTGGCCTCGGAACCCAGGGGCAGGGTGGCGACGCGGGTCAGGCGCTCCATCTGGATGCCGTCACCGCCATTGTTGCTGCTGTCGCCGCCGCAGGCGGTTAGGGCGAGCGAGGTGGCGATGGCCAGCGCGCTCAGTTTAAAACGGGCGTCGTTCCGCAGATACATGGGTTTCTCCGTCTTATTCAGAATGGGATTGGGGAGGCGGCCAATCCTGACGGAGAAAAATGTCAATTCAGTGTTCGTAAAATGGCGGCTATGTGAAGGCGGTCTTCACGGAGACGCCGGTCACACTATTTCTTGCGGCGGCGGGTGATTACGATCAGAACGATGGTGAGGCCCAGGGCGCCGGCGGGGAACAGCAGCAGCAGGCGTTCACGGCGTTTGGCCTTCTCGAGCTGGGCGTCGGCTTTCCGGACTTCCGGGTTCACGGCCTGGTCGGCCTGTTCCTGGGCGACCACCGGAGTGGCGACACTCAAACCCAGAGCCAGAATCAGGGAAGCAAGGAAAAGGCGCATGCTGAAGGGGCCTTTAGAGCGGATACAAAAAGGGCTCCCATGGGGAGCCCTTTTCTGAATTGGTGCCGAGGAGAGGACTTGAACCTCCACGGGGTTGCCCCCACTAGCACCTGAAGCTAGCGTGTCTACCAATTTCACCACCTCGGCTTGTTTCGTTGAACGACCGATTCCGGCCCTTCATCGCGAAAGCGCGTGCATTCTAGTATATGATGCCGGGATGTCAACGGTTAGTTCCGAAAACATTGGGCATTTCGCCCGTTCGAGGCTACCCGCCCGGCCTTCCGCTTCCGGCTTGATTTCGCCGGCCCCCGTGGTGCGTGAGTCCCCTGCTGGGTTAAGGTAGCGCCCGCCGGCGCCATCCGGCGGGCTTATACACATGTATTTTATTAGAGGTTATTGAATGGCACCCAGGAAACGCTATAAGGATCCCCACGCGGACCGGGAGGCGTCGAAGTACGAGAATCCGGTTCCCAGCCGCGAGTTGATCCTGCAGGTCCTCGACGACCAGGGAAAGCCGCTCGGTAAGCACGACCTGGCCGGGCTCCTGGACGTGGACGAAGACGGCGAGGTGGGCCTGGAGCGCCGCCTCAAGGCGATGCTGCGCGACGGCCAGCTGGTGGAAAACCGCAACGGCAAGGTGGGCATCGCCTCGCGCATGGATCTGATCGCCGGCCGGGTGCAGGGCCACCGTGACGGCTTCGGCTTTCTGATCGCCGACGAGCCCGGCCGCAAGGACCTGTTCCTGGCGCCCCGGCAGATGGAAAAAGTGATGGACGGCGACCGGGTGCTGGTGAGCACCGCCGGCGTCAACCGCTTCGGCAAGGAAGAGGCGCGCATCGTGGAGATCACCGAGCGCGCCGTCACCGAGATCGTCGGCCGTTATCACCGCGAGGCCGGGGTCAGCTTCATCGAGCCGGAAAACCGCCGCATCACCAAGGAAGTGCTGGTCGAGGACCTCAACGGCATCAAGCCCGAGCACGGCGACCATGTGCGCGCCGAGATCACCCAGTATCCGTCCCGCGACCAGCACGTGCTGGTGCGCCTGCTCGAGGTGATCGCCACCCCGGACCAGGCCGGCATGGAAGTGGAGGTGGCGCTGCGCCGCTTCGAGATCCCCCACCAGTGGCCCAAGGGCGTGCCCGAGGAAGCCGAGCGCTTCGGCGCCGAGGTGCCGCACCCCGCCAAGGCCCACCGCGTGGACCTGCGCGACCTGCCGCTGGTCACCATCGATGACGAGAGCGCCAAGGATTTCGACGACGCCGTCTATGTGGAAAGCCGCCAGCGCGGCGGCTGGCGCCTGATCGTGGCGATCGCCGACGTCAGCCACTACGTGCATCCGGGCACGGCGCTGGACAACGAGGCGCACAAACGCGGCAACTCGGTGTACTTCCCCAACCGGGTGGTGCCGATGCTGCCCGAGGCGCTGTCCAACGGCCTGTGCTCGCTGAACCCGCACGTGGACCGGCTGTGTCTTTACTGCGACATGCTGGTGTCCGCCAACGGCCGCATCTCCCGCTTCGTGTTCCGCGAAGGCGTGATGCGCTCCCGTCACCGCCTCACCTACAACAAGGTGGGCGCGATTATCGAGGAGCCGGAATCTGAGCTCGCCACCGAAACCGTGAAGAGCCTGGACGACGAAACCCTGGATTCGGTGTGGGCCTTCCACGAGATGTACCTGGCCTTGCGCCGCCGCCGGGAACTGCGTGGCGCCATCGACTTCGAGAGCAACGAAAGCCGCATCCTGTTCGATGAGCAGTCCAAGATCCGCGACATCGTGCCGGTGCAGCGCAACGTGGCCCACGTGATGATCGAGGAGGCGATGCTGGCGGCCAATATCTGCGCCGCGCGCCTGCTNGAGAAAGCCGAGNTGCCGGCGCTCTACCGGAACCACGAGCCGCCCAAGGAAGAGCGCCTGACCAACCTGCAGCANTTCCTGGGCGGGCTGGGCCTGAGCATCCCCTGGTCGGAAGGGCCGATCGGCCCGCAGGTGTTCCAAGAGCTCGGCGAGACCATCGCCGAACGGCCGGACCGCCAGGTGATCCAGACCATGATGCTGCGCACCATGAGCCAGGCCAAGTACGAGGCCCATGTGAAGGGCCACTTCGGGCTGGCCTACAACGCCTACACCCACTTCACCTCGCCGATCCGCCGTTACCCGGACCTGCTGGTGCACCGCGCCATCCGCTACCTGATCCGCAGCGGCGCGGACACCCCCCACGCGGACAACCCGGGCGGCCTGCCGGCGATCCAGCGCGATCACATCCTGCCGTTCAGCCTCAACGACATGGTCGCCATGGGCGAGCACTGCTCGATGACCGAGCGGCGCGCCGACGACGCCACCCGCGATGTGGAGCAGTGGCTCAAGTGCCAGTACATGGAAGACCACCTGGGCGCTGAGTTCGACGGCGTGGTCAGCGGCGTGGCCGCCTTCGGCCTGTTCGTGCAGATCAACAACCTGCACATCGACGGCCTGGTGCACGTGGCCAACCTGGACAGCGACTACTACCACTTCGACGACGTCAACATGGCGCTGGTGGGCGAGTCGTCCGGGCGCCGCTTCAGCCTCGGTGACGCGGTGACGGTGAAGGTGGCCGGTGTGCACACCGACGACCGCAAGATCGACCTGGAGCTGATCAGTTCCACGCCGGCGCCGGGCAAGCGTGGCGGCCCCAAGCCCAAGGCGGCGGCCAAGAAGGGCGCCCGTAAAGGGGCCAAGAAAGGCGCCGGCCGCAAGAAGCCGGCCGCCGGCAAGGGCGGCGGTGACGCCGGTGGCGGGTCCGAGCGGGAAAAGATCGCCCGCGGTGACATCCCCGGCGACGCCAAGAGCGGCGACGGGGCCAAGAAGAGCGGCCAGCGTAAGCCGCGCCGCCGCCGATGAACAAACCGCTCATGTATTCCGGCATCCACGCGGTGGAGTCGCTGTTGCGGCACCGCCCGGAAGGGGTGCTGGAATTGTTCGTGCTGGACACCCGCGCCAAGCGCGGCGACGCCCGGCTGGAAACCCTGATCATCGCCGCCCGGGACCAGGGCATCGCGGTGCAGTACAGCCGGCGCGAGTCGCTGGACAAGCTGGCCGGCCCGCAGAATCAGGGCGTGGTGGCCCG
>JGI24654J20067_1000322_pt1 | contig 11872 bp, 13 predicted proteins | sample MalvirmetaMSP109_FD_20067 | JGI IMG/M metagenome (IMG submission 20067)
CTGACGGAGCCTTGTTTGAGGTGGCAGTACTGNGTTTCCCAACCGTTCCCGTGGTCAAGCACGACGCCGTTGCCACATTCCTTACCGTCGATATCGGCAGCGTTTTCGCTGGTATAGCCGCTGTCAGTCATACCGTCGCGCATACCGGTGACACGGCCTGCGGCGCTGGCAAGGACGGGGATGTTGTCGGCGATACGGGCCCGGCTGGGCAGTGCGAAATCCGTGCCTTTGTGCCCGTCATAGCTTAACGCGGCACAGGTGAAATCCATCGCATCAGACGACGGGTCGCTATCNACATACTGCTGGATGAAGCAGTCTGTGCCAAGGTCGCAGTCAAGGGGCGGGGAGATAAGAAAACCCTCTGCCAGCACGGGGCTGGCAAAGGGCAGGGCAAGCGCAAATACGGCGCTGCGTTGTATCATTCAGCTGTCAGCAACGGTGGCTTGTTGCCCGTCAGCTTGGGGTTTTCCGACCCGAGGATCGTCAGGTCCAGCTCGCCCTTCTTGACGTTGACCTTAACCACACCACCTTTCGCCAGCTTGCCGAACAGCAGCTCTTCGGCGAGGGGCTTTTTGATGTGCTCTTGGATGACGCGTCCAAGGGGGCGCGCACCCATTCGTGCATCATAGCCTTTGTCGCCCAGCCATTCGGCGGCTTTGGTGGACAGTTCAATCGTCACGTTGCGGTCCATCAGCTGAGCTTCAAGCTGCAGCACGAACTTCTCGACCACCCGCAAGATCACCTCTTTCGGAAGCGGCGCAAAGCTGATCACCGCGTCCAGACGGTTGCGGAACTCGGGCGTGAAGGTCCGTTCGATCGCGGCGGTATCCTCGCCGGTGCGACGGTCACGGCCAAAGCCGATCGCTTCTTTCGCCTGCTCGGACGCGCCCGCGTTCGACGTCATGATCAGCACGACATTGCGGAAATCCACTGTCCGGCCGTTATGGTCCGTCAGCTTGCCGTGATCCATCACCTGCAACAGGATGTTGTAGACGTCCGGGTGGGCTTTCTCCATCTCGTCGAGCAGCAGAACGCAGTGCGGGTGCTGGTCAACGCCATCGGTCAACATGCCGCCCTGATCAAACCCGACATAGCCGGGAGGGGCACCGATCAGGCGGGAAACGGCGTGTTTCTCCATGTATTCAGACATGTCGAAACGCAGCAGTTCCACACCAAGCGTGTCGGCCAGCTGTTTCGCCACCTCGGTCTTACCCACACCTGTCGGCCCTGCGAACAGGTAGTTGCCGATGGGTTTTTCGGGCTCGCGCAGGCCAGCGCGGGCCAGTTTGATCGCGGAAGACAGGGCTTCGATCGCCTTGTCCTGACCGAAGACAACGCGTTTCAGCGATGCCTCAAGATCCTTGAGCACAATCACATCATCCTTGGATACGTTCTTGGGCGGGATGCGCGCGATCTTGGCCACCACGGCTTCGACCTCTTTGGTGCCGATGGTCTTGCGCCGTTTCGAGGCCGCCAGCAGATGCTGCGCCGCGCCCGCTTCGTCGATCACATCGATGGCGGAGTCAGGCAGTTTGCGGTCGTTGATATAGCGGTGCGCCAGTTCAACCGAGGTCCGGATCGCGTCAGAGGTATATTTGACCGAGTGGTGATCCTCGAAATAGGGTTTGATGCCCCGCAGGATTTTCACCGCATCCTCGACCGAAGGCTCGTTCACATCGATCTTTTGGAAACGACGCGCAAGGGCACGGTCCTTTTCGAAATGCTGGCGGAATTCCTTGTAGGTGGTCGACCCCATAGTGCGCAGCTTGCCGCCCGCAAGCGCGGGTTTCAGCAGGTTGGAGGCATCCATCGCGCCGCCGGATGTGGCACCGGCACCGATAACGGTGTGGATCTCGTCGATGAACAGGACGGCGTTGTCATGTTCTTCCAGCTCGGTCACGACGGCTTTCAGACGTTCTTCGAAATCACCGCGGTAGCGGGTGCCGGCCAGCAACGCGCCCATGTCGAGCGAGTAGATCGTGGTTTCGGCCAAGACCTCGGGCGTTTCACCGGCAACGATCTTGCGCGCCAGCCCTTCGGCGATGGCGGTTTTCCCGACGCCGGGGTCGCCCACCAGCAGCGGGTTGTTCTTGCGGCGGCGGCACAGCACCTGAATGCAGCGTTCCACCTCGTCCGACCGGCCGATCAGCGGATCAACGTCGCCTTCGCGGGATTTTGCGTTCAGATCAACGGTGTATTTCGCCAGCGCGGATTCTTTCTTGTCGCCATCGGTGACACCTTGGGCTTCTTCCTCGTGATCCGGCGCACCGGAAACGGGGCGTGGTTCACCGAAAGCCGGATCTTTGGCGACGCCATGCGCGATGTAATTGACCGCATCATAGCGCGTCATATCCTGTTCTTGCAGGAAGTAGGCGGCGTTGCTTTCGCGTTCTGCAAAGATCGCGACCAGCACGTTCGCGCCGGTCACTTCGGTCCGGCCAGAGGATTGCACATGGATCGCCGCGCGCTGGATCACCCGCTGGAACGCTGCCGTTGGCACCGCTTCGGAGCCGTCAACATCGGTGACCAGATTGTTCAGGTCTTCATCGACAAATTCGACCAGCGTTTCGCGCAGTTCGGTCATATCGACAGAACAGGCTTTCATTACCTGCACGGCGTCGGGTTCGTCGATCAGGGCCAAAAGAAGATGTTCAAGCGTAGCGAATTCATGTTTGCGCGCATTGGCAAGGGCCAGCGCCGCGTGAATGGCTTGTTCTAGGGTAGACGAGAATGAAGGCACAGGCGTGCTCCTTTTCGATCTGTGTCGGAGGGGGCGTCAGAAACAGGACGCGCCGCAACCGAGCATGGCCTCATAGTATTAGAGTTTGGTTGATCACGGCGCAGCTTCAAGGTTTTTCTGCAATATCGCTGTCACATTTATCGTGAACGTCGATTTTAGACCATGATTGCGGCGGTCAGAAACGGTCTTTGCGCGCGCGAATTTCGGCAAACACATCGGTGTCGGTGGCGTTGACCATCCCCAGTTGCGCACGGATGCCCGGATCGGACGGGCGCAGGAAGGGGTTGGTTTCAAGTTCCGTTGAAAGCGTCGAGGGAACTGTCGGCTCGCCATCAGCACGGGCCTGATCGATCTCTCTTGCACGAGATATAAGTGCCGCGTTTTCCGGATCAACCGTCAGGGCGAATTTTGCGTTCGACTGCGTGTATTCGTGACCCGAACATACGGTGGTATCGGCTGGCAGGCGCATCAGCTTTTGCAGGCTGTCCCACATCTGCGCGGGCGTGCCTTCGAACAACGACCACAACCAAGCGCCATCAGGCTGTCGGCGGTAAAGACGCATTTGGCCGCGGGGACGTGAAAGGCGATATGCCCGACGGTATGGCCCGACACATCGATCACATCGACCGTATGCGCGCCGAAGGTGAAGGATTGCCCGTCGTCATAGGCCGCGTCCAGCGGGGGCAGGCGTTCGGCATCAGCCTTGGCACCGATCACCCGGGCAGGGCGGTCGGCAATCAGCGCGGGCACGCCCTGAATGTGGTCGGGGTGGTGATGGGTCAGCCAGATTTCTGTCAGCGTCCAGCCTAGCTCGTCCAGCTTGGCAGCGATCGGCGCGGCCTCGGGCACGTCGATCAAGGCGACCTTGCCGCTGGTCTGGTCGCGCAGCAGGAATGCGTAGTTGTCGGACAGGCAGGGGATGGTCACAAGATCAAAGGACATGGCAGCGGCTCCGGTCGGGGTTTCGGGGTGCGGATCACCACGCTAGCGCGGGCGGGGCGGTGCTGCAAACGGGTTTCGCGCAGTCCGCTCTTTTGCGGCGCGTGGCTTTGGTCTAGGGTCGGGGCGATCCACCCAACAAGGCCCTTTGCCCATGCACCTTGATGTCCAAGACCTGCGCAACTTTTACTATCGCAGTGCCCTTGGCCGCGCGGCGCAGCATTCCCTGCGTACCCGCATGCTTGAGCTTTGGCCCGAGGCCAAGGGGCAGACCGTTGTGGGCTTTGGTTTCGCGGCCCCCTTGCTGCGCCCCTATCTGGCGGATGCGCGGCGGGTGATGACGCTGATGCCGGGGCCGCAGGGGGTCATGCCTTGGCCTGCGGGCATGCCCAATACTTCTGTGCTGACCGAAGAAACGCTCTGGCCGATCGAAACCGGACATGTCGACCGGCTGGTTCTGATGCACGGGCTTGAAACGTCTGACCGGCAGGGCGACCTGCTAGAGGAATGCTGGCGCGTGTTGGGGCCGGGGGGCAGGGCGCTGTTCATCGTGCCCAACCGTGCAGGGTTCTGGGCGCGTAGCGATATCACGCCCTTCGGATACGGGCGACCCTATTCGCTGGGGCAGCTCGAAACGCAACTGCGCAAACACCAGTTCCTGCCAGAGCGCCAGTTGGGTGCGCTGTATCTGATGCCCTCGACCAGACGGACGTTCCGGCGCGCGGGGCCGCTGTTTGAAAAGGTCGGGCGGCACATGCCGACGATCATGGCGGGCGGGGCGTTTATGGTCGAGGTGACCAAGCTGGTGTACCCGCCCAAGGGCAAGGTTGCACGCACGCCAGCGCGCCGGTCGATCCGCGTTTTGGAAGGGGTCGGCGCGGTGACGCCTTCGGCAGTTCAGGCGGTCCTGCCGACAGCCTATGTGACCCCCGCGCCACGGCGGCAAGAATCGCTGCCACACCCGAAATTGCCGGATGTCTATTGATTTTTAGGCAGGTTGATCAGGTCAAAGCGTCGCAGGGGTGCATTGCGCTAAGAATAAGGGGCGCTTTCCTGTGGCAACCTCACTATACTGTGTTGCGGGATGCGGGTCCGTCTGCTACATCCGCCCTGATTTAGACGTCTTGGGTAATTTCAAGTCGCGCCAACACCCCGGTGACGCGATGTATTCGCTTATCCGGCCCTGACGTATGAGAGGATGGACGTGTCCGAAACAGCATCAATCTCTACAGGTATCGCACAACGCTATGCGACCGCCGTGTACGAGTTGGCCCAAGAGGCCAAAGCCCTTCCCCAGATCGAGAAAGATCTTGATGCGCTGCAAGCCGCATTGGCCGAAAGCGAAGATTTCCGCGATCTGATCAATTCGCCGATCTACACGCGCGAACAGCAAGCCGCGTCGATCAGTGCCATCGCCAAAAAGATGGACCTGTCCCAGACGCTCGCCAGCACGCTGGAACTGATGGCCAACAAGCGCCGTCTGTTCGTCCTGCCGCAGCTGGTCCAGAACCTGCGTGACATCATCGCCGTTGAAAAAGGCGAAGTGACTGCTGATGTGATTTCGGCCAAGGCGCTGACCAAAGCGCAGTCCGAAAAACTGTCCAAGTCGCTCGCCGCGACCACAGGCAAAAAAGTAACGTTGAATGCGACCGTTGATGACTCCCTCATTGGCGGTCTTATCGTAAAAGTGGGCTCTAAGATGATCGACACGTCGATCCGCGCAAAGCTCAATTCCCTCCAGAATGTAATGAAAGAGGTCGGATAAATGGGTATCCAAGCTGCAGAGATTTCTGCGATCCTGAAGGACCAGATCAAGAACTTTGGTCAAGAAGCAGAAGTTGCCGAAGTTGGCCGCGTTCTGTCCGTTGGTGATGGTATCGCTCGCGTGTATGGTCTGGACAACGTCCAGGCTGGCGAGATGGTCGAATTCCCCGGCGGCATCATGGGCATGGCCCTGAACCTCGAGACAGACAACGTCGGTGTTGTTATCTTCGGTTCCGACCGCGACATCAAAGAAGGCGACACCGTCAAGCGCACCAACTCCATCGTGGACGTGCCAATCGGCAACGGTCTGCTGGGTCGTGTTGTTGACGGTCTGGGTAACCCCATCGACGGCAAAGGCCCCATCGAATCCACCGAGCGTGGCCTCGCGGACGTTAAAGCCCCCGGCATTATCCCACGGAAATCGGTACACGAGCCAATGGCGACTGGCCTGAAATCCGTTGACGCGATGATCCCCGTTGGCCGTGGCCAGCGTGAGCTGATCATTGGTGACCGTCAGACCGGTAAAACTGCCGTTGCTCTGGACGCGATCCTGAACCAACAGCAGATCAACGACGCCGCAGGCGACGACGAGAGCAAGAAAATGTACTGCGTGTACGTTGCGATCGGCCAAAAACGTTCGACTGTTGCCCAGCTTGTTAAAAAGCTCGAGGAAACAGGCGCGATTGACTATTCCATCGTTGTTGCCGCCACCGCGTCCGAGCCTGCGCCAATGCAGTACCTCGCACCATACTCCGCAACAGCTATGGCGGAATTCTTCCGCGACAACGGCCGTCACGCGCTGATCATCTATGATGACCTTTCCAAGCAAGCCGTGTCCTACCGCCAGATGTCCCTGCTGCTGCGTCGTCCGCCCGGGCGTGAAGCTTACCCAGGTGACGTTTTCTATCTCCACTCCCGTCTGCTCGAGCGTTCGGCGAAACTGGGTGATGACGCAGGCAACGGCTCTTTGACAGCTCTGCCGATCATCGAAACCCAAGGTGGTGACGTTTCCGCGTTTATTCCAACCAACGTGATCTCGATCACCGACGGTCAGATCTTCCTGGAAACCGAATTGTTCTACCAAGGTATCCGTCCTGCTGTGAACACCGGTCTGTCGGTTTCGCGCGTTGGGTCCTCGGCTCAGACCAAAGCGATGTCTTCTGTTGCCGGTCCGGTTAAACTGTCCTTGGCTCAGTACCGCGAAATGGCGGCCTTTGCTCAGTTCGGTTCCGACCTTGATGCCTCCACTCAGCAGCTGCTGAACCGTGGTGCGCGCCTGACAGAACTGATGAAGCAGCCTCAGTACTCCCCTCTGACCAACGCGGAAATCGTCTGCGTGATCTATGCGGGTACAAACGGCTACCTCGACAAGATCGACGTCAAAGAAGTCGGCCGCTTCGAAGCGGGCCTGCTGGCGCACTGCGCAGCAAGCACGCCGACCTGATGGCTGACATCACCAACAACGACCGCAAGGTGAAGGGTGAGCTGGAAGACAAGATCAAAGCTGCCATCGATTCTTTCGCCGCTGACTTCGCTTAAGGGAGGGAGGGCACATGCCAAACCTCAAGGACCTAAAAAACCGGATCGCGTCGGTCAAATCGACCCGCAAGATCACGAAAGCCATGCAAATGGTTGCCGCGGCGAAGCTTCGCCGCGCGCAGGAAGCTGCCGAGCAGTCCCGCCCCTACACAGAGCGTTTTAACGCTGTGATGTCGCGGTTGGCTGCATCGGTAGGTGGGTCTGACACCGCCCCCAAGCTGCTGAGCGGCACGGGGTCGGATCAGGTTCACCTGTTTGTGCGGTGGCTTTAACGCCAACATCGCCAAGCTTGCCAAAGCCCATGCCCGTGGCCTTATCGCCAAGGGTAAGGAGGTCAAGATTTTGACCGTTGGCAAGAAAGGCCGCGACAGCATCCGTCGTGACTTTGGCGACCTTTTGGTCGGTCACGTTGACCTCAGCGACGTCAAGCGCCTTGGCTATGCCGATGCGCAGGGGATCGCCAAGGACGTACTTGGCCGTTTTGACGCGGGTGAATATGACATCGCCACGATCTTCTATGCGAAGTTCGTGAACGTCGTCAGCCAGATCCCGACGGCACAGCAGATCATCCCGGCGACCTTCGAAGAGACCGAAGGCGCGGACGAGGCGACGACACTGTTCGACTACGAGCCCAGCGAAGAGGCCATCCTGGCCGACCTGCTGCCGCGCGGCGTTGCAACGGCGATCTTCTCGGCTCTGCTGGAAAACGCGGCCTCTGAACAGGGTGCCCGGATGTCGGCAATGGACAACGCGACACGGAACGCCGGTGACATGATCGAAGATCTGACCATCGAGTATAACCGTTCGCGTCAGGCCGTCATCACCAACGAGCTGATCGAAATCATTTCCGGCGCGGAAGCGCTGTAGGACAAATCGGAGAAACGACATGGCAAATGCAGTCGGCAAAATCACACAAGTCATCGGCGCCGTCGTCGATGTGCAGTTCGAGGATCACCTGCCAGAGATCCTCAACGCTGTTGTAACTGAAAACCACGGCAAGAAACTGATCCTCGAAGTGGCTCAGCACCTTGGCGAAAACACCGTGCGTACCATCGCGATGGACGCGACCGAAGGTCTGGTTCGCGGCCAGCGCGTCGAAGACACAGGCGCGCCAATCTCGATCCCAGTGGGTAACGCCACATTGGGCCGCATCATGAACGTTGTTGGCGAAGCCATCGACGAAAAAGGCGACATCCAATCGGCCGAGCGTCGCTCGATCCACGCGGACGCGCCCGAATTCGCGGAACAGTCGACCACATCCGAAGTGCTGGAAACAGGCATCAAGGTTATCGACCTTCTGGCACCTTACGCCAAGGGTGGTAAAATCGGTCTGTTCGGTGGTGCCGGTGTTGGTAAAACCGTTCTGATCATGGAACTGATCAACAACATCGCCAAAGTGCACTCCGGTTATTCGGTTTTCGCGGGCGTTGGTGAACGTACCCGTGAAGGGAACGACCTGTACCACGAGATGATCGAATCCAACGTTATCAACCCTGATGATCTGGAAAAATCGCAGGTTGCGCTGGTGTACGGCCAGATGAACGAGCCTCCCGGAGCGCGTATGCGTGTTGCTCTGACCGGTCTGACACTGGCCGAACAGTTCCGCGACCAATCCGGTACCGACGTTCTGTTCTTCGTCGACAACATCTTCCGCTTTACCCAAGCCGGTTCCGAGGTTTCGGCTCTGCTGGGTCGTATTCCTTCGGCCGTGGGCTACCAGCCAACACTGGCGACCGACATGGGTGCGATGCAAGAACGTATTACATCGACCAAATCCGGTTCGATTACATCGGTTCAGGCCGTTTACGTTCCTGCGGATGACCTTACCGACCCTGCGCCCGCGACATCCTTTGCGCACCTTGACGCGACAACCGTTCTGGACCGTTCGATCTCGGAAAAGGGTATCTACCCTGCTGTTGATCCGCTCGGCTCCACATCGCGTCTGATGGACCCATCCATCGTTGGCGAAGAGCACTACAACGTGGCACGTGACGTTCAGGGTATCCTGCAACGCTACAAGTCGCTGCAGGACATCATCGCGATTCTCGGCATGGACGAACTGTCGGAAGACGACAAACTGACCGTTGCCCGTGCGCGTAAGATCGAACGCTTCCTGAGCCAGCCTTTCGACGTTGCGAAAGTGTTCACCGGCTCCGACGGTAAGCAGGTTCCACTGGAAGAGACAATCACCTCCTTCAAGGCGGTTGTTGCCGGTGAATACGATCACCTGCCCGAAGGTGCCTTCTACATGGTTGGCGGCATCGAAGAAGTGAAAGCGAAAGCTGAAAAAATGGCGGCAGACGCCGCTTAAGGAGCGCTGAAAATGGCAGACACAATGCAATTCGACCTCGTTTCGCCCGAGCGGCGGCTGGCCTCGATGCAGGTGACGGCCGTTCAGATTCCGGGTGCGGACGGGGACATGACAGCAATGCCTGATCATGCCCCCACCATCACCACGCTGCGCCCCGGTGTGCTGCGTGTTGAAGGCCCGGAAGGCACTGCTGAGTATGTGGTAACCGGCGGCTTTGCCGAGATTTCTTCCGAAGGCGTATCGGTTCTGGCCGAACGCGCGGTGTCCAAGGGTGATATGACCCAAGAGCATCTGGATGAAATGATCGCCGAAGCCAAAGCCATGTACACAACGGCAAAAGAGGGTTTCGTGAATGAACCTGGCCCCGTAGACGACGCAGCCAAGCTGCTGTCCGACATGGTTGCCATGGGGGACGAAATCGGCTTGTCGAGCAAGCAACCCAGCCTCTGACGTTTCCTTGCCCGTTTTGATGAAAAGGCCCTGCATCCGCGGGGCCTTTTCTATTTGTTAACCTTAACTTATGGTTGTCGGATTGTAGGGGTAGGACAGGTTGGGGCAGGCCATCACCATGAAAAGAATGAACGCAAGCAGCGTTGGTATCGATAGCGGAGAGACGGTGTTGTTCTCCGATTTTCAGGATGGTGGCGAGATGTGGACGGGGAAGGGCCAGCGCGAGCGGCGCAACCATATCACCTTCTCCACGCCGTACCGCGATATCCCCACGGTACACGCCTCGCTTGCGCTGTGGGACGTGGATAACGCCACGGTCATGCGCGCGGATCTGCGATCAGAGAATGTGACGANNGANGGNTTTGAACTGGTGTTCCGCACCTGGGGCGATACGCGTATCGCGCGCGTCAGGGCGTCTTGGATGGCCATCGGGCCGTTGCCGCAGCAAGACGACTGGGAGCTTTAAGCAGCGCCCCCAGCCGTTGTTTCAGGGGCGCTTAGCCGGGTTTGTACATGCCGTCGTAGATCGGCTCTAGCGTGTCGGCGTCAAACAGGGACGAGACCGAGGTGCCGTTCCAGATGTTCAGGATCGCCTGCGCAAAGATCGGCGCTGTGGGCACGATCCGGATGTTTGTAGCTTGCTTGACGGCGGGCGTCGGCGCGATGCTGTCCGTGATGACCAGCGATTTCATCACCGAATTGCTCACGCGTTCGACCGCAGGGCCGGACATAACGCCGTGGCTGATGTAGGAGTGGACTTCCTTCGCGCCGTTTTCCATCAGCACTTCGGCCGCTTTGCACAGGGTGCCGGCGGTGTCACAGATGTCGTCCACAATCAGGCAGACCTTGTCGGTCACATCGCCGATCACGGTCATCTCTGCAATCTCGCCGGGCTTTTCGCGGCGCTTGTCCACGATGGCGAGGGGGGAGTTGATGCGCTTGGCCAGTTCGCGTGCGCGGGCCACGCCGCCCACATCCGGAGAGATGACCATCAGCTCGTCCATGCGGCCCTTGAATTCGTTCTGGATGTCCAGCGCAAAAACGGGGGAGGCATAGAGGTTGTCGACAGGGATATCGAAGAAACCCTGGATCTGTGCGGCGTGCAGGTCCATCGTCAGGATACGCTCAATGCCGCTGCCGACCATCATATTCGCGACCATCTTGGCGGTGATCGGCGTGCGTGCCTTGGTGCGGCGGTCCTGACGGGCATAGCCGAAATAGGGCAGAACAGCCGTGACACGCGCCGCAGAGGACCGGCGCAGCGCGTCGGCCATGACCAGCAGTTCCATCAGGTTGTCATTGGCAGGGTTCGACGTTGGCTGGATGATGAACATATCCTCGCCGCGGACGTTCTCGTAAACCTCCACAAAGATTTCGCCGTCATTGAACCGTTCGACCCGTGCGTCGACCAGCCCTACGTTGACCCCCCGATGCAGCGACATCCGCCGTGCGATGGCTTTGGCCAACGGCATGTTCGCGTTACCTGAGATCAGTTTGGGTTCGGTGGTTTGAGCCATGTGCAAAGGGTCCCTGGATGCAGAACATGTGACAGAATCGTGACGTTGACACCGCTTAGCATGGCCTTACGGTCTGGCAAAGCTGCACAGCCCTGATCGGAGACCCCAAATGCCCCATATCGACTATTTTTTTGCGACACTTTCACCATATGCCTATCTGGCGGGAAACCGGCTTGAGGAAATCGCCGCCAAACACGGGGCGACGATCACCTATAAACCTTTCGATCTGATTACCGCTTTCGGGCGCACGGGCGGGCAGCCTCCGAAAGATCGGCATCCGTCGCGGCAAGAGTATCGCGCGATTGAACTGCCGCGTCAGGCCAAGAAGCTGGGGATGCCGTTCAACCTCAAACCCGCGCATTGGCCCACCAACGGCGCGCCGTCTTCTTACGCCATTATCGCAGCGCAGAACGAAGGCGGCGACGTAGGCAAGCTGTGCCAGCTGATCATGACCGCCGTCTGGGCCGAGGAACGCGATATTGCCGAAGATGCGGTCGTGCGCGACTGTCTCGAAAAAGCAGGGTTTGACCCCGCGCTGGCCGACAAAGGCTTGCTGCAGGGGGCTGATACCTACGCGCGCAATCTGGAAGAGGCGGTCGAAAAGGGCGTCTT
>JGI24654J20067_1000334_pt1 | contig 11609 bp, 11 predicted proteins | sample MalvirmetaMSP109_FD_20067 | JGI IMG/M metagenome (IMG submission 20067)
TAAAAGATAATCTAGCGAAGGATGAAAGAATGAAGTTTACCGAAGAGCACGAATGGCTGCGGGTTGAAGGCGACGAGATCGTCGTTGGCATCACCATTCACGCCGCTGAACAACTGGGCGACGTGGTGTTTGTCGAACTGCCCGACGAAGGCACGACCGTCAGCAAGGACGACGAGGTCGTCGTGATCGAATCCGTCAAGGCCGCGTCCGACATTCTGGCACCGATCGATGGAGAGATCATCGAGGTCAACAGCACGCTGTCCGACAACCCCGCGATGGTGAATGACGATCCGCAGGGCGAGGCGTGGTTCTTCAAGATGAAGGCGTCCGATCCGAGCCAGATGGACGAGTTCATGGACGAAGCCGCCTATCAGAAGTTCATCGGGTAAATCCCGCTGCCCCCGTCGGAGCCTCCGGCGGGGATTTTTATACCATTTGGAAGAGGGGCCCCGCGCCATGGTTTTCAAACCGACCGAATATTTGCCGTATGATTTTGCCAATCGCAGACATATCGGGCCGTCCCCGGCAGAGATGTCGGACATGTTGAAAACCGTCGGCGCACAAAGCCTTGGCGCGTTGATCGATGACACGATGCCCGCGCAGATCCGCCAGAAAGAGCCGCTGGATTTCGGCAAGCCCATGTCAGAGCGCGAAGTGCTGGAATACATGCGCGTGGTGGCGGGCAAGAACAAGGTGCTCACCTCGCTGATCGGGCAGGGCTATCACGGCACGGTGACGCCGCCTGCGATCCAGCGCAATATTTTTGAAAACCCCGCATGGTACACGGCCTACACCCCCTACCAGCCCGAGATCAGCCAGGGGCGTCTTGAGGCATTGCTGAACTTCCAGACCATGGTCAGCGATCTGACCGGGCTTGAGGTCGCCAATGCGTCCCTGCTGGACGAGGCGACGGCCTGTGCCGAGGCGATGACCATGGCGCTGCGCCTGTCGAAATCGAAGGCCAAGGCGTTCTTTGTCGACCGCGATTGCCACCCCCAGAACATCGCCGTGATCCAGACCCGCGCAGCCCCGCTGGATATCGAGGTGATCATCGGCGACCCTGACAAAATGGACGCGAGCGCTGTCTTCGGGGCGCTGTTCCAGTACCCTGGCACCTACGGCCATGTGCGCGACTTTACCGACCATATGGCCGCGCTGCATGAGGCAGGTGCCTTGGGCGTCGTCTCGGCCGATCCGATGGCGCTGACGCTGTTGAAAGAGCCCGGTGCCATGGGGGCCGATATCGCCGTCGGGTCCACCCAGCGGTTTGGCGTGCCCGAAGGCTATGGCGGCCCGCATGCGGCCTATATGGCATGCAAGGATGCCTATAAGCGCGCAATGCCGGGGCGGATTGTGGGCGTGTCAATCGATGCGCATGGCAACCGCGCCTACCGTCTGTCCCTACAGACCCGCGAGCAGCACATCCGCCGCGAAAAGGCGACCTCTAACGTGTGCACGGCGCAGGCTTTGCTGGCGGTGATGGCGTCAATGTATGCGGTGTTCCACGGGCCCGAGGGGCTGAAGGCTATCGCGCAGCGCATCCATCGCAAGGCGGTGCGTCTGGCGAACGGGCTGGAGGAGGCCGGCTTTAAGGTCGATCCCAAATCCTTCTTCGACACGGTGACGGTTGATGTCGGCCCCTTGCAGGCCGCGGTCATGAAATCCGCAGTGGACGAAGGCATCAACCTGCGCCGCGTCGGTGAAACACGTGTCGGCATCACGCTGGACGAACGTACGGTGCCCGAGACGATCGAAGCCGTCTGGCGCGCCTTTGGCATCCGCCGCAGCGACGAGACATTCGAGGCGCAGTATCGGTTCCCCGATGATATGCTGCGTGAAAGCGCCTATCTCACTCATCCGATCTTCCACATGAACCGCGCCGAGACCGAGATGATGCGCTACATGCGCCGTCTGGCCGACCGTGATCTGGCGCTGGACCGCGCGATGATCCCACTGGGGTCCTGCACGATGAAGCTGAACTCGGCTGCGGAGATGATGCCCGTCAGCTGGCGCGAGTTTTCGATGATCCACCCGTTTGTGCCGCAGGATCAGGCGCTTGGCTATAAGCATATGATCGACGACCTGTCGGCCAAGCTTTGTGACATCACGGGGTATGATGCGATTTCCATGCAGCCGAATTCTGGCGCGCAGGGGGAATATGCCGGCCTTCTGGCGATTGCGTCCTATCACCGTGCCAACGGGCAGGGGCATCGCAACATCTGCCTGATCCCCATGTCGGCCCATGGCACCAACCCCGCCAGCGCCAATATGGTCGGCTGGAAGGTGGTNGTGATCAAGACGGCGGCCAATGGTGACATCGACNTGGANGACTTCCGCGCCAAGGCGGAAAAGCACAGCGAGAACCTTGCCGGTTGCATGATCACCTATCCNTCNACCCACGGCGTATTCGAGGAAACCGTGACCGAGGTGACCAAGATCACCCATGATCACGGTGGGCAGGTCTATATCGACGGGGCGAATATGAACGCGATGGTCGGTCTGGCGCGTCCGGGCGATGTGGGCGGGGATGTCAGCCACCTGAACCTGCACAAGACTTTCTGCATCCCGCATGGGGGCGGTGGCCCCGGCATGGGGCCGATTGGCGTGAAATCACATCTCATCCCCCATGTGCCCGGTCATCCGAACGGCGGTGAAGGCGCTGTTTCGGCGGCGCCCTACGGATCGCCATCGTTGCTGCCGATCTCGTGGTCATACTGCTTGATGATGGGCGGTGACGGGCTGACGCAGGCGACGCGGGTGGCGATCCTGAACGCCAACTACATTGCCAAGCGGCTCGAAGGGGCGTTCGAGGTGCTGTACAAAGGGCCGACGGGACGCGTTGCACATGAATGTATCTTTGACGTGCGCCCGTTCGAGGACAGCGCAGGCGTGACGGTGGATGACATTGCGAAACGTCTGATCGACGCCGGCTTCCATGCGCCAACGATGAGCTTCCCTGTCGCAGGCACGCTGATGGTGGAACCGACCGAGTCGGAAACCAAGGCCGAGCTGGACCGTTTCTGTGATGCGATGCTCGCGATCCGTGACGAGATCCGCGCGATTGAAAATGGCGATATGCCGCGCGAGAACAACGCGCTAAAGAACGCGCCGCACACGGTCGAGGATCTGGTCGGCGAGTGGGATCGTCCCTACACGCGCGAACAGGGCTGCTTCCCCCCCGGTGCGTTCCGCGTCGACAAATACTGGCCTCCGGTCAACCGTGTCGACAACGTGCATGGCGACCGCAACCTGATCTGCACCTGCCCCCCGATGGAGGAATACGCAGAGGCGGCTGAGTAAGCTGTTCCCTATATATGCGATCGAACGGGCGCGGGGGAAACCTCGCGCCCGTTTTGTATTGCGGGCTCAGTCGTCGGCGAGGAAGGCAAAGACCTTGCGCAGGCGGTTCCATGTCGTTTTGTCCGGTGCCACCAGAATATGCCCTGTGCGCAGCGTCGCGTCATAGGGGCCGCCCGACAGCATCTCGACATGGGCACCGGCTTGGGCGCAGATCAACGCGCCGGCTGCGTGGTCCCAAGGGTGCAGCGTCCCGCTGAGCACGAAATCGGCGTGCCCTTGGGCGACAGTACGGTATTCATGCGCCGAGCAACGAAGCGAGTTCACCTTGGCAAAGCTGGGCAGGGTGGCCGCGACTTTGCCCCGCAGGTCTTTGCTGAAGTTCCCCAGCGGGACGAAACCGCTGAGGTCCTCGATCTGTTTGCCCATGCTGACCCGCAGCGGGCGCGACTGCCCAAGGGCGCGTTCAAAGCGCGGGGTGCTGGTGTCATCGCTGATCACCCAGTCGTCATTGACCGGGTCATAGATGACGCCGAAGGCCGGTTTGCCAAAGCGCGTGACCGCAAGGATCATGCCGAAGGTGGACAGCCCGTGGGCGAAATTCGATGTGCCGTCGATGGGATCAAGGATAAAGGCCAGCGGGGCGTCGGCGATCTTGTCCTGCAGGGCGGGGTCGGCCGATACCGCCTCTTCGCCGATGATCAGCGCATCCGGATAGGCCGTGGCGAGGGCGCGGGTGATCATTGCCTCGGCAGCCAGATCGGCAGCGGTCACCAGATCATGGGGGCCGGATTTGGTGTCGATGTCAGCGGGGGCGAGGTTGCGGAAACGCGGCAGCACCTCGGCCCGTGCGGCACGGCGCAGGACGTTCACCACATGCGTTTGCTGGGCTGCCGTCAGAACGGGTGGCAGGGGGGCGGGCAGTGTCTGGGTGGTCTGCGTCATTGTTGTATCCCTCTTTCGGTCTATCGGTTCCATCTATTCGCGGGCGCGCAGCACCTGTGCGGGTCTGGCGTTCAAGGCTTTGATCGCAAAGCCAAGCGAGGCAAGGATCGACGCCAGCGCGCCCCCAGTGACGATCAACAGCGCCGAAGGCCATACCACGGCAAAGCTGGTGTCCATCACAAAGCGGCTCACGGCCCATCCGCCCAAAATACCTGCCAGCAGGGCAACGGCGCCGGCGAAGAGCCCCAGCAGAGCGGCACGCATCAGAAAGCTGGCGGCGATGCTGCGCCGCGAGGCCCCCAGCGTTTTCAGCAAGGCGGCTTCATAGCGACGGGCATCCGCCCCGGCGGCGGCTGCCCCGATCAATACCAGAAAGCCGGTCAGAAGAGTAGCCGCCGCGCCGTAGGATGTCGCCGCTGCCAACCCGCTAAGCACCGCCGCCACGCGGTCGATCGCATCGCGCACGCGGATCGCGGTGATGTTGGGGTAGGCGGTGGCCAGATCGCGCAGGATAGGTGCCTCGGCCTCTGCATCGGCGTAGACGGTCGAGATATAGGTATGCGGCGCGCCGGTCAGGGCGGCGGGGTTCATGGTCAGGATAAACCCGATCCCCGCGGTCGAGAAGTCGACCTCTTGGAAGCTGGCGATGGTGCCGGTGATGTCGCGCCCCAGCACGTTGATGGTCAGCGTATCGCCAAGCTCTAACCCGATCTCCTCGGCCTCTTCGGCGGCAAAGCTAATGAGCGGCGGGCCGTCATAGTCAGGTGCCCACCATTCGCCCGCGGTGATCACCGTGTCGTCATCGGGGGCCTCGGCATAGGTTAGCCCGCGGTCGCCGCGCACCACCCAGTGATCGCCCGCGACCTCTTTGGCGGGCCTGCCGTTGATCTGGGTCACGACGCCGCGCAGCATCGGCGCGCTGTCGATGCGGCGCACGGCGGGGTCGTCGGTCAGCCGTTTGGTATAGCCGTCGATCTGGTCTTTCTGGATGTCGACAAAGAAATACGACGGGGCCACATCGGGCAGGTTGCCCGAGATCGCCTGCCGCAGGTTGCCGTCGATCTGCCCCACGGCGGCCAGCACCGACAGGCCGAGCCCCAGCGAGAGCACCACGGCCCCGGCACCTTCGCCGCTGCCGCCAATCGCGGCCAAAGCCCAACGCAGCCGCGGTCGCCCGCGTGCCAGAACCGCGGCGCGTTGTGCGAGGAACCGCACCAGCAGTGCCGCCAGCGTGAGGATCCCGAGCGCGCCTGCGATGCCGCCCAAAGTCCAGAGCGTCAGCCACCAACTGCCATTGAACCACCCCGCCAGCGCGACCAGCAGCGCCACAGTCATCACGATAATCGCCACATAGCGCGGTGCCGGAAAACGCGCGGCCCCGTCCCATGCATCGCGAAACAGGGTCGCTGCGCGGATGTTCTCGCTGCGGGCCAGCGGCCACAGCGTGAAGGCAAAGGCGGTCAGCAACCCGTAAATCGCTGCCTCGGCCAGTGGTGCCGGATAGATGGCAAAGGCCGCAGGGATCGGCAGCCGCGCAGAGATCAGCGGCGCAAAGATCAGCGGGGCCACCGCCCCAAGCACCACGCCGATGGCGACCCCCAGAAGCGATAGGGCACCGATCTGCATGAAATATGTCTGGAAGATCGTCGCGCGGTCTGCCCCTAGCGCGCGGAGCACGGCGATGACTTCGGTCTTGCCGGTGAGGTAAGATCGCACCGCAGCCGATACGCCCACACCGCCCACAGCCAGACCGGATAGGCCCACAAGGATCAGAAACGCCGTCAACCGTTCNACAAAGCGCGACACCCCNGGTGCCCCGTTGCGCGCATCGGTCCAGCGCATCCCGCTGTTTTCGAACCGCGCACGGGCGGCAGAGCGCAGTTGATCAAGGTCGGTATCGGCAGGCAGCAACATCCGGTATTTGGAGTTGAACAGCGTCCCTTCCGCCAGCAGGCCGGCCCCGTCCAGCGCCTCGGTCCGGAAGCAGGGTACGCGGCCCAAGGGCAAAGCCGCTGGCGGCGCTGTCGGGTTCGCGCACGATCAGGGCGGAGAGGCGGAATTCCTTGACGCCAAGCTTGAAGGTGTCGCCGGGGGACAGGCCCAGACGGTCGGACAAGGCGCGCTCCATCACCGCGCCGGACAGGCCGTTTTCCAGCCCGAGCGCCTGCTCCAGCGGCATCGCCGGTTCCAGCACCATCTCGCCCACCAGCGGATAAAGATCATCGACCGCTTTCACCTGCGTCAGCGCACGGTCAGCGGCGGCCCCGTCACCCGCGACAGCCATGGACCGGAACTCGACAACCTCGGAGACGGCGCTGGCTTGGCTCTCGATCCAGTCGCGTTCGGCATCGGTGGCGAAACGATAGGTGAAATCAATCTCGGCCGCGCCACCAAGCAGGGCCGCACCTTCGCGCTGCAAGCCACCCTCGATCGCAGAGCGGACAGAGCCGACGGCAGCGATTGCCGCGACGCCAAGGGCGAGGCAGGCCAGAAACAGACGGAACCCCCGCAGCCCCCCGCGCATCTCGCGGCGGGCAAAGCGGCCGGCCAGACGCAGGCTCATGCGCCCGTCCCGCTGACGATCCGCCCGTCGGTCAGGGTGACGATCCGATCACAGCGCGCGGCCAATTCATCGGCGTGGGTCACCAACACCAAAGTCGCGCCATGTTTTTCGCGCAGATCGAACAACAGCTCCATGATCGCGGCACCATTGGTACTGTCGAGGTTCCCTGTCGGCTCATCCGCCAAAAGGATCGCCGGACGCGGGGCAGAGGCGCGGGCCAATGCAACCCGCTGCTGTTCGCCGCCCGACATCTGTGCGGGATAGTGGTTGAGCCGGTGCCCCAGACCCACCGCGTGCAATTCCGCCTCGGCCCGGTCAAAGGCGTCCGCGACGCCGTTCAGTTCCAGCGGGGTGGCGACGTTTTCCAGCGCGGTCATGGTGGGGATGAGGTGGAAGGACTGGAACACGATGCCCATCCGCCCGCGGCGAAATTTGGCCAGCCCATCTTCGGACAGGGTGCTCAGGTCTTCGCCCAAGGCGCGCACCGATCCGCCGGTCGCACGCTCCAGCCCGCCCATGACCATCAGCAACGACGACTTGCCCGACCCCGATGGGCCGGTAAAGGCGACCGTCTCTCCTTGTGCGACGTCCAGGGTGATCCCATGTAGGATGTCGACCTTTCCGGCGTTGCCATTCAGTTTCAGGGATGCATCTTGAAGCTGGAACACCGGGTCGGTCATAGGGCTGCCTTTTGAAATACGGTCCCTGTTGGATATGGAGGTTCGACCATGATGCGCAAGGTTACGACGGCACTTGTTCTGGTATTATCAGGCCCCGCACTGGCGGAACCGCTTGTTATTGCAGCATTGGGCGACAGTCTGACGCAGGGCTACGGCCTGCCCGCCGAGGACGGGTTCGTGCCACAGTTGCAAAACTGGCTGGATCAGAACGGTGCGGATGTGACGGTGATCAACGCAGGCGTGTCGGGGGATACGACCGCTGGCGGGTTGGCGCGGGTCGCCTGGACCATGACGCCCGAGGTCGATGGCATGATCGTGACCCTTGGCGGGAATGACCTGTTGCGCGGGATCGACCCCGCGGTCAGCCGCGCCAATCTGGATGGAATCATGAAGGCCGCCCAAGACGCCGAGGTAGAGGTGCTGCTGGTCGGCATGACCGCGCCGGGCAACTTTGGCCCCGACTATAAAACCGCCTTTGACAGCATCTATCCCGATCTGGCCGCGCAATATGACGCGAGCCTGATGGGCAGCTTCTTTGACGGCCTGTCCGACAATGGCGAGACGCCAGATCTGGCGCAGGCACGCGGGTTTTTCCAGGCCGACGGGGTGCATCCGAACGCGCAAGGCGTCACGAGAATCGTTGATGCTTTGGGCCCGAAAGTGCTGACGCTGATCGATCAGATCAACGAAAACGAGTAGTTTTGCACAAAAAACGGGCACCGAAGCGCCCGTCGTCAAAAATATTACGAACCGGTTTTGGGCCGGTTAGGCCAATGCGATATTCGCGGCGCTTTCGCGGCCATCACGGCCCGCTTCTACGTCGAATGTCACCTTCTGGTTGTCGGCAAGCCCGGTCAGGCCAGCGCGTTCAACCGCCGAGATGTGAACAAAGATATCTTTGCCGCCACCATCAGGCGCGATAAAGCCGTATCCCTTTGTGGTATTGAACCATTTTACGGTGCCAGTCGCCATGCCCCGTTTCTCCTCGTGTTTGTCCTGCCCACATTATGCGGCAGCGTGGCTCGGTCAGAACTTGATCGCACCAGCGCCGGAGGGCTGAGGGGTCGAAAGTCTTTCGCGTCGCACCTCTGACTTTGGCGCCAAATAGGACAAAATCAAGAGTTTTTGCCCCGAAACGCGTAACCGGCGGGCATTTGCGCAAGAAATTTCACAGTTATGAAATAATTTTACCAGTTGATAAAAAAATCATTCCGTGGGAGCGTTTCAGCATAAATAGTGACAGCAGGGATAAAAAAATGTCGCAGAAAATCTTTGAACCGGGGGTGGCTGCCGGACGGCTGGACGCCGACGCCTATGCCGCGCAGTTTTCCGATTTGCACCCGCCACTGGATGTGCACGAAGCGCTTGTCGCGGCGGACCGATGCTACTTCTGTCACGACGCGCCGTGCATCACGGCCTGCCCGACGGATATCGATATTCCGCTCTTCATCCGGCAGATCGCCACGGGCACACCCGATGCCGCCGCCAAAACGATCCTGAGCCAGAATATCATGGGCGGCATGTGTGCCCGCGTTTGTCCGACCGAACAGCTTTGTGAACAGGCCTGTGTGCGCGAAGTGGCCGAGGGCAAGCCGGTCAAGATCGGCGAGCTTCAGCGCTATGCCACCGACCATCTGCAAGCACAGGGCGCGCATCCGTTTGAACGCGCGGCCTCGACGGGCAAGCGCGTGGCCGTGGTCGGTGCAGGTCCGGCGGGGCTGTCTTGTGCGCACCGTTTGGCGATGATGGGGCATGATGTCACCGTCTTTGACGCGCGGCCCAAGCCCGGCGGTCTGAACGAATACGGGATCGCCACCTATAAGACGCCCGACGGCTTCGCGCAGGCCGAAGTGGACTGGCTGCTCAAGATCGGCGGCATCACCGTGCAGAACAACGCAGCCCTTGGGGCGGCGATGACGCTGGACAGTTTGCGGGCCGACTATGACGCCGTGTTCCTTGGTATGGGCCTTGGCGGTGTGAACGCCTTGGGGGCCGAGGGCGAGGATAAGACCGGCGTGCTGGATGCGGTCGATTTCATCTCTCACCTGCGTCAGGCGAGCGATGTGGCTGCGGTCCCGATCGGTCGTGACGTGGTGGTGATCGGCGGCGGGATGACCGCGATCGATGCCGCCATTCAGGCGAAACTGCTGGGCGCGCTCAATGTGACGCTGGTCTATCGTCGCGGGCGCGACCGGATGAACGCCAGCGTGTTTGAACAGGATCTCGCGGCCTCCAAGGGCGTGCGGATCGTGACCCATGCCACGCCGGTCGCCGTGATCGGCAACGGTGCAGTGCGCGAGATCGAGTTCGAGTATGTCGACGACCAGATGAATGGCACGGGTCAGACCCTGCGCCTGCCCGCGGATCAGGTGTTCAAGGCCATCGGCCAGACCCTTCAAGGTGACGCGCTGCCCACGCTGGAGGCGCGCAAGATCAAGGTGGATGGCACCGGACGCACCAGTGTCGACGGGGTCTGGGCCGGTGGCGATTGTGCCAGTGGCGGCGACGACCTGACCGTGACCGCTGTCGCCGAAGGGCGCGACGCGGCGATGGACATTCACATGGTATTGATGGGCTAAGCCCCTACAGGAGAACGCAAATGGCTGATCTAAGAAGCGACTTCGTGGGCATCAAAAGCCCCAACCCGTTCTGGCTGGCATCCGCGCCACCCACGGACAAGGAATACAACGTCCGCCGCGCCTACGAGGCAGGCTGGGGCGGTGTCGTGTGGAAGACCCTCGGCATGGAGGGCCCGCCCGTCGTCAACGTCAACGGCCCGCGCTACGGCGCGATCTGGGGCGCGGACCGGCGGCTGCTGGGGCTCAATAACATCGAGCTGATCACCGATCGCCCGCTAGAGGTGAACCTGCGCGAGATGAAAGCGGTGAAACGCGATTACCCTGACCGCGCGCTGATCGCGTCGATCATGGTCCCGTGCGAGGAGGAAGCGTGGAAAGCGATCCTGCCGCATGTGGAGGAAACCGGTGCCGACGGGATCGAGCTGAACTTTCGGCTGCCCGCATGGCATGGCCGAGCGCGGCATGGGATCGGCTGTGGGGCAGGTGCCGGAATACATTGAAATGGTCACCCGCTGGTGCAAGCAATACACGCGCATGCCGGTGATCGTGAAGCTGACGCCGAACATCACCAATGTGCTCTACCCCGCCGAGGCCGCCAAACGCGGCGGCGCGGATGCGGTGAGCCTGATCAACACGATCAACTCCATCACCTCGGTTGATCTGGACCTGTTCGCGCCTGAACCGATGATCGACGGGAAAGGCACCCACGGCGGCTATTGCGGGCCGGCGGTGAAAGCCGATTGCCTTGAACATGGTGGCGGAAATCGCGCGCAACCCCGAGACGGCGGATATGCCGATCAGCGGCATCGGCGGCGTGACCACATGGCGCGACGCGGCAGAGTTTCTGGCCCTTGGCGCGGGCAATGTGCAGGTCTGCACGGCGGCGATGACCTATGGTTTCAAGGTTGTGCAAGAGATGATCTCGGGCCTGTCGGAATATATGGACGACAAGGGGATGACTTCGGTCGATCAACTGGTGCGCCGTGCGGTGCCGAATGTGACCGACTGGAACCAGCTGAACCTGAACTATGTCGCCAAGGCCAAGATCGATCAGGATCTGTGTATCTCGTGCGGGCGCTGCTTTGCCGCCTGCGAAGACACCTCGCATCAGGCGATTGCCATGTCCGAAGATCGCACCTTCAGCGTGATCGACGACGAATGTGTCGCCTGCAACCTCTGCGTCAATGTTTGCCCGGTCGAGGATTGTATCTCGATGGTGGAGCTGGCCCCCGGCACCACGGACCCGCGCACGGGCAAGCCCGTCGATCCGAATTACGCCAACTGGACAACGCACCCCAACAACCCCTCCGCCACAGCGGCCGAGTGACCCTTGCCCCCGCCGCTACTGCTGAGGCGCGGCGGGGGTCAACAACGTCGAGAACATCAGTCGCAGATGGTCCGACGCCTGCTGGTGCTGATCGGCATCATTGTCCAGCAGCAGCGCGACCTGCGGCGCGAAATCGGCATAGTGTTGCGTGGTCGACCAGATCGAGAAAATCAGATGGCGCGGGTCCATCCGCGCGATCTTTCCCGCCGCCATCCAAT
>JGI24654J20067_1000340_pt1 | contig 11431 bp, 11 predicted proteins | sample MalvirmetaMSP109_FD_20067 | JGI IMG/M metagenome (IMG submission 20067)
ATGGATTCGAGCATCACGCCGCATTGAGTTATTGATCAGGTTGCTGCCTGGCAGCGCTCAACAGTAATCAGCGCCAAAAGTGGGATATTCAGGTTCGACTAAGTACAGCCTCGGGTCATGCCGCCACTCGGCGCGGCGATAATAGTGGCATCCACGATGGCCCCTTCCTTAAGCGCGAGCCCTTCGGCAGCCAAGTGTTGGTTGACGGTATCGAAGATGGCCTGGCCCAGGCCGCGCTTCTCGAGGAAATGCCGGAAGTTCAAGATGGTGGTTTCGTCGGGGATACGCTCCGACAGCCGAAGGCCAGCAAAGCGACGCATGGATTCCAGCTCATACAGTGCGTCTTCCATGGCCGGATCACTGAGATTGTAGAATAACTGCAGGCAGCGCACCCGCAACATGGGATATTGCTTGCGGAGCTTCTTCTTCAGCTTCGCCCGCGGAATAATCTTGTCCATGCCCTCCAAGAAGATTTCGCGCCGCGTTTTGCGCTTCTTGTTGGCACACTCGGCTCCGGCGAAGGTCATCTGGGTCACGGTGACACCCTGCTCCTGAGCCGAAGATGTTCCGTCCTCAGCTTAATCCACGGCGTTGAGGACGGATAGGTCACTACATAATGTCTAGGTTACGGCATATTATCGCAAAATTCCGTACTTTTTCAGAGTATCCCTCATTCTCTGCTTGACCAAACACCCGATAGGCACACTCACAGAGCATTTTCACGGCAGGGCCAAAGGGCGTCTCTTGCCGCTTATCGCACCCCGAAGGGCAGGAGGGCACCATTTTAAGGAGATATGGTTTTTTGTAGGGTAATTTTATTTTTTTCTCTAACTTATTGTTTTATCTAGTCTATTGGTGCCCGGGACCTTAGCCACGACCGCTGAGAAGATCATCCAACGGTAGTCGGATGGTATGGAGACTGACATCCGTCGCCTCCGCCTACTCATTTTCCAGTGCGGTCCTGAGCAATTGCAGGTCACATTCCGGTGAATCGTAGCGCTGGCACAGCGCTGCAAAGGTCTCGGCACACTCGGTTTCCGTACCGAGTACGAGTCGCTGCCAGAGTTCAAGAAAGGCTTTGTCGAGCGCATGGATCTTTTCAACCTGGGGCGGCCCAGGCCGGCATTCAGGGCCTGCGGAATTAGCGGCAGCAAGCGCTCAGCGGCACAGACCATCCTGGAAATCATGGTGTGACTGATGCCAAGCCCCCGGTGGGTCATGATCTCCGCCAGTCGTCGCAGGGTGATTTGGCGTTCGCGCGACTCCGACTCCAGAGTGGTTTTTAGGTCCAGGACCGCGAGAGCCTTGTCAATAAAGATCAGGTTCCCCCGCAGTTTGTTCTCCCTGAGATGGGCCAACAGGATATCGGACTCCTCCGTCAAAGGGCGGTACACGCACTCGACCGTACCAAACCGCTCATCCCGGGTTTCCTGATAGAGTTCCTGGAGGATTCTGAGCCGCGTGTTGCCGCCCACAAGCGGCACATAGTGCTTCTCGCCGGGGCGTCGGGTCACCATCAGGGGCTGATCAAGACCCTGTGCCCAGATAGATGCCTTAATACGCTGGTATTCCGCGTTGGACTAGCGCAGATGGGTTTAACTCGAGCCATCGCTAGGGACACAAAAGGGTGCCCCGCGACCTCGATCTTCTCGCCAATAACTGGAGCAACAGTGTCGAGTGCGATTTTTCGTTTGGCGGTTGCAACTCTCGCCGGAAGGCCGCTATGCAGCCAAGGGTGGCTGCAGGCACCGCTTTCAAGTGGTGGGTATGGATGTTGGGATAAGCGGAATCATAAGCGTAAGCTATTGATTTTGTTGATGTAGTGGAGGCTCGGGTCGGAATCGAACCGGCGTTGACGGATTTGCAATCCGCTGCATAACCACTCTGCCACCGAGCCTTGATTGTCACTGTACCAGCCGGTACAGATGGGGGTTGGAGCGGGAAACCGGGTTCGAACCGGCGACCTCAACCTTGGCAAGGTTGCGCTCTACCAACTGAGCTATTCCCGCTTTACTGCTTCGCTACTACTGTGTCCCCGGTCGCCGGAACCGCCGAGGCTTCGCGCCCCGCCACAACCCTGCCAAGGTTGCGCTCTACCCACTGAGCTATTCCCGCAACATCAAACAGCCGTGAGGGCCGCGTGAGGGCGCCTATTCTAGGGCCTGTTACCGCCCTGTCAAGAACAATGCAGGGCTCATTGTCCGCGCATGACCTCTGCCGCGGCGCGCAGATAAATCACCATGGACCACAAGGTGAGTACGGCGGCAGCGTAGAGCATGAAGTAACAGAGTGCCTGCAAGGCGTTGCCATGAACAGTGGGATCAATTGCCAGCAGGCCGATAATGGCGATCATCTGGAACGCGGTTTTCACCTTACCGATGTAAGATACGGCCACCGAGGTGCGCTGCCCGAGTTCCGCCATCCATTCACGCAGCGCCGAGACCACGATCTCCCGGCCGATGATCACGCTGGCCGCAAGGGTGAGCAGGATAGTGTTGTGGCGTTCCACCAGCAGCACTAGTGCCACCGCGACCATCAGCTTGTCGGCAACCGGGTCGAGGAACGCCCCGAACTTGGTCATCTGCCCCAGACGCCGGGCAAGGTAACCGTCCAGCCAGTCCGTCACCGCAGCGACGCTGAACACCGCCGCAGCGACAAGCAGATGGTGCTGGAACGGTAGATAGAACACCACAACCAACACCGGTATCAGGAATATCCGCATCAGGGTCAGCGTGTTAGGTATGTTGATGCTCAAGAGGGCGTTCGCTCCGTTACTGGCCACTGCCGTGGAGGTGATCGTATATCTGTTGCGCCAGGGTCGCACTAATTCCGTTGATTTTCTTCAACTCATCGACGTTGGCGTTCGCCACGCCGCTGGCACTGCCGAAATGCCGTAGCAGCTCCCGGCGGCGTTTGGCCCCTACTCCGGGAATCCCCTCCAGTGAGGACCGCTGGCGGGCCTTGTCGCGCCGCGCCCGATGCCCGGTTATGGCGAAGCGGTGTGCCTCGTCGCGTATCGATTGTATCAGGTGCAGCGCGGGGCTATCCCCGCGCAGCCGGGTTTCACGCCCTGTATCGCCACGGATCAGCGTTTCAAAACCGGCTTTGCGGGTGACCCCCTTGGCAACCCCGACGACCTCAATGCTGTTCAACTGCAATGCCTCGAGCACCTGCATGGCCTGCGCAACCTGCCCTTTGCCACCGTCAATGAAGAGGATGTCAGGCAGGCTACCCTCCCCGTCCTTCAGCCGTCGGTAGCGTCGCTCCAGCGCCTGCTGCATGGCCGCGTAGTCATCGCCGCCGGTAATGTCGTCAATATTGAAGCGCCGATAGTCGGATTTACGCGGCCCGTTCTGGTCAAAGACCACGCAGGAAGCCACCGTGGCCTCACCGGAGCTGTGGCTGATATCGAAGCATTCCATGCGTTCCGGCAGTGCCGGCAGATCCAGTAGTTCCTGTATCGCCTGCAGGCGCTCCAGGGTGGATTGCCGGCCGGCCAGATGTGACTGCAGGTTGGTCTCGGCGGTCTGTCGGGCAAGCTGCATCCAGCGCGCTCTCGCATCGCGGACGTTGGCCCGGATACGCACGCGACGGCCGGCCTGATGGGTCAGGGCCGCCGCCAGGGCTTCGCTGTCATCCGGCAGGTCGGTGACGATGATCTCGCCCGGTATGGGCCGTCCGCCCGCCAGGTAGAACTGGGGCAGGAAGGCCGCGAGAACCTCAGCGCCTGTCTCGTCCAGCTTGAGGGGTGGATACCAGGTTTTACTGCCCAGAACCTGCGCGTTGCGCACGAACAGCACCTGCACGCAGGCCCGGCCACCATCGACGGCGACGGCGAGTATGTCCAGTTCCCCGCTGGCACCCTCGATGCCCTGGCTGGCCTGAACATGCTGTAGCTGACTGATCTGGTCGCGATACACGGCAGCCTTTTCATACTCCAGCGCCGCCGCGGCCTGCTCCATGTCATCCGCGAGCCGCACAAGCAACTCCTGCGATTTACCCCCCAGAAACAACGCCGTGTTCTGGACCTGCTCTGCATACGCCTCGGCCGACACCAGGTTGACACAGGGCGCCGTGCAACGGTCGATCTGGTACTGCAGGCAGGGTCGCGAGCGATTGCGAAAGAAGCTGTCCTCGCACTGCCGCACGCGAAACACCTTTTGCAGGAAGTGCAGTGATTCACGCACCGACGAGGCTGAGGGGTAGGGTCCGAAGTAGCTGCCCTTGCGCCGTTTCCGCCCCCGGTGCAGGCTCAGGCGGGGGAACTCGTCGTCGGTGGAAAGGTAGATGTACGGATAGGATTTGTCGTCACGCAGCAGTATGTTGTAGGGCGGCCTGTGGCTCTTGATCAGATTGTGTTCCAGCAGCAGGGCGTCCACTTCCGTCGAGGTGACCGTGACCTGGATGTCCCGGATTCGTGCCACCAGCGCCATGGTCTTGGTCGTGAGCCCGCTGGCGCGGAAATAGCTGCTGACCCGCGCTTTCAGGTTGCGGGCCTTGCCCACATACAACAGCTCGGCGTCGGCACCGTACATCTGGTAAACGCCCGGACGCGTGGTGAGCTGTTTCAGGAAGCTCTCGGCATCGAAATCAGTCACCGCGCTACTCCGTAAACGCGCGGCTCCATTTCCAGTTGTACCGCAAACTGCTGCGCGACGGTGGCCTGGATCTCGGCGGCCAGGGCCAGCAGGGGCGCTGCTGTATTCGCACCGTAGTTGACCAGCACCAGCGCGTGCCCGGGATGCACGCCGACGCCTCCCGACCGGCGGCCTTTCCAGCCCGCTTGTTCAATCAGCCAGGCCGCTGCCAGCTTGCAGTACCGGGCATCCAGCGGAAACACCGGCAAGTCCGGATGCCGGCCGCGCAGTGCATCGGCGTGATCTCGGGAGACAATCGGATTCTTGAAGAAACTGCCCACGTTGGGCTGCAGCGCGGGGTCCGGCAAGCGTGCGCGGCGCAGCGCGACTACGGCGTCGAATACCTGTTGCGGACTCGCATTGTCGCCGCAACCCCGCGCCTCCAGGGCCGCGCGCAGTGCGGGATACTCGGTGTTGGCCGCCGGCCTGCGTGCCAGGCGCAGGTCGACATGGGTAATGACCACACTGTCTGCCAGCGCCTGCTTGAACACGCTGTCACGGTAAGCAAATTCGCACGCAGCAGCGCTGAGGGTCAGCGGTGTGCCGTCGCTCACGCGGCGGGCGTGAACGGCGACAACAAAGGCGGCGACTTCACGGCCATAGGCGCCGATATTCTGGATAGGCGCTGCGCCGACGGTGCCGGGGATCAGCGCCAGGTTCTCGAGGCCGTAGTAACCGCGCGACAATGTCCACACCACGAGCGCGTGCCAGTTTTCACCGGCGCCAACGCGCAGTGTGATGAACTCGCGTCCGTCTTCCAGCAGCTCCCGCCCCGACAGCCGCACGAGCAGGGCCAATGCAGCCAGCTGCGGCTGCAGCACCACATTGCTGCCTTCGCCAAGCGGCAGCACCGGCAGTGCCCGGGCCCGCGCCCACGCCAGCGCGGACTCGACCTCGACGACCGAGCGTACGCTACGCAGTGCCTGCGCCTGTGCACGCAGGCGCAGGGTATTCGGCGGCTGCAGGGACTCGAGGGCATCATCCATGCTGCAGCAGCTCAGCCAGCAAACCGTCACTGGCCGCCTCGACCAGTTCCAGCACCCGCAGGAATCCGTCACCTTCGCCGTAGTACGGATCCGGTACTTCGCGTTCCGGAAGGTCGGGGGCAAAGTCCAGGAACAGCCCGATGTGCCCCGCGTAATCGAGCGGCGACTCCCGGCGCAGCACCTCGAGATTGGATTCGTCCATTGCCAGCATGTAATCGAAGGTGTAGTAGTCTTCCCAGCACAACGGGCGTGCGCGCAGGGCCTCCAGATCGTAACCACGACGTCGCGCGGCGGCGATACTGCGCGCATCCGGCGGCTTGCCGCTGTGCCAGTCAGCGGTGCCACAGGAGTCTGCGTATATGCGGTGCTCAAGCCCGCGGTCTGCAACCCGCTTCCGGAATACACCTTCGGCCGTGGGCGAGCGACAAATATTGCCCAGGCAGACGAACAGCACGCGCTGGGTAGAGGGCGACGCGCTCACAGCGAGACTCCGAAGCGCGCGCGGACGGCTGCCAGGTCATTGGGCGTGTCCACCCCGCCAGGCACCTCGGCGACGGCCTCAGCAACGTGGATACTCACGCCGTGATACAGGGCTCGCAGCTGTTCCAGCTGTTCCAGCTGTTCCAGCGGCGCAGGCGACCAGCCAACATACTGATGGAGGAAGCTGACCCGGTAGGCATAGATACCCACGTGCCGGAACCAGACGCCTTCGGCGGGCAGGCTTGCGGCGGCTGCGGCAAAGGCATCACGCGGCCAGGGCACCGGTGCACGACTGAAATAGAGCGCCCTGCCCTGCGCGTCGCTCACGACTTTCACCGCATTCGGATCACGCAAGGTCTCCAGCGTTGTGATCGGTACGCACAGGGTGGCAATGCCGCATGCGGGGTGTGCCGCGAGATTGCCTGCGACCTGGTCGATGACGGCAGGCGGAATCAGGGGCTCATCACCCTGTACGTTGACCACTATGGCGTCCCCCGGCAGTTGCAGCATGTGCGCAACCTCTGCCAGGCGATCTGTCCCCGAGGGATGAGCGGCAGCGGTCAGCAACGCGTCGGCACCAAAGCGTTCCGCAGCCTGGACAATGCGCGCGTCGTCAGTCGCCACGACCACGCGGTCTGCTCCACTCTGCCGCGCCTGCTCCCAGACCCGCTGGACCATGGGCCGGCCTGCAATGTCCAGCAGGGGTTTGCCGGGCAGTCTGGTTGAGGCGTAGCGTGCGGGAATGACAACGGTGAAATGCATAGTGTCTACAGGCTCAAGGCGTCCGGGTAGCCAGTGCGGCAATACGGTCGACGACGGTCTCGGGCAAGCGCGCACTGATTTTCAGATACCAGTGATTTACGCCTGCGAACGCCCGACATTTTACCGCGTCCTTCTCCGTCATGATAACCGGCGCATCGTCCAGTACAGTGATATCTCTGGCACTGAACCGGTGGTGATCCGGAAAATTGTGTGCAATGACGCGATAGCCCATCGCCGTGAGCGTCGCCTGAAATTGCTGCGGCTGTCCGATGCCGGCGACCGCGTGCACCCGCGCACCCGCTCCGGGAGGGCTTTGCCCCGGCATGGGCCGCAGCGCAAACACACCGTCAACGTCCAGGGTTAAGCCTGTCTCTACCGCTGTGCCCCCGCGCCACAGCAGCGCATCCACTGTCTTGAGGCGAGACGGCGGTTCGCGCAGGGGTCCTGCCGGCAAACAGAAACCGTTGCCCAAGCCGCGCTCTGCATCCAGCACGGCGATCTCGAAGTCCCGCGCAAGAGCGTAATGCTGTAGGCCGTCATCGCAGAGCACGATATCCACAGGGTGCTGCGCCAACAGGCTGCGCACCGCCGCGGGCCGATCCGGATCGACAACACAGGGTGCGCCGGTGCGCTGGAAAATCAGCAGCGGTTCGTCGCCGCAATCGGCCGCGCTGCTGGTCGCAGAGACGGTATGCGGGAAGCTGCCGGACCCGTTGGCGCCGTAGCCGCGGCTGACCACGCCCGGTCGCAGGCCGCGCGCTTGCAGCGCCTCGACCAGCGCGACGATCACCGGGGTTTTGCCGGTGCCGCCCAGGGTAATATTGCCGACGATCACCACCGGGACTGGGGCCCGGTAGGCCTTGCACACCCCCAGGCGATAAAGCAGCCGCCGCAGCGCCGCCACAGCGCGGTAGACCGCTTCCAGCGGCCGCAACAGCCAGGTCCAGCACGCGCCTTCGTACCAGCCTCGCAGCAGGGCCGCTTCGATCCCTCGGCTAGTCACTGAACTCCTGATGATACAGCTGTGCGTACAGACCGCCCTGGGCCAGCAACTCCTCGTGACTGCCTGCGGCGACAATACGTCCCGCATCCATGACCACGATACGATCAGCCCGTTCTACCGTAGACAGGCGGTGCGCGATAACGATACTGGTGCGGTTGCGCATGATGGTATCCAGAGCCCGTTGAATACGGTGCTCCGATTCATTATCCAAAGCCGATGTCGCCTCGTCCAGGATGAGCACAGGCGCATCCTTGAGGATGGCGCGGGCAATCGCCAGCCGCTGGCGCTGGCCACCGCTCAGCCCACCGCCATCGTCACCCAGTTCGGTATCCAGTCCATCGGGGAGCCGCTCGATAAACTCCATCGCGTGGGCCGACTGGCAGGCCGCGATCACATCCTCCCGGCTGGCCCCCGACAGGTCGCCGTAGGCGACGTTGTTGATTACGCTGTCCTGGAACAGGGTGACGTCCTGAGACACCATCGCCAGCTGGCGGCGCAGGTTCGCCAATTCGTAATCCGCGATGGAGACCCCGTCCAGCGTGATGTCGCCGTTCTGCAGCGGGTAAAAACGTGCAAGCAGCTGGATCAGCGTGCTCTTGCCGCTGCCCGAGCGACCAACGAGTGCCACCGCCTCCCCCGCCCGGATACTCAGGTTGAGTCCGCTGAGGACCTCCTGCGTGGTGCCGGGGTAGCTGAAGCTGACGTCGCGCAGCACGATGTCGCCCCGGGCGCGGTCCACGCGATAGGTTCCCGTGTCCTGCTCGTCATCCAGATCCAGCTGCGCGAAGATGTCTTCGGCGGCGGCCAGCCCCCGCTGAATAATGCTCTGAATGCTGCTGACCTGGCGAATTGGCTTGCCCAGCAGGCCCGCGGCCGTCAAAAAAGCGACCAGGGAACCTGCGCTGAAGCCGCTGAGGATTTCCGGGTTGAGCGCGAACCAGACCAGTGCGCCCAGTGCGATGGACAGCATGGTCTGTATCACCGGGGTGCTGAACGCATCGACAAAGGCCAACTTGAGGCTTTGATTGCGGTTGTACTCACTGGCGGCAGCAAAGCGTGCGCTCTGCTGCGCCTGCCCCCCGAACAGGCGCACCTCCCGGTAGCCGCCAATACTCTCATTGGACACCTGGGTGACATCGCCCATGGAATCCTGAATCCGCCGACTGTAGCGCCGGAAATGCTTGCCGACAACGCTTACCACCACCGCAATACAGGGGGCGACCAGCATAAACACCAGGCTTAAACGCCAGTTGAGGTAGAACAGGTACCCCAAGAGGCCTATCACGGTGAGCCCCTCCCCGACCACCACTTTCAGTGCCTTCGTAGCGGCGCCAGTGATCTGCTCCACGTTGTAGGTGATCTTGGAAATCAGCACCCCCTGGCTATTGTTGTCATAATAGCTGCTGGGCGCCAGTTGCATCTTGTCGAACAATTCGATGCGCAGCTGGTGAATCAGATTGCGGGCTACGTGGTTCATGAAGTAGTTGCCGGCGAAGTACCCCATGGAACGGGTGAAGGCCAGCACGATCATGGCAATCGGCACACCGATGCGGGCAAATTCGAGCCGTGTCATGTCGCCCGCGTCCAGCAGCGCATAGGCAGCGCGCGCGACCAGGCCGGATTCGGCTTTGTCTGACTCATTCAGCGAATCGAGCAGGAACTGCATGAGGTCGGCCAACAGCACATTGCCGATGGAATAGACCACATAGCCGGCGATACTGAGCGCAAACAGATACCAGTAGGGCAACACATAGGAGAGCAGGCGCCGATACAGCTGCCAGTCGCTGGGTCGATCCTGGTCAGTCACTGGCGGCTGCCTCGGCAGGCATTCGAGTGCTGATGTTCATGTGTACAAAGCCCATCTGGCCCGCGGCATCCATGGCGCGCACCACATCCTGGTGGGCCGCCTGTGCATCGGCTGCAATCACCAGCGGCAGCGTCGTGTCACCGGCAGACACCTTGTAGATCGCCGCCTGCAGTGTCCGCACGCGGTTATCCACCAACGGCTGCCCGTTCACGCGGTAGCGCCCATCTTCATCCACCAAGACCTCCACCTGCTGCTCCGTGACCGCCCTGGGCTCGCCGGCGGCCTCAGGCAGGTCCAGGGTAAGCTGGGTCTCGCGGGTGAAGGTTGTCGACACCATGAAAAAAATGAGCAGGAGAAATACCACATCAATCAGCGGCGTGAGATTCACGCCGACTTCGGCGGCTTGCTGGCGGCGGAACCTCAAGTGCGCTCGTCCCGCCGCTCATCACTGTGCAGAGCGTCCATCAGTTTGATGGTCTCCTGTTCCAGCCCCACCACGATGGCGTCAATCCGACCGACGAAGTAGCGGTGCATGACCAGGGCCGGAATCGCTACCGCGAGGCCCGCCGCTGTGGTGATCAGCGCTTCGGAAATACCGCCGGCCAGGGCACTGGCATTACCTGTGCCCTGGGCCATGATCTGCGCGAAAACCTTGATCATGCCGACCACGGTGCCCAGCAGCCCAAGCAGGGGCGCGACCGCCGCAATGGTGCCCAGGGTATTCAGGTAGCGTTCCAGGTCGTGTACGACGTGGCTCGCGGCGTCCTGGATACTCTCCTTCATCACCTCGCGGCCGTGGTTGGCATTGGCCAACCCCGCTGCCAGTATGCGCCCCAACGGGGAAGACTGCCGCAGGCTGCGCAGACGCTGGGTGTCCAGCTCCCCGGCCTTCAGCTGCTTCCACACGGTAGCGAGCAGGTGCGGCGGCGCGATCTTTTTGGGATTCAGTGTGTACAGGCGCTCAACGCAGATCGCCAGCGCGAGGATAGAACAGAGCAGGATAAGCACCATCAGCCAACCGCCCGCCGTTACGAGTTCCAGCACAATCGATGTCCATTGCCAGTGTGGCCTGCATTATACGCACAGGCCAGAGGCCTGCGAAACTGCGCGCTAGCGCTTCCAATAGCGCGGTTGCAGGGCCCGGTGCTGCAGCAGGACGGGGCGTTCACCGGGCTCCAGCACCCACTCAAGCGCCCCCGTATGCGCCGTACTCAGCGTGTCGATGTCCAACGCCTGATGTCGCTGCACCACGGTGGTGGCCGGGTGACCAAAAGCATTGGCCCGTCCATGGGTATAGATCACCCGCCGTGGTCGGACATGCCCAAGCCAGGCCCAGGACGACGAGGTCTTGCTCCCGTGATGCGCCGCCAGCGCAAGGTGGCTATGCAGGTGTTCGCCCCAGTAGCGGACCAGGGTTCTCTCCCTGCGCGCGCTGATATCACCCGGTAGCAGAAGTTCGGTACCGGGCAGCACGACACGCAGCACGCAGGAGCCATCGTTGCGACTGAGGTGCTCGCCGGGCGCCGGTGCCAGAAGTTGAAAGCGCACGTCCTCGCGCCATTGCCAGGCCTGCCCCGCGCGACAGGGTTGGGCGCCCCTGATGTCGGACAGGTCGGCGCCAACCAGAAGACCGGCAGGTGACAGCGCTGCCTGCAGAATAGCAAGTCCGGCACTGTGATCGTGGTCGCCGTGGCTGACCAGCAGCGTGTCAAGATGGCGGATACCGCGCTGGCGAAGTACCGGGATTACGGCGCGC
>JGI24654J20067_1000350_pt1 | contig 11137 bp, 9 predicted proteins | sample MalvirmetaMSP109_FD_20067 | JGI IMG/M metagenome (IMG submission 20067)
GCCACCGCCATGCCGCCCAGGCCGCCGAACGCCAGCACCCCGGAGATGCTGTAACCCAGCGTTTGCAGAATGATCAGAAAGGCGGTGATCAACACCGAAATGCGCAGCAGCTTGCCCACCGCCGAGGCGGTGGTCTGATCCATGGGGTTGCGCATGCGATCCGGGTCGATCAGATTCTTTTCCACGTTGCCGACCAGCTTGGTCAGGAACAGCGCGACGATGAGGATGAACGCCACGCGGCGGGCGTCGCCGACGTAATCGAACACCGCCGCCTCGGACACCGCCTGCATCATTTCCGCGGCCACCGACAGGCCCACCACCCAGATCAGCAGGCGGATCGGAATGCGCAGGGAATCCAGCAGGGCGTCGTCCCACAGGTTGTGGGTTTCGCGGCTGAAGTGATCAATAATGTCGATCACCCGCATCAGGATGAAGTTGACGGTGACGGTGCACAGCACCACGGCGAAGACCTGAGTCACCCACAACGCGGTTTCGGTGTCCGGCCCGGGCCACACCAGAAGTTGTCGCCAGTCGGTCAGCGCTTCCCAATTCATTACAGGTCCTTATTAAGCAGGTCGGCCACGTCGCCGGCCTGCCGGCGGCGGCTCAGATGCATGGGGGCGCGGGGCTTGCCGCGCAGGGCGGCGGCGCCGACCCGGTGCTCGAAGCGGCGGCCTTCCAGCCATTGCGCCACGGCCACGGCGCCGGGGCGGTCGTTGCACACCAGCACCATGTCGCAACCCGCCCCCAGGGCGGCCTGGGCGCGCTGGGAAAAGTCTCCGGCACCGGCGGCGCCGGCCATGCCCAGATCGTCGGAGAAGATCACACCGCGGTAGCCGCAGTCACCGCGCAGCACCTTGCCCAGCCAGTGGCGGGAAAAGCCCGCCGGCTCGGCGTCCACCGCCTGNTAACGGACATGGGCGGGCATGATGCCGTCCAGACGCGGCGCCAGCGCCTTGAACGGCACCAGGTCGTCCTGCAGCTGTTCCCAGGTACGCGGGTCTTCCGGCAGCTCCAGATGGGAGTCTGCCGCCACGTGGCCGTGGCCGGGAAAGTGCTTGCCGGTGGCGGCCATGCCGGCGCGGGCCATGCCGTCGATAAAGGCGCCGGCCAGTTCGGTGACCGCGTGGGGATCGGCGTTGAAGCTGCGGTCGCCGATCACGCTGCTGGTGCCGAAATCCAGATCCAGCACCGGCGCGAAACTGATGTCGATGTCGTAGGCGCGCAGCTCGTCCGCCATCAGTTCGCCGAGCAGGTCGGCGGCGTGGCAAGCGGCTTCGGGATCGCGCCAGTGGTAACGGCCCAGCGCCGCCATCGGCGGCAGGCGGGTGAACTCGGTGCGGAAACGCTGCACCCGGCCGCCCTCCTGGTCCACGGCGATCAGCAGGTCCGGGCGCGCCGCCCGCACTTGGTGAATCAGCTCGTAAAGCTGGTCCGGTTCCTGGTAGTTGCGGCTGAACAGAATCAGGCCGCCCACCGCCGGGTGACGCAGCAACTCCTGCTCTTCCGCCGTNACGGTAAGGCCTTCCAGGTCCAGCATCAGCAGCGGCTGGGTATCGGTTTGGTTCGACATAAGCGGGGTGTCTTACTCGACGATGGTCACCGGCGTGGCCACCGGTACCCGTTCAAAAAGAGTGATCACATCCGTGTTGCGCATGCGGATGCAGCCATGCGAAGCCGGCTCGCCCATGGGCTGGTCGTCCGGCGTGCCGTGAATATAAATAAAGCGGCGGAAACTATCCACGTCGCCGCCCTGATTGACGCCCGGCTGCAGACCGCCGAGCCACAGAATGCGGCTGAGAATCCAGTCCCGTTCCGGGGCTTCCCGTGCCCGCTCCGGGTCGTAAAACTCACCGTGAAAGCGACGGCCCGCGAACACCGCGCCCGCCGGCAAACCGGCGCCGAAGCGGGCCCGCACCAGATGCCGGCCGCGCGGCGTGGCGCCGCTGCCGTGGCGCTCACCGGCGCCCACGGCGGCGGTGGACACCGGAAACCGCAGCGTGTCTTCAGGGCTTTCCAGAGTCAGGGTTTGATCGCTGAGCGACACGAGAATAGGCATAGCGAGAAGATACAGGATGGGCGCCGGGTTGTAAGCACTGTGGACGGGGCTTGTGGGAGCGGGCCTTGCCCGCGAAAGGCCGGCAAAGCCGGCCGGTAGGATGCCAGAGAGGGTGTTGATGCTGCCCTTAGTTACGCCTCTGGGATCCTGCCGGCAAGCTACGCTTGCCTTTCGCGGGCTGGGCCCGCTCCTACAATGCCGCCGACCACGAACGGCAGGAGCTGCTGGGTGATGTGGGCGGCGGTGACGCTCTGGTTGAAGTCTTTCTTGCTGATCGCCTGCAGCGATTCCATGCCGGACAGGGTGAAGATCACGGCGCCCAGGCTGAAGTGCACCCGCCAGAACAGCTCCATCGGCGGCACGTCGGGCACCGCCCGGCGCAGCAGGGCCAGGAAGCGGCGGAACACCGGGCCGTAATGTTCGCGCAGCCAGGCACGCAGGTGGTCCTGCGGCTGGCTGTAGGCCTGCCCGGAGAGGCGGAAGAAGATCATCGCCCGGCGTGGTTCGTCGCCGTGGGAGCCCAGCGCCAGCCGCGAGGCCACGGTGAACAGCTTCTCCAGGGGCACTTCGCCACCGCTGCGGGTTTCGCCTTCCAGTTCCTCGAGCTTGGCGTCCAGGGCCTGGCAGAACGGCGTCAGATAGCGCTCGAACACCGCCTGGATCAGCGCTTCCTTGGAACCGAAGTGGTAATTGACCGCCGCCAGATTGACGCCGGCCCGGCTGGTGATGGCGCGCAGGCTGGTCTCGGCGAACCCCTTCTGGGCGAACAGAACTTCCGCCGCATCAAGAATGCGCTGCACGGTATCGGATTGGGACATGCCGGCCTCACGCCTGGAAACAGACGTTTTAAACTAGCGTTTGAGGCACCACAGGTCAATTGTAGGAGCGGGCCCAGCCCGCGAAAGGGCGCAAAGCGCCCGGCAGGATACCAGAGACGTCACTAGTCCTGACTAACGCGCTTCTTCAACCGCCGGCTCCAGCGCTGCTTCGCATACCGCCGCAGATTGGACACGTTATCGGTCTCATCCATGATCTCGTGCCCCAACAGGGTCTCGATAATGTCTTCCATGGTGATCAACCCCACCCAGGTGCCCAGGTCGTCATAGACCATGCCCAGGTGCTGGCGCTCGCGCAGCATTTCGCCGAACACGTATTCAATATTCATGGTGGCGCGGAACGGCGCCATGCCACGGGCCAGCTCACTGACCTTGCGGTCGCCCTCCACTTCCAGCAGGTCGCTCTTGTGCACGTAGCCGACCGCTTCGTCGTGTTCGTTGATCACCGGGAAGCGGGAAAACGGCGAGCCGGCCAGGCGCTGGCGCACGTCGGCCACGCTCTCGTCCGGGCCCAGCGAGCGCACCACGGTGCGCGGGGTCATCACCTTCTCCACCTTGATCTCGTGGAGGTTGAGCACATTGGTGATCACCCGCTGCTCGTCCTCGTCCAGGGCCTGCTGATCGCGGCCGATGGCCGCCATTGCCTTGAGCTCGGCGCGGATATCGGTGTCCGGCTCGCCGGCGCCGATCTGCCGGGTGACGATCTTGGAAAGCCACACGAACGGCTTGAGCACCAGAATCATCAGGTTCAGCACCGGCGGCAGCATGGGCGCCAGGGTGCGCCAGAACTTGGCGCCGATGGTCTTGGGAATGATCTCGGAGAGAATCAGGATGGCCAGCGTCATCACCGCCGACGCCGCGCCCAGATAGGCCTCGCCGAAGATCACCGCCACCTGGGCACCGACCCCGGTGGCGCCGGCGGTGTGGGCGATGGTGTTGAGGGTGAGGATCGCCGCCAGCGGGTCGTCGATGTCGTCCTTGAGCTTGCGCAGCTTCTCGAACAGCTTGGGCCGCTCACCCTTGAGGCCGGCGATATAGCTGGGGGTGATCGACAGCAGGGCGGCTTCCAGAATTGAGCACAGGAACGAAAACCCGATGGCGACCAGGGCAAAAACGATAAGCAAAAACATCGGCGTTTCCATTCAGTGATTTCCTACCATTCTTCCATATAGGCGCCGCAATGCTCGATCAGTTCCTCAACGCGGCGCGCGGCCTGTTCCAGGCGTTCCAGGTCGCCGTAGGCGAGCGGCGCGTAGGGGTCCTCGGCGCGCATCGCCAGATCATTGCCTTCACCGGGCGGGGTGGGCCGGCGGGCGAGCCCGGCGGCGCCCACCGCGGCGCGGATTTCCTGATCGAGCCAGAATACCAGATCCGCGCGGTCCGCCCGCGCCGTCGCCAGCACCTGGATTTCCTGGGCGCGCACCTCGGCGCGCTGAAACGCCTGCTCCAGGGCCGCCAGGCTGATCAGATCCTCGTAACCGGCCACCTGATAGTTCTTGGCCGCCTGCCGGGCCAGACCCACCAGCACCGAGTACAAATGAAACACCACCGCACCGCGTAGCGCCAGGCGCTGGCCCACGGCGGCGCTCTCGTCGCTGTACAGTTGCTTGAGCAGACTGCGGGCGAAGAACAGCCGCTCGCGCAGGCCGCTCACTTCGCTTTCTCGAACCATTCGGGACATACGCCACCTCCGGTGGGCTGCACGCCTCAAGCTTCAAGCCGCAAGCCGGCTATCGCACCCGAACCGCTTCTAGCTTGTAGCTTGAGGCTTGTCGCTATTTCTTGGCGGCCTTCTTTTTGGCCGGGGCTTTTTTCTTCGCCGCCTTTTTCTTGGCGGCTTTTTTCTTGGGCGCGGTCTTTTTCTCTTCCACTTCCCAGGCGCCGTCGCGGTAGAAGGCGTACCAGCCGGTGGGCTTGCCGTCCTCCTCGGTCATCACGTACTGCTCTTTCGCCTTGCGGCTGTAGCGCAGTACCGCCTTGCGACCTTTGGCGTCCTCGGCGGGGGCCTCGGCGAGATACTTGTGCTTGGGGTCCAGTTCCTTGGCCACCGACTGCACCTCTTCCACCAGCGGCGCGCGGGTTTCCCGGTTCTTGGGAAACTGGCTGGCGGCCAGGAACAGGCCGGAGGCGCCGTCGCGCAGCAGGTAGTGATCGTCCACCTTCTCGCACTTGAGGTGCGGCATGGGCACCGGGTCGGCGCGCGGCGGCGCCGGCTCGCCGTTCTTGAGCAGCTTGCGGGTGTTGCCGCAGTCATCATTGGTGCACTTGAAGAACTTGCCGAACCGGCCGGTGCGCAGCTGCATTTCACTGCCGCACTTTTCACATTCCAGTGTAGGGCCGTCGTAGCCCTTGATGCGGAATTCGCCCTTCTCCACCACGTAGCCGTCGCAGTCCGGGTTGTTGCCGCAGATGTGCAGCTTGCGCTTTTCGTCGATCAGGTAGTTTTCCATCGCCGTGCCGCACTTGGGACAGCGTTTCTTGCGGCGCAGCTCCTGGGTTTCCGCTTCCTCGTCGTCGGCGCGCACCGCCTCTTCGCCGGGCAGCAGGTTGAGGGTGGCGGTGCAGCGCTCCTTGGGCGGCAGGCTGTAGCCCGAGCACCCCAGGAACACGCCGGTGGAACCGGTGCGGATCTGCATCGGGCGGCCGCATTTGGGGCAGTCGATGTCGGTGTCGGTGGGCAGGTTGGCGCGCATGCCGCCCTTGGCCTGCTTGCCGCTGCCCTCGCCCTGGGCGGCTTCCAGCTTGGCCAGGAAGTCCCGGTAGAACTCGTCGAGCACGTCGCGCCAGCCGCGCTTGCCCTCGGCGATCTGATCCAGGGTTTCCTCCATCTGGGCGGTAAAGTTGTAGTCCATCAGGTCGGGGAAGCTTTCCGCCAACCGGTCGGTGACGATGTCGCCCATCTTCTCCGCGTAGAAACGGCGGTTGTCCTGACGGACATAGCCCCGATCCTGGATGGTGGAAATAATCGAGGCGTAGGTGGAGGGCCGGCCGATGCCGCGCTTCTCCAGTTCCTTCACCAGACTGGCTTCGGTGTAGCGCGCCGGCGGCTTGGTGAAGTGCTGGTTGGCGTCCACCTGATCGATATCGAGCACGTCGCCCTGCTTGAGATCGGGCAGCACGGTGTCCTCGGCGCCCTTGCGCGACGCCTGGGGCTGGATGCGGGTCCAGCCGTCGAACTTGACGATGCGNCCNCGNGCCTTGAGCTCGTAGCCGTCGGCCTCGGCGGTGATGGTGGTGCTCAGGTACTCCGCCGGCGGCATCTGGCAGGCGATGAACTGGCGGCGGATCAGCTCGTAAAGGCGCTGGGCGTCGCGCTCCATGTCCTTGAGGTTGCTGGCGTCGCGCTTCACGTCCGAGGGGCGGATCGCTTCGTGGGCTTCCTGGGCGCCGTCGCGGTTGGAGTACCGCAGCGGCTGCTCGGGCAGGTACTTGTTACCCAGTTGCTCGCCGATCCAGGCGCGGCAGTCGTTGACCGCATCCGCGCTCAGGTTGGTGGAATCGGTACGCATATAGGTGATGTGGCCGGCCTCGTAGAGGCGCTGGGCCATCATCATGGTCTTCTTCACCCCGAAGCCCAGGCGCGTGCTGGCGGCTTGCTGCAGGGTGGAAGTAATAAAGGGAGGCGGCGCCTTGGAGCGGGTCGGGCGCTCCTCGCGCTGGCTGATGGTGAGCTTGCCCGCGGCCACCAGGGCGGCGCGGTGCTTCTCCGCGTCGTCGCCGTTGTTGGGGCGGAAGTTCTCGCCCCGGTAACGGGCCACCTGCATGCGGATGGCGTCCGCCGCGTTGGCCGCGTTATGGGTGTCGGCGTGCAGCTCCCAGTACTCTTCCGGGGTGAAGGCGCGGATTTCCCGCTCGCGCTCCACCACCAGCTCCACCGCCACCGATTGCACCCGGCCGGCGGACAGGCCGCGGGCGATCTTTTCCCACAGCAGCGGCGAGATCATGAAGCCCACCACCCGGTCCAGGAAGCGGCGCGCCTGCTGGGCTTCCACCCGGCTCATGTCGAGCTTGCCCGGCTCCTCGAAGGCGGCCTGGATCGCTTTCTTGGTGATCTCGTTGAACACCACCCGGTCGAAGCGCTGGTCGTCGCCGCCGATCACTTCCCGCAGGTGCCAGGCGATCGCCTCCCCTTCGCGGTCCAAGTCAGTGGCGAGGTAGATGCGGTCGGCGCTGCTGGCGAGCCGCTTGAGCTCGTCGATCACCTTTTCCTTGCCCGGCAGGATCTGATACTGCGCCTGCCAGCCGTGGTCCGGGTCCACGCCCATGCGGTTGATCAGCTGCGCGCGGGCCTTCTTCTTTTTATAGGCTTCACGCTCCTCCTTCGGCAGTGAGCGGGTATAGGCCGCTTCTTTGGCCCGCTCCTTGGGGGTACTGGTCTTGGCGCCGCCGCTTACCGGCAGGTCACGCACATGGCCGACACTGGATTTGACCACGAAATCATCGCCCAGATAGCGATTAATGGTCTTGGCCTTGGCCGGCGATTCCACGATTACAAGGGATTTACCCATTCGTTGCTCACCCGATCATGAGAAGCTGCGTCATAAGAAACCTCTGAGGCCTGACCGCCACGGCGGTGAAAATTCGCCGGGCAGGACACGCCTCAGAGGTCGGGCCGGGGCCTTTGCGGACCCCGGCGGGCGCCTATTTAGACAGCGCCGGTATCGTCCGGTCAAGCACCGGGGTCGCCGGCGACGCCGCCCGGAAGCCCTCCAGGCCGCGCCGGCCATGGCGTCGCGGCGCCTTTCACGGTGGGCTGGCAGAGCCCGCCGAGAAGGCTATACTCGGCGTGAAGGTACTGAAAACAACCTCTGCCGGTTAAGGGAGAACACCATGACCTCACCCTATCGAAAGGTACTGGTGGCGATTGATTGCAGCGACGAATCCGCCGAGGTTCTGTCCCGTGCGGCGGGGGTCCAGGAAGGCACCGACGGGGAATTACACCTGATCCACGTGATCGAACCGCTGGCGCTGGCCTACGGCGCCGACGTGCCGATGGACGTCACCGACCTGCAAAGCGGCCTGGTCAAGCAGGCCCGCGACACGGCGCTGGAATACGCCGGCCACTACCGGATTCCGGAAAGCCGCATCCACGTGGAACTGGGGTCGATCGAAAAAACCATCCTCGACAAGGCCGACGACATCGGCGCCGATCTGATCGTGGTCGGCAGCCACACCCGCAGCGGCCTCGCCCTGTTGCTCGGCTCCACCGCCCGCGGCCTGGTGCCCGGCGCCCACTGCGACGTGCTCGCCGTGAAAATGGACAAGCGCAAGAAGGAAAGCTAGCGGAAACTGTGGGAGCGGGCCCCGCCCGCGAAAGGCAAGCGGAGCTTGCCGGCGGGATTCCAGAGGCTTTTCTATGAAGCCGCCAACAGGGTCTCTGGTATCCTGCCGGGCGGCCTGACGGCGCCCTTTCGCGGGCAAGGCCCGCTCCCACAGGGTGCCATTAGGTGAGTTGGGCGTTACCAGTGGCGCTGGGCGGCTTAGTGTTCCACCTGTAAAGCAGCCCGGCTAGCTCTCGGGCTTGCGTTTTGAGCGCGGCCAGCTCTTCGTCGCTGTCCCGGGGGCCGGTGAAGATCGGCACCTTGCGCAGCGCCGCCACCAGCTCCTGGTCCGGCGCCTGCATCCTCTGCACTTCCACCGCCCAGCGGATCTGATGCACCAGCATATGGAAGAACGCCAGCCGGGTGGCCAGCGTATAGGGCGAGTCGGGGCGGTCGAAATCGGTGAATTCCAGCTTCGCCATCACCGCCTCGCGGGCGGCGTCCGCCACGCGGATGGTGGCGCTGCGGGCGGTGCCCAGCAGCATGGACAGGGTGCCGAACACCTCGCCGGGGGACACGTAATACAGCACCGCCGAGGGTGCGCCGTCGGCGCTCTCTCCCTGCACCACCAGCTGGCCGCGCAGCAGAAAGTACAGTGACGATTCCACTTCCCCGGCGCGGATCACCCGGTCACCGGGCCCGGCCTCGATGATTTCCGTGCGCGCCAGAAGCAGCGCCCGCTGGTCCGCGTCATCACGCGCCACCTCGTTGAAAAACGGCACGCCGGAAAGCAGTGCCTCCACCCGCGCGTGATCCGATTCCTGCCATTGGGCGTGCTTCATGTCTCCCCTCTTCCCCGTGTATGGCGGCCTCATCCTAGCCCGAACGTTTCCCGGATTGCCACCGCCGAACAGGCCGTATTCACTCGCACGGTGCAAAAAACCACTGGACATATTACACTGTCCGTATTATCAGTGTACGTAACAGCGGAACCGTGCCCGAGGAGGCCGACATGAGCATCGCATTAACCGCACGCCAACAGCAGGTTCTCGATTGCATTCGTGCGTCCCAGATGGAGACCGGCATGGCCCCGACCCGGGCTGAAATCGCCGAACGCATGGGCTTTCAATCGAAGAACGCCGCGTCCGACCACCTGCGCGCCCTGGAGCGCAAGGGCTACATCCGCCTGCACGGCGACCGCTCGCGGGGCATCCAGCTTCTCGATCTGGCCCTGGAGATGGGCGATGAGGTGCCGGTGGTGGGCAAGGTCGCCGCCGGTACGCCGATCGAGGCGATCGAAAACGTGGAGCGCACCGTGCCGGTGCCCCAGGGGCTGTTTCGCCAGCGCCCCACCTATCTTCTCAAGGTCCAGGGCGATAGCATGATCGAAGCCGGCATTTTCGACGGTGACCTGATCGCGGTTCGCAAAAGCCAGACCGCCCGGTCCGGCGAGATCGTGGTGGCGCGCATTGACGATGAAGTCACGGTGAAAACCCTTAAACTAAATCGTTCCAGCGCCACGCTGCTGCCGGCCAACGACGCCTACGCGCCGATCCGCGTGGCCGCCGACGAGCTGATGATCGAGGGTATTTTCGTGGGTCTGATCCGTGATCCCAATGCGCATTGACACCGTTAACCGCCTTTTGGCAACCCTGTTGCTGGGCATCGCTCTGGCCGCCTGCCAGGGCAACGCCGGCGCCGGCGACGACGCCAGTAACGAGAGTAGTGAGAGACAGAACCGTATGTCGGACACCCGTTTGCTTGCCCCCTGCCCGTCCGCGCCGAATTGCGTGTCGAGCCTTGCCGAGGACGAACGTCACCGGGTGGCGCCGCTGCCCGGCGCCGGCAACCGCGCCGACAGCCTGGCGATGCTGGAAGAGGTGCTCGACACCCTGCCCCGGGTGGCCTACGAGCGGATCGGTCCGGCCCGCATTCAGGCCCGCTTCACCAGCCGGATTCTGCGGTTCGTTGATGATGTGACCCTGTACGTGCACGACGACGGTCTGATCGACGTGCGCTCCGCCTCGCGCATCGGTTACTGGGACCTGGGCGCCAACCGGCGCCGGGTGGAAGACCTGCGCGAGCGCCTCAACGCGCGCCTTGGACAACCCCAGCCCAGCCACGGATGAGCGGCATGCCGGAGCACGGCCCGCGCTGGGCGGACATCGGCGTCAATCTTGGCGACAAGCAGTTCGCCGAGGACAGTGAACAGGTGCTGGCCCGCGCCGCCGACAGCGGCGTGGCCCTGATGTTGCTCACCGGCACCAGTGTGCCGGAGTCGGAAGCCGCCGTGGCGCTGTGCCGGCAATGGGCCGACGCCGGCCCGGCCCTGTTCGCCACCGCCGGCATTCACCCGCACAACGCCCGCTTTTTCGACGCCGAGGCCGGCCACGCGCTGGCCGGGCTGCTGGCGCACCCCGAGGTGGCGGCGGCCGGGGAGATGGGCCTGGACTTCAACCGCGACTTCTCGCCCCGGGACGACCAGGAAAGCGCCTTCGAGGCACAGCTGGCGCTGGCCGCCGAGGCCGGCAAGCCGGTGTTCCTGCATCAGCGCGACGCCCACCACCGTTTCCTGCCGATTCTGAAAGCCTGGCGGCACAAGCTGCCCGCCGCCGTGGTGCACTGCTTCACCGATCAGCGCGAGGCCCTGTTCGACTACCTGGATCTGGATTGCCACATCGGCATCACCGGCTGGGTGTGCGATGAGCGGCGCGGTGGCGCCCTGGCGGAGCTGGTGCCGGAGATTCCCGGCGACCGCCTGCTGCTGGAAACCGACGCGCCCTATCTGCTGCCCCGGGATCTGCCGGAGAAGCCACCGCGCAAGCGCCGCAACGAGCCCTGCTATCTGCCCTGGATCGGGCGGCGGATCGCGGCGTTGCGTGGCGAGAGTGAGGCGGATCTGGCAGAGCGCACCTTTGCCAATACCCGCGCTTTTCTCAGGCTTTCTCCGCGCGCCAGTTGAAGTCGACTTCCAGCGGCGG
>JGI24654J20067_1000361_pt1 | contig 10867 bp, 12 predicted proteins | sample MalvirmetaMSP109_FD_20067 | JGI IMG/M metagenome (IMG submission 20067)
TCCTGCGGGCCGAAGCCTCGCTGAAAACGGTGGCCGAAACCCATAAGACCGATGGCGCACCTGCGCATTGGTTCTGGGGGCAGTTCCCGCGCTTTCGCCGCCAGCTGATAGAGGTAGCAACGGGGTCGTTTCGTGGCCAACCTGCTGGCCGTCGCTGTGGCGCTGTTTTCCTTGCAGGTCTATGACCGCGTGATCCCGCATCAGTCCGAAGCGACGCTTTGGGTGCTCGCCGCCGGTGCGGGGCTCGCGTTGCTGATGGAAGCTTTCCTCAAGATGGCGCGGGCGCGTTTGATGGATGGGGCAGGGCGGCAGATCGAGCTGTCGGTGCAGGACATCCTGATGCGCCGGTTGCTGGGGATGCGGTCCGACACGCGCGGCCAAGCCCCGAACCAGCTCTTTTCCGCGATGCGCGAATTCGGATCGGTGCGTGAATTCTTTACCGCGTCGACCATTGGCACGATCGCGGATATCCCCTTTATCTTCGTGTTCCTCTTCCTCGTGGCCAGCATTGCGGGGAATGTCGTCTGGGTGCTGGTGCTTGGCGGTATCCTGATGCTTGTGCCGGGGTTCTTTCTGCAAAAGAAAGCGATCCAACTGACGCAGGAGACCCAAGGCGCGTCGACCAAATCCTCGCGGCTGCTGCACGAGGCGATATTCGAGCTTGATACGGTCAAAACCCAAAGGGCAGAGGACCGCGTGCTGCGCCTGTGGACCGAGCTGAACACCCTGTCGTCCGTCAAATCGTCAGAACAACGCAAGCTCGCGTCCTTCCTCACGTTCTGGAGCCAAGGTGTTCAGCAGGCCACCTATGTCGCGGCGGTCATCGTGGGCACCTATCTGGTGTTTGCGGGGGAATTTACCGTGGGGTCGATCATCGCGGTCGGTATCCTGACGGGCCGGACGCTGGGGCCGCTGACGCAGCTGTCGGGCACGATGGCGCGGTGGGGCAATGTCAAAGGCGCGCTTGACGGGCTCGACGCGATTGTCGCCGCGCCGCAGGACACTGCAGAGGCGCGCACCTATCTGCGCCGGGAAAAGCTGAAAGGCCAGTTCGAACTGCGCGACGTGATCTTCCGCTACGAGGATGACGGCGCACCGACGGTGGACATCAAAGCCATGTTGATCCAGCCGGGGCAGCATGTCGCCGTGCTGGGGGCCAATGGATCGGGCAAATCGACACTGCTGAAGATGCTCAGCGGGCTTTATGCCCCGACCGAAGGGCGCATTCTGGTGGACGGCACAGAGCTGGGCCAGATCGAGCCGCGCGACCTGCGCCGACTGATCGGCTATCTGGGACAGGACGTGCGCCTGTTCTCGGGCACGCTGCGCGACAACCTGAACCTCACCATGCTGGAACGCGACGACGACCGCCTTCACGCAGCCCTTGATTTCGCAGGGCTGGGGCCGTTCGTGCGCAACCACCACAAGGGGCTGGACCTAGAGATCAAGGACGCGGGCGCGGGCCTGTCCATCGGGCAGCGTCAATCCATCGGTTGGGCGCGCCTGTGGTTGCAGGATCCGGCGATCTGCCTGCTGGACGAACCCACAGCAGCGCTGGACCAAAGGTTGGAGGCAACGCTGGTCTCGCGGTTGCAAAGCTGGATGGCAGGGCGCACCGCGATCATCGCGACCCACCGCGCCCCGATCCTTGCGCTGACCGAACGCACGCTGGTGCTGCAGGATGGCCGCATGACCATCGACGGGCCCAAGGAAAAAGTGCTTGCCCATCTGGCGGGACAGAAGGGGCACGTCGCATGAGCAGTCTNAGCACCACGCCACTGGGCGCGCAGATGACGGGGCAGATGCGCGGGCCGTCCATGGTGATCTGGCTNTGCGGCGCGTCNGTGCTGGTCTTCCTGCTGTGGGCTGCCTTTGCATGGGTCGACGAAATCGTGCGTGCCGAAGGGTCGATGATTTCCAGCTCGCGNCCCCAGATNATCCAGAACCTCGAAGGTGGTATTCTGGCAGAACTTGCCGTGGGCGAGGGCGATCATGTGGAGAAGGGCGACGTGTTGGCCCGTCTGCATGGNACCCAGTTCCAATCTGCCGTGGACGACCTGCGCGACCAGATCAGCGCCTTTGAAATCCGCCGTCTGCGTCTGGAGGCAGAGCTGGCCGGGCAGTACGACTTTGACGTGCCCGACGCCTATGCCACGCGCACGCCCGATATCGTCGCCTCTGAACGGGCATTGCTGAAAGCGCGGCAATCGGACTTTGTCTCGCGCTCCGAAGGGGCGGGGCGGGTGCTGACCGAGGCGTTGAAAGAGCGTGAGCTGCTTGAGAATATGCTCAAGAAAAAGATCGTTTCGCTGATCGAGGTGACGCGCGCGCGCAAGACCCATGCGGATGCGCGGATCAAGCTGGACGAGATCGTCACCGGCACAGAGCTGGAGCGTGCGCAGGAATATTCCGATGTGCTCAAGGAACTGGCGACGCTGAAACAGAACCTCAAGGCGAGCACGGACCAGTTGAACCGCACCGTCCTGGTCAGCCCCCTGCGCGGCATCGTCAACAACCTGAGCGTGACCACCATCGGCGGCGTCGTGCGCCCGGGCGAGGAGATTTTGCAGATCATCCCGCTGGACGAAGAGCTTTTCGTCGAGGCCCGCGTCAAGCCCGAAGACATCGCCGGCGTGCGCCCCGGCCAAGAGGCGACGGTCAAGCTGTCGGCCTATGACTATACGATCTATGGCACGTTGAAGGGCACGGTCAAATTGATCTCGGCGGATACGTTCAAGGACGAACGATCCCGCGCGCCGGATGGGGATCCGCACTATAAGGTCACGTTGCAGGTGGACACAGAACACCTCACCCCGCGGCAGGCGTCTTTGCAGATCCGACCCGGCATGCAGGCAAGCGTGGAGTTGCACACAGGGTCAAAGACGGTTTTGCAGTATCTGTTGAAGCCGCTTTACAAGTCGAAAGAGGCGTTTCGGGAGCCGTAGGCTTGGCAAGGGGGGCTGTCTGCCCCCCTGACCCCCCGAGGATTTTTTCCATTTGGAAGATCAGGGGTTTTCTGTGTCGAGCCAGAGGGTGACGGGGCCGTCGTTGGTGAGCGCGACGGACATATCGGCCCCGAATGAACCGGTTTGGACATGAATGCCGAGGGCGTCGACGCAGGCGATGAAATCTTCGTACAGCGTTTTTGCCTGATCGGGCTTGGCGGCCCGCGAGAAACCGGGGCGGGTCCCACGGGAGGTATCGGCGGCAAGGGTGAACTGGCTGACAATCAGCGCGCTGCCGCCCGTATCCGGCAGGCTGCGGTTCATTTTGCCAGCATCATCCTTGAACAGACGCAGCTTGGCGATCTTTTGTGCCAGTCCTTGCGCGGTCGCATGTGTATCGTCGGGCATGGCGCAGACGAAGATCAGCAGCCCGTGTTCGATTTGACCGATGATCTGGCCATCGACAGTGACGGAGGCGTTGCTGACGCGTTGTAGGAGTGCGCGCATATCAGGATTTCCAATCGATGATGTCTTCAGGGGTGGCCCGCTGCGTGCGGAACCGGTTGATCGGTGCCGCGTCATCCGCATAGCCAAAGGAAATCGCGCAAAGGATCAGGCGGTCTTGCGGCAGGTCGAAATGCTGTCGCACGGTGGGCGCATAGGCAGCGATAGCGGCCTGGGCGATGGTGGCCACCCCAAGCGCTGTGGCCGCCAGCGTAAAGGCCGTGACAAAGCCGCCGCTGTCCATCGCCCCGTAAGCCCCAAGCTCAGCCGGGGAGGTCACGATCGCCACATGGGGCGCGTCAAACAAGGCATAGTTCCGCATCATCTGCGCCATGCGGCCCGCATGGTCCGATTTCTCGATCCCGACGGCGTCATAAAGCTGGAACCCGCAGGTCCGCCGCCGGTCGCCGTAGACGCCGCTGTAAGAGGCCGGCCAGTCCAGATCGGGGGCGGGGGGTGTGCCTTTGGCAATCTCTAGCGCCAAAGCGTCGCGGAAGCGGTCGGTCGCGGCCCCTTTGGTGATGGTCAGCTGCCAAGGCTGCGCATTGCACCACGACGGCACGTGGCGCGCTGCGTCGACGATACGGGTGATGAGCGCGTCGTCGACCGGATCGGGGCGAAAGGCGCGGCACGAAGAACGCGCGCGCAGGATGTCGGTGAATGTATCGATCTGGGTCATTTCTGGAGCGCCATAAAATAGCCAAAGACCCCGGCGACAATCAGGCCAAGGATCACGGCAAAGGTGATTTTCACAGCGGAATAGGGGCGTTCGCCCTGTACGCTGCCGGTGCGGCCGTTGACCACAAAACGATAGGTCTTGCCGCGGTACTTGTAAGCTGCCAGCCAGACCGGCAGCAGGATATGTTTGAATGTCACATCGCTGACCTGCGTCTGGATATTGTGGATGCGCTGACGGTCGCCGCCGATATCAAAACGCACATCGCGCTGGATCATCGCGTCCATCACCTCGCGTGCCTGTGCATAGCCTTCATCAAGCGTCACCGCATAGGCTTCGGCGCGAAAGCCGGCGAGGTATTCCGGGGCATAGGGTTCAAGGGCCGCCAGATCCCACGGGGCCAGCGCATCGGTGAACCTTTTGGGAAGCGATTTCGACGCCAGCACCAGCACATCATCAAAGAACCGCGCCACCCGACCCGAGGTCGCCCGCCAGCGGATTTTCGGCACCTGCTGCTGCACCCGTTTGCCGTCGCGCATGACGGTCTGGGTGACGTAATAGACCGTGCCCCTTTCGCCCGAATAGCTGGAGCGCGTGTCGGCGTCATAGGTCCAGTAGGGCACATAGATGCCTTGCATCTTGCGGCCTTTGCGCGCGTATTCCTGCAGGCCATTGGGGGCAAACCACAGGCTGCCCAGCCAGTCGGTCATGGCATCGCGTGCTGTATCCTCGGTCAGGCCAAAGGGCAGCACGGCACGGGGTTTGATATGGCGGTTCACCCCTGTATCGATCACAACAGGGGTCGCGCAGAACGGACATTCGGTGGCGTGTTTGCCGGGGTCGAACTCTACCTGTGCGGCGCAGTTGGGGCAGGTTGTGACCCGTGTATCCTCCATCTGCGATTGGGGGAGAGCGCTGGCCAGTGCGGCCTTGAAAATCCAGCTCGGCGATCGGGTTATGCACGCCGCGCGTGCCTGAAATCTCTTCGGTATTGCCGCAGTGGTCGCAGACCAGCAGATATCTTTCAGGATCAAACCGCAGATCGGACCCGCAGGTGTCACAGGGGAACCGGTGTTCCTCGGTCGGTGGGGGGGGCAGGTCGGGGTCGTCAAAGCCGGTGCTGGCGGGCATAGAGCTGTCCTTTGGTCAGGCCTGCCCCAGACATAGGGCAGTGCGCCCCCTGCCGCCAGAGCAGGGTCACAAAAAACGGTGCAGCACTTTCGGAGCCATGATGCGCAGGGCGTTGTCGCGCAGGCGAAGGTGACGCCAGATGTGAAATGCGGCATGGGCCAGCGCGATGCCTGCAAGAGCGTAGAATTCGATGCTGTGGATCAGCCCGACGAGGTCGTTGGCGCGCGGCATATCAAGGGGCACGGCAATCGGGACAATCCCACCGGCCCAAAGCTGCACGGTCGAGGTCACCCCGATCAGCAGCCCTGTGAGGGCGACGCCAAAGATACCCCAGATCAGGGTCTTATGCAGCACCGGATGCAGCCAACGGGCCCAGCCCCGAAGCTTGGGGCCGGGGCGCCCCAGCAGGCCGCGCCGCATGTAGGACACCCACCACAGCAGGGCCGCGCTGACAAAGACCAAGCCCATGACCGAATGGAACCGCACCGCTGCAGGCCCGATCCGCGCCACATCCGCCGGCTGCACCAGCAGGAACCAGANAAACAGCGGCACCATGCCCCAATGCAAAAGCTTCATCAGGGTCCGACGGTGGGGCAGCAAGGGGCGACGGCGTGNGGTCATAGCCTAGACACGCGCCTTGCCCGTTCCAAGTTTCACAGAGCCTTACGCAGGNGGCGGCGGGGGCGGCAGCACGGTAAAGAGCTGCGCCAGCTCGGCCACATCGTCTGCTTTCAGCCAGCCATCCTGACCGGGGGTCCAGACATAGGTCTCGCGGGTCAACCCGCCATCCGTGGCCATGCGGCCCAATGCGGCCTTTGAAAACGGGCCCTTGGTCTGGCCGTTCTCTGCCAGATGCCAGACCTTTTCAGGTTGCGGCGGGGGCGGGGGCGTCTGTGCAGCGGGGGCCGCAGCCGCGGGGCGCGGGCCCCACGGGCCTGCCTGCGCGGCGGCAGCTTGGCCCATCTGCATGCCCAATCCGGCGCCCAGACCGGTCTGCATTGCTGCGCCCGCAGCGCCCTCGCGGCCCAATGCCTCTGCCGCCTGGAACTGCGTGAACTTGTTCAAATCCCCGATCACCCCCATCGACGACCGTTTGTCCATCACTTCCTCCACGGCGGGGGGGAGCGAGATGTTTTCGATATAAAGTTCGGGGATGGTCAGCCCGTATTCTGCAATGGTGGCCGAGATTTCGGTGCTCACCAGTTTGCCCAGCTCACGGGTATTGGCGGCCATATCCATGACCGGAATATTGGACAGCGCGATGCTGCGCGAGAATTCCTGCACGATGATATTGCGGATCTGATAGCTGATCTCGTCCATGGTGAATTCACCATCGGTGCCCACGATTTCGGTCAGGAACCGCGCGGGGTCCGACACTTTGACAGAGTAGGTGCCATATGAACGCAGGCGCACGGGGCCGAACTCGGGGTCGCGCACGATGATCGGGTTCTTGGTGCCCCATTTCAGATCGTTGAAACGGGTGGTGTTGACGAAATAGATCTCGGATTTGAAGGGGCTTTTGAAGCCGTGATCCCAATGCTGCAGCGATGTCATGATCGGCATGTTGTTGGTTTCAAGCATATAAAGGCCGGGCGTGAACACATCNGCCAGNTGACCTTCGTGGACAAAGACCGCNGCTTGCCCTTCGCGGACCGTCAGCTTGGCCCCGTATTTGATCTCGTGGCCTTCGCGCTCGAACCGGGACACCATCGTGTCGCGNGTGTCGTCCGTCCAATGGATAACGTCGATGAATTGGCCAGAGAGAAAATCGAGAATACCCATGTCTTGGTCCTTTCGGGGGAGGTCAGTGGCGGGTTAAACGGGCCCGCCGATCAGTTCGAGCGCGATCTTGCGAGCCACGGGGGTCGCCTCTTCGGCGGTCATGCCGGCGTGCAAGCGCGGGTCATAGAGCATTTTCAGCAGCAGCTCGTCGTGACGGGTGAGCAGCGCGAATTCATCGTCATCGTTAAAGATCGACGGGCGCGCGGTGGGGCTGTCGTTGGCAAGGCCAAGGCCCTGCGCAAGTTCTTCATGGATACACGACAGCCGCATAAGCGAGGGGTTCTCGGCACGGATGACGGCGACGGCAGCGGTATAGGTGCTTGGGTCCGCGCCACCGGCATAGGCGGCGACGATGCAATAGGTATCGCGGCGCAGATCGCTGAGCGCGGCAAGGCTTTCGGCGGTCACACCGGGGATGCGTTCGGCGGCTTGGGCAAGGGCGGCGGGGCGGTCATCCTCGCCCGCGATGATCACCATAAAGTTTGGCTTGCCGCCCACGGTGATGGAATGCTGCGTCGTGGCGGCAAGGCGGGTGGCATAGTCGCGGATCGAGGCCGCATCGCGGTCACGTTCGGACGGGGGAACGCTGTCGCCAAAGACGACCTCCATCCGGACGGGGCGTTCCCAGCGGCGCATGGGGGTCTTATCGCCCCGTCCGGTCAGGGTGGCGTTATATTCGTTGTAAAAAGCGATCTGTTCAAAGTTGCGCACCAGCATGTCGGCGGTAAAGGGCGTGTCCTGCCCCCCACCATCCCGGCGCAGCAATCCCTTGGCTCAACTGGGCCTGCTGCACCTGGTTGAAATAGCTGCGCAGCTTGGCGCTTTTTTGCGACGTGGGCTTGGCCACCACGGGGGGCGGGGCCGGCGGCGTGTCGGGGCGCGCGATGGGTTTCAGCGTCGGTTCAACAGGGGGCTGCGGGGTGCAGGCGGCCAGCGCGGCGACCACAGCCGCCGTGCCGATCCATCCTGTTCGCCCCAACCGTTGCCATACCATATCGCGCGCTCCAGGTTGTGACGGGGTTATGCCGCAGGGGCTGCGGGCTTGGCCGCTTTGGCAGAGGCCAGCGTGTCGCGCAGATTGGCCTCCATCTCTTGCAGGTCTTTCTCGGCAGAGGCACGGCGCGCCTTGCCTTCGTCGGCGATCTGCAGCGATTCCTGAATGGTCCCGATCAGGTCGGCATTGGCCTGTTTGACGGCTTCGATGTCGAAGACGCCGCGTTCCATCTCGGTCCGGATGACCTTGTTGCTTTCGCGCAGGTTCTGCGCGTTAGAGGTCAGCAGCTCGTTCGTCAGGTCATTGGCGTCACGCACGGCGGCGGCGGCTTCGACGCTGCGCTGGATGGTGACCGCCTGCGCCAGCTGGGTTTCCCACAGCGGCACGGTGTTCACGAGGGTCGAGTTGATCTTGGTCACCAGCGACTTGTCGTTTTCCTGCACCAAGCGGATCGAGGGGAGCGATTGCATCGTCACCTGACGGGTCAGTTTCAGGTCATGCACACGGCGTTCCAGATCGTCCCGCGCGGCGCGGATGTCGCGCAGTTCCTGTGCGACCATGACCTGATCCGCCTCTGGTGCGGCGTCGACCTCTGCCTGTTTGGCGGGGATTGTGGTCGCGTCCAACTCTGCCAGCTTGGCCTCGCCCGCGGCGATATAAAGCGCGAGCTCATCATAGAACTGCAGCGTCTTTTCGTACAGCATATCAAGGGATTTGATATCCTTGAGCAGGGTATGTTCATGGGTCAGCAGCTCGTCCGTGACGCGGTCGATCTGACCCTGTACCTTTTCGAACTTGGCGGTGAATTTGGCAAAGGGGGCCGCGCGGCCCAAAAGACGTTCCCACCAGCTGCGTTCACGGCGCACGTCCAGCTCGGACACGGAAAAGCCGCGGATGGTTGTCACGATCGTGCGCAGGCTGTCACCGGCGGGGCCCACATCCTTGTTGCGCACGTCCTGCAACATCGCCTGACTGATCTCCTGCAACTCGGCCTGTGCGCCGGACCCGAAACCGATGATCGACTGCGTGTCGCCCATGTCGATCTCTGCCATGCGGCTTTTGATCTCTGCCGATTGTGGCGCATCGGCTTTCTCAAGCGAGACGACGGCATCCGCAGGGGCGGGGTCGGGCAGGATCTGCGCGTTGACCTCTTCCACCAGCGCTACGGATTGGGTCGCTTTGTCACGAACGGTATCAGACATGTTTCAAGTATTCCTATGCTCTTGGGGCGGGGCGCGTCAGTCGAGACGCACGCCTTCTCGGGAAAGCCGCTCGCGCAGCACGTCGATTTCGATGTTCAGGTCGGTCTTGTCTTCCAATAGCGATTTTTGGGTGCGCGCGGCAAAGTTTTTGTCCAGATCATCGAGCAAAGCCAGATAATCGGCGCGTGCCTGCGCATCGCCGGTGCTGGCGTAGATATCCGCAAACTTGATTGTCGCGTCACGCGCGCCCAGCAGATAGACCGACAGGTATTTGCGCGCACCGGTCAGATCACGCGGATCATCCTGCACNGTGCGNATCAGNGTGCGNGCGGTGTCCTGAAACTGCGCCAGCCGGTCGCGCGCCTTGCGATCGCCCGCGCGTGCAATGGCGGTGTTCATCGCGGCAAGGTGCTTTTCCGCCTCGTCCACGACACGGGCGACGCGGTCTTTCTGGAAGCTGTCCACGCCCTCCATCCCTTTGGATGTCAGCGGATCGATGCCAAAGGCCGACACATGCAGCCCCATCGCGGCCAGCGCATAAAGCACAGGGGCCGCCAGTCCGGGGTCATTCTTATAGGCGGCCAGCGCCACGCCGGCACCGGTCAGCAGGCTGGCGATGATCTTGCGCGGCAGGGCGGGGCGTTCGGCAACCTTGCGCGCGGTATAGGCGGCTTCGGCTTTCAGCCCCTCGCGCAGCATCCATGCGGCACCGGTCAGCGTCGCCGCCGCCAGCAGCCCCAATGCAAGCCCCTGCGCCCCGTCGTTCAACGACATGAACACAAGCGGAATGGCGGGGATGAACAAGATTTTGGCCCGCCCGCTTGCAGGGTCGACCTCTATACGTTTGGCACGGGTGCCCTGCGGAGGCCGCGTGCCGTCGCCAGCATCATGATTGCTGTATTTACCGCCAAAGCGCTGCGCCATGGATCAAAGCCCCCCGAGCCAGCCGGTAGAGACACCGAACAGCAAGACAACAAGCGCGGCATAGGTGATTTTCTGAAACGGTGTCGGTGCCATGGGGCGATAAACCTCCTGTCCATGCGCTGGTGTCGATGCACGACGGCCCGCGTCCAGAATCCTTGCGATGATTGTCACCAAAACGGCGACAAACGCAACAATCAGCGCCAGCGTGGCGACAAAGACAAGCAATCGACCCATCGGACCTTCCTTTGCACGACATATAGTCGCAGTGCCCGCCACCCGCTAGGGTCACGCACGCAAAAGTAGCGGCCAAAGGGCCGTAAACCCACAGAAATCAGGGTTTACGGGTGGATTTTACGCGGGTGCCGAACTTGCGCGGCGCGGGGTCGGACGCGGGGCGTGCGGGCTTGGACTTGCCATAGCCGGGCTTGGGCTTGCCGGGGATCGTCTTGCCTGTCGCGGTCTTGTCACCGGGTTCCTTGGGCAGGCCGGGGCGACCGGGGCCCGGCTCTCCGGGTTTGCGGGCCTTGCGCTTGATGATGCGCGCGGGCTTTTTCTTGATCGCGGTGCCGGTGGTATCGGCAATCTCGAGGCCCAGCTGGTCACGGACCACCTTGCGCTTGAGTTCCTCGACCTCGCCGGTTTTCAACTCGCCAAGCTGGAACGGGCCATAGCTGGTGCGGATCAGCCGGTTCACCGACAGGTTCACCGC
>JGI24654J20067_1000366_pt1 | contig 10790 bp, 12 predicted proteins | sample MalvirmetaMSP109_FD_20067 | JGI IMG/M metagenome (IMG submission 20067)
ACTTGGTCGGTGAGAGAAAGCTCAATAGTACAGCAGCTTGCCCTCTAACCAACTCGTCAAGAGTTGCACTTACAAATTGAATTCACGTATTTAAGTTGGCATCTTGCGCTTCTTTAGACGCGTATTTATGCGGCTCCCATGGACGACTCTTGGCATTGGCGATGCATTGCTCAACAGTAAGATCCATAAATACAACTTCTGATGCCTCATGCTTCAGGAGTTCCAATAAATCGGTATAGCACCCCTCAACCACCCAACTATCATGCTCGGCTATGAAGTCATTAATTTTTTCCTTGGATTTTTCTATAGGCATTCTTTTGGGTGGAGATGTCGAAAGCCATGCCAAGACATCCAAATCTAAGTGAGCCAAACCGAGTTCCCGTGCAAGCTGCTTAGAAAATGTGGACTTACCAGAGCCAGAGTTTCCAAAAACCAGAATTTTACTCATGATGCCCCCGAAGCTTTAATGGCACATACCGCTCGAATTAACTGGCGTCGGCTTTGTCCCGGTCCGAGTTGAACTCATTGCTAGCAATCAACTCCTTGGTCATTAACTCCGCAGAACCGGGGCATATACCTGAGAACTCAGATGTACCCTCTATTACTTGCGGTGTTTCGGAGCGCGGAATGGGCCTGTATCCCTGATACCCAAAGAATCGGCCCGCTGTTTCGGTCAATAGAAACAGCCTCGTCACAAGCTTTCTTCTCGCCCAATCCTCCAATGAAGCGATCAGGTCTCGTCCAATCCCCCTCCCCCGGAACTGCTGCTTAACAGCAAGCGACCGAACTAAGGCATATTCCCCATACACCTCTATACCAACCACTGCGGAAAGCGCCCCATCTGTTTTAATACCAAAAAACTGAATTTGGTCATTCCCTGGGATATCGACTACGGGAAGCCCGCAGGATTCCAGGAGTTCTTTCACTTCAATACTGAAGTTTATCTCTTGCATTAGGCTACGCGCTCGATTGCTAACGCCTATAACAAAGACCGGCGTTACGGCGGTCCCAATTGCTTGCACTTGTTAAGGCTGCCATTGGATATCAACCTTTCGATTATGATTGGCACAGTCACGTAAATACAGGTTGATCAAGCTCTGATAGGGGACGCCGGTTTCTTCTGCCATACCCTTAAAGTACTCAATGACATCTTCGCTCAGGCGAATTGTTACAGACTTCTTGAGCTTAGACGCGTAGGGGTTTTTGCGCGATTTCATATTCGAAAAATCGTATTCTTTCTTCACAAGGGATCACCTTCGTAGTACTGCCGCTCTGAGCTAGTTGCTTTGCGGGCAGAGATGATTCGCAGTTCCTCTTCATCCCCGTCGCGTTCACAATGCACTACAACAAGAATACGAGACTGGGTGCTTAGGCCGAGCAGCAGAAATCACTCCTCTTCAGAAGAATCATCATCGTAAAATTGGAGTGCAAATTCATCATAGAACACGGATTGCGCCTCTTCGAAGGAGACTCCGTATTTCTTGAGATTGGATCTCGCCTTGGCTGGGTCCCAGCTAAACTTGATCGTACATACATTGTATGCACGAAGAGCGGTGTGTCAAGGCGCCCTAACGCCTCAAGCAGAAGCTCCAGCTTCGCTGGCGTCCTGCTGGCTTGACTTGTTAGAGGCCCGTTGCTCCAAACGCTCAGCTAGCCATACTTTAATTATGGACTGCCTCGTAACACCCAGACGCCCTGCCTCTCGATCAAGAGACTCAATCATCCAGGCCGGAAAATCGACGTTTACACGGCGCTGCTCTTGGTTCGGCCTCTTGATCTTACTAAGGTCCAGGTCTCCGGTAATGTCTTTCCCTTCATCAAATTTTTTGTCAAAGCTCTTAGCTTTCATAAAGTGATACCTCCTCACTGCGTGAGCGCCGAACTGAAATGATCCGTATTCTGGTCTCTCTGTAAGTAATGACAGCCGACCAATGCTTTATATTGATTCTGCCTATAACGAGGAACCTGGGCTCATCATCGGTTCGGGCAGGAATCTCGAGCATGTCAGGATCCAACCAAAGGAGCTGCGCATCGATGAAGTCGATGCCATGCTTCGCGAGGTTAGTGGCACTCTTGCGTTCATCAAACTCGAACTCATTCATGGTATAGAAAGTATACCTTTTTTAAGCTTGGCGCAATGGTAGAGATGGGGGGGGGCTCTAACGCAGCCATAAACGGCGCGAGCTTGCGAGCGTCCGGCGACCGCAGGGAGCGAATTTAATAGCCTTGTTAGGCATTTTTTGGTCTACCTCTTAACGACGACATAGAATCCGTAGCTAAACCATTTCTTGTATTGCTTATACAGCTTGACTTCTTGACGTTCCATAGCTATTAAATCTTCAACTTCTTGAACGCCTTCGTGACGAGCAGTGAAGCTGGGGATGCGCGATTCTGTGGGAATATAGTAATTTTCGAGCCAGCTTGAAGGTGGAAGTACTGAATACCCCAACAAATCGTAACCAGCATCTTCCAAAACCTTAATTTTTTCAGGTGCGGTAGCTATTTCTGGATACTCAGCCTCCCAATGCGATCGAATTTCTTCTGGAGGATTTGGATGAAGCCAAGTGATTTCAGAAACAGCAAGGACTCCACCAGTTTTTAAGAATGGCTTCCATAGCTCAATGCCTTTCTTAAAGCCAATATTGTATATAGCACCTTCTGACCAGATAAGATCGAAAGAATCATCTGCAAATGGCAGGGCATCCATAGAGCCCTCCATCGCTTTTATCTTGGCAGATACCCCTTCTTGTTCGGCTCTTTGCTTTAGCACAGTTAAAAACTCAGGAAACAAATCAACAGCTGTTATTTCCGCATTGGGGAGATTTTTCGCTAATACGATTGTTGATGTGCCTGTACCACACCCAATATCAGCGACTTTAAGTGGAGATGATGTATCAAGCTGAGCATGAGCTAATGCTCTCAATGTCTCTTTTTCGTCACCAGGACCTTGCCGCTCTCCGCCACGGTGCAAATCGACCATTAAGGAAAATAACAATTCTTCGTTCATGTGTAAAAGTACTCTTGGATGTAAAGGTGCCTAACGCCGCTGTTCAGCGGCGGAGTTACCGTGGCGCAGCTATTGCGTACTTTGCAAAAAGTGTGACACGGCAATTGCGTCCGTTTGGAACGCCTTGTTAGAGTGCACCTGCGCGAACAAGAATACTCCAGTGCAACTCAACGTCACTCCCGTTCTTCCGCTTCTGCGATCAACCTGATCAATACTGCTTTCACATCGGCCCATTTCATCAATCCTTTACTCAGAAATATTAAAGGATGCTCAGCGATTTTCGGTTCAAATATGGCTAAGCCTCTCTCCACGAACTCTGACTCTTTCATAATGGTTGTGACACCGTTTCGTTCCATCTCGACGGTCTCCGCCACAACATAGATTGAATCAATTTCGTCGGCGTGGTCTGAAAGAGACATAGAGGTGTCGATCCACCATTCCAGCTCAGCATCCCTTCTATCATAGACTTCCAAATACGTTTCGAATCTGCTTGATGTGAGGACGGGGGATCGCGGAAAGGGAAACCTTGCCATACACATAGCTCGTTCATTCCTTTCCTCTTCCAGCGAACCAATCATAAACGAGTTCGTAGAGAGAACTACAGGCGCACCAGAGCTCGTGGAAGATAAGTAAACCAGATAGTCGGACCCGAGCTCCAAGGGCGATTCCGAAACGAACTCTTTCTGAGCTTCATTTCCTTTAAGTGTCTCTACTACATCAGCCACGAGCTTGTAGCCACAGTTTATGCGTTTTCCATCCTCTTCTAAGAAGAGTCGTTCGCCGCGGACAATTTCAATTCTTCCAACAAACTCCGATATTGGAACAAGCTCTTCTGCGGTCATTGCTCTGATCGTTGTTGCGTAGGCGTTCTGTCTGAATACGCACAACAAAAGAGCTATGATGCCTATTGATCTACTCATAGAATTACCTGCGTGTGCAAATGTAATGTTCCAACTTTTAGCTTTGTTGGTCTTGTGCTTGCTCACTAGCATAAAGTGCACACTAACGCCCGTATTTGCGGCTGGTTTGGAGCGCAGCGGAAAACCAGTCCGACAACATGCGCTTGTTAGTTTTTGACGTCAATACAACAAAAAATAATTGGAAAATTCACCCCAATAGCAGGGAAAAAAGCCCCGCAGTGCCGGCTGATATTGCACCATCTTGAATTAGCCTTTGCTTCTCTACATCGCTCATCGATTGTCCTTGAAGTGTCACTCGAACATTGCGTGCCAAAGCTACCAATCCCGCTGCACCCATACTATCCAGAACGCTGGGGTCGTAGTAATCGTCCAATTTCTCAACTACAGTCTTAACATCTTCTGTCAGTACCTTATTGGAAAGTCCAGACGAAGCGATGCCTGAAGACCCGCCAGAAGTCTCAGTCGTAGCAAATACTTCTATGGATTCGTAGCGGTTATTGTGCTCTTTTATAGCATTCATGTAATCGGTGGCTTTGAGCTGTATCTCTCTAACCTCGCCGGTATTTAGATTGGTAATCCGGACATCCGCCCCGGGATGGTTCGTGGTCTCAAACAGCTCTGCAACATAACTATCGCCATCGGTGTTTTCAATTTCTACAAATTTCAGTTCGTGATATATGCCTTTCACATTATTCTGCAGACCTCGTAGTTGTGCGGGATTCAATCCTTGAACATAGTTAGCGAGCTGTTCATCTGTTGCATGAGCTAGATCCAAGTTGGAGCGTCGAAGAGCATCTAGTACCAGCATCTCATCTGAAGATAGACCTGAAACATTGCTAGCAAGCAATTGAAGAAAAACTACACTCACGACACCAGTCGCTACATTGGGATTTTCTGAAGACCAATCTCTTAGGTTTTTTGCAAGCGCCGTCAATTTCGCGCTTGTCTTTTTCAAGCGTTGGCGTGCCATATAGGGCCAGCTATCCACCTTTTTCTGCAAATCAGCCAGCTCCTCACAAAGCGGCGCAAGAGCCTCACCATAAAGGTACTTCGCGCTGACGGTATCAACTAGGCAACCAGCTTCAGCTTGTTTTCGAAAGGCGACGGCCAACGCAAGGCAGGCTTCAACAATTTTACGCTCCTGCAACTCCAGTTCATTGAGTTTTCGTTTTTCGCCGTAAAGGAATTTCTTGGAAGCCCAGGCGGCACCCACAGCTGCTCCTATGCCGCCTGCTATTGTGGCAATCCCAAGTATGGCTGTACCAGCAACTACTGAGCCTCCTATCCAGGCTAGGGAAGCCGATGTGAACGCAGCTCCTGACAAAGTACCAATTGCCGTGCCAGTACTGGCAGTGCCGAGTAACGATGCTATTGAAAAAATGCCAACGGAGGTGCCGGCCGCACCGAGCTTAGCGGCCACGCCTCGACTTATCTTGCTTGACACACCGTCTGGATTGCCCATCACCGCGTCTGACACGCTTTCGCAAGTTTTTGCAGAGCGAAGATACCAATTGTGCTCTTGAGTCTCTTCAGTGCTAGCGATCCATTTTTTTTCCCCCCAATCAAGTGCGTCCGAGGAGTACTTTCTCACCTTACGTGCAGTCTGGCCACCAAGATCCTTGGCCTTACCTGTGAGCTCACTTCGAAGTACCTGTTCAGTTGCTGTTTGGCCTTTGCTAGCAAGCTTAGAGGCGAGTCGTTTAGCTTCTTTCCAGTCCATACCTTTTCTCGATTGTATGCGTAATTCTTCCCAGACTTTCCTTAACAAACTATCGAAAGCACTCCATATCTCTCTGAGAAAACTAACGCCTGAGCTCAGCGGCGTTTGAGGCGACGCGTGCTTTTGCGATAGCAAAAGTGCGTGGCGTGTCAAACGTCCGCTGCAGCGATTTGTTAGTTCGCACCCCCACTAGATATCATCAAACAAGATCAGATCTTGTGCGACACACTTGATTATCTCGACCCACGGGCGGAGCTGCTCCCGATTCCGGTGCGTTGGCGCAATACACTGCGACATTCGCTGTTCACGCGCATGGACGAGGCAATTGCGGATTTTACGCAACGAATCAGGGAGCTTAGGAATCCAAGCAGTTTTGAAGTCGTCAAGCTCCCAATTGCTTTTGACTAGTGCAGAAACTTCGAATCCACCGTCGAATATGATCTTCTCAGAAAAGAACTCTTTGCGCGGCTCAATGACTGCCCAAAGTGCTTCTGGCCTCACAACACGCTGACAGACCTCGACGATCTTCTGCTCATCAGACAGCTTTTCTTGCGTCAGCACCTCGATTGCCTGCCGAGTGACATCATTGAGTCTCCCGGCAATATCCGGGGCCAGCAGCAGGCGCTTCACCTCAGAAAGCGTTCCTTCGCGCAAGTAATAGAACGATGCATATTCCAAAATCTGATACGAATGAAGAAATGCGCGAATTGGCTCTTTCGCCATATGCGCGCTTTCCCAAAAACCAAGCATAAAATCATCAAGTTCTCTTCCCACTATTTGACCAGGGAATGCGTCTTGACGCGGCAGTGGCAGCTGCTTCAGTTCACCGGAATCGCCGAAATCTGCATGGACAATCACGAGTGGCGAGGTCCGATCGAAGTAGGACATATAGAAGTTCAACGACCTTACTAGATCAATCTGCTCGTCTTCGCCAAGCGTTACAGCTCTGATCCAAAACGATGTGAGATGAAACGGAAGATCACGCCCGCTTTCCTTCATCAATTCTTGGCGGCGCATATGACTTCGGATTGAAGTCAAATGGCGATAGTCAGACTCTGCTGGCGGACCAGCTGGCCGCATGTGCTTCGCTATTGCAATTAGCTCTTCGCTTCCATCAGCGAACCCACAGTCGTATGCGTTGCCACGAAACTGAAAAGAGAATTGCCGCCCACGAAGTGGCGAATCTTCATGCACCGGACCGAAAATGAACTCGAGATCGCCTGATGCAAGATGCTGCAAGCCTGTGAATCTAGGATTCAGTCTGACGCTGTTCAAATTGCCTGCGAATCGTTCAAGATCTCCTTCGCATACAAGCGCAATTGTTTCGTCATGCCAAGGAGCCTTGACCTCTAGTCTGCCGTCATCGATTTCGACAGACGCTTCCGGATTGTTCTTCGTAAACGTTTCAATCATGCAAGTGTCCCCGATCTCTGATATGCGAGCTAACAGCGTATTAGCAAGACCAAGCCGACTAACTCCCGGCTTGCTAATTCCAGAATTGAACGGCCCATTCCCACGTAAAACTCCAGCATTTCATCCACATAGAACCCCAGATCCCCAGCCACACGGAGTTAGCGCGCCCAAACCATTCCGCCCCACCATCACATCCACCGCGAAAATCCCTAACGGGTTCAGGGCGTTACAAACCTCTGAGCCTCAATCCAGCACCGGGCCGCTGAAAAGCCACGTTAATGCTTATACCACGCACACCTGAGCAACCAAAACACGCCGTGCGCCCGGCCAGGCCATCACTCACTGGAGGGTCACACCGGGTGCAGATTCAGCGCATCCTTATTCGCTCTTGCCGCCCGGCAGAGCATTCATCTTCAGCGCCAGACAAGCTATCCTGCCATGCAAAATTTCAGGAGAAATATCATGCAGGTAAGCAAACTACTCTGGGTCGCCGCTCTTGGCGTGTTACTCGCCAGCAACGCGCAGGCGCATTCGGCGGCCGATATTGGAGGCGGGTTTGTGAGTGGTCTGCTGCACCCAGTGCTGGGTTGGGACCACGTGGCGGCGATGGTCGCGGTTGGGCTTTGGGGCGCCTTCCTGGGCTCGCCGGCACTGTGGTTGCTGCCGGTGGTGTTCCCCCTGGTGATGGCCGTTGGCGGTGCGCTGGGCCTCGCCGGGGTAAACCTGCCCGGTGTGGAAATCGGCATCGCGGCATCGGCTCTGGTGCTGGGGGCCATGATCCTGCTCGCCGCCCGCCCGCCGCTGTGGATCGCCGGCCTGCTGGTCGCCAGTTTTGCTATCTTCCATGGCCACGCCCACGGGACGGAGTTGCCCGATGCGGCGAGCCCGCTGGCCTACAGTCTGGGATTTGTGATCGCCACCGGTCTGCTGCACCTGTCAGGCATTGGCTTCGGGCTGCTGGTGCGCTGGCCGCTGGGCCGCAGCGCGGTGCGTGCCGCCGGTGCGGTGATCGCACTGGCCGGAGGCTTGTTCCTCTGGCAGGCCGTTTGAATCCGTTATCGTTGTACCGTCTGGCAGGGGCGCTCGCCCTGTGCTGCGCAGCGTTTCCCGCCTGGTCGCATGCGCCCATGCAGGGCGTTGGCGACTTCTACGGCGGCATACTGCACCCGCTGGTGGTGCCAGCCCATGTGCTTTCCCTTGTGATGCTGGGCCTGCTGGCCGGGCAACGGGGTATGGCGGCGGTGCGCAGGACGTATCTGGGCTTTCTGCCGGCACTGGTGGCGGGGCTTTCGCTCTCGGGCGCAGGGGTTGCCGAGGATCCGGAGCCGCTGTTGTTGCTGGCCTCGGCCCTGATGGGTCTACTGGTGGTGTTGCAATGGCGTCTGCCCCCTGGCCTGTTTCCCCTCATCGGCGCTACCGTGGCACTGCTGCTGGGGTTGGACTCCGCGCCGGAGGGGCTGGCGCCGGCCCCCTACGTGGCAACTCTGGCGGGGACGGCTCTGGGTGCCTTTGCCTGCCTGTTGCTGGTAGCGGATCTCAGTGAGCGCGCCTCGGCGGGCTGGCAGCGTATCGGGCTGCGGGTGCTGGGATCCTGGGGAGCCGCCAGCGCGACGCTGGTCTACGCGATGCGCTGGCTGGTGCCCTGAGGTATCAGGCGTCCTTGAACCCGGTAATGGCTTTGGCCGCCTGATAGGCAAAGGTCATAGCCGGCCCGAGGGTTGAGCCGGGGCCAGGGTAACAGGGCAGCGTGGGTGCACTGCAGTTACCGATGGCATACAGGCCGGGAATTACCGAGCCGTCCTCACGCAGCACCTGCGCATGGGCATTACACACCATGCCCCCCTGGGTACCGAAGTCACCCGGGTCCACCTTCATCGCGTAGTACGGCGGCTTGTCGATCGGTGCCAGACAGGGGTTCGGCGTGACACGCGGGTCGCCGTAGTAGCGGTCGTAGGCCGAGTCACCGCGATGGCAGTCCGGATCCACCCCGGTCACGGCGTACTCGTTCATTTTCGCCACGGTGGACGCCAGACCCTCCGGGTTCACGCCAATCTTGCGTGCCAGCTCGGGGATGGTGTCAGCCTTGGCAAAAAAGCCCTCGGTCTCATAGCGTTTTGGCACTGCCCAGTCGGGCCGGAAAGTGCTGTTGTACAGCGGGCCAACGAAGTAACGCGCGCGGAAGCTGGCATCGAATATCTGCCAGCTGGGGTTACAGGGGTTTTCGTCGCTGTGCTTGGCGAAGGTCTCTTGCTGGAACGCCATGTAGTTTTGCGATTCGTTACTGAAACGCTCACCCGCTGGATTCACTACGATAGATCCTGGATACGACTTCTCCATGATACTCAGGCGCGGGATGGTTTCGCCCGGCACGGAGATGGTGTTGCACCACCAGGCCTCATCAAGGCGGTGCATTTTCGCGCCCAGCCGCTGGCCTTCGAGGATGGCATCACCGGTGTTGTCTAGGGTACCCGCACTCCAGCGGTGGTCCGTGGGTTTGGGCAGGTACTGTTCACGCATGGCCTGGTTGTGTTCGAACCCACCGGCAGCCAGTATCACGCCTTTGCGCGCCTGTATGCGCAGGGTTTCACCGTTGCGGGTGACTTCGATACCCGTGACCACGCCGTCCTCATCGATGACCCGGCGCATGGGGGTGCTCAGCCAGAGCGGAATATCCCGATCCTGCATCGAGGCGCGCAGGCGCGCCACGCCGGCACAGCCGGTGGCGAGGCGACGGTGATACTTGTCCTTCAGGCGCCAGGGAATATCGGCGACGTAGGCAGCCACCAGCTTCAGCGCGGTTTTCCACCAGCCAGGCTGCTGGCCGATCAACAGCGCGGCTTCCACCTGGGTAAAGCCGATCAGCCCCCCGAGGTGCATCATCGGGTGGGTGCGCCGCAGGCGGCGCCATTCCTCACCCAGCTCGCTGGCCGGAAAGGTCTCCGGTTCCATGGAGCGGTGACCCACCATCGCGCCCTCGAGGTTGGTGTAGTAATCCGGGTAGTGCTCGAGCGTCACGTAGCGCACGCGTGTGCGCTCGTGCAGAAAATCCACCATTTTCGGGCCATTCTCGAGGAAGGCATCCAGCTGGTAATCCGGCACCTCCTCCTCGGTAATCAGCTGGCGCAGGTAGGTGCGCGCGTTTTCCAGCGAGTCCTCGGCGCCGGCTTGCCGTGCGTAGCGGTTACAGGGTATCCAGACACCGCCCCCGGAAATGGAGCTGGTGCCACCGTACAGGTCGGACTTTTCCACCACCAGCACATCGCGCGTGCCCATCTCATAACTGCAAAGCGCTGCCGTGAGCCCGCCATTTCCGGATCCCACCACAACCACATCAAAACTGTAATCCCACTGCTGAGCGCTCATGCCATACCTCGTACCAATGCATCGCCCATGGTAGCCCACTGCGCGGCCTTTTCCGCAGTGGTCGCCCCCGTAACACAAGGCAGGTTCAAAAAGTTGGCCGGCGCCGTTGGCCTCGGCAGCGGAATCGAGCGCAGCGCCTGCTTGCCAGCAGGTGGCAAGGCCCTATAGGATGGGTTGACGTCCTGCTAACAAGAGAGCGCACCATGAGCAAATCCGTACTGAAGCCTGTTGCCGCACTGGTCTCGGTTGCCGCCCTGGCACTGTCTCCCCTGGCGTTGTCGCACCTCGACGAGAACGAATTTCACCAATCCTACCGGCAGTCCTATTTTGCGCTGCTGGGGGCCAACTTCGGACCCATGGGCGCCAT
>JGI24654J20067_1000373_pt1 | contig 10607 bp, 9 predicted proteins | sample MalvirmetaMSP109_FD_20067 | JGI IMG/M metagenome (IMG submission 20067)
CCAGATGACCTGATCCGCGTCCCGGGCACTGGCCGCCAGGGCCTCACGGTGGCGGCCCAGACGCATGGTGTTGGAACGGGGCTCGATCACCGCCAGCACCTGTTCGTCGCCCACCCGACGGCGCAGGCCGTCCAGGGTGGTGGCGATGGCCGTGGGGTGGTGGGCGAAGTCGTCGTAGACGCGCACGCCGTCCACCTCGCCGCGCAGCTCCATGCGGCGCTTCACGCCCTGGAAGCGGCCCAGGGCGGCGGCACCGTCTTCCAAGGTGACGCCCACATGGCGCGCCGCCAACAGCGCCGCCATGGCGTTATTGACGTTGTGGCGGCCGGTGAGCGACCAGTCCACCACAGCGATGTCTGCCCCCTTTTCCATCACCGTGAAGCGGGAGCCGTCCGGCCGCTCCAGCCGGTAGCCCGGGTCGGCCTGCTCGCCGAACCGCTCCACCTCGCTCCAGCAGCCCCGCGCCAGGGTTTCCTCCAGGGCGGCTTCGCCGTGGGGCAGAATCACCCGGCCCAGGGACGGCACGGTGCGCAGCAGATGGTGAAACTGGGTCTGGATGGCGGCCAGGTCCGGAAAGATATCCGCGTGGTCGAACTCGAGATTGTTGAGCACCACGGTGCGCGGCCGGTAGTGCACGAACTTGCTGCGCTTGTCGAAAAAGGCGGTGTCGTACTCGTCCGCTTCGACCACGAAAAACGGCGTGCCGCCGAGCCGCGCGGAGACGCCGAAATTACCGGGCACGCCGCCGATCAGATAGCCGGGATCGAGGCCCGCGTCTTCCAGAATCCAGGCCAGCATGGAGGCGGTGGTGGTCTTGCCGTGGGTGCCCGCCACCGCCAGCACCCAGCGGCCGGGCAGCACCACCTCGGCGAGCAGCTGGGCGCCGGAGGTATAGGGCATGCCCTGGTCCAGCACATGCTCCACCGCCGGGTTGCCCCGGCTCAGGGCGTTGCCGATCACCACCAGGTCCGGGGCCGGCTCCAGCTGAGCGGGGTCATAGCCCTGGATCAGCTCGATGCCGGCGGCGCTGAGCTGATCGCTCATCGGCGGGTAGACGTTCTGGTCGGAACCGGTGACCCGGTGCCCCTGGGCCCGGACCAGCTGCGCCAGCGACCCCATGAAGGTGCCGCAGACGCCGAGAATATGGATGTGCATGGAAGACCTCGAAGAAACTCTGAACGCAGGATACAACATCGGCCTCAGGCCACAAGCCGGCCGGCCGCCGGCGCCGCTGTTTTTGAGCTTGAAGCCTGCCGCGTGAAGCCTGAAGCTATCTCTTTTTTTGAATCGTTCGAGGAGAGACCAATGCTGACAATCAACGGCCCGGAAGAGCTGAAAAGCTGGGAAGGCAAGGAACTGGGCGTCACCGAATGGATGGCGGTGAGCCAGGAGCGCATCAACCAGTTCGCCGACGCCACCGGCGACCACCAGTGGATTCACGTGGACGTGGAACGCGCCAAGAAGGAATCGCCCATGGGCGGCCCCATCGCCCACGGCTACCTGACCCTGTCACTGATCCCGATGTTCAAGGACGAGATCTACACCGTGGAAGGCGCCAAGGCGGGTCTTAACTACGGCCTCAACAGCTGCCGCTTTCTGACCCCGGTCCCCGCCGGCGGCCGTGTACGCGGCCGCTTCGTGATGAAATCCGTGGCCGCCAAGGGCGAAGGCCGCTACCTGCTCTGCAACGAAGTCACCATCGAACTGGAAGGCAGCGACAAACCCGCCTGCGTCGCCGAAAGCCTCGGGATGGTGCTTTTTTAGTTAATGGTTAACAGTGAATAGTTAACAGCGACGCGGGCAAAGCCCGTGGAGCCCGAAACGCAAGAGGCCGCGCCCAACCCACGGGCGCGGCCTCTTTGCTTCCAACCCGGCACATAACCGTACCGCGCGCTATTAACTGTTAACTGTTCACTATTAACTGTTAACTGAATCAGTGGCTAATCATCCAGGGCCGCGCCGACGGAAACATCTTATTGCCTTCGGCGGTGTAGAAGACCTTGGGTTTGTGGCGTTCGTGGTGGCAGCAGCCCTGCTCCTTTTCCGAGTGCTGGTTGCCGCGCCGGGGTTCGTGGCGGGCCCGTTCGTTGCGCTCGAAGGCCGAGCGCCGCTCCGGGGCCATGTCCAGTACCTCCGGGGCGACCAGGATCACCCGCGCGGACAGCACGCCGCAGGTGGGGCAGGGGCAGGTTTCCCCGGACGCCTGCACCGGCACCAGCTCGTGGAACAGGCCGTGCTCGGTGCATTTATAGTCGTACAACGGCATGGTGGCGCCCTCCCCTATTTATCCTTGGCCAGCGGCACGTCGGTGCTGCCGGCCACGCTGTGTTGCGGGCCGTCGACACCGGGCTTGAGATCGAAGTCGAAGATGTCGGTGGGCAGCCATAATGTGGCGCAGGCGTTGGGCACGTCCACCACCCCGCTGATGTGGCCCTGCACCGGCGCGCAGCCGAGCAGCGAGTAGGCCTGGGCGCCGGTATAGCCGAACTTCTTCAGGTACTCGATGGCGTTCAGGCAGGCCTGGCGGTAGGCGATGTGCACGTCCAGGTAGTGCTGCTTGCCCTGTTCGTCCACGGAGATGCCTTCGAAGATCAGGTAGTCGTCGTACTTGGGCGCGATCTTGCTGGGTTTGAAGATCGGGTTCTTGATCGCGTACTTCTCCATGCCGCCTTTGATCAGGTTGACGCGCATGTGAATCCAGCCAGCCATTTCGATGGCGCCGCAGAAGGTGATCTCGCCGTCGCCCTGGCTGAAGTGCAGGTCGCCCACGGACAGGCCGGCGTCTTTCACATACACCGGGAAGTAAATCTGCGAACCGCGTGACAGGTCCTTGATGTCGCAGTTACCGCCGTGCTCGCGGGGCGGCACGGTGCGCGCGCCCTCGGCGGCGGCCGCCGCTTTCTCGCTGCCCTTGAGCTTGCCCATATGGGCGGTGTCGGCGAACGGCAGATTGACCAAACCGGGCACGCGATCCGGCTCGGTGTCGTAGAGTTCTTTTTCGCGGGTGTTCCACTCGTTGAGCATGTCCTTGGACGGCAGGCAACCGATCAGACCCGGGTGAATCAGGCCGGCGAACTCCACACCGGGAATATGCCGCGACTTGGTGAACATGCCGTTGAAGTCCCAGATGGTTTTCTGCGCTTCCGGGAAATGCTCGGTGAGAAAGCCGCCGCCGTTCTGCTTCGAGAAGAAGCCGTTGAAGCCCCACTGGCTTTCCTCGAAGGTGCCGATGTCGAGGATATCCACCACCAGCAGGTCGCCGGGCTCGGCGCCTTCAACGCCCACCGGGCCGGACAGGAAATGCACCTGGGTGAGGTCCACGTCGCGCACGTCCTCGGCGTTGTCGTCGTTATGGATCTGGCCGCCGGTCCAGTCGTGGCATTCAACGATGAAGTCGTCGCCGGGCTTCACCATCGCCGCCATGGGAATGTCGGGATGCCAGCGGTTGTGCACCATATCGTTGTCGTAGGGCGAAGTGTCGAGATCGATTTTAATGATGGTCTCAGCCATGGTGTCGGTTCCTCCAGTTTTTCGGGCAAGCGTGATTCCGTGGGTTTCAATATCGGTGATCGGCGCACCGCTCACCATTCGCGAAAAGGCCCCGGCGACTACGTCAGATGACGTATTGCCCGGCTCAGCGGTTCACCGGCACCACGCTCAGCCGGTCGCCGTCGAGCAGCGCCAGGAAGGTGTCGTCGGCGGGGCGTTCCAGCAGGGCCCGGGCGAGCGCCGGTTCCAGCTCGGCGCGCAGGCGGCGGGCCAGGTCCCGGGCGCCGAAGCGGTCGTCGTGGGCGCGGCAGAGAAACTGGCGCGCGCCGTTGTCCAGCTCCAGGCGGGCGCGGCGCCGCGCCAGACGCTGGTTGAGTTTGCCCAGCTCGATGTCCAGCAGGGTGTCCAGCCAGGCGGCATCAAGCCGCTGAAACGGCAGCACCCGGTCGATGCGGTTGATGAATTCCGGGTCGAAGCGGCGATGCAGGGCGCGCTCCAGAACCCGGTCCTCATGGCGTGGCGACAGCCCCAGCCAGTGCCGCCAGCCGTGCCGGAAACGGGCGCGGTAATCGCCGGCCTCGCGGGCGCCCACATTGCTGGTCATAAAAATCAGGGTGTTGCGGAAATCGATGCTGCGGGTGCCGCCGGACAGCAGCAGCCGGCCGCTTTCCAGCACATTGAGCAGCGAACGGATCACTTCGGTGCTGGCTTTTTCCAGTTCGTCGAACAGCACGATGCCGGGCTTGCTGAAACTGCCCTGGATCAGATCCACATCAAACAGGGTGTGGCCTTCCTTGCTGCCCACATAGCCCGGCGGCGCGCCGGTGAGCGCGGCGGCGTAGTGCTCCTGGGCCAGGGTGTTCATGTCGATACGGCAGAAGCCGTCCGCGCGGCCGTGGATCGCTTCGCTGATCAGCCGCACGGTTTCGGTTTTGCCCACCCCGGTGGGGCCCATGAACAGATTCACCGCCAGCGGCCGGTGCGGGTCGCCGATGTCCGCCTTGACCACGCGCAGCATGTCTTCCATGGCGTCGAGCACCGGCGCCTGACCGACAATGCGGGCACGCAGGCGCGCCATCACGGCCTCCGGCTCGAACACAAAGCGCGGTGCCCGCTCCGGCCGGCTGGCCCGTTCTTCCCGGGCCAGCCGTTCCTGATTCTCCTGCAGGCGGTCATTGATAAAGGGCATGGCGGCCTCAGGCATTTTTCTCTTTACCGTCCACCGGCAGGTCCTTCACCGGACAGTCCGCCACGCCCACCGTGGAGCGGGTCATGGCTTCCACGTTTTCCTGGGCTTTCTGCGCGTCCATGACCCAGGTGCGGTAGAACTCGAACGGGCAGTCCGCGATGCCCTTGTCGCCGTCGCCGGAATCGTGGATGCCGGTGTAGCCCCGGTGCAGCAGCTTGAACAGNTGGTTNTGGGACTGGTCGTTGGCGCGCGCGTCGCGGATCTGGCTGATCGAGAGCTGGGCGTACTGNATNCCCATTTCCTCTTCGCCGCANTCGCCGAGCGTGCGGCCGTCGAAGCCGATAATCGCCGAATGGCCGAAGTAGGAGTAGACGCCGTCGAAGCCGGCGGCGTTGGCCACCGCCACATAGCAGTTGTTGGCCCAGGCCATGCTTTTGGACATCATCACCTGCTGCTCCTTGGCCGGGTACATATAGCCCTGGCAGCGCACGATCAGCTCGGCGCCCTTCATGGCGCAGTCGCGCCAGATCTCCGGGTAGTTGCCGTCATCGCAGATGATCAGGCTGAGCTTCATGCCTTTGGGGCCTTCGGTGACATAGGTGGTGTCGCCGGGGTACCAGCCTTCAATCGGGCACCAGGGAATGCACTTGCGGTACTTCTGCACCACTTCGCCCTGGTCGTTGATCAGAATCAGAGTGTTGTAGGGGGATTTGTGCGGGTGTTCCTCGTGGCGTTCGCCGGTGAGGGAGAATACGCCCCAGGTTTTCGCTTCCCGGCAGGCGGCGGAAAAAATGGCGGTCTCGTCACCGGGCACGGTGGCGGCGGTGTCCATCATTTCATCCGGGTCGTACATGATGCCCATGGTGCTGTACTCCGGGAACACCACCAGGTCCATGCCCGGCAGGCCCACCTTCATGCCCTTGATCATCTCGGCGATGGCGCGGGCGTTATCGAGCACCTCGGCGCGGCTGTGCAGGCGCGGCATCTTATAGTTGACCACCGCCACCCCGACGGTATCGCTGCTGCTGGAAATATCACCGTGTCGCATAACTTGGCTCCTCGCTTTCGTTGAGCGGATTCAGACCGCCAGATAGCTGGCGATCTTGTTCTGGTCGGCGTCCTCTTTGTCTTCCTGGTGAACGATGTCGCCTTTCTCGATCACCAGAATCCGGTCGGCGATCTCCATCACGAAGCTGAGCACCTGCTCGGACACCACGATGGACAGGCCGCGCTCGTCGCGGATACGTTTCAGGGTGCGCGCCATCTCCTGGATGATGGAGGGCTGGATGCCTTCGGTGGGCTCGTCCAGCAGCAGCACCTTGGGGCGCGTGGCCAGTGCCCGTGCGATCGCCAGTTGCTGCTGCTGACCGCCGGACAGGTTGCCGCCGCGCCGGTGCTGCATTTCTTCCAGCACCGGAAACAGCTCATAGAGGTCGCGCGGCACTTTCTTCTCGCCCACCGCCGCCAGGCCGGTCTCGATGTTCTCGCGCACCGTGAGGGCGGGGAAAATCATTCGCCCCTGGGGCACGAAACCGAGCCCGGCGCGCACCCGCTGAAAGCTTTTCATGGCGCTGAGGTCGGTGTGGTTCAGGGACACGCTGCCGGCACGGCTGGGGGTCATGCCGATCAGGGATTTCATCAGCGTGGTCTTGCCCATGCCGTTGCGCCCCACCACCGCGACGATCTCGTTGTCGTTCACGTCCAGATTCAGATCGCGGATGATGGTGCTCTGGCCGTAGGCCACGGAGTGATTAGCAACCTTCAACATGATCAATGTCCTAAGTAGACTTCGATGACTTTCGGGTCTTGCTTGACGTGTTCGATGGACCCTTCGGAGAGCACCTTGCCCTGGTGCATGACGGTGACCCGGTCGGCGATGTCGCCGACGAACTGCATGTCGTGCTCGATCACCAGCACCGTATGATCGCGGGTGATCACACGCAGCAGCTCGGCGGTCTTCTTGCGCTCCGCCACCGACATGCCCGCCACCGGCTCATCGAGCATCAGCAGGTCCGGCTTCTGAATCAGCAACATGCCGATTTCCAGCCACTGCTTCTGGCCGTGGCTGAGCAGCCCGGCGGGCTCGTTGAGCTGGTCGCTCAGGAAGATGGTTTCAGCGATGCTTTCCACCGCTTCGACCACCGCCGCGTCCCGTTTGAACGCCAGCGCCCCCATCACCGTGTGGCCCTGCGGGTAGGAGACCTCCAGGTTCTCGAACACGGTCAGGTCCTCGAACACCGAAGGGTTCTGGAACTTGCGGCCCACCCCGGCGTGCACGATCTGGTGCTCCTTCATCTTGGTGAGCTCCTTGCCGCCGAAGCGTATCGAGCCCGCGGTGGCGCGGGTTTTACCGCAGATCAGGTCGAGCACCGTGGTTTTGCCGGCCCCGTTGGGGCCGATGATCACGCGGATCTCCTTGGGGTCGAGATAGAAGGACAGGTCGTCCACCGCCTTGAAGCCGTCGAACGACACCGTCAGACCTTCCACGGCGAGCAGGAAGTTTTCCTTTTGTGCATTCATCAGGGTTTCTCCGCGCTGAGTTGATCGGACACCACCGGCGGCGCCTGCGGTGCGGGCTTGTCCTTGTCCAGGTACTTGCCGATCACCGGCAGGCGTTTTTCCAGCGGCATGATGTAGCGCTCATAGAGGCCGGCCAGACCGTTGGGGAAGGCCAGCACCACACCGATAAACAGCGCCCCCATGGCGTAGGGCCAGAGTTCCGGGAAGGATTCGGAGAAGCCGCTCTTGGCCGCGTTCACCAGCAAGGCGCCGTAGACACCGCCAAGCAGGGAGTAACGGCCGCCCAGCGCGCAGAACACCACCATCTCGATGGACGGCACGATGCCCACGAACGACGGCGACATGAAGCCCACCTGCAGGGTGAACAGCGCCCCGCCGATGCCCGCCAGGCCCGCCGCCAGGCAGAACACGAACACCTTGAACGAGGCCACGTCGTAACCGGAGAAGCGCACCCGGTTTTCCTGGTCGCGCATCGCCACCAGAATCCGCCCCAGCTTGGCGTTCTGCACATGGCGCGCGACCAGCAGGCTGAGGAACAACAGCCCGACGCAGACGAAGTAGAGCGTGGTCTTGGCCATGTCGGTGCGGATATTCCAGCCCATCAGGGTTTGCAGGTCGGTGATGCCGTTGACGCCGCCGGTGAGCCCCTGCTGGCCGATGATAAGAATGGTCAGAATGGCGGCGATGGCCTGGGTGATAATGGCGAAGTAAACGCCGCCCACGCGCCGCTTGAACATGGCCACGCCGATGATGAAGGCGAGTAAGACCGGNACCGCGATCACCGCGATCAGGGTGAACGAGAAGCTGTGGAACGGCTGCCAGAACCCCGGAAGCTCGGTGATCTGGTTCCAGTCCATGAAATCCGGAATGCCCGGCGTGGACTGNTTCTTGGTGGCCTCCGGCGTGGACGCTTCCAGTTTCAGAAACATGGCCATGCAGTAGCCACCCAGGCCGAAGAACACGCCCTGGCCGAGGCTGAGAATGCCGGCCTTGCCCCAGCACATCACCAGGCCGATGGCGGCGAAGGCGTAGGTGAGATACTTGCCCACCATGTTGAGGCGGAAGGGATCGAGCAGCAGCGGCAGCACCACCACCAGCAGCAAGGCCAGCAGCAGGTAGTAGATGCCTTCCCGGGAGGTCAGCCATTGAAGGGGAGAGTTGGTTTTCATCACGGACTCCTAGCGACGGACCTTCAAGGCCATCAGGCCTTCCGGACGCAACATGAGAATGCCCACCACCACCAGCAGGGTGAGTACCTTGGCCATGGAACCGCTCAGGAAGAACTCCATGGTGGATTGGGCCTGGGAGATACCGAAGGCGGAAATAATGGTGCCGACCAGGCTTTGCGCGCCGCCGAACACCACCACCAGGAAGGTATCGACGATATAGGCCTGGCCGGACGACGGGCCGGTGGAGCCAATCATGGTGAAGGCGCTGCCGGCGACCCCGGCGATGCCGCACCCCAGCGCGAAGGTGGCCCGGTCGACGCCGGCGGTGTTGATGCCCACCGCTTCCGCCATCGGCCGGTTCTGCACCACCGCGCGCACTTTCTTGCCCCAGCCGGAGCGGTACATAAGCAGATACACCGCCAGCGCAATGGACAGGGCGATCACCATCACGAACAGGCCATTGATCGGCAGTTGCACGAAATCCGTGACGTTAAACGCGCCCATCATCCAGTCCGGCAGGTCCACGCCCACTTCCCGGGCGCCGAAGATCGACCGGTAGGCCTGCTGAAGAATCAGGCTCAGCCCCCAGGTGGCCAGCAGCGTATCCAGAGGCCGCCGGTACAGATGCCGGACCATGGCCCATTCGACAAAGGCGCCGAGTGCACCGGAGACCAGGAATGCCAGCACCATGGCGAAGAAGAACGAAGCGGCGAACAGCTCCGGCATCAGGTTCTGGAAAAACTGCGAAGTCAGGTAGGTGGTATAGGCCCCCAGGATCATGAACTCCCCGTGGGCCATGTTGATCACGCCCATCTGGCCGAAAATAATCGCCAGGCCCATTGCCATGAGAACGAACACGGAAAACAGGGACAAACCGGCGAACCCCTGCATGGCAAAGATGGACATCAATTCCGTTGAGGAATAATCAGCAAACATGGCAATGCTCCCCTGCGGTTAAAAAATCCCGACGCCCACCGGGGGCGCCGGGTACGGACGGTTACTTGTAACCTTCAGGGAAGGGATCCGGCTCCATCAGGTCCTTGGTTTCATGGACCACCTTGTACTGGCCGTTGGTCTGCGCCACGCCGATGCGGGTCTTCGACCAAAGGTGATGGTTTTCATGGATGCGCACATAGCCTTCCGGGGCTTTCTTGAATTCGATACCCGGGGAGGCTTCACGAATCTTGTCCACGTCGAAGGAGCCGGCTTTTTCCACCGCCGCCTTCCACAGCCACGGGCCCAGATAGGCGGCCTGGGTCACGTCGCCGATCACCATGTCGTCGCCCCAGCGCTCCTTGAACGCGGCCACGAACTCCTTGTTATTGGGGTTGTCCAGGCTCTGGAAGTACTTCATGGAGGCGTACACGCCTTCCACGTTCTCGCCGCCGATACCGCGGATTTCATCCTCGGTGACGGAGATGGTCAGCAGCAGCGGATCCTCTTCGGTGAGATCGACACCGGCGGCTTTCATCTGCTTGTAGAAGGCCACGTTGGAGCCGCCCACCACGGAGGCGAAGATCACATCCGGCTTACGCAACTTGATCTTGTTGATCACCGAGTTGAACTGGGTGTGGCCGAGCGGGTAGTACTCCTCGCCCACCACCTTCAGACCTTTCTTCTCGATGTGAATACGCGCGATCTTGTTGGAAGTACGCGGCCAGATGTAGTCGGAGCCGAGCAGGTAGAAGGTCTTGGCGCCCTTCTCCTTCACCGCCCAGTCGATGCCGGCGAGAATCTGCTGGGTGGCTTCCTGGCCGGTGTAGATCACGTTGGGTGACTGCTCGAGACCTTCATAGAAGGTCGGGTAATAGAGCATGCCGTTGAACTGCTCGATCACCGGCAGCACCGCCTTGCGTGAGGCGGAGGTCCAGCAGCCGAAGATCGCCGCCACGTCGTCCTGGCGCAGCAGCTTGCGCGCTTTCTCGGCGAAAGTGGGCCAGTCGCTGGCGCCGTCTTCCTGAACGTATTCGATCTGCCGGCCGAGCACGCCGCCCTGGGCGTTGATCTGCTCGATGGCCAGTTTCTCCGCCTGCACCGAGCCGATCTCACTGATCGCCATGGTGCCGGTAATGGAATGCAGGATGCCCACTTTGACGGTGTCTTCGGTGACCGCCAGGCCGGAGGTGTTGACCTCGGACGTGGGCGGCGCGGCGAACGACGGCGTGCTTAACGCCAGTACCGCCGGCAACGCCAGCAGCCCGGCCAGCAGACGGCGGCGCGGACGCGACGGCAAGGAATGC
>JGI24654J20067_1000381_pt1 | contig 10473 bp, 11 predicted proteins | sample MalvirmetaMSP109_FD_20067 | JGI IMG/M metagenome (IMG submission 20067)
CCATGCCCGCATGACGATCCAGATGATCGGGGCTAAGGTTGGTGAAGACGGCGACATCCGGCGTCAAGTTGCGCGCCAGATCGGTCTGGTAGCTCGACAGCTCCAGCACCACGACCTCGCCATCAATGGCAGGCTCTATGTCCAGCACCCCGCGACCGATGTTTCCCGCCAGCTGCGTCGGACGACCCGCGTGCTTGAGAATGTGATGCACCAGCGCCGAGGTGGTGGATTTCCCGTTCGACCCGGTGATCGCGATGATCTTGGGCACAACGTCAAAATTATCCCAGGCCAGCGTCGCGAAGCTTTGAAAGAACAGCCCGATGTCATTGTCCACCGGCACAGCTGCGTCCTGCGCGGCGACAATCACCGGGTTCGGTGCCGGATAAAGATGCGGGATGCCGGGCGATACGATCAGCCGCGTGATATCATCAAAGACGCCGGCTTTGCCCAGATCCGCACAATCGAACCCTTCGGCCTGCGCGGCGGCGCGCGCGGCGGGGTTGTCATCCCAACAGATAGGCACAGCGCCCCCGGCGGCCAGCGCACGGGCCGCAGATAGCCCCGACCGCCCGAGCCCCAGAATGGCGACCTTTGCGCCGGTCAAACCTTGAACTGGTATCATGCCTGCTCTCCTGTTAGCGATGACCCTGAAACTTTCGGAGCCCCTTATGCCCCCTCTGCCAGAGATTTTAGCCCAGCTCAACGCCGACATGCGCGCCACGGATGACTGGGGTGACGTGGCAGCCTATATCCCGCAGCTGGCCTCTGTCGATCCTGCGCAATTCGGTATCGCGATCACCACCGCGGACGGCGAGGTCTTTACCGCCGGGGATGCCGATACGCCGTTTTCGGTGCAATCCATCACCAAGGTCTTCACCCTTGCCATCGCCCTTGGACGGTCAGGCGACCAGCTGTGGAAGCGCGTGGGCCGCGAGCCATCGGGGCGTGCGTTCAATTCCATCGTGCAGCTTGAGGCCGAACAGGGCCGCCCGCGCAATCCGTTCATCAACGCCGGTGCCATTGTCACCACGGACGAGGTGCTCACGGGCCGCGAACCGCGCGAGACCCTTGGCCGAAATCCTGCAATTCGTGCGCGCCGCCGCCAGTGACGACGACATCCACATCAACGAAACCGTCGCGGCCTCTGAAACCGCCCATGGCCACCGCAACTTTGCCCTGGCGCATTTTCTGGCCTCCTGCGGAAACCTGAACAACCCGCCGGAAAAGACGCTCGGCACCTATTTCCACCACTGCGCCATCGACATGTCCGCGCGGCAACTGGCCATGGCCGGACGGTTCCTGATCGAAACCGACAAGCTGCCCCGCATGATCCTGCCGCCCCGCATCCGGCGTCTCAATGCGCTGATGCTCACCTGCGGGCATTATGACGGGTCGGGCGATTTTGCCTACCGCGTAGGGCTTCCGGCGAAATCCGGTGTGGGCGGCGGTATTCTTGCCATTGTCCCCGGCCGCGCCAGCATCGCCGTCTGGTCCCCCGGCCTGAACCGCTATGGCAACTCGAAGAAAGGCACCCAGGCCATGGCCCGCCTCGCGCGCGAAATGGGCTGGTCGATCTTCTGACGCCACCACCTCTTCCTGCCTCCCCCGCCCTTCATTTTGCCAAATAAACTCCGGGGGACGCGGCCCCTTGGCCGCGCGGGGGCTGGCCCCCGTCCGCCATAAAAAAAGCGCGCCACATCCCTGCAGCGCGCCCTCTTGTTTCTTACCGCTTTGATAAACGGCTCAGCGGACCTTCAGCGTCGCCAGCCCGATCATCGCGAGGATCAAAGAGATGATCCAGAAGCGAATGACGATCTGCGGCTCGGCCCAGCCTTTCTTTTCATAATGATGGTGGATCGGTGCCATCAGGAAGACCCGTTTGCCCGTGCGTTTGAAATAAAGCACCTGAATGATCACCGACAGCGCCTCGACCACAAACAGGCCGCCGACGATGGCCAGCACCAATTCGTGCTTGGTGGCAACCGCGATGGCCCCCAATGCGCCGCCAAGGGCCAGCGATCCGGTGTCGCCCATAAAGACCGCGGCGGGGGGCGCGTTATACCACAAAAAGCCCAGGCCACCGCCAAAGATACCGGCGGTAAAGACCAGAATCTCGCCCGTGCCCGGCACATAGTGCACATCCAGATACTCGGTGAAATCGACGCGGCCGACGGCATAGGCGATCACGCCAAGCGCCCCGGCGGCGATCATCACGGGCATGATCGCCAGCCCGTCCAGCCCGTCCGTCAGGTTCACCGCATTCGCCGCCCCCACGATCACGATGATCGAGAAGGGCACGAACAGATATCCAAGGTTGATCAGCGTGTTCTTGAACACGGGCAGCGCCAGTTGGTTCTGCAGCTCTGCGGGGTGGAACTGCGCCGCCCAATAGGCCGCGCTGCCCGCGATGATAAAGCCCAGCAAAAGACGCATTCTGCTGGAAACACCAGCGGTCGTCTGCTTGCTGACCTTGGCGTAGTCATCGGCAAACCCGATGGCGGCAAATGCCATTGTCACCAGCAGCACCATCCACACAAACGGGTTGTCCAGCCGCGCCCACAGCAGGGTAGAGGTCAGCAAGGCCCCCACAATCAGCAGCCCGCCCATGGTCGGCGTCCCCGCCTTGACAAAATGCCCCTCGGGACCGTCATCCCGGATCGGTTGGCCCTTGCCCTGCCGCTTGCGCAGCACGGCGATCAGCGGCTTGCCGAACAGAAAGCCAAACACCAGCGCTGTCAGGAAGGCCCCACCGGCGCGGAAGGTGATGTAGCGGAAAAGGTTAAAGAAATCGCCGCCATCTGACAGGAGGGTCAACCAATAGAGCATCGTACGCGTCCTAACTCAAAATCTTGTGGGCTTAGCCCTGTCGTTCATTCNGGACCGGATGGCCCATTTTGCGGATCGCGTCAACGATCAGCCCTAGTTTCATGGACAAGGAGCCNTTGGCGAGCACAACATCGCCACTGTCCAGATGCGACGAAAGCGCGGGCAGCAGGTCGGCGGCGGTNTCGGCCCATTCCCCGCGTTGATGCGCCGGCAGCAGGTCATANAGCGACTTCATCAGCGGGCCCACACAGTGGATCACATCCAGCTTTTTGGTGGCGTCGAGATGCGCGAGCCCTGCNTGCAGNGCGATCTCGTCCGGTCCCAGTTCCTTCATGTCNCCCAGATAGGCGATGCGCCGCCCCTTGCTGACGCGGCCGATATCATGGGTCACCTCGGCNGCGGCCAGCACCTCTAGGGCGGCGGCCATCGACGTGGGNTTCGCGTTATAGCTGTCATCAATCAGGTTCAGCGTCAGATGGGTGTCGACCACGTCNAGATGGATGACCTCTCGCACGCCGCGCCCCTTATACGGTGTCCAGCGCCCCAAGGAGGCCGCCGCCAGCGCCAGATCCGCGCCCATGGCCTGTGCAGACGCCAAGGCCCCCAAGGCGTTCATCGCGAAATGCCGCCCCGGCGTTCCGATCTTGAACAGCAGTGGTGTGCCGTCGGCGTCGGCGCGCACGACGGTGGTGTCGCCCTGCACCTGCACGTCCAGCAGTTTGTACTGATAGCCATGCTCGCCAAATTCGACCTCGCGCAGGCGGCGATCCACGGCCTTGGCCATCAGGATCGCGGCGTGTTCGATGTCTGCGTTGATCACCGCCACGCCCCCCGGTTGCAGCCCGTCAAAAACGGCGGCTTTCTCGACCGCGATTTCCGCGACATTGGCAAAGGCTTCCAGATGCACCGCGGCGACGGTGGTGACCATCGCGACATCCGGCTTGGCCATCTGCGCCAGCGGAGAGATCTCTCCGGGGTGGTTCATGCCGATCTCGATCACGGCATATTCTGTATCCGCAGGCATCCGCGCCAGCGTCAGCGGCACACCCCAGTGGTTGTTATAGCTGTCGACAGAGGCATGCGCCCGCCCCTGGTCGGCAAAGATCGCAAGCAGCATTTCCTTGGTCGAGGTCTTGCCGACGCTGCCCGTCACCGCGACGACCTTGGCCTGCGTTCGGGCCCGCGCGGCGGCACCAAGCGCCTCCAGGGCCTTCAGCACATCCTCGACGATCAGCAGCGGAGCATCCTCGGCCACGCCCTCGGGCACATGGGTGACCAGCGCGGCCCCTGCCCCTTTTTCCAGCGCCATGGCGACGAAATCATGCCCGTCGCGCACGTCTTTCAGCGCGACGAACAGATCCCCCGGTGCAAGGGTACGGGTATCAATCGACACGCCGTCACAGGTCCAGTCCCCGATGGCGCGGCCGCCGGTGGCGCTTTCGGCCTCTTTTGCTGTCCACAAGCTCATGCCAATCTCCCATCCAGCGCCGCGACGGCGACGCTGGCCTGTTCCACATCATCAAAGGGTAGCACATCGTCACCGATGGTCTGTCCGGTTTCATGGCCCTTGCCCGCGATCAGCAGCGCGTCGCCCGTGCCGATGGCGTCGATGCCCCGCAGGATCGCCTCGGCACGGTCGCCCACCTCGGTCGCTTCTGGCGCGCCCTCCATGACGGCGGCACGGATGGTCGCCGGATCTTCGGAGCGCGGGTTGTCATCGGTCACGAACACCAGATCCGCATGGGCCGCCGCCGCCTGCCCCATCAGCGGACGTTTGGCGCGGTCACGGTCGCCGCCTGCGCCCACGATAGCGACCAGCCGCCCCATGACATGGGGGCGCATCGCTTGCAGAGCGGTGGCGATGGCGTCGGGGGTATGGGCGTAATCCACAAACACCGCCCCGCCATTGTCCCGTGTGGCGGCAAGCTGCATGCGGCCGCGCACGGTGGTCAGATGCGGCAGCGTGTCGAACACATGGGCGGGGTCCGCCCCGCAGGCAATCACCAGCCCCGCCGCGAGCAACACGTTGTCCGCCTGAAACCCGCCAATGAGGTTCAGACGTTTCTGGTAGGTCTTGCCACGATAGCTGAACCGCAGGTCCTGCCCCGTCGCATCAAAGCGCTGNCCNGTCAGATGCAGATCGCCGCCGTCGCGCCCCACGGTNATCACCTCGCAGCCGCGGGCGCGTGCGATGGCGACNATATCGACCCCCTTGGGATCATCGATATTGATCACCGCCGTGCCGTCCTCGGGCAGCACCCGCGAGAACAGTCCGGCCTTGGCGTCGAAATAGGCGTCGAAGGTCTCGTGGTAGTCGAGATGGTCTTGGGTAAAATTCGTGAACCCCGCCGCCTTGAGCGTCACGCCATCCAGCCGCCGCTGGTCCAGCCCGTGGCTCGACGCCTCCATCGCGGCATGGGTGATGCCGTTGGCAGAGGCCTCGGCAAGGGTGCGGTGCAGGGTGATGGGCTCGGGCGTGGTATGCGCCAGCGGTGCGGTCCATGCGCCTTCGACGCCAGTGGTGCCAAGGTTGACAGCCGCCAGCCCCATCTCGATCCAGATTTGCCGCACGAAGGTGCTGACAGAGGTTTTGCCATTGGTGCCGGTGACGGCAATCATCGTCTGCGGCTGCGCGCCGTACCATAGGGCTGCCGCGCGCGACAGCGCCTCGCGGGGGGCATCGGTGACGACAAGGGCGACCTCGGCCTGTGCCAGCGCGTCAGCGGCCAGCGTGGCCCCCTCGGCGTCGGTCAACACCGCCACCGCGCCCATGCGCAGCGCATATTGGATAAACTCGGCCCCGTGGACCTTGCTGCCGGGCATGGCGGCGAACAGGGTGCCGGGCTGGACCTGACGGCTGTCGACGCTGATACCTGCAATGGGCGGGTTGCCCCCCCCTTTCGCGGTCAGACCAAGGGAGGATAACGGGACGGCCTGTGTGCCCATGGGGACGCTCTTTATATTAGTTGCTGCTGGAGAGCGTTATATCAGCGAGGCTGTCCGGTTCAACAGTCGGTCGCAGACCCAGCAGGGGCGCGACGCGACGGACCATTTCCGCGGCCACGGGCACGGCTGTCCAACCGGCCGTGCGGCGCGGTTTGTCGCCCGAGGTCTCGACCGGTTCGTCCAGTGTGACGATCAGCACGTATTTGGGATCATGCGCCGGGAACATGCTGGCAAAGGTCGCGATGACCGTATCCTCAAGATAACCACCACGGGGGCCGGGTTTATCCGCCGTCCCGGTCTTGCCGCCGATCTGGTAGCCGGGCACTTCGGCAAAGCTGGCCGTGCCTTCGGTCACCACCGCACGCAACATTGCGCGGGCATCCGCCGCCGCGCGTTCAGACATCACACGCGGGCCGACCACGGGGCCGGATTGCTTGCGCAGCGTCGGGGTGACCTTGTGCCCGCCATTGGCGATGGCAGAATAGCCCGCCGCCAGATGCATCGGGCTGGAGGACAGACCGTGGCCATAGGAGACGGTTACGGTGCTCAACTCTTGCCAGCGCTGCGGCAGCAAGGGCTTGCCGCCAGAGGCTTCGACGATCTCGAAGGGGGTTGGTTCAAAGAACCCGAGGTTTTTCAGGAATTCCTGCTGACGCTCCGCGCCGATCTCAAGCGCAAGCCGCCCTGTCCCGCGGTTGGAACTGTGCACGATGATCCCGTCACCGTCTGCTTGCCGTAGTTCTTGCCGTGGAATTCGCCGATGCGGAAGCCGCCGACCTTCATCGGGCCAGAGGTGTCGATCACCGTATCCGCAGTGGCAATGCCAAGGTCGATCGCCTGTGCCGCGGTAAAAATCTTGAAGACAGAGCCAAGCTCGTAGACGCCTTGCACCGAACGGTTGAACAGCGGGCTGTCGGACGCATCGCCTGTGACGGCGGCATGGGGCCGGTCGTTGGGGTCGAAAGAGGGCAAGGATACGGCGCTGATCACCTCGCCCGTGTGCACATCCATCAGGACCGAGGTCGCCCCCTTGGCGTTCATCAGCTTCATGCCGCCATAAAGAATACGCTCGGACGCGGCCTGTACGGTCATGTCGATCGACAGTTCCAGCGGCTTGTTCCCATTGGCCGGATCGCGCAGATAATCGTCAAAGTATTTCTCTGCNCCCGCGACGCCGATCACCTCGGCGGCATGGACACCCTCGCGGCCATAGCTNGCCCCGCCCATGATATGCGCGGCAAGCGACCCNTTGGGGTAAAGGCGCATNTCACGCGGTGCAAACAGCAAGCCCGGCTCGCCGATNTCATGCACGGCCTGCATCTGCTCGGGGCTGATTTTCTTCTTGATCCACAAGAACTTGCGCTTGCCGGTAAAGTCGCGCAGCAGGCGTTCCTCGTTCAGGTCGGGGAACACGGCCATCAGCTTTTTCACGGCCCCCTGCGGGTCGATCATGTGGTGAGGCTGCGCATAAAGCGCGTGTGTCTCAAAATTGGTCGCCAGCAGATTGCCGTTGCGATCCACAATATCGGCGCGGGTGGCCGAGATCACGGAACCGGGGGCCGCCGCGCGCGGCTCTGTCGGGTCGGTGGTCGCCATGACCCCCATACGCGCGCCCACAACGGTGAAGGCGCAGAAGAAGAAGACCCCCAGAACCAGCAAACGCCCCTCGGCGCGCTGCCGCGAGGCGTCGCGCATCTGCTCGTGGCGGATACGCTTGTTCTCGCGCTCGATCGCATCGGGGTTTTCGCCCTTTTGACGGGCTTCAAGAATACGGGCCAGCGGGCGCAGCGGGGTGCGGATCATTCGGGGGCCTCCATCGAGGATACGTCAACGCCGTCGGTGATCTCGAACAGCGGCAGTTCTGGCAGCGGCGGGTAGCTCACCTGATCGATAGATCCGAACTGGTCGGGATGCAGCGGCAAAAGGTTCAGCCGGTCAAAGTTCAGCTCTGCCAGATCGCGCAGACGGTCGGGGCGGTTCTGATAGGCCCATTCCGCCTTGAGCACGGCCAGACGGCTGTAGGCTTCGCGGATTTCATAGCGCAGGTCATCGGCATCACTCAGGGCTTGCTGGGTCGCGTAATTCTCGCGGTAGGCCCAGAAGGCCAGCCCGATCACCGAAAAGGTGGTTAGGATGTAAAGCACGGTTCTCATACGGTTAATCCCCTGACCATAGGCATGCCGAGTGCCTTGGCATCGATGCTGCCCGCAGGCGCATCAGTGCGAATTGCGACGCGCAGCTTGGCCGAGCGGCTGCGCGGGTTCTCTTCCAGCTCTTGCGCATCCGGCCCGATGGCCTTGCGCTTGAGGATCTTGAATTGCGGCGCTTCTGTTTCAATTTCGGGCGCAAAGCGATTGGCGTTGCCCCCTGCCCCCGCACGCGCCGTCAGGAAGCGTTTGACCATACGGTCTTCGACCGAGTGGAAGGTCACAACGGCCAGCTGGCCACCGGGTTTCAACGCGCGTTCCGCCGCCATTAACCCGTTGAACAGCTCGCCATATTCATTGTTCACCGCAATGCGCAGCGCCTGAAAACTGCGGGTCGCGGGATGCGACTGGCCGGGTTTCGAACGCGGCAAACAGCCTTCGACCAAGCCTGCAAGCGCCAGCGTTGTGGTGATCGGGGCCTCTTCGCGGGCACGTACGATCGCTTTGGCGATGCGGCGGCTGGCACGTTCTTCACCGTATTGGAACAGGATATTGGCAATCACCTCTTCCTCGGCCTCGTTGACGATATCCGCCGCCGAGGGGCCGTCCTGGCTCATCCGCATATCAAGCGGCCCGTCACGCATGAAAGAGAACCCGCGCTCTGCCAGATCAAGCTGCATGGAGGACACGCCCAGATCCAGCACGATCCCGTCCAGATCCTGCGCATAATCGTCCATCTTGGAAAAGACGCCGCGCTGCATGACGATCCGGTCGCCATAGTCACCGGCCCAGGCCTGCGCCATTTCAAACGCAAGCGGGTCACGGTCCACCGCCACCACCTGCGCAGCACCCGCGTCCAGCAGGCCACGGGTATAGCCGCCCGCGCCAAAGGTGCCATCCAGCCAACGCCCCGACACAGGGGCCACCGCCGCCAGCAAGGGGCGCAGCAGAACCGGTGTGTGCGGGGCGGAGGGGGTATCGCTGGGTCCGCTCATATCGATCAAGCCTCCGGCTTGCCGTCCAGGAAGGCCATCGGATCAAAGTCTTCTGGCAGATCGTCCAGCCACTCCTCTTCGCGGGCCTTTTCCTCGGTCTCGTAGGTTTCGGGCTTCCAGATCTGGAAGGTATCACCGGCGGCGATAAAGAATGCTTCGTTTTCCAGGTCGATCTTGTTGCGCAGCTTCGCTGGCAGAACCAGGCGGCCCGTTTCATCGACCGATGTGGGAAAGGACTGACCGTGGAACAGGCGCTGCAGCATCTTGCGTTCCATTGACCCGCGCGGCAGCGCGTCGATCTTGTCGTCCACCTCTTCGATGGCCTGCATGGTATAGCATTCAAGATAGCTGCGGCGGCTGTCGCCATAGACGATCACCAGCTCGGGCGTGCCACCGTTTTGCCAATTCGGGTCACCGGCTTCCAACACACGACGAAAAGAGGCTGGGATAGACACCCGCCCCTTCGTATCGACCTTGTGTTGGCTTTCGCCTCTGAACCTGCGGCTCACGTGTTTGTCCCTGCCTGCGACGCTTGTGCGCCCTAAAATCATGCCCCCGGCGGTAGATGTAGAAACGGCGGGCTGATCTGCTGCCACTGATCAACCCGCCGCCCGTCCCGCCTTGGCGGGGAAGTCCGACTGCGCGCGCCACCTGGGGGGATGTCTGCTCGCTCGCGCGCCGGATCTCTTGGTCTGATGAAAGCGAGGTGCCTGTATGAACCTGCTAGAGTTTTATTTGGTCGTTGGGGTCGTTTGGTGCCCCGTGTCTCGTTCTCATCCGATGCACTAGGGATGCCATGGGAATTGATGGGCGTCTATAAGTTTTTTGGGAAATACACACCAAATTTGGTTTTGCACAGGGTTGTAAATCAACATGTGGGGAAGAAATATCGGCCATTTTTAGCTTATGTCGGCTAAATGTTAAATTTAGACACAACATATTGAGGTTAAAAACGCGTGCTGAAATTTCCCACAATTTCCCAACAATTTTAGACCACAGAGTTATCCACAACCTGTGTTCGCGGCTTGTTCCCCGATCGCAACACCAATTGCAACTGTTTTATCGCGCAAACTGAGGATTCCGCGCCTCAGACAGCCATTTTCCGCCGAATCACCTTGCCAATCCGGCAGGGTCCGGCCGGCGATCTCCCATGTTTTCCCATGAGGTTTTCCCATGGGATCCCATACGCACGTCCACACGACGCCGATGAACGCGAAACGCCGCGCAGGGGGCTGCGCGGCGTTGAGTATAGATAGGAGCGTGAAGGAGGTTGCCCCTTAGGCCATCCCACCCTTGATCAAACCTTCGGCGATGCGGGCATAGGCCTGAGCCATCGGCCCATCCCCCGCGGCCACCGGCGTGCCACCATCGCCGGAAAGCCGGGTATCAAGATCGATGGGTAAACTGCCGAGCAAAGGCACGTCCATCTTCGCAGCTTCGGCTGCAACCCCGCCATGACCAAAGATTTCATGTTCGGACCCACAATCAGGACAGACAAACAGCGACATATTCTCGATCAATCCCAACACGGGCGTCTTCAACGTATTGAACATATCAAT
>JGI24654J20067_1000382_pt1 | contig 10451 bp, 10 predicted proteins | sample MalvirmetaMSP109_FD_20067 | JGI IMG/M metagenome (IMG submission 20067)
TGCCGGAAATCAAGGTATCCCAAGGCGCAGCCGACGGCGATCTGCCCCATATCCAGCGGACCGGAAAGCTGACTGATCCAGCGTGTATTCAGCGCCGCGCACGCCCGTTCGATCTTGGACCACTGACCCTCGACCCATTCTGGCATCTGCTTGCCTTCGGGGCGCATCCGGCCCTCGTAGACCATCGATAGCGCCGCATCCAGCATACCATCCGCCGTTGCCTCAAGCGTCAGCGTGTCCCAGCGGCGGCTGCCCGTGGGATAAAGCTTGCCGCCTGCGCGGTCATCCAGATAGGCGCAGATCACACGGCTATCATACAGCGCGGGCCCCTCGTCGCGCACCAGTGCCGGTACTTTGGCCAGCGGGTTGTTCGGCAGCAGCGCGGCATCAGGCGCCAGCGGCGTCGTCGAGATATTTTCAAGCGNCACATCTTCGATCTGGCCGGTTTCNTGCAGCAATACCATGACCTTGCGGACATAGGGNGATGTCGGGGAATAGGATAGTTTCACGGGTGTCTCCTCCTCGGGGTTNNGGCGAACTATCANCGTCATCCGCGCGCGGTGCAATCGCTTGTTGATCAGGCGCCTTTTGCCGCGCGCATCTGGTCGGCCAAACTGCCTGTTCCCGCGCCAAAGCCGTGCGCCTCTACCCCGTCGGCTGCGGCCAGTCGCACCGCATCGGGTTTATTCTGGCTCAGCTTCCACGTCCCGTCGACGCCGGTGATCCGCATCCGGCAGGGCACGATCATGCGCATCATTTTCTGCATGGTCACGGGGTTCATCTTGGCGGTGGTCCACGGCGGCTTGGGCAGCAGACGATCCTCGAACCAGGCAGACTGGCGATCCAGCAGGTCCAGCAGCTCTTCCTGCGGGCGCAGCTCCAGCGTGCCGGTCAGATGCACCGCCACATAGTTCCACGTCGGCACCTGATCGTCGATGTCGTACCAGTCGGGCGAGACATAGCTATCGCCCCCGCTGATGGCGAGCTTGACCGGCANCGCGGATTTGAGCGCCCGCGCAATCGGGTTTGACCGGACCAGATGCAGATCCGCCTGATCCCCTGCTTCGTTCANCAAAAACGGNACATGGCTGATCAACGGGCCGTCGCTGCCATTGGCTGCAAGCACGCCAAAGCTGCGGTCGCGGGCAAAAGCGATGTTCTTGGCGGTGTCGGCGTCGTGGTAAACGGGATTCGGGTGCATAACGTAGGGTCCAAACTGCAAACGCGCTTTTGGTATTGCAGACGCGCCCCTGCCTTGGCAACGTATCCCTATTCTCAGGGCGGGGCGCAATTCCCCACCGGCGGTATGTGGCCCCAGTGCCACGAGCCCGCGAGCGCTGGCGACATCCCTTCGGGATGCGCCGGGTCAGCAGATCTGGTGAGATGCCAGAGCCGACGGTCATAGTCCGGATGAAAGAGAATGCGTTTGTTGCGACCCCTCGGGGCCGTCCGCAATCGTGATCGCCTTGGGTGACTTGTGTCGCTGACGTAAAAAAGGAGATCACTATGACACACACCCGCTACGCCTTTGTAAAAGCACGCTGGCACGCCGATATTGTAGATCGTGCCTATGACGGGTTTTCCGAAACCATCCCCGCAAGCCAGATCGATGTTGTCGATGTCCCCGGCGCGTTCGAAATGCCGCTGATGGCGCAGACCCTCGCCAAATCCGGCAAATACGACGCGGTGATCTGCGCGGCCTTCGTGGTCGATGGCGGCATCTACCGGCATGATTTCGTGGCGACAGCCGTGGTTGACGGGTTGATGCGCGTAGGCCTTGATACGGGCGTGCCCGTNCTNTCNGTNTCGCTGACGCCGCACCATTATCAGGAAACCGACCACCACAATGCGATCTACCGCGCGCATTTCGTCGAAAAGGGCCGCGAGGCCGCTTCGGCAGCGCTTGGCATCGTCGCGGCGCGTCAACTGCTTGACGCCTGAGACGGGTTGACCGCGCGGGCCTGTGCGTCAGGCCCGCTGCGCCCCGATGCTGGCGATGCCCAACACATCCAGCACTTTGGCCTCGATATGTTCGGCGTTCATCCCAGCGACCGCATACATATCCGCAGGGCTCGCCTGATCGATAAAGATATCGGGCAGCACCATCGAACGGTATTTCAGCCCCGCGTCGAACACGCCCTCATCCGCCAGAAGCTGTGCCACATGGCTGCCAAAGCCGCCGACTGCACCCTCTTCGATGGTGATCAGCGCCTCGTGATCGGCGGCCAGCGACAGGATCATCTCGCGGTCCAGTGGCTTGGCAAAGCGGGCGTCGGCAATGGTCGGCGTGATGCCCTTGGCCCGTAGCGCCTCGGCGGCTTTTTCCACCTCTGACAGGCGCGTGCCAAAGGACAGCAGCGCCACGCGCTTGCCCTCGGCGATGATGCGCCCCTTGCCGATCTCCAGCGGTTCGCCGCGTTCGGGCATGGTCACGCCCGCGCCTTCACCTCGCGGGAAGCGGAAGGCAATCGGCCCGTCGTCATAGGCCGCCGCCGTGGCAACCATATGCACCAGCTCTGCCTCATCCGCGGCGGCCATCACGACGAAATCGGGCAGGTTCGCCAAAAACGCCACGTCAAAGGCACCGGCATGAGTGGCCCCATCCGCCCCGACCAACCCCGCGCGATCAATCGCAAAGCGCACCGGCAAGCGCTGGATCGCCACGTCATGCACCACCTGATCATAGCCGCGCTGCAGGAAGGTCGAATACATCGTGCAGAACGGCTTCATCCCGCCCGCCGCCAATCCGGCAGAGAATGTCACACCGTGCTGTTCCGCGATCCCCACGTCAAAGCACCGGCTGGGGTAGCGTTCGGCGAAAAGGTTCAGCCCTGTCCCATCCGGCATCGCGGCCGTCACGGCGCAGATCTTGTCGTCTTTTGCGGCCTCGGCGATCAGGCTGTCCGCAAAGACGCGGGTATAGCTGGGCGCGTTTGACGGCGCTTTCTTCTGCTCGCCCGTCAGCACATTGAACTTGGCGGTCGCGTGGCCCTTGTCACGGGCGGCTTCGGCGGGGCCATAGCCCTTGCCCTTTTTGGTGATCACATGGATCAGCACCGGCCCCGTCGCCCGCGCCTTGACCGTGCGCAACACCGGCAGCAACTGGTTCAGGTCATGCCCGTCAATCGGCCCGAGATAGGAAAACCCAAGCTGTTCGAACAACGTACCGCCCACGGCCATGCCCTTGAGCATATCCTTGGCGCGCTTGGCCCCTTCGCGGAACGGGCCGGGCAACATGCTGACAGCGCCCTTGGCCGCGGCTTTGAAATCCTGAAACGGCTCTTCGGCATAAAGACGGCTGAGGTAGGTCGACATCGCCCCCACCGGCGGCGCGATCGACATCTCGTTGTCGTTCAGGATGACGAACATCCGTTTTTTCAGATGGCCCGCGTTGTTCATCGCCTCATAGGCCATGCCCGCCGACATCGACCCATCGCCGATCACCGCAATCGCATCGCCCAGACCTTCGGGGACATTGCCGCCCAGATCACGCGCCACCGAAAAGCCCAAAGCCGCGCTGATAGAGGTCGACGAATGCGCCGCACCAAAAGGGTCGTAGGGGGATTCACTGCGTTTGGTAAATCCGCTCAACCCGTCTTTCATACGCAGGGTGCGGATACGGTCGCGGCGTTCGGTCAGGATCTTATGCGGGTAGCACTGGTGGCTCACATCCCAGATCAGTTTGTCCTTCGGCGTATCAAACACCGAATGGATCGCGACCGTCAGTTCAACCACGCCCAGACCCGCGCCCAGATGGCCGCCCGTCTCTGATACGGCAGAAATCGTCTCTGCCCGCAGTTCATGGGACAGTTTCACCAGCTCTGCATCCGAGAAATTCTTCAGATCGGCAGGGCGGTTCACCCGGTCCAAAAGGGGCGTATCTGGTCTATCGGTCATCTGGCTCTCCACCGGATCAGCTTTTGCGGGCAATAACGAAGCGGGCCGCGTCTCGCAAGGTTTCGGCGTCACTGCCGTAGGGGGACAGGGCATCACAGGCAGCATCGACAAGATCACGGGCACGGGCGCGGGCGGGGTCCAGCCCCAGCAGCGACACAAAGGTCGCCTTGCCCGCATCGGCATCCTTGCCGACGGCCTTGCCCACCGTGGCGGCATCGCCTTCGACGTCAAGAATGTCATCCGCGATCTGGAACGCCAGCCCGAGGTTGCGCGCATAGCTGCGCAGCGCGGCGGCATCATCGCCCGCCATCACCGGCCCCGCCGTCGCGGCCCATTCGATCAGCGCACCGGTCTTGCCGGCCTGAAGCGTTGTGATCTGGTCAAGGGTCAGCGGCTGGCGCGCGGTTTCGGCGGCGATGTCCATCGCCTGCCCGCCCACCATGCCGCGCACACCGGCAGCCCGCGCCAGCCCCGTGACCAGCGCAACCCGTTCAGCGTCGCCGCAGCCCGTTGCCGCGACCAGTTCAAACGCCAATGTCTGCAGCGCATCGCCCGCCAGAACCGCCGTCGCCTCGTCCCATTTCACATGTACCGTGGGTTGACCCCGACGCAGGGCGTCATCATCCATGCAAGGCATGTCATCATGCACCAGCGAATAGGCGTGCAGCGCCTCGATCGCGCCGGCGGCGGGGGCGGCCTGCGCGTCCATCACCCCGTGCAGCCGCGCGCTTTCGATCACTAGAAAAGCCCGCAGGCCCTTGCCGCCTGTCACGGCATAGCGCATCGCCTCGGCCACGGTGCCGTCCAACCCGCCAAGCCCGTGCAGGATCTGGCCAATCGCCAGATCCGCAGCATGGGGCATGGCCGCATGAAACGGTTTGCGCGTCAGCTCTGTCTCAAGCGAGATGTCAAACCCCGCCAACGGGAGCCACTCCGACAGGGTTGCCGTCGCCATCCAGCGTGATCTGCGCGACTTTCTCTTCGGCTTCCTTCAGCTTTGTCTCGCAGCGTTTCTTGAGCTTGGCCCCGCGTTCATAAAGCGAAATGCTTTCATCCAGCGCCACATCGCCGCGTTCCAGCTGGCCCAGAACCTTTTCCAGTTCGGCCATCGCTGCCTCAAAGCTCATCTCTTCTACCGGAGTATCCGTCATTGCCGTGAATCCCATCAATCAAACTTGGCCTGACCATAGCCCGCCCGCGCCATGGCTTCCAGTGACCGTGCCGATTTCTTGGGCGCAAATTCTCTTACGCCACGATACCACATTTACCGCCAAGGCAGCGCGTGGTCAGTCGGGGGCCAGCATATAGCCCGCGCCGCGCACGGTTTGCAGATAGCGGGGCTGTTTGGGATTGTCTTCGATCTTGCGGCGCAAACGGGTGATCTGCACATCGACAGCACGTTCCTGCGCCTGCCCGCGGTCACGGCCCAGTTCCTCCACCAGTTTTGACCGGCTCAGCGCGGCACCCGGTTGGGCCGCAAAAATGCGCATCAGCTGGATTTCGGTGGCGGTCAGCCGCACCAGATCGTCGCCCTGCCACAGCTCTCCGCGTTCGATGTCATAGCGGATCGGCCCCATCGACAGCACCTTGGGCGCGGTATCAGCCACGCGGGTGTCGGGCATACGCCGCAGGATCGCGTTGATCCGCAACAGCAGCTCTTTGGGTTCAAACGGTTTGGCAAGGTAATCATCCGCCCCCGCTTCCAGCCCTTCGATCCGGTTGCCCGTCTCGCCCTTGGCGGTCAGCAGCAGGATCGGCGTTTGCATGTCTTCGCGCAGGCTGCGGGTCAGGCTTAGACCATCCTCGCCCGGCATCATCACATCCAGCACGATCAGATCAAAATCCAGCCCCGCCAGAATACGCCGCGCATGGGCCGCGTCGCGGGCCGAGGTCACAAGGAATCCGTGCCGCATCAGGAACTTCTGCAGCAGCGTGCGAATACGTTCGTCGTCATCGACGATCAGCAGGTGTGCGTCGGCCTCGTTCACGCGCCGTTTTCCTTCAGACGGGTGTAACAATGGTGCATTTCGGGGTCCATCATCGCCTCTAGCACGGTGCGAAAACCGGCGACCGCCTCGGGGCCCGCGTCGCGGAACGCACTGCGCATCCGCATCCGTTGTGCATCAGACAATGTCTGTTCGAGCGCGCGCCCGGCGTCAGTCAGATACAAGTGCCGCTCCCGCTTGTCTGCTTTTCCCACTTGGCTTTTGACAAGACCATCGGCGATCAGCGTGCGCAATACACGATTAAGGGATTGTTTTGTAACACCCAAAATCCCCAGAAGGTTGTTTACCGTCGTGCCCGGTGCCCGGTTGATAAAGTGGATCGCACGGTGGTGCGCACGGCCATAGGCCATATCCACAAGGATCTTGTCAGGGTCGGCTGTAAAACCGCGGTAGGCAAAGAACATCGCCTCGATCCCCTGCCGCAGCTGTTCATCCGTCAGGAACAGCAGGTTCTCGCCCGTGTGTGATGATGGGCCGCGTCCGTCTGCCATTATACTCTCCCCTTGCTGCGCCAAGAGCTTACGTCAGCGTTATTGACTTTCCAAGAGTCAAAGGCTATCGAATCCCATGTTTTGCGTAATTATATGTCTGCACGCAGCGGGTTTCACGCAATTTTCATAAATCCCGAGGTGCTTTGAGGAAGGATACATCATGGACGGCGCATACGACGATCGCGACGGCAAAATCTGGTTGGACGGTAAAATGGTCGATTGGCGCGACGCCAATGTCCACATCCTGACCCACGCCATGCACTATGCGTCATCGGTGTTCGAGGGCGAACGCTGCTACAATGGCAAGATTTTCAAAGGCCGCGAGCATTCGGAACGGCTGCGCAAATCGGCGCAATACCTCGATTTCGAAATCCCCTATTCCGTGGACGAGATCGAAGCCGCGAAATACGAGATGCTCAAGGCGAACGGCTGGACCGATGCCTATGTCCGTGCGGTCGCGTGGCGTGGTGCCGGCCCCGACATGGGTGTCTCGGCGGCGCGCAACCCTGTACGTCTGGCCATCGCGGGCTGGGAATGGGGCAACTATTACGGCGACGCCAAGATGAAGGGCGCCAAGCTCGACATCTCGAAGTGGAAGCGCCCGTCGCCCGAAACGATCCCCGTGCACGCCAAAGCGGCGGGCCTGTATATGATCTGCACCACCTCCAAACACGCGGCAGAGGCCAAGGGCTGTTCCGACGCGCTGTTCATGGACTACCGTGGCTATGTGGCCGAAGCGACCGGCGCGAACATCTTTTTCGTCAAGGACGGCGAAGTGCACACGCCACTGGCCGATTGCTTCCTCAACGGGCTGACCCGTCAGACCGTCATCGGGATGCTCAAGGAAAAGGGCCTGACCGTGCACGAACGCCACATCATGCCGGAAGAGCTGGAAGGCTTCGAGCAATGCTGGCTGACCGGCACCGCGGCCGAGGTCACACCCGTCGGACAGATCGGCGACTACACCTTCGAGGTCGGCGCGCTCACCCGCGAGATTTCGGAAGACTACGAAAAGCTCGTCCGGTCCTGAACTGCCCCATCAAAACAAACGGCGCGAGGGGCTCTCCCCCCGCGCCGTTTTCATGTCCGCACCTGCGGTGCAGCACGTCGTGTTAGTAAAGCGCGACCGGATTGATCATCGCCTGTACCGTGCCTTTGATCAGCGGCTGCCCGAGCACAAACATGAACTCTTGCACGCCTTCCGCGACCAGCGGTCCTGTGTTCATCGTCTCCAGAATATAGATGCCGTTATCCTTGAGCAGCGTGACATGGCCATAGAACACCTTGTCCCCCTCTTTCGGTGGAATGGCTTCTAGGCCCCATGTGTCTGCGCCCACGGCCATCGGGTTCATCGACGCCATAAACACCGCGCCTTCGTTATTCAGCCCCGGTTCGGTGGACCCCCAGGCCGTCGGGTCGCTTTCCATCATGCCGTCGGTCCAGCCCGTGTGAAACAGCACGATATCNCCTTCGTTTACCGTGATCTGCTGCGCCTCCATCGCGGCGGTAATCTCTGCCTCGCCAAAATGCTCACCGGCGGCCAATACATCCTTGCCCATGTGCTTGGCCATATCGATGATCACGGCACGCCCGACCAAGGGCGGCACGGCATGCGTTCCCAATTTGGTCAGGCCGCTGATCGCCGAGATTTCCTTTTCGTCCAGGCAGTTATAATACATCCCGTCTTCGCCCAGATGCCCAAGCCCGTCCAACTGCGACCCGATACCGATCCAGGTTTGCAGCAGATCGTCGTTATAATTGCCCTCGTAGCCAAAGGACGACAGCTTTTGGCCGCCGTGCTGGTTCGGCTGGACCACCTGAAGGCTCAGCGAACGGGGCGGGAAGGCAGGTGTATCCGGCCCGATCACGATCCCGAGCGGCATCGATTTGCCCTGCTTGATCAGCTTGGCGGCCTCCAACGTGCGCTCGGTCGAGATCAGGTTCGCCGATCCCAGCTGGTCGTCAGGGCCCCAATGCGAATGGTCACAGTCTTGCGCCCATGCGGCAGATGCCCCGACACCGATGGACACGGCAGTTGCGATAATCTTGGTAAATTTCATCTTTCTTCCCTCCCAGAAAACAGGGTGCAGCACCGACGGGATACCCGCTGCTCCACACCCTAGAGGGTTAGGTTAACATGAAATTCAATCAGGGCACGTAATTTCAACCGATCAGCTGGGTGTCCCCTGTGGCGTGCTGCTGGCCTTGGATTTGGACCGATCCAGTCCCAACTGCCGTTCCCGCCAGATGATCGCGGCACCGCCGGCGATGACCAGACCCGCACCGATCAGGATCGCAGGCGTCGGGATTTCGCTGAAAAGCACCCAGCCGATCAACACCGCAAACAGCATAGAGGCATAGTCGAACGGGGCGAGCATCGACACCGGGCCAAAGCGGTAAGAGGCCGTGATCATGATCTGTGATACCCCGCCGATCATGCCCGACAGGATCAGAAGCGCCGAGACTTGCCACCCGGGGTTCACCCACCAAAGCGGCTCCCAGTTGATCACCATGCCTGCGGGCAGCGTGAGGAACGACAGGCAGGTCGCGGTGAGCGAGAAATAGAACACGATGGCCGCCGTGCTGTCGGTTTGCACCAATCGGCGCACGTGGATCTGGACAAGCGCGCGCATGATCGACGCGGCAACCACCATCATCGCCCCCAGCATGGCAAGCTGCGACACGCTATCCCCGCCTACGGTAAAGCGGGGGTACAGAACGATCAGCACGCCGATCAACCCCACGGCCACCGCAGACAGTCGGAACACACGCACCTGTTCGCCCAGGAATATCGCGGCGAAGATTACCGTGAAAAGCGGCGTGGCATAGCCGATCGCGGTGACCTCTGGCAGAGGCAGCAGGCTAAGCCCGGCAAAGGTCAGCGCCATCGCCGTGGTCCCGAAAACGCCGCGCCAGACGTGGCCCATCAGATTGCTCGGCTTCAGCCCGTCGCGCAGGTCGCCGCTTTGCCATAGCCACAGGATGATCATCGGGAAGGCAAAGAACGACCGGTAGAACACGGCTTGGGCGGCGGGCACGGTGGCCGTCGCGATCTTGATGAGGGCCGCCATGACCGAGAACAGAAAGACCGCCCCCAGTTTAAGGGCGATGGCCCGGCCGGGGCGGTGCTCTGTCGTGGTGCTTTGCATGGCGCATGCTTGCGCCTGCAGGTTTCAAGTTGCAAGACCCCGCGTCAACTTGCGCGTCGTATTCCCGCCAACATGCGGAAAATCCAAGCGTTCCGCGCGACTTAGCCGATGATGCCGCGGTTTTCGCCGACCTGACCGCGGTGCAACAGCATATGGTCAAGCAGGACGCAGGCCATCATCGCTTCGCCCACCGGCACGGCGCGGATGCCAACGCAAGGGTCATGGCGGCCTTTGGTGATGATCTGCGTATCTTCGCCGGTCTTGGTGATTGTCTTGCGTGTGGTCAGGATGCTTGACGTTGGCTTGACCGCGAAACGCAGCACGATGTCCTGACCAGTGCTGATGCCGCCCAGAATACCGCCCGCGTGGTTCGACGAATAGACAGGGCCGTCGGGGCCCATGCTGATCTCGTCCGCGTTCAGCTCTCCGGTCAGCATGGCGGCGGACATGCCTTCGCCGATCTCCACGCCTTTGACGGCGTTGATGCTCATCATCGCGGCGGCAAGATCGGTGTCGAGCTTGCCATAGACCGGCGCGCCAAGGCCCGCGGGCACGCCGCGCGCTGTCACCTCGATGATCGCACCGACGGAGGATCCGGATTTGCGCAGACCGTCCAGATACGCCGCCCAGTCATCGGCCGCTTTGGCGTCGGGCACCCAGAACGGGTTCTGTTCGATCTGGTCCCAATCGAACGCATCGCGGTCGATCTTGTGAGGGCCCATCTGCACCATGTAGCCGGTGATCTGCACATTCGGCGCAATCGCCTTGATCGCTTCACGTGCCAATCCACCCGCCGCCACACGCGATGCGGTTTCACGTGCCGAGGACCGCCCGCCCCCGCGATAATCGCGGATGCCGTATTTCTGGAAATAGGTGATGTCGGCGTGACCGGGGCGGAACTTGTCCTT
>JGI24654J20067_1000386_pt1 | contig 10390 bp, 10 predicted proteins | sample MalvirmetaMSP109_FD_20067 | JGI IMG/M metagenome (IMG submission 20067)
CCTGGGCGTGGCCCGCCGCATTGCTCAAGGGGACCTGCGCGAGTGCATCGTCGCCCGCGGGCGCGATGAGCCGGCGCAATTGCTGGCCGCCATGGCGGAAATGAGCGACTCCCTGGTCAAGCTGGTGTCCGCGTTGCGCGGCGCCAGTGAGACGGTCTATATCGGCGCCAACGAGATCGCCCTGGGCGCCCAGGACCTCTCCTCCCGCACCGAGGAGCAGGCCGCCGCGCTGCAGGAGACCGCCGCCAGCATGGAGGAGATCAGCGCCACCTCGGAGCACAACGAAAAGAACACCCGCGAGGCCGACCGGCTCGCCGACGCGGCGTCGCGCAGTGCCCAGCACGGCGGTGAGGAGATGCGCGCCAACATCGACCTTATGGAAAAGGTGGTGGCCAGTTCCAAGAAGATGAACGGCATTATCGCCACCATCGACGATATCGCCTTCCAGACCAATATCCTGGCGCTGAACGCCTCCGTGGAAGCGGCCCGGGCCGGCGAAAAAGGCCGCGGTTTCGCGGTGGTGGCCAGCGAAGTGCGGCTGCTGGCCAGCCGCGCCGGGGATTCCGCCGGCGAGATCCGTGCCCTGCTGGAAAGCACCGGCGCGCAGATCGCCACCTGCGCGGATCAGACCCAGCGCAGTGGTGAAACGCTCAACGGCACCGTGGAGTCGATCAAAAAGCTGGCCGAACTGATGCGCGGCGTGGCCTCCGCCACCACCGAGCAGATCGGCGGCATTCAGCAGATCAGCACCGCGGTCACGCAGATGGACGCGGTCACCCAGCAGAACGCGGCGCTGGTGCAGCAATCCAGCAGCGCGGCCGGCTCGCTGGAGGATCAGGCCAGCCATCTGAAGTCGCTGGTGACCTCATTCCGCATTCCGGAGGTCTAGAACGAGAACGGCGCGGCCAGCCGCGCCAGCACGCCGTAGGCGTCGCCGGGATTCTTGGTGCCGGAGATATCCAGATCGAAGACATGGAACAGCGGGAACACCAGCCCCAGGGTGGCCACCGAATCCAGATTGGCGACCAGGTCGTGGCGGTAGCCCAGCCGTAGCCGGGTGCGGTCGGCGGCGCCCCACTGCAGGCGGGCGCCGGCGTAACGGGCGTCCAGGTCGCGCTCCAGGGCCTCGAAGCGGTCCAGGTTGAGGTTCAGGCGGGTCGGCAGGCCGGCGTACTGAAAGCCGGTGGCCAGTTCCGCGTGGGCCTTCATGGTATAGGGGCTGGCCACCATGCCCGGCCGCCGGTCCGGGAACAGGTTCTCCACCCGCAGGGCCAGGTCCAGCTCGCCGAACGACCGGCTCAGCCGGGTATCCACGTTAAAGCCCTGCTGCTCGCTCACCGTCACCGGGCTGTCGAAGGCCGAGCCGAACGCCTCCTGATGGCTGAGCTCGTAGCTGTAAAGGTCGATGCGGTGGGCCTTGAACGCGGTCTCCAGACGGTAGGCGCCGCCGGGCGCCCCGAACAGACGCTCCACGGTAAGGCCGGCTTCGTTGGTGATGGTGCCGCTGCCCACCATGCCCTCGGTGTCCGGAAACAGGGCGTTGAAGCGGCTGTGGCTGCGCGCCACCAGCGCCGAGGACACGCACTGCGTGGGCAGCTGGATACGCGCGCCGGAGCCCGCCTCCAGAAACATCTCGTCCTGCTCCACCTGCTGGCGGATCACGCCGTCGTCGTCCAGCCGGGGGCCGGCTTCCACGCTGGTGAGCCCCTGGAACAGGCCCGCGGCAGCGGCCGGCTGGACCAGCACGGCCAGCATCAGGGTCCGGATCAGATATTGGCGGATGTTGGAGGCGGTCATCGCGGTACTTCAGGGCCGATGCATGGCGGGGCGGAACTTCGCCGTACTATGCAGCATGGCGCGCAGGGCGAAAAGGGGGGCACCGCCGGTTTCCATTGCCGGGACCGGCGAACTGCGTTTTCATGGAAACAGCAGCCACCAAGCAGCGAAAGCAGCGAAGAGACGCGCATGACCTCTGTAGCCGGCAGCGATCGACACCTTTCACCCGGGAAGCGGCCCCTTGGGCGCCGCCTGGGCGGAGGCCTTATCGCCCTCGCCGCCCTCTGGCTGCTCGCCGCCACCGGCCAGGCGCAAACCCCTTCCCAGCCGTCCAGCGAAGACCGGCCCGAGGTGCGGGTCATGGACCTCCGCGGCGCCATCGGCCCGGCGGTCAGCGACGGTTTCGTGCGTGCCCTGGAGGAGGCCAACCGCGCCGGGGCGGCGCTGTTCGTGGTGCGCCTGGACACGCCGGGCGGTCTGGATAAGTCGATGCGCGTTATGATCCAGGCGATTCTCGATTCCCGGGTGCCGGTGGCCACCTATGTGTCACCGTCCGGCAGCCGCGCGGCCAGCGCCGGTACCTACCTGCTCTACGCCTCCCACGTGGCCGCCATGGCCCCGGCCACCAACCTGGGGGCCGCCACGCCGGTGCAGCTGGGCGGTGGCGGCGCGCCCTCCCCGGCCGGCGACGGCGCCGAGCCGCAAGCCGATGACAAAGTCGAAGACAATGCCTCCGCGCTGCGCCGCAAGCAGGTCAACGACGCCGTGGCCTATATTCGCGGCCTGGCGGAATTGCGCGGGCGCAACGCGGACTGGGCCGAGCGCGCGGTGCGCGAGGCGGTCAGCCTGACCGCCACCGAGGCCCAGGCGCAACGGGTGATCGACCTGGTGGCGCCGGATCTGGACGCCCTGCTCGCCCGTCTCCACGGCTTTACCGTCCGTGACGGGGACGCCGAGCGCACCCTGGCGCTCACCGACTACCGGCTGGTGGAGCTGGAGCCGGACTGGCGCACCCGCTTCCTGGCGGTGATCACCAACCCCAGCATCGCCTACATTCTGATGCTGGTGGGCATCTACGGGCTGATTCTGGAATTCTCCAACCCCGGTTTCGGCATCCCCGGCGTGCTCGGCGCCATCTGCCTGTTGCTGGCACTGTATGCGCTGCAGATGCTGCCGGTGAGCTATGTGGGCCTGGGATTGATCCTGCTCGGCATCGGCTTGATGGTGGCGGAGGGGCTGTCGCCCAGCTTCGGCGTCCTCGGCGTGGGCGGCGCCGTGGCCCTGGTGATCGGCTCGATCATGCTGATGGACACGGACCTGCCCGCCTTCCGGGTCGCGGTGCCGGTGATCGCGGCGGTGGGCGTGGGCAGCCTGGCGCTCACCGGCCTGACGGTGCGGCTGGCGTTCAAGGCCCACGGCCGCCCGGTGGTCACCGGCGGCGACACGCTGATCGGCCAGGATGCCGTGGCGGCAAACGATTTCGGGCCGGACGGCAACGGCCAGGTGCGCGCCGCCGGCGAACTGTGGCGCGCCACCACTGACGAGGCGGTCCTTGAGGGCGAAACGGTGACCATCCGCCGCCGGGACGGTCTCACTCTTCATGTGTCCCGCAAAGGAGACAAACCATGATCTTCCAATATTTCTGGATTGCGCTGGCGATTCTGGTCGTCGGCTTCGTGGTCAGCATGTTCCGCATTCTCCGCGAGTACGAGCGCGGCGTGATCTTCATGCTGGGCCGCTATCACAAGGTGAAGGGGCCGGGGCTGATTCTGGTGATCCCGGTGATTCAGCAGATGGTGAAGGTGGACCTGCGGGTGCGGGTGCTGGACGTCCCCAGCCAGGACGTGATCTCCCGCGACAACGTCTCGGTGAAGGTCAACGCGGTGCTCTACTTCCGCGTGGTCGACCCGGAACGGGCGGTGATCAACGTGGAGGACTTCTACGACGCCACCAGCCAGCTCTCGCAAACCACCCTGCGCTCGGTGCTGGGCAAGCACGAGCTGGATGAAATGCTCGCCTCCCGGGACGAGTTGAACCGGGACATCCAGGAAATCCTCGACGAGCAGACCGATCCCTGGGGCATCAAGGTGGCCAACGTGGAGATCAAGCACGTGGACCTGGACGAGGACATGGTGCGGGTGATCGCCCGCCAGGCGGAAGCGGAACGGGTGCGGCGCGCCAAGGTGATTCACGCCAACGGCGAGAAAGAGGCCTCGGAAGTCCTGCTGGACGCGGCACGCACCCTGTCGTCACAGCCCCAGGCGCTGCAACTGCGCTATCTGCAGACCCTCACCGAGGTGGCCAACGAGCGCACCACCACGGTGGTCTTCCCGCTGCCGATGGATATGATCGACAGCTTTTTGAAGAAGGACTGACGGACCTGGTTACTCAGCTCTTATTTACTTAAATAACGCATCGCCCGCTCGATCCCGTCCAGGGTGAGCGGGTACATGTGGTGGTCGTTGAGCTGCTTGATCCACTGGGTGGAGGTGGTCATTTGCCAGGCCTTTTCCGGCTCCGGGTTGATCCACACCACCTTCTCGTAAGTCTCCTTGATGCGCTGGAACCAGACCGCGCCGGGCTCGTCGTTCCAGTGCTCCACGGAGCCGCCCACCGAGTTCACTTCGTAGGGGCTCATGGCGGCGTCGCCGATGAAGATCACCTTGTAGTCGCTGCCGTACTTGTGCAGCACGTCCCAGGTGGAGAACTTCTCGTCCCAGCGGCGCCGGTTGTCCTTCCACACGTATTCGTAGACGAAGTTGTGGAAGTAGAAATACTCGAGATGCTTGAACTCCAGCCGGGCGGCGGAGAACAGCTCCTCGCAGAGTTTGATATAGGGGTCCATGGAGCCGCCGATATCAAAGAACAGCAGCACCTTGACGCGGTTTTCCCGCTCCGGGCGCATCTTGATGTCGAGCAGGCCGGCGTTGCGCGCGGTGGAGCGGATGGTGTCGTCCATGTCCAGCTCTTCGTCGCGGCCGGTGCGGGCGAACTGGCGCAGTCGGCGCAGGGCCAGCTTGATGTTGCGGATGCCCAGTTCCACGGAGTCGTCCAGGTTGCGGAATTCCCGCTTTTCCCAGACCTTCACCGCGCTCTTGTTGCGCGACGGGCCGGTCATGCGCACCCCTTCCGGGTTCTCGCCGTAGCCGCCGAACGGGCTGGTGCCGCCGGTGCCGACCCATTTGTTGCCGCCCTGGTGGCGCTTTTCCTGCTCTTCCAGGCGCTTTTTCAGCTCCTCGAGGATCTTTTCCAGGCTGCCCAGCCCCTGCAGTTTTTCCCGCTCTTCCGCGGACAGGGTCTTTTCCATCTGCTTGCGCAGCCATTCCTCGGGAATGGTCTGGCTCAGCCAGCCCGGCTCGATGCTTTCCAGGCCCTCGAAATAGTGCGCGAAGGCGCGGTCGAAACGGTCATAGTACTTTTCGTCCTTGACCATCACCGTCCGCGACAGCATGTAGAAGTCCTCGATGGACCCGAACGCCACGTGGTGCTTGAGCGCGCCGAACAGGTCCAGCAGCTCGCGCAGCGTCACCGGCACCTTATGGGCGCGCAGGTCCTCGAAAAAACCGATCAGCATAGAAACCTCTATCGGTTAAAGGATCTACCGTTCCCGGCGGCTCATGAAAGCCAGCCGTTCCAGCAGCTGTACGTCCGCTTCGTTCTTGACCAGGGCGCCGTACAGCGGCGGGACCGCGGTCTTGGTGTCGCGGTTGCGCAGGATGTCCTGGGGGATGTCGTCGGCCATCAGCAGCTTGAGCCAGTCGATCAGCTCGCTGGTGGAGGGCTTCTTCTTCATGCCCGGCACTTTGCGCAGGTCGAAGAAGATTTCCAGCGCTTCGGTGACCAGCTCCTTCTTAATTTCCGGGAAGTGCACGTCCACGATCTGCATCATGGTCTTGGCATCGGGGAAATTGATGTAATGGAAGAAGCAGCGGCGCAGGAAGGCGTCGGGCAGCTCTTTCTCATTGTTGGAGGTGATGATCACGATCGGGCGCTTCTCGGCGCGAATGGTTTCGCCGGTTTCGTAGACGAAGAATTCCATGCGATCCAGCTCCTGGAGCAGATCGTTGGGGAATTCGATGTCCGCCTTGTCGATCTCGTCGATCAGCAGCACCACCTGGTCGTCGGCCTGGAAGGCCTCCCACAGCTTGCCCTTCTTGATGTAGTTGGACACGTCCTCGACGCCCTCGGCGCCGAGCTGGGAGTCGCGCAGGCGGGAGACCGCGTCGTACTCGTACAGGCCCTGCTGGGCCTTGGTGGTGGACTTGATATGCCAGGCCAGCAGCGGCATGCCCAGTGATTCGGCCACCTGTTCGGCGAGCAGGGTTTTACCGGTGCCCGGCTCACCCTTGATCAGCAGCGGACGCTGCAAAGCGATGGCCGCGTTAACGGCCATTTTGAGATCTTCCGTGGCAACGTACTGTTCAGTGCCCTGAAACTGCATGCGAGTTTCTCCACATCAGCGAGAATAACGCTGCGCACTCTAGCAACCCGCGCACCCCGGGCAAAGGGCCAGAATGGCCATGTTGCAGTCGGTTTGCGTCAGCCGGCCGCCCCGGGTGTGGCATAATCCGCCGCCATGAATCTGTTATTGCTGCACCCCGACCAGCGCCTCGACGGCGACCGCTGGCGTCTTGACGACCGCCAGGCCACCCATGTGCGCTCCGTGCTCAAGCTCGCGGAGGGCGACCATTGCCGTGCCGGCCTGCTCGACGAAGGCACCGGGCAGGCAGTGATTGAATCCATTAAAAACAATGAGATAGAAATATCTTTTAAAGTGGATTCGAAGCCGGTCTCCGCCCTGCCCCTGAACCTGCTGCTGGCCCTGCCCCGCCCCAAGATGCTCAAGCGGTTGCTGGTGGACGCCGCCAGCCTGGGCATCAAGAACATCGTGCTGGTGAACGCCGCCAAGGTCGACAAGAGCTACTGGCAGACGCCCAATCTCAAGGGCGAGCTGCTGCGGGAAAAATTGCTGCTGGGACTGGAACAGGCCGGCGACCCGGTGATGCCGAGGCTGCGGCTGGCGCCGCGCTTCCGGCCCTTCGTCGAGGATGAGCTGGATCAGTGGGCGGGTCCAGGGCGGCGCCTGGTGGCGCACCCGGGTCCGTTTCCGGAGCTGCCGCGGGGCCTGGATGAGCCCGCCACCCTGGCGATCGGCCCGGAGGGCGGCTGGACGCCCTTTGAAGTGGCGCTGCTGGAGCAGCAGGGCTTCGGCTGCCACCGTTTCGGCAGCCGGATCCTGCGTGTGGAGACCGCCCTGCCCGCCCTGGTGGGCGCGCTGATGCGGCTGCCTTAACGGCGGTAGGGGTTGCGGCGCGGCTTGCGCGGCGGCTTGTCGCCGCGCTGGTGGCGCAGCCGGGCGCGGCCGTAGAGGCCGGTGTATTTCTTGCCTTTCAGATCCACGCGATCGGTGAGCGGTTTGATCTCCTGCTCGCTGAGTTCCTGCCAGCGCCCGGTGCGCAGCGACGACGGCAGCGTCAGGTCGCCGAAGCGGATGCGGATCAGCCGCGCCACTTCCAGGTCCTGGGACTGGAACAGGCGGCGCACTTCCCGGTACTTGCCGCCGGTCAGTCGCACCTTGTACCAGTGGTTGGCGCCCTCGTCGGCGCCGCCGGCGTCCTCAATGCTGTCGAACCTGGACACGCCGTCCTCGAGCAGCACGCCGTCCAGCATCGCCTTGCGCTTGTCCTCGCTGAGAGTGCCGTGGACGCGCACCGCGTATTCGCGGATAAAGCCGTTGGACGGGTGCATCAGCCGGTGGGCCAGCTCACCGTCGGTGGTGAACAGCATCAGCCCGGTGGTGTTGATGTCCAGACGGCCCACCTGCACCCAGCGCATGCCCTGCAGCTTGGGGAGGTTATCGAACACGGTGGGGCGGCCCTGCGGATCGTTCCGCGAGCACACTTCCCCGACCGGCTTGTGATAAATGATCACGCGCCGAACTATGTCTTCTTCCGCCTTCACTCGAATGATCCTGCCGTCGACTCTGATGGTGTCTTCCGGCTCCGCCCGGTCTCCCAGCGTTGCCACCTGGCCGTTCACGGAAACCCGCCCATCGGCGATCCAGGTTTCCAGTTCACGGCGTGATCCCAGCCCGGTGCGGGCCAGAACTTTCTGTAACTTTTCACTCATGGGGCGATTGCTCGTCCTCGTCGGCCGCCTTGGCGGCTTGCTCGCCGGTCCCCTCGGCGGGGGCCGGTTTGCGGCGAAATTCCTCTTCGAAGCCGGCGTTGACGGAATCCACCTTGTCGATGCTCATCAGGGTGGAGTCGTCCAGTTCCGGTTCTTCGTCCAGGGCGGCGAAAATTTCCTCGTTACGGGCTTCGCGCTCCCCTTCGGTGCGGGCACCGAAGGCGGCCGTGGCGTCGTTGTCGTCATCGGCGCGGTCGCCGCTGTCGGGATCCGGCGCGTCGCTGAGCGCCAGTTCCTCGTTGAGCTTGTCCAGGTCCTTGATTTCCGACAACGGCGGCAAATCTTCCAGACTTTTCAGATCGAAATAGTCGAGAAACTGCCGGGTGGTGGCGAACATCGCCGGCCGGCCCGGCACGTCACGGTGGCCGACCACCCGCACCCAGTTGCGCTCCAGCAGGCTCTTGATGATGTGCGAGCTCACCGATACGCCGCGGATCTCCTCGATCTCGCCCCGCGTGATCGGCTGCCGGTAGGCCACCAGCGCCAGGGTCTCGAGGATCGCGCGGCTGTAGCGCGGCGGCTTTTCCTGCCACAGGCGGCTCACCCAGGGCCCCAGGTCCTTGCGCACCTGGAATCGGAACCCGGACGCCACTTCCTTGAGCTCGATGCCGCGCTCCGCGTAGTCCTCGCAGATCTGTTCCAGTGACCGGGACAGATCGGCTTTCTCCGGGCGCTCCTGCTCATCGAACAGCAACAACAGCGCGTCCCGGTCCAGCGGGCCGTCGGCGGCGAAGATCGCCGCTTCGACGATCTGTTTTATCTTATCCGGCTCCACGGTTACTCATCCTCGTCAGCCTCGTAAGGTTCGTCATCCAGTTCCAGCGCCGCCAGGGCTTCCGATTCTTCCAGCACCAGGGTTCTGGCCTTCACATGGATGGGGCTGAAGGGCCCGCTCTGCACCAGCTCGATCAGCGACCCTTTGACCAGTTCAAGAATCGCCAGGAAGCTGACCACCACGCCGAGGCGCCCTTCGCTGGCTTCGAACAATTCCACGAAGGGCACGAATTCCCGGCTTTCAGGCGGTCCAGCACGTTCGCCATGCGCTCCCGGGTGGACAGTTTCTCCCGCGACACCTGGTGGTTTTCGAACATGTCCGCCCGGTACAGCACTTCCTTGAAGGCCAGCAGCAGCTCGCGCAGGTCCACGTCCGGCTGCGCCTTTTCGCGCACGTACTCGGGGCGGCGCGCGGCGGCGATCTGAAAATCCCGCTCCTGGCGCGGCAGGTTGTCGATGTCCTCGGCGGCCTGCTTGAAGCGCTCGTATTCCTGCAGGCGGCGGATCAGCTCGGCGCGCGGGTCCTCCGCCTCGTCCTCTTCATCGTGCACCGGTCGCGGCAGCAGGGTGCGCGATTTAATCTCGCCCAGCATCGCCGCCATCACCAGATATTCCGCGGCCAGCTCCAGGTTCATGGCCTTCATCAGCTCCACGTACTCCATGTACTGAGTCGTGATCTGGGCCACGGGGATGTCGAGAATATCCAGGTTCTGCCGTTTGATCAGGTACAGCAGCAGATCCAGCGGGCCTTCGAACGCCTCCAGGAACACTTCCAGGGCGTCCGGCGGTATGTAGAGATCGTCGGGCAGCTTGGTGATCGCCTGGCCGTACATCAGGCCGAACGGCATCTCCGCCTGGTGCGGCGCCGGCGGCGCCAGCGGGTTACCGGCCTTCGGGACCTGTTGCTTGACCACTTCGTTCATCTGCCCTGGCGTCCCATGGTTCACCGTTACCGGTATTGAAGGCCCATTACCGAGCGCACTTCGTCGAGGGTGGCGCGGGCCACTTCGCGGGCCTCTTCACACCCTTCGGAAACAATCGTGCGCACCAGATCCGGATTACGCAAATGGTCCTCGGCGCGGCGCCGGATCGGCTCCAGCTCCGCCTGCACCGCTTCGATCACCGGCTTCTTGCACTCCAGGCAGCCGATGCCGGCGGAGGTGCAGCCTTCCTGCACCCACTGGCGGGTGCGCTCGTCGGAATACACCTTGTGGAACTCCCACACCGGGCACTTCTCCGGCGTGCCGGGATCGCTGCGGCGCACCCGCGCCGGATCGGTGGGCATGCGGCGGATCTTGGCGTCCACGTCGTCCGGCTCCTCGCGCAGGCTGATGAAGTTGCCGTAGGACTTGGACATTTTCTGACCGTCCAGGCCGGGCATCTTTGAGGCCGGCGTAAGCAGCGACTGCGGCTCCGGCAGGATCACCTTGCCACCGCCTTCCAGATCCCCGTTCAGGCGTTCTTTATCGCCGAGCGTGATGTTCTGCTGGTTCTGCACCAGCGCGCGGGCCGCTTCCAGGGCCGACTCGTCGCCCTGCTCCTGGTACTTGCGGCGGTTATCGGCGTAGATGCGCGCCTGCTTCTTGCCCATCTTCTTGATCGCCGCGGTCACCGCCTCCTCGAAGCCGGGCTCGCGGCCGTAGAGGTGGTT
>JGI24654J20067_1000388_pt1 | contig 10345 bp, 4 predicted proteins | sample MalvirmetaMSP109_FD_20067 | JGI IMG/M metagenome (IMG submission 20067)
GAGCTGGTGTTGAACGCCTCCATCCCCATTCTGTCCGGACTGAATCCGCTGCGGGAGGACCTGACCCGCCGCGACTTCGGCGAGTCACTGGCACAGCCCACCGGCAGCCAGTTCGTCGCCGGCTATGTGCATGTCGGCGTCAGCCGCAGCATGCTGCTGGTTCTGTTGCTCCCTACCCTTGGCACACTGGCAGGCATCGCCCTGGGGCTGCTGCTGGTCGGCAGCTTCATCGTCACCCGCTACACCCGCAAGCTGACCGGGCCGCTGGCGAGGCTGGCGCGGATGGCCGACGATATTACCGCAGGCAACGTCGGCGAACCCCTCACCATAGACGGAGAAGGCGAGGTCAAGGAAATCGCCAATGTCCTGAACGCCATCATCGGTGGCCTGCACAACTACAAGACCCAGATTGGCGTTGACCACCAGCTGCTGAGCATGAAGGTGGAAGAGCGCACGGCCCAGCTCTCCCAGCGCAACCAGGAACTGAACCAGGCTGTGCGGCAGGTCACCGAGACCAAGGACAGGTTGCGGCAGATGGCCTATTTCGACAGCCTCACCTCGCTGCCCAACCGACGGCTCTTCACCGAACAGCTGGACCTGTTATTGCGTCTCAGCAAGCGCAACAACGAGAAGCTCGCACTGTTGTTTCTTGACCTGGACAACTTCAAGCGTGTCAACGATTCTCTCGGGCACAGCGCCGGTGATGCACTGCTGAAAGAGGTTGCACGGCGTCTCGCCGCCTGTGTGCGCGAAAGTGATGTCGTGGCCCACTTCGTCGATTCGGAGTCGCGTATTGATGTGTCGCGACTGGGTGGCGATGAATTCACCGTGGTACTGAATCAGGTGGAAGACGAACGGGCGGTGCGCACCGTGGCGCAGCGGCTGCTGGATACGCTGCTGCAGCCGGTATCAATCGGTGACCACGAGCTGGTGATTACCCCCTCCATCGGTATCGCTATGGCGCCGGATCATGCCAGCGACCTTGAGGGACTGTTGAAGGCCGCTGACACCGCGATGTTCCACGCCAAATCCCAGGGCAAGAATACGTATATGTTCTACACCCCGGACATGGACGCTGCCGGTGTGGAGCGCCTGCGCCTGGAGACCGACCTACGCAAGGCGCTGGAACGCAACGAACTGCTGTTCCATTACCAGCCGCAGGTGGACACGCGCACCGGGACAGTGATCGGCGTGGAAGCGCTGATTCGTTGGCAGCACCCCGAGCAGGGCATGATTCCCCCTTTCCGCTTTGTGCCTGTGGCCGAGGAAATCGGCCTGATTGGCGAACTCGGCAGCTGGGGCATCCGCCAGGCCTGTCGCGAGCTGGTCGATCTGCGGCAGCAGGGCTACGCGCTGCCCAAGATCGCCGTCAACGTATCGGCACTGCAGTTCACCCGTAATTTCTGCCCGATGGTGCGCGAAGCGCTGCAGACCAGTGGCCTGCCGGCCTCCTCACTGGAACTGGAGCTGACCGAAAGCATTCTGGTAGAGGACAGCGAAACCACGGTCCGCGCGCTGCGCGAACTCAAAGCCATGGGCCTGCGCCTGTCAATCGACGACTTTGGCACCGGCTATTCGTCGCTAAGCTACCTGAGCCGCTTCCCGCTGGACGAGTTGAAGATAGACCGCAGTTTCGTTATCGATTTCGACAAGAGTGAGAACGATGCTAGCCTGGTACGCGCCATCATCGCGATGGGCCAGTCAATGAACCTGGACCTCGTTGCGGAGGGCGTGGAAACCAGCGAGCAGTTCAACTTCCTCACCACCCAGGGTGCAAACGTCATCCAGGGCTACCTGTTCAGCCGGCCTGTCACGGCGGAGGAACTGAAACCCATGCTGGCACCGGGCTACTTTATGGAACAGATTCGCGAGATCCGCGCCGACCTGTGATGCGTCGGCGAGGGTCTCAGCCTTCGCCCTGCCCCTCGCCGGACTCCGCGCGCTTCAGGCGCTGGATATTTTCCAGATTCTGCTTATAGGCGGCAGCGACTTTTTCCACGCCTGATGCATGCAAACCGCCGGAATTGCCCGCCACTGAATAGGTGGCATACACCCCGGACGCGGTCATCAATGCCGCGGAAACCACCCGCGTAGGCACCCCTTCGTTCTTCATGGTATTGGCCAGTGCGATGAATCGTTCCATGCACTGTTGGTGGTTTTCTGCGTCAGCTGCACTCATGGGAAGGCGTTCTCCTGAAAGTTATGCGCGCCAGTTTAGCACCAGAAGGCCCGGTGTTCACCGGCGCAAGGGAACAAACGCCACCTAGCACAGCTCAGGCAGGAGAAATTCCGCGCTGGCCTGAGCCCAATCCCCAAACAGTCCGCCGCTGAATCCCCCCAGATGCTCGCGGTAGCGGCTCATCGCCGCCTCCAGCCGCACAGCATCGCAGGCCAGCGCATCAACCTGCAGCCAGTCGCGCCAGGGCCTGGCCAGCGACCAGTTAGGATCATCGATCTCACAGTTCGGCAGCCGGTAATGCAGCGTCGGGCGTGAGCCCACACGGTCGTCCGGGATCGCTTCGCGGACGCGCTGCTTATCGAGGTGAGAAAACAGTGGCAGCATGTCCAGCGCCCGGTTGCGCGTGGGGTTGGCGGCCAGATAGTCCGACATCAGCTGCTGCTCATCCGGTGCATACTCCGGATCGAGCAGCCGGCTGACATAGGATTTCTCGTAGGGATCAATATACGGGGTGATACGCCGGCTGAGGTTCACCTTGCTGCGCATCCGGAGCCAATCCGACAGGCAACAGAAAGCGCGCAGATAGGCGAGAATGGTAGCCGCATCCAGCCCGGGTAATTCAGGGTTGAGGTGCAATCCGAAGGCATAATGCGGCGCATCGGCGGTGCCCCGTGCACCGCTGCGTTGCAGCATCTGCAGCAGGGCACCCAGGCGCCACAGTTCGGACATGGCGATGGGTGGACTGACCACCTCAAACGGAACCAGCTGTTCCGCGGCCAGTTTGAGCATGTTCTCGCCCAGCATGGCGAGCTCATCCGGCGCAACATCAGCCCGTTCGCGACCGCGGCGCTTGAGCCACGCCGAATCGAGCTCGACCTTGAAGTCACCGAGCTCAGTGTTCCTGACCAGGCTTTCATACGGGGAAACCGTGTCCAGTTCGCCGCCGAGCTGCTCGCGAATCAGGTCCGCAATCTGCGCCAGGCGAATGCCGGAGAACTCCAGCTCAACACCGACACGGCGCGCAGCACCCTCTGCCGTGTACAGCCTGGGTGGCAGCTGCCACAGCGAGGAACGGTAATCGTTGTCCAGTGCGGATTTCATATCATTCGACACCTGCTGGCAGAGCGCGACGGCGCTGCTGCCACTGCAGCACAATCACTGTCAGGGCTGGCAGCAGCGTCAGGGTAACAGCTGCGGAGCCCAGAATGCCAAACATGACGATGACGCCCACGCCGCGATACAGTTCCGTGCCTGCTCCCGGCAACAAGACCAGCGGCGCCAGGCCACTCAGGGTGGTAATCGTAGACATGGCAATAGGCCGCAGACGCGCGTCCACTGCCTCCTGCACGGCCGCTACCACCTCCATACCGGCGGCGCTCACATTGGCCACCGCCCGATCCACGATAAGAATGGGGTTGTTCACCACTGTACCCATGAGGATCAGGAAGCCCAGCATGGAAATCATGTCAAAGGGCTGCACAATCTCCGCCAGACCGAACAGTGGCAGCCAGCCCCCCACTGCATTCAGCAACCACAGGCCAACCATGCCGCCCGCGATGCCCAGCGGAATAGAGGTCATGATCAACAGGGGATAGCCCCAGTGACTGAAGATCGCCACCAGCAGCAGGTACACAATCAGCAGCGCCACCAGGTAGTTGCCCAGCAGTGAGGCACGCGTGGCGTCCAACTGGTCCGCGGCACCGGAAATTGCCAGCGTCACCCCGGCGGGCACCTCCCCTGCCGCCATCAGGCCACCCACCACATCCTGACGAACAATCGCCACGCCAGTCTCCAGGGGTACCGACCTTGGCGGGATAATATTCAGCGTGACCGTGCGGCGCCCGTTGACTCGTCTTACCTGGGCGGTGTCCACCGTCTCGGTAATGCTGGCCAGCGAACCCAGCGGCACGACGGTCCCGACCGGCGTGTATACCGGAAGATGCGGCAAGGCGTCCAACGACCCGGACTGACCCGCCTCGCTGTACAGGTAGATGTCCACCTTGTCGTCGGCGAGGAAGAATTCATCGATATAGCTACCGTCGGTCAGCGCGGCCACGGTGAACCCGATCGCCTCGGCATCCAGCCCGAGTTCGGCGGCACGCTCCCAATCTGGTCGCACTTCGACCAGCGGCTGGGCCAGCGTCAGTGACGATGGCCGGCTCTGGATACGCGGATTCTCGAAGGCCGCGTCGGCGCGGCGGTAGGCGGCCAGCGCCACGGTATAAATGTCTGTCAACTCCGTACCAGACACATCCAGGTTCACGCTGCGCGTGCCGCCATCGTTACTGGTAATGATCGAGCCGCGTGCGGCAAAAGCGCGCATGCCTGGATACCGTTCAAACACCGCAGCCAGCGCATCCATCAGGGCGTCCACATCCGCGGCATTGATCGGCTCGGCGATGATACGCACCTGGTCAGGGGCGACGCGCATGTTCATGTAGGCCAGGGCGGGCACGCTCGCCTCGCCGCGCCGGAATGCAGCGGGGTCCGCGTCCACGAAGGGCAGCAACTCCCTGCGCACCTCTTCCGCAATATCTGCCATCGCGGCAAGGTTGTATCCGGGGGGTGCGCTCATGAGGGCGAATACCTTGGGCTCCTCACCCTCAGGCAGGTACTCTGCGGCCGGCGTGAGTACCATCACCGCCAGCAGACTGGCGGCCGCCACGGCGGCCACGCAGGCGACCCGTCGGCTGCCACTGGCAAGAAGCCAGGCGACGCCGTCCAGGGTGCGCTCTCGCAGGCGCAGACCTGCTCCTTCCTCGCCGGTGCCACTGCGCCCGAGGTTCAGGCGCGCTGCGGCGGCGGCGGGCAATACGGTAATGGCGACCAGCATGGAGGCCAGAATCGCCGCCGAGATTGCAATCGCGACATCGGAATAAAGCTGCCCCGCTTCTTCTTCCACGAAGATGACGGGGATGAACACCAGAATCGTCGTTGCGGTGGAGGCAAATACCGCGGGCCAGACCTGACGCACGCCGTCCACCGCAGCGCGCAGGCGATTCGCACCCCGGCGGCGCTCCAGGGCGATGCTCTCCAGTACCACAATGCTATTGTCCAGCGTCATGCCAATGGCGAAGGCAATGCCGGCCAGCGAGATGACGTTCACGGTGCGCCCGGCCAGAAGCAGGCCCAGAAAGGCCACGATAATACACAGCGGCACGCCCATCACCCCGACCAGCGTGGCGCGGGCAGAGCGCAGGAACAAATACATCACCAGCGTGGCAAACAGGGCGCCCAGCAGGAGGTTCTGCCAGACGTTGCGCACCGAATCCTGTACGTAGCGTACATCGTCCGACACCGGCAGCATCTCCAACCCGGCCGGGGCAAGCACTTCTTCATTGATCGCATCCAGTTCGGCCATCATCGCCCGCTTTATCGCGATCACGTTGGAGCCGGATTCCCGACGCACGGAGAGAAAAAGGTTGGTCTGGTCGTTAAAGAAAGACAGGCTGCGCTGCTCAAAGCTGCCCAGTTTCACTTCGGCGACGTCACTCAAGCGGGTGATCGCGTCGCCACGGCGCAGCAGGATCAGCTGCTCCAGTGCTGCCACATCCTCAAAACGCCCGATGGTACGCAACAGGTACTCGCGCTTACCCGATTCCACGTCACCCGCCGAGCGATCGCGGTTGCGCGCACGCACGGCCTCGCGCACATCGCTGAGCGTGAGGCCGCGCTGCGCCAGGCGAGCGGGGTCGATGAGAATCTGGATCTGCCGTTCCGCGCCCCCTCCCACACCGACTTCGGAGACACCCGGCACCCGGGCCATGCGCGGCTTCACTGTGTCTTCAATAAAATCCAGCGCCAGGTCCACGTCCACCTGCCGCGGGTTACCGGGGAGGGGCGTGATGCTGAAGAACATAAACGCATTCGCCGAAAAGGAATTGGCGAAAATACGCGGTTCGTCGACGTTCTCGGGGTAATCCGGCACCTGGCTCAGGGCATTGCTGACCCGAATCAGCATTTCGGTGATATCGGTACCAAAGGGAAATTCCAGCTCAATTTCGGCACTGCCCGCGCGCGCAGTCGCCACAATGCGGGACAGACTGGGAAGATTACGCAGGTACTCCTCCTGCTCGATAAGGATCTCTTTTTCGACATCCTGCGGCGTCGCACCCGGCCAGGTGGTGCGGATACTGATCACCCGGACATCGAGGTCGGGAATCATCTGCACAGGAATCCGCAGCGCCGCGATGATCCCCACCACCGTCACAATCAGTGCGATGACGGTGACCAGAATGCCGCGCCCGACGATGCGGTCAAAAAAGCCCGCTGCGCCCTCGGTCATTGCGCGTCTCCCGTAGGCAGCAAAAGCAGCCCCGGCTGCAGGGCTTCATTGCCTCGCACCACCACCTGCTCGTTCGCCGCGAGGCCCTGCAGAATTTCAATCTGCCCGGCAAAGGCCAACCCGGTGGTCACGGTGTTCTCACGGGCAACCAGTGCATCGCCATCGGCCTGCGCTGTCCAGACTACAACCCGACCATCCGGGTAGCGCACCAGCGCATCGCGCGGCACCGCGATGCCGCGACGCCCGGTGGCGAGGGCCAGCCGCGCGCTGACCGACATTCCCGGCAATAGGCCGGAGTGGGCGTCATCAGCCGGTGCGATGCGCAGCAGGAAGGTGCGTGCCGCGGTGTCGGCAACCGGCACCAGGCTGGCGACACGGCCGGTCAGTTCCCGCGTGGGAGCGGCGGCAGTGGTAAAGGTGAGCGGCGCGCCGACCTGCAGCGAGGACAGGTAGTCCTCGGGCACGGCAAAATCCAGTCGCAGGTCGTCCAGCCCCACCAGGTCGAATACGGCCTGACCGGGGTTCAGCCATTCTCCACGTTCCGTGCGGCGCAGGCTGATCACCCCGGGGAATGGTGCACGCAGCGTATGTCGGTCGAGCAATGCCTGCGCCAGCGCTGCCTCTGCGGTCACCTGTTGCAGCTGCGCCTGTGCCGCATCACGGTCTGCAGCCAGTTCCCGCACAGTGGTCTCGGCAATGCCCCGCTGCGGGAGCAACGACTCTGCTTCCTGCAGGCGCCGTTCGGCATCCCGGGCGCGCACCTGCGCCTGGGCCACCGCGGCCCTGGCGGCTGCATGGCGCAGTTCGGCCAGCTCTGCATCCATGCGCAACAGGACATCGTCCCGGGCCACCGTCGCTCCAGTGTCCACGAGGATGTCTTGTACCAGTCCTGCGGCGGCGACCGACAGACTCGCGTTGTGCTGCGCCGTGACTGTGCCCGTCAGGCGCAACTCACGCAGGATATCGGTCGTCTCGACCGTGGTCAGACTGACGCGAACACCCGCGTCCGCCATACACACAGCCGCCACAAGCCAGAGCAGCAGCGCGCTACTGCGCCCCCGCCTGAATCTGGCCCCTCCCGACTGTCCTCTCCCGTGCTGCACGCTGCTCTCCCGTTTTTCACCTGCATTTTGCCGGCCCCTCGGCTCTCGCCGACGACAGGCTGGATACGCGCTCCGCGGCAAATCGTCTCAGTCTGCCAGATACGCCGACCTGTGCTAGGGTAACTGAACGGGACACAAGGTTCCCGCTTGTTCACCCGAATGAGAGGCATTGCCATGAGCACAAAATACCGCAAGGAAGCGTCCCTGGATGTGGACGGCACACAGTATACGATCTTCCCTCTTGACGCCGCCGGCGGTGATACGCACACCCTGCCCTACTCGCTGAAGCTGCTGCTGGAAAACCTGTTGCGGCATGGCAACGAGCCGTTTGTCACCGACGCCGATATCGAAGCCCTGACGCGCTGGGACCCAAACGCACCGCCCAGCCAGGAAATTGCCTTCGTGCCAGCGCGTGTGCTGCTACAGGATTTCACCGGTGTACCCGCTATCGTCGACCTCGCCGTCATGCGCGATGCCATGGTGGACCTGGGTGGCGAGCCCGGAAAAATCAATCCGCTATCCCCTGTGGAGCTGGTCATTGATCACTCCGTGATGGTCGACCACTTTGGTGGCGAGGACTCTCTGGAGCGCAACACGGCGCTTGAAATAGAACGCAATCGTGAGCGCTACCAGTTTCTACGCTGGGGGCAGGAGGCCTTCGCGAATTTCAAGGTTGTGCCCCCCGGCACGGGCATTGTGCACCAGGTCAACCTCGAGTTCCTGGCGCGGGGCGTGTTCAGTGTGGAGCAGGACGGCCGCACGCTGGCCTACCCGGATACCCTGGTGGGCACCGACTCGCACACCACCATGATCAACGGCCTGGGCGTGCTGGGCTGGGGTGTGGGGGGCATTGAAGCCGAAGCCGCAATGCTGGGACAGCCGGTCACCATGCTGATCCCGGAAGTGGTCGGCTTCCGTTTGCAGGGCCAGCTGCCGGAGGGCGCGACGGCGACCGACCTGGTGCTCACCGTGACAGAACAATTGCGCAAACACGGCGTGGTGGGCAAGTTTGTCGAGTTTTTTGGCCCTGGCCTCGCTCACCTGAGCCTGGCTGATCGTGCCACTATCGCGAATATGGCGCCGGAATACGGCGCGACCTGCGGCATCTTCCCGGTCGACGAGGAAACCGTGCGGTATCTGCGCCTCACCGGCCGCAGCGAAGGCCAGCTGCAGCTGGTCGAACGCTACATGAAGGCCATGGGTCTCTGGCACGACGCGGACAGCGTGGAGGCGCGCTACAGCGCCACGCTGACGCTGGATCTGGGCGATGTCGAGCCCTGCATCGCCGGCCCGAAAAGACCCCAGGATCGCGTCCCCCTGCGCAAAGCCAAACAGGCATTCACCCAAGTGCTGCGGGAATTCCAGGAGCTCACGGTAGTCTCGGAGGATGAAGGTGGCTGGGAGCAGGAAGGCGGCACCGTCAGCGACGAGGAGGCGACAGCCCTCAATGGCATCACCGTACAACGTGGCGACGAGTCGTTCCAACTGCAGCATGGGGCGGTGGTGATCGCGGCCATTACCAGCTGCACCAACACATCCAACCCCGCCGTGCTGGTGGCGGCGGGGCTGATTGCACGCAAGGCCCGTGCCCTCGGCCTGCGTTCGTGCCCCTGGGTCAAGACAAGCCTGGCCCCGGGCTCCAAGGTGGTCACCGAATATCTGGAGAAAACCGGGCTGATGGATGACCTTGAGGCGCTGGGCTTTTATCTCGTCGGCTACGGTTGCACCACCTGTATCGGCAACTCGGGGCCGCTGCCGGACGACATCAGCGCAGCCATTGCCAAGGGCAACCTGCTGGTCACTTCCGTGCTCTCGGGAAACCGCAACTTTGAAGGGCGCATTCACCAGGACGTTCGCGCCAACTATCTCGCGTCTCCACCGCTGGTCGTGGCCTATGCGCTGGCCGGCAACATGGATGTCGACCTGCTTAACGATGCGCTGGGGCACGACGCCGACGGCAACCCGGTGACGCTGGCCGATCTATGGCCGAGCAATGCGGAGATTCGCGACATCGTGGGCGACGCCGTCGATGCGACCATGTTCCGGGAAAAATATGCCGATGTGTACAGCGGCAACCCGATCTGGAACGACCTGCCTGTTGCGGACAGTGATCGCTATCCGTGGCCGGAATCCAGCTATGTGCGCAAACCGACCTTCTTCGACGACATGCCGCCGCAGGCTGCCGCGGTACGCGGTATTGAGGCGGCACGTTGCCTGGTCATGGTGGGCGACAGCGTCACCACCGATCACATCTCCCCCGCCGGCGCCATTGCGCCTGACAGTCCGGCCGGGCAATACCTGCAGGAACGGGGCATCGACGTCGATGACTTCAATTCCTATGGTTCGCGCCGCGGCAACCACGAGGTGATGATGCGCGGGACCTTCGCCAATATCCGACTGCGCAACCAGCTGGCACCCGGCACCGAGGGCAGTTGGACCACCTGCTTTCTCAACGATGAGCAGATGTCCATCTACGACGCCGCGGAACACTACCGTGCACAGCGCGTTCCGCTGCTGGTGATCGCGGGCAAGGAATACGGCACCGGCTCATCCCGGGACTGGGCAGCGAAAGGCCCGTCTTTGCTCGGGGTACGCGCGGTCATCGCGGAGAGCTTCGAGCGCATTCACCGGTCCAATCTGGTCGGCATGGGCATCCTGCCGTTACAGTTTGCCGACGGCGAGACTGCCCAGACCCTGGGCCTTACGGGGATAGAGGAATTCAGTATCGGAGCGGTGGAACCCGGGCAGAAACACGTCGCCGTGCGGGTGCGCAATGGG
>JGI24654J20067_1000389_pt1 | contig 10335 bp, 9 predicted proteins | sample MalvirmetaMSP109_FD_20067 | JGI IMG/M metagenome (IMG submission 20067)
TCGGCTGGGACTTGGACGAGGGATAGAAAATGGCAGGCTTTGCATTCAAAAGCACGAAGACACTGCGGTGGGCCTTGGGGCTGTCGCTGGGGGTGAACCTTCTGGTGCTGGGGCTGGTTGCGGGGGCGGTCTATCGCTTCGACGGACCGCATGGTGGCGCGATGCGGCACATGCGCGACTATGGCACGCCCTACGTCATGGCGCTGCCCGAAGAACGCCGCCGCGCCGTCTTTGCCGATGCGCGCAAGGGGCGCGAGGATAAATCCGTCAGCCGTGCCGCACGCCGCGCATTGTATCAAGAGGCGCTGACCGCCATCCGCGCGGAGCCCTTCGACCCCGCAGAGGCCCGCCGTGTGCTAGACCTGCAACGCGACGCCACGCTGACCGTTCAGCAGACCGTTCAAAACGCGTGGCTGGCCGAGTTGGCCGAGATGTCGGCGACCGAGCGTGCAGCCTATGCCGACCGAGTCGAGGAAATGCTCAAGCGCGGCAAAAAGGGCAAACGCGACGGCGCAAAGCCTCCGAAAGCCGGTCAATAGGCTGGCAACTGGCCCAAGCGGTCAGGGCCTGCCGTGCGGGATTGCGCGGCGCGGGCTTGCCAAATGCGCGCCCGGCGCGGTAGGCAAAGCGACCTTAACGAAAGTCGCGCCCCATGCTCCCTGAATTCAACGATCCAAACGAAGTTCTTGCCACCACGCGTGCCTCCTCTGGGCGGCGGGCCATCGGGCTGACGGCGCTTGGGATATTGGGGCTGTTCCTGATCTACGTCGCGTTCACCTCGTCGCCCGGTCTGGGCTGGCAGGTGTTCTTGCTGGCAATGGGGGGGCTGGCGCTTTGGATGGCTGACAAGATGCGCCGCGCAACCGCGGGCGCGATCGAGCTGACCGCCACCGAATTACGCGACAGCGACGGTACGGTGATTGCACGGGTCGAAGACATCATCGGGCTGGATCGCGGCGTTTTTGCGTTCAAGCCGTCTAACGGTTTTCTACTGCGCACCAAGCCGGGTACAGGCGGTGACCGCATCTGGCGCCCGGGCCTGTGGTGGCGGATTGGCCGGCGCATCGGTGTCGGCGGCATGACCCCCGGCAGTCAGACCAAGTTCATGTCCGAGATCATCTCTGCCATGATGGCAGAACGATCCTAAGCAAAAGGCCCGCAGGCAGATCGCCGCGGGCCTTTTCTTTTTGTCGTGATCGTCAGCTTTTACGCCCCGTCCGAGTACAGCACCCAAGGGGCGTAGCGCGGGCGGGTAAAGACGAAGTTCTTCACCTCTTGCACCGGCAGCCCGATGTTGAAGGGCGGGGCAAATGACGTCCATGTCTCGGTGACGGTGATATATTCACCATCCTCCAGTTCCGGGATTTTATCCGTCCAGCCGGTCACATCTGCTTGGGTCGCGTCGCTCAGGCTGCCGCGGGCGCGGGACCAGTGCAGCAGGAAGCGTTTGTTCTTCTGATCGTATTTCGCCGAGGTGATGCGCACTGTCGTTTCACCCGAGGAACGGGTCATATAGTCCAGCAGATCCTGAATGCCGTCCATATATTCGGTGTCCATCGGCAGCGTCTCGCGCGAGATCATATCGCCGATGGTATAGGCCGCTTTCTGGTTGGTGTAATATTCCTGATAGGTCTGGAAGAAGGTAAACATCGCCAGATAGACCCAGAAGACCATGGGCATCATGATNACCGCTTCGATCGAGGCGCTGCCGTCCTGATCACGCAGAAANCGCGCCAGTACACGGCGTTTGAGATAAGNGATAACCATTAGCTTGGCTCCTGCACAAAGGAGGATACGGCGTACATGCTGCCCTGACCCGCGCCATCAGTTTCGAACTTGAAGCCCATAGCGCTGCCCGGCAGCATCGGATCGAACTTGACGCAGGCCCGCAGCAGCATCAGCTGGTGCTGCGCCCCAAGGGTAAAGCCGCGTTCCTGTTTGACGGGCAGGGATTTGTCCACGCAGTCGGGCGAGGCATTCATCGCGGCGAAGTTGCGCGGGTTCACCAGCACCATCTCAAGGCGCAGGGTATCCTTACAATCGCCGATATAGCCCACGTTGTCACAGATCATCGTTTTGATCATGTCGTGGGTGATCGTCGTGCGTGTGTTCAGCCGGATATACCGTACTGCCGTTTCCAGCCCGCGGTTCAGGTGGAACTGCCGCAGGGAATAAAGGCTGACCTCGACCGACGCGAGGAACATGCCGAAGATGACCGGAAAGAGGATCACGAACTCGATCAGGACAACTGCGCCATCCTCACCCCGACGGAACCGGCGCAGCGCTTGTGAAATGCGGGCGATCATTGGGTCAATCTCAACTGGTTGATCTGGCGGGCGATGGCGCGGAAGGCTTCGGAAAGCTCGACGCCTTCGACGCGGAAGAAGTGGCTGGGCGAGGAGGCGCAATCCTGCATCGCGGGCACGTCCTCGTCATCGACCTCGAACCCGATGGACCAGATCACGATCCGCTTGGCTTTGGCGGCGTCGCAGATATTCGACAGCAAGGTGTTGCCCAGCGATTTGTTGTACTTCTGATAATAGAAGTAGCCCCAGTAGCGCGAGTTTACCTCGCGGCGTAGATACCACCAAAGGTTGTATCTATTCCAGTGAACATACTCGCTATCTTCGTTGTAGTATGTATTGCTGATGCGGAACGAGTTATCATTCGCGCCATCCGTCATAAGGATAACAGTCTTAAGCGTTTCTGAATCGGTATAGCTCGCGGGGCGGTTATAGAATTCACGGTCGACATGACCGGCATTCACCAGCGAGTTGTTGATGTCCCGGAACGCCGGATCAAGCATCGCCGCGGCCCATTTCATGCCAAGGAAGATCGACGTACCAGCGCGCGGTACAAGATCATCGATCTGGTTCTTCAACGTGCGTTTGTTTTGTGAAAACGGGGTAATACGCTCGTAATCGTAGCGNGGGCAAACCGTATCGTCACGGTAGTTGTTGCGGCCNTCGTAGTTCCACTGGAAGTGCTGCATCTGGTTATACCGTGTGCTGCTATTCATCGCGATCGAATCAAAGTCACCATTGTCGAAATCGATGCAGTGGGAATAGTCGTGCTTTCTGTTCACGTTCATACGGTCCATGATCAACGGGCCCGCGTTCACTTGTTCCGAGTAGGGGACCAGGGAGACTGAAATCAGGTCTTCGTTCTCGTCCTTCAGCACGGTGTCCAGAAAGATATCGGCGGCATTCTGTACTTCGCCCAGACGGTTATTGGTGGCCATCGAACCCGAGATATCGAGCACGAGCGAAATTTCGACCTTTGCAACGCGTTCTTCCGCCTGACTATGGGCGGGCACTTCGAGCGTGGGGAAACCAAAGCGGCCAATAAACTGGGTGTCCATGTCCTTGCTTGCGTCGACCGTCACGGTGCGAAAGTTCAGACCGTCATCCACCACGACATTCGACAGAAACTCGGTCATGCCCGATTTGGCAAAGTAGTCTTCCACCACCGTTTTGGGGTCACGCATCTGATCCAGATCGGCAGCGGCCAGAACGGCACGGTCCGACACAGCTTGCAGACGCGAGCGTTCCATCTCGTGGCGCATGAAATCTAGCTGGATGCCACCCACGGCGATCATCATCATGATCATGAAAAGCGCGAGGATCGTCACCAACCCGTCGTCTTCACGGGCGAACCGCGTCAGCCGCTTGCGCAGGGGGAGGGTTACCCATTTACTCACTGTATCGTTCACCGGCATTTCCATGTCCTTATTCGTGCGACCCATGCGACAGACGCATTTCGGGCGGATCGGCGTTGCCAGCAGATATGCGGGGTGATGTTGGCCGAAATAGGGCGAAATACGTTTAAAAAAGTGTATACTCAGACCGTTTTTGGGGCAGATCCCGCCGGAGCAGCCGGACTGTCCCCTGTCAGGAAACTTCGCGCAGGACTTGTCTTGTGTGCCGTGACTACTCGCTTTGGGTGATAAGTTTTCAAACTGATTAAAATTTGTGCGAAAACTTCGAAATATGGTGATTTACAGCTTTGCTTGACGCAGGTGCCATGTTCAAAAGGCGAGGCGATGAACCGGCCCGCATCAGGGTCGCAGAGCCAATTTAGGAGCGTAGAATGAACCCCGGAACCGAACCGAGCTTTCGCGATAGCGTCGACATCATGTTTAACCGGGCGGTGGCCCTGATGGACCTGTCGCCGGGTCTGGAAGAGAAGATTCGCGTGTGCAACGCGACCTACACGGTGCGTTTCGGCGTGCGCCTGCGCGGCGGTATCCAGACCTTCACCGGCTATCGCTCGGTCCATTCCGAACACATGGAGCCGGTCAAGGGCGGCATCCGTTACAGCCCCGGCGTGAACCAGAACGAGGTAGAGGCGCTGGCGGCGTTGATGACCTATAAATGCGCGCTGGTCGAAGCGCCGTTCGGGGGCTCCAAAGGCGGGCTGTGCATTGATCCGCGCGACTATGACGAACACGAGCTGGAACTGATCACCCGCCGTTTCGCTTACGAGCTGATCAAGCGCGATATGATCAACCCCGCGCAAAACGTTCCCGCCCCCGACATGGGCACGGGCGAGCGCGAGATGGCCTGGATCGCGGATCAGTACAAGCGCATGAACACCACGGACATCAACGGGGTTGCCTGTGTGACGGGCAAGCCGATCAACGCGGGCGGCATCCATGGCCGCACCGAGGCGACAGGCCGCGGCGTGCAATATGCGCTGCACGCTTTCTTCCGCGACACCAAGGGGATGGAAAAGGCCGGTCTGGGCGGTGAGCTGGACGGTAAACGCGTCGTGGTGCAGGGCTTGGGCAATGTGGGCTACCACGCCGCCAAGTTCCTGAGCGAAGAGGATGGCTGCAAGATCACCGCGATCATTGAACGCGACGGCGCTTTGTTCGATGACCGTGGTCTTGATGTGGAAGAGGTGCACCGCTGGATTTCCATGCATGGTACGATCAAGGGCTATCCAGATGCGCCCCTTGAAGAAGACGGTGCCAAGCTGCTGGAAGCGGACTGTGACATCCTGATCCCTGCGGCGCTGGAAGGGGTGATTAACCTGACCAACGCGCATAACATCAAGGCCCCGCTGATCGTCGAAGCCGCCAACGGCCCCGTAACCGCCGGTGCCGATGATATCCTGCGTGCAAAGGGCGTCGTGATCATCCCTGACATGTATGCCAACGCCGGCGGTGTGACGGTGTCATATTTCGAATGGGTCAAGAACCTGAGCCACATCCGTTTTGGCCGTATGCAGCGCCGCAACGAGGAAAGCCGCCACCAGCTGTTGGTGGACGAGCTGGAACGTCTGAGCGCCGATAGTGGTGTCGGCTGGCAGCTAAGTCCGAACTTCAAGGATAAATACCTGCGGGGTGCCGGGGAGCTTGAGCTGGTCCGCTCCGGTCTTTACGACACGATGAGCGACGCCTACCGATCCATGGCGGAAGTCTGGCACAGCCGCGACGATGTCGAAGACCTGCGCACCGCCGCCTATCTGGTCAGCATCGGCAAGGTCGCCGCCAGCTACCGCGCAAAGGGGCTGTAACCTCGCGCGGGCCCTATGCTGCGCCCCTGAAAAGTTCCCCGAAAGCCGCTGTGATAGCGGCTTTCGGCAAAGACGCGCCAAACCGCCAAGCGCGTACTGCGGAAAACCGCTCTGTCACTTGTATTCCAACGGGGGCTGGCTAGGTTCCTGCGCCATGAGCACCCGCTCTCGTGTCCGCTGCAGCCTTTAACTTTAAACGGCGCAGGCAGTGGAAGGGCGGCGGGCTTGCAAAGAAACATTTAGGAGATGTGACGATGAAATTTGGTAAACTCATGATTGCCGCAGCACTGGCGACGTCCAGCGCGCCTGTCTTCGCCGCCACCAGCGCTGAAACCGATTGCCAGTATCAGGCAGATGTCGTGCAGGCCGTCCGGCAAGCGCGGATCGACCGCGTGAAAGAGCGTGACGTGCCGGATCACATCGCCTCCAAGAACCCAGAATGGCCCGATCGCTATGACGCGGTTGTCCCGCTGGTCGCCCCTTGGGTCTATGAAATGAAAATGCGCGACGTGAAGGGCAACGACCTTTCTGCCGCCTGGAACGAAATGTGTTTGGACCAATGACGCCCGCGCGCGTCGTTTGATCGCGCCGTAGTCCCTGTCGGGGCGGTAGGACGGGGGCCAGCCCCCATCGCCCTGACGGACGATCCCCCCGGAGTTTATCCGGCAAAATGAAGCCCGTCGCGCAGGCTTTGGGTGCTGGACTTTGGCCCTGCCGACCCAATATAAAACAGTATGAGCCTGCCCCCTGGATTTTTGGATGAACTGCGCAGCCGTGCCAGCCTGTCACAGGTGGTGGGGCGCAAAGTGATGTGGGATCCGCGCAAGTCCAATCAGGGCAAGGGCGATATGTGGGCTCCGTGCCCGTTCCACCAGGAAAAATCCGCCAGCTTCCATGTCGATGACCGCAAGGGATTCTACTATTGTTTCGGGTGCCACGCCAAGGGGGACGCGATCTCTTTCGTGCGCGAGACCGAGAATGTCAGCTTTATGGAAGCGGTAGAGATTCTGGCGCGTGAGGCNGGGATGCCCATGCCGAAACAAGACCCGCGCGCGCAGGAGAAGGCGGATAAGCGCACGCAACTGGCCGAGGTGATGGANCTGGCGGTGCAGTANTTCCGGCTGCAGCTGCGCACCGCTGCGGCAGGGGCCGCGCGCGACTATCTTGCCGGGCGCGGGCTGACGCCGCAGGCCTTGGAGCAATGGGAAATCGGCTTCGCGCCGGACCAGTGGCAAGGGCTTTGGGATCACCTGAAGGCCAAGAATGTCGAGGATGCGTTGATCCTTGGGGCGGGGCTGGCCAAGCCTTCGTCCAAGGGCGGGCGGCCTTATGATACTTTCCGGGGCCGGATCATGTATCCGATCCGGGATGCGCGGGGGCGGGCGATTGCCTTTGGCGGGCGGGCAATGGACCCGAATGACAACGCCAAATATCTGAACTCCCCGAGACGGAGCTTTTTGACAAAGGCCGCAGCCTCTACAATGTGCGCGACGCGCGGACCGCGGCAGGGCAGGGCAAGCCGTTGATCGTGGCCGAAGGCTATATGGATGTGATTGCATTGGTGCAGGCCGGTTTCGGCGCGGCGGTGGCCCCCTTGGGCACGGCGATCACCGAGAGCCAGCTGCAGATGTTGTGGCGCATCTCGCCCGAGCCGATCATCACGCTGGACGGGGATGCGGCGGGTCAACGTGCGGCCATGCGCTTGATCGATCTGGCGCTGCCGCTGCTTGAGGCGGGGCAATCCTTGCGTTTTGCCGTGATGCCTGACGGGCAGGATCCGGATGATCTGCTCCGCGCCCACGGGGCACCAGCGTTGCAAAAGTTACTGGATAACGCGATGCCAATGGTGCGTCTGCTCTGGCAGCGCGAGACCGACGGTCGCGTTTTCGACAGCCCCGAGCGTAAGGCAGGGTTGGACAAGGCGCTGCGCGAAAAGATCATGATGATCAAAGACCCGTCGATCCGCAGCCATTATGGCCAGGAAATCAAGGATCTGCGCTGGCAGCTCTTCCGTCCGCAAAAGGCCAAGAGAGATTTTAGCCCCGTCGCGCGCGCCTCCGGTGGGGGCAAATGGGCCCCCGCGCCGCAGGGGCCATCCCCGAGTGCGAAATCCTCTATTCTGGTGACCGCAGCCGGGCTGGGAGCGACGGAGCATCTGCGCGAGGCGGTGATCCTGATGGCCCTGCTGGGCTGTCCGCAGCTTGGTGGAAGAGTTCGAGAACGGGCTGGCCGCGATGCGCTGTCAGGATCCTGATCACGGGCGTATCCGCGATTTGATGTTGCGCCATGTACATCACGATCCGGCGGTGTTGCGCGAAAAGATTTATGACGCCGTGGGGGAGTACACCCTTGAAAACATGCTGTCGCAGCGCCACGTAGCCATCACGCCCTGCATCCGAAGCCCTGGCAACCTGGAAAAGACGCGCATGACTGTCGCCGAAGAACTGGGCAAGCTGGAAGCCGTGCGCGGGCTGGACGAAGAGATTGCCGATGCGGTCGAAGATCTGACCGGCACCGCGGATGAAGGGCTGACATGGCGGTTGGGCGAAGCGGCACGCAACGCTGATCGCGCACAGCGCAGCGGGCAGGAAGATACCGCAGAATACGACATTGCCGAGAACGGTGCCCACATCAGCCGGGACGAACGCAGCGCTTTTGACGCATTGCTGGGGTCGATCCTGAAGGGTGATGCGAAAGACAAAAAATGAACCCGGCGTGGCTTTTTCGCCGGGATGTTTAACAAAATACAGGGTAACGGGTTTAAGAATCACCCAGAACCCCGCATGATTCGAACAACCGAATCACGTCACGTGATTCGCACCCATTCGCTGGAGGAAATTTCATGGCCGCCAAAGACACGAACGAAGACGCGAAGTCTGACGACCAGGATGCCGGCCATTCGCTTGATATGAGCCAAGCCGCCGTCAAAAAGATGATCGGCGAAGCCCGTGAAAAGGGCTATATCACCTACGATCAGCTGAACACCGTTCTGCCCCCTGACCAAGTCAGCTCGGAGCAGATCGAGGATGTGATGTCGATGCTGTCCGAAATGGGCATCAACGTGATCGAAGACGAAGAAGCCGAAGAAGAAGACGCCAAGGGCGGGACCGAAATTGCGACCACGGAAAGCAACCGTGATGTGGCGCTGTCCTCTGGCACGTCCGAAAAGCTGGACCGCACGGATGACCCCGTTCGCATGTATCTGCGCGAGATGGGATCGGTTGAACTGCTGAGCCGCGAGGGCGAGATTGCCATCGCCAAGCGGATCGAGGCAGGGCGCAACACGATGATCGCGGGGCTGTGTGAAAGCCCGCTGACCTTCCAGGCGATCACGATCTGGCGCGACGAACTTTTGTCCGAAGACATTTTGCTGCGCGATGTCATCGACCTCGAGGCGACATTCGGCACCCAGATGGGCGACGAAGAGGAAACGACTCCGGTCGTGCCAACCGCGGGCACCGAGACAAAGCCCGCCGAAAGCACCAGTGAAGTTGACGCCGACGGCAACCCGATCTCGAACGATGACGACGACGAGGATGATGACGAACAGGCCAACATGTCGCTGGCCGCAATGGAAGCCGCGCTGAAGCCGCAAGTGCTGGAAGCGCTCGACATCATTGCTGATGACTACGTCAAGTTGAGCCAAATTCAGGACAGCCGGATTTCGGCCACCCTGAACGAGGACGGCACCTTTTCGAAGACCGATGAGGAAGAATACCAGCGCGTCCGCTCCGAGATCGTGGCTTTGGTCAACGACCTGCACCTGCACAACAACCGTATCGAAGCGCTGATCGACCAGCTTTACGGCATCAACCGCCGCATCATGCAGATCGACTCTGCGATGGTGAAGCTTGCCGACCAGGCGCGCATCAACCGCAAGGAATTCGTCGACGCCTATCGCGGCTACGAGCTGGACCCCAACTGGATGGAGCGGATGGCCGAGAAATCCGGTCGCGGCTGGCAGATGTTCATCGAACGGTCCTCTGACAAGGTGGACGAGCTGCGGGCTGATATGGCGCAGGTGGGTCAATACGTCGGTCTTGATATCTCTGAATTCCGCCGCATCGTGCAGCAGGTTCAGAAGGGCGAGAAAGAGGCCCGTCAGGCCAAGAAAGAAATGGTCGAGGCGAACTTGCGTCTCGTGATCTCGATCGCCAAGAAATACACCAACCGTGGCTTGCAGTTCCTTGATCTTATTCAGGAAGGGAACATCGGCCTGATGAAGGCCGTCGACAAGTTCGAATACCGTCGCGGCTATAAATTCTCGACCTATGCGACATGGTGGATCCGTCAGGCGATCACCCGTTCGATCGCCGACCAAGCGCGCACCATCCGTATTCCGGTGCATATGATCGAGACAATCAACAAGCTGGTTCGGACCGGCCGCCAGATGCTGCACGAGATTGGCCGCGAGCCGACGCCGGAGGAACTGGCCGAGAAACTGCAGATGCCGCTTGAAAAAGTGCGCAAGGTGATGAAGATCGCCAAAGAGCCGATCTCTCTTGAAACGCCTATTGGCGACGAGGAAGACAGCCAGCTTGGTGATTTCATCGAGGATAAGAATGCCGTGCTGCCGCTCGACAGTGCCATTCAGGAAAACCTCAAGGAGACCACGACACGGGTTCTGGCCAGCCTCACCCCGCGCGAGGAACGGGTGCTGCGGATGCGCTTCGGCATCGGCATGAACACCGACCACACGTTGGAAGAAGTCGGACAGCAGTTCAGCGTGACCCGCGAACGTATCCGTCAGATCGAGGCGAAGGCGCTGCGCAAGCTCAAGCACCCAAGCCGGTCGCGCAAGCTGCGGTCGTTCCT
>JGI24654J20067_1000392_pt1 | contig 10305 bp, 12 predicted proteins | sample MalvirmetaMSP109_FD_20067 | JGI IMG/M metagenome (IMG submission 20067)
ATCTCGCTTGCGCCCTCCAAGGCGACCGATATCGTCACCATGCGCGGCGTGCTTGAACAGGCGACGACGGTGGATGATGTGGCCGCCCTTTGCGCGATACTGCTGGCGGAATTCCCCACGGTGCTTGCCGATTTCAACGATATGCGCGCCCGCGAAGGGGCTGCCTTGGCGCAGGTGCTCGAAGCGCAGTTGGCGCAGGTGGCAGAGCTGACGACACAGGCCGCCGCGCTGGCCGAGACGCGCAAGGACGAGATGGCACAGACGTTGCAACGCAATCTTTCGCGGGTGCTGGACAATGCCGAAGGCGTGGACGCTGACCGGCTGGCGCAGGAACTGGCGCTGATCGCCGTCAAATCCGACATCACCGAAGAGATCGACCGCCTGCACGCCCATGTGGATGCCGCCCGCGCCTTGCTGGCGCAGGACGGGGCCGTGGGGCGCAAGCTGGATTTCCTGATGCAGGAGTTCAACCGCGAGGCCAATACACTGTGCGCCAAGGCACAAAACACCGCGCTGACCCAGATCGGGCTGGCCTTGAAGGCGGTGATAGACCAGATGCGCGAACAAGTGCAAAATGTGGAGTAAGACATGAGCGACAGACGCGGCCTATTGATCATCCTCAGCTCGCCCTCGGGGGCGGGTAAATCGACGCTGGCCCGCAAGCTGCGCGATTGGGATACCTCGCTTGAATTCTCTGTCTCGGCCACCACCCGCGCACCGCGTGTCGGCGAGGAAGACGGCAAGGACTACTTTTTCACCGCCGAGGATGATTTCCGCGCCATGGTGAACGATGGCGATATGCTGGAGCACGCCCGCGTCTTCAACAACTATTACGGCTCGCCCAAGGGACCGGTGCAAAAGGCGATCGACAGTGGCCGCGATGTGCTGTTCGACGTGGATTGGCAGGGCGCGCAGCAGATCAGCAACTCGACGCTCAAGCAGCACGTGCTGTCGATCTTCATCCTGCCGCCCTCGATCAAAGAGCTGCGGCGGCGTCTGGAAACCCGTGGTCAGGACGCCCCCGATACCATCGCCCTGCGAATGGAGAAAAGCTGGGACGAGATCAGCCATTGGGACGGCTACGACTACGTGCTGGTCAATGACGACCTGACCGAAACAGAGGCCAAGCTGAAGTCGATCATCACCGCCGAAAGATTGCGCCTTTCGCAGCAGCCGAAACTGGTGGATCATGTGCGCGCGCTGCAATCAGAATTCGAGGACACGAAATGACGCTTTACGCTCTGGCCGATATCACCCCGCAGGTTCACGCGGATGCATGGGTTGCCCCCGATGCCAATGTCATCGGGAATGTGACGCTCGAGGCTGATGCCTCTGTCTGGTTCGGCTGTACGCTGCGCGGCGATAACGAACTGATCCTCGTGGGCAAGGGCAGTAACGTGCAGGAAAACTGCGTCTTTCACACGGACCCGGGCTGTCCGCTGACCGTGGGGGAAAACTGTACGATCGGTCACAAGGTCATGCTGCACGGCTGTACCATCGGGGATAACTCGCTGGTCGGGATGGGGGCGACGATCCTGAACGGGGCCAAGATCGGCAAGAATTGTCTGATCGGGGCAGGGGCGTTGATCACTGAAAACAAGGTGATCCCCGACGGGTCGCTTGTGATGGGCGCACCGGGCAAGGTCGTGCGCGAGCTGGACGCGGCGGCGATTGCAGGGCTGACCGCCAGCGCGAAACACTACCAAGACAACGCGCGGCGCTTTGCCAGCCAGCTTAAACCCGTCTGAGCATGGTGCTGCGCCCGCATCTGCCGGATCTGCTGGCAGCGCTGCCTTTGCCTACGCTTGCCGTTGATCGGGCCGAACGTATCGTCGCGATGAATGCGCCGGCCCAAGCTCTGCTGGGCCGTGGCGCATTGGACCGCCATTACATCAACGTCTTGCGCCAGCCGGCGGTGGTCGATGCGGTCGAGCAATGCCAACAGGATGATACCCCGCGCGAGGCGCAATATCTGGCCAGCGACAATGGCAATGACACGACCTTTCGGGTGCACGTCCGAAAGGTGACCGGCATGGATTACGTCTTGCTGAGCTTTCAAGACATCACACAGGTCACCAACGCCAGCCAGATGCGCCGCGATTTCGTCGCCAACGTCAGCCACGAATTGCGCACCCCGCTGACGGCGATGATGGGGTTCATTGAAACCTTACGCGGCCCTGCGCGTGACGACGCCCCCGCACGGGACCGGTTTCTGGGGATCATGACCGGAGAGGCCGAGCGCATGAACCGGCTGGTGGGCGATCTGCTGTCGCTGTCCCGCGTCGAATCGGACGAACGGGTCCGCCCGACGGATAAGGTCGATCTGCGCTATGTGCTCCAATCGACCATGCGCAACCTCAACCCCTTGGCCGTAGAGGCGAATGTGACGCTGGTCGCGACTATGGGGGACGATCCGCTGCCCTTGATGGGGGATACGGACCAGCTGTTGCAGGTGTTCACGAATCTTATTGAAAACGGCATCAAATATGGGGGCGTGGGCAAAGACGTCGAAATTTCGGTCGAGACGACCTTGCGTGACCCTTCCTTGCGCGGGCCTGCGGTGCGGGTCACAATCCGCGACCACGGTCCGGGGATCGACCCTGTGCACCTGCCACGCCTGACCGAACGCTTCTACCGCGCCGACAGCCACCGCAGCCGTGCCCTTGGCGGGACGGGGCTGGGGCTGGCGATTGTAAAACATATCCTGAACCGGCACCGCGGACGGCTGAAAATCACCTCTGATCTGGGAGATGGGGCGCGATTCACGGTGATCTTGCCTATGGATGTGGCGTGATCGGGCGCATTTTGGTCAAAAAGAAATTACAATTTCCGTCCGTGTCATAAAACTGTAACATGACTGTCACAAAAGCTCAGTGTCGCCCGCCTATTGGTGCGGCAAGATCACCATGGGGGTGGTCAGACAAATCTAAGCTGACAGGAGACATCATGTCGCTCGTTAAACTCACCACTTCCGCGCTGGCCATTGCCGCCGTATCCGCAACCGCCGCTGCCGCGCGTGATCAGGTACAGGTTGCCGGTTCCTCCACTGTTTTGCCCTATGCGTCCATCGTTGCCGAAGCCTTTGGCGAAAACTTCGATTTCCCGACACCTGTTGTTGAATCCGGTGGGTCCTCGGCGGGTCTGAAGCGTTTTTGTGAAGGTGTTGGCGAGAACACAATCGACGTGGCAAACGCCTCGCGCAAGATCAAAAGCTCCGAAGTCGAAGCCTGCGCCGCGAACGGTGTGACCGACATCATCGAAGTCCAGATCGGCTATGACGGCATCGTGTTTGCCTCCGACATCAATGGCAACACATTCGAATTCACCCCCGAAGACTGGTACAAAGCCCTGTCCGCCGAAGTCGTTGTCGACGGCGAGATCGTGGCGAACCCCAACAAAATGTGGTCCGATGTGAACGCCAGCTTCCCCGAGCAGCCGATCCAGGCCTACATCCCCGGCACCAAGCACGGCACACGCGAAGTTTTCGAAGAAAAAGTGATCCTGGCAGGCTGTGAAGCCACCGGCGACTTCGAAGCGTTCAAGGCCGCCAATGGCGACGACAAGAAAGCCGCTGAAAAAGCATGTATCGCGCTGCGCACCGATGGTGTGTCCGTGGACATCGACGGTGACTACACCGAAACGCTGGCGCGCATCGAAAGCAACAAAGACGGCATCGGCGTCTTCGGTCTGGCCTTCTACGAGAACAACACCGACAAGCTGACCGTCGCCAACATGAGCGGCATTGAGCCCACCGTTGAAACCATCTCGAGCGGCGACTACCCCGTATCCCGCCCGCTGTTCTTCTACGTCAAGAAAGCGCACATCGGCGTGATCCCCGGCCTGAAAGAATATGCCGAGTTCTTCGTGGCAGACGAGATTGCCGGCCCCGACGGTCCTTTGGCTGAATACGGTCTGGTCTCCGACCCAGAACTGGCGAAAACACAGTCGGTTGTTGCTGAAGAAACTGTAATGGGCAGCGGTTCCTAAACCCTGTCTGACGATCCGGAGGCGCTGCGAGGTGCCTCCGGATTTTTGCTGCCGACTGATACTTTCCAAACAATGATAGCCTGAAATAGGCTGCGACCGGGGGCCACCATGCGCGATATTTTCAATGTGGGATCTACCACGCTCTTAGTTGCCGTTGTTTTGATATTAACAGTCCTTGCCTATGGTCTGGTGCGCAGCCGGGCCATGTCGTCCGTCTCGGGCGATGCGCGCAAGCTGCACTCCCTTCCGAATTACTACGGCTATAATGCCGCCATGCTCACCGCCATTCCGGCGCTGTTTGTGCTGGCGATCTGGATGCTGGTACAGCCGATGCTGATCCAGAACGCGGTCATCGACATGATCCCGCAAAGCGCCGTGAACGAAGGCTCTTCGGTCAATCTGGTGATGAGCGACGTGCGCCGCGTGGCCAACGGGCTGGACGCGGCCGTGCAATCAGGCGCGCTGGATGCGCAAAGCGCCCGTGATCTGGACGTGACCGGCACTGATGTGCGCGCGCTGCTGGCGGGCACGGGCGTGGCGCTTGGGTCTGACGTGACGCCAGAGGTGCTGGCCGCCGCGCAGCGCTACCGGTCAATGGAATACACCGGCCGCTGGCTGATGATCGCGGTGATCTCTGTGTTGGCGCTGGCCGGTCTGTTCATCGCGATGCGCACCGCACGGGCCGATTTTCGCGCGCGCAATACGGTGGAACGCTTTCTGCTGGGGTTGCTGGTGCTCGCCGCGTCGCTGGCGATCCTGACCACCGTGGGGATCGTCCTGTCGATGTTGTTCGAGACGCTGAATTTCTTCCGTCTGCATCCGTGGCAGGATTTCTTTCTGGGCACCACATGGGCCCCGAACTTCCGCGGGGACAGTGACCTGTCGATCCTGCCGCTGCTCTGGGGGACGCTCTATATCTCGATCATCGCGCTGCTGGTGGCCGTGCCGATCGGCCTCTTTGCCGCGATCTACCTGTCGGAATACGCCAACAACAAAGTACGCTCTTTCGCCAAGCCTTTGCTGGAGATCCTCGCCGGTATCCCGACCATTGTGTACGGTCTGTTTGCCTTGCTGACAGTGGGGCCGTTCCTTGTGAACATCTTTGGCCGCGGCGAGAATGGTCTGCTGGGCGTCGACTGGATGAGCGGGGCGACTTCGGTCCTGACGGCGGGGCTGGTCATGGGCATCATGCTGATCCCCTTCGTTTCTTCGCTGAGCGACGATATCATCAACGCTGTGCCGCAATCGATGCGCGACGGGTCATTTGGCCTGGGCGCGACCCATTCCGAAACCATCCGCCAGGTCGTGCTGCCTGCCGCTTTGCCGGGGATCGTGGGGGCTGTGCTTCTCGCCGCGAGCCGGGCCATCGGCGAGACGATGATCGTTGTTCTGGGGGCAGGGGCCATCGCCCGCATCTCGGGCAACCCGCTGGAAGCGATGACCACCATCACCACCCGTATCGTCAGCCAGCTGACCGGGGATACCGACTTTGCCAGCCCTGAAACGCTGGTCGCCTTTGCCCTTGGTCTGACGCTGTTCGTGCTGACCCTGGGGCTGAACGTTCTGGCGCTTTATATCGTGCGCAAATACCGGGAGCAGTACGAATGACCGACATGCCCAATACCGCAACGCCGCGCCATTCGCTGCTGAAGCCCGACGCGCGCACCGTCAAACGCAACCGCGCAGAGGCCCGTTTCAAATCCTACGGTATCGCGGCCATCGCCGTGGGCCTGCTGATGTTGGCGATCTTGCTGACCACGATTATTGGTCGCGGCGCAGGGGCCTTTCAACAGACGTTCCTGACGCTGAACGTGCAACTGCTTGAGGAAAAGCTGGACAAGAACGGCAACCGTAATCTGGACGAGATCAAGAAGGTATCGACCTTCGGCTACGCGCCGCTGATGGCCGCCGCGCTTGAGGCCAAGGTGGCCGAGACCGGGATTACCACGGACCTAAAGCCCAAGGATATGGCGGGCATCCTGTCCAAGGATGCGGCGGCACAGCTGCGTGACTTTGTGCTGGATAACCCCGAGCTCATCGGCACCGCGGTTGAATTCGAATTCCTGACCAACAGCCGCGTCGATGGCTATATGAAGGGCCGCGTCACACGCGACAGCATCGCCAACGACAAAAGCATCAGCGCAGAGCAGCTTGATCTGGTGGACGCCCTTGTCGCAGATGGGGCGCTGGAAAAACGCTTTAACATCGATTTCATCACAGGTGCCGATGCGTCTGACGCCGACCCGAGGCGGCGGGCATGGGGGTCTCGATGCTTGGCTCGCTCTTTATGATGCTGGTGGTGCTGGCGCTGGCGCTGCCCATCGGGGTCGCCGCGTCGATCTACCTTGAAGAATTCGCCCCCAAGAACCTGCTGACCGATATCATCGAGGTGAATATTTCTAACCTCGCGGCGGTGCCGTCGATTGTCTTCGGTATTCTGGGTCTGGCGGTTTTCATCAATTATATGCATCTGCCAAACTCGGCCCCGCTGGTGGGCGGGCTGGTGCTGACGCTGATGACGCTGCCGACGATCATTATCTCGACCCGCGCCTCGCTGAAATCTGTCCCGCCCAGCATCCGTGACGCGGCACTGGGGGTAGGGGCGTCGAAGATGCAATCGGTGTTCCACCACGTGCTGCCCTTGGCTGCTCCGGGTATCCTCACTGGCACAATCATCGGTCTGGCGCAGGCGCTTGGTGAAACGGCCCCGCTGCTGCTGATCGGGATGGTGGGCTTCATCGCCTCGAACCCGCCCGACGGCATCGCATCGGGGCTGATGGACCCGAACTCCGCCATGCCGGCGCAGATCTACGAATGGGCCAAACGCGCCGATCCCGCGTTCTATGAACGCGCCTGGGGCGGTATCATCATCTTGCTGGTCTTTTTGATCACCATGAATGCCATCGCCGTAATGCTGCGGCGCCGGTTCGAGCGGCGCTGGTAAGAATGAAAGGCAAGGCTATGAAAGACAATGTAATTTCGGAGACGGACGTGACAACGAACCAAACAAAAATCGCCGCCCGCAACGTGCAGGTTTTCTACGGGGACACCCACGCGATCAAGGATGTCTCTGTCGATATCCAAGACAAAACCGTCACCGCCTTTATCGGACCATCGGGCTGCGGGAAATCGACTTTCCTGCGGTGTATCAACCGGATGAACGACACGATTGATATCTGTACCGTCAAGGGCGATATCCTGATCGACGGCGAAGACATCTATGACAGCGCGGTCGATCCGGTGCAGCTGCGCGCCAAGGTCGGCATGGTGTTCCAGAAGCCGAACCCGTTCCCCAAATCGATCTATGACAATGTGGCCTACGGCCCCCGTATCCACGGTCTGGCCCGCAACAAGTCCGAGCTTGACGATATCGTTGAACGCGCCCTGAAACGCGGTGCCATCTGGAACGAGGTCAAGGACCGTCTGCATGCGCCCGGCACCGGCCTTTCTGGTGGGCAGCAGCAGCGTCTGTGCATCGCCCGTGCCGTTGCGACCGAACCCGAAGTGCTGCTAATGGACGAACCCTGTTCCGCGCTTGACCCGATCGCCACCGCGCAGGTCGAAGAGCTGATCGACGAGCTGCGTCAGGACTATTCGGTCGTGATCGTCACACACTCCATGCAGCAGGCCGCACGGGTGAGCCAGAAGACGGCGTTCTTCCACCTTGGCAATCTGGTGGAGTTCGGCGAGACCGACAAGATTTTCACGTCGCCCGAAGACCCTCGGACGGAAAGCTACATCACTGGCCGGATTGGATAAGTATCATGCAAGATCAACACATTGTCTCTGCCTTTGACCGTGACCTCGAAAGCGTTCAGGCACAGATCATGAAAATGGGTGGCATGTCGAAGATGCCATTCGCCTTGCCGCACAATCGCTTGAAACCCGCGACGAAGAGCTGGCCGATCAGGTCCGCGGCGGGGACAAGGCGATTGACGCGCTCGAAGAGCTGATCAACGAACGCGCCGCCCGCATCATCGCCCTGCGCGCACCCACAGCCGTGGACCTGCGTCTGATCCTAAGCGTGATCAAGATCAGCGCCAGCCTGGAACGTATTGGCGACTATGCGAAAAACATGGCCAAGCGTAATTCAGTGCTCGCGCAGCTTCCGGCAGTTGCTGATAGCGCCGGTGCCATCCGCCGCATGTGTAAAACAGTTGAATCCATGCTCAAGGACGCGCTGGATTCCTATGTGCAGCGCGACGCAGAACTGGCGATGGACGTGATCGCACGCGATGAAGACGTCGATCAGATGTACAACGCGCTGTTCCGTGAATTCCTCACCTTCATGATGGAAGACCCGCGCAACATTACATCGTGTATGCACCTGCATTTCATCGCGAAAAACGTGGAACGCATGGGCGATCTGGTCACATCGATCGCGGAACAGGTCGTCTATCTGGTGACCGGCACCCATCCGGACGAGGACCGCCCCAAGGCGGATAACACCTCCACCAAGCTGAAGGGGTAGAACCATGTCGGCGGCGCAGCCCCAGATCCTGTTGGTGGAAGACGAACCCGCACAGCGCGAAATTCTGGCGTATAACCTCGAATCCGAAGGGTTTGACGTAAGGCGGGCCGAGAATGGCGAAGAAGCGATCCTGCTGGTGGCAGAGGCGCTGCCGGACCTAATTATTCTGGATTGGATGATGCCGCTGCTGAGCGGGATCGAGGTGTGCCGGCAGCTCAAGACCCGCGAAGATACGCGTAATATCCCCGTGATCATGCTCTCGGCACGGTCAGAAGAGGTGGACACCGTGCGCGGGCTAGAGACGGGGGCGGATGATTACGTCGTCAAACCCTATTCCATGCGCGAGCTCATGGCCCGTGTGCGCACCCAATTGCGCCGTGTGCGCCCGGCATCCTCGGGCGCGGCGCTCAGCTATGCCGATATCACGCTGGACACCGAACGCCACCGCGTGAACCGCGCCGCGAACGAGCTGAAACTGGGCCCGACAGAATACCGGCTGCTGGTCACCCTGTTAGAGCGTCCGGGCCGTGTGTTCAGCCGCGATCAGCTGCTGGATCACGTCTGGGGCCGCGATATATATGTCGACACGCGCACCGTGGATGTGCACATCGCGCGGCTGCGCAAGGCGCTGACATCTCACGGTGGCGATGACCCGATCCGCACGGTGCGCGGTGCAGGTTATGCATTAGGGTAGGGCGCTTACCCGTTGAATTGTATGACTTCTTGGCGTTGATTCCCAAGCCTTCGATGCCCAGTTCAACGACATCGCCCGGTTGCAGGTACACCGGCGGCTTAAAGCCCATGCCAACGCCGGGCGGTGTGCCGGTGGCGATCACGTCTCCGGGCAGCAAGGTCATGAAACGGCTGAGAAAAGAGATAATCTCGGCCACCGAGAAGACCATCGTGCGGGTATTGCCCGTCTGGCGACGGGTGCCGTTCACATCAAGCCATAGATCAAGGTTCTGCGGGTCCGGCACCTCGTCTGCGGTCACCAGATACGGGCCGATGGGCGCGAAGCTGTCGCAGGACTTGCCCTTGACCCACTGACCGCCGAATTCGATCTGAAAAGCGCGCTCTGACACGTCGTTGAAGCTCGCATAACCCGCCACATGGGACAGCGCGTCGGCCTCGGACACATGCTGTGCCTTGGTGCCGATAACGACCGCAAGTTCAACTTCCCAATCGGTTTTCTCGGAATCCTTGGGGATGATGATCGGGTCGTTGGCACCGGTGGCCGCGCAGAGTTTGCTAAACAGGATCGGGTGATCGGGCACGTCCATGCCAGCTTCTGCCGCGTGGTCAGAGTAATTCAGCCCGATACACAGAATACGACGTATGTCATTGATCACAGGCGCAAACCGGCCCGTGATGACAGGCAAGGCCGTAACGTCCACATCGCGCAGCTGGTCCAGCGCTGCGGGTGCCATCGTGGCAAGCTCGATATCCGTCAGATGCTGCGTCAGATCGCGCGCGGCACCATCTGCGTCAATCATCGCAGGTTTTATCCCGTCAGGGGTTTCGATACGGCAGAGTTTCATTAGCTAATCCTGTGTTTGTGAGGGGTGCGTATGGGCCTAACCTGAATCTCATAATCAGTATTATGTAAATAATCCATGTGTACAGGATGATGTTATGCTGTTAAAGTGCGTCATAAATCACTGAAAACCAGTATAAAAAGACGATTCTTCATCCAGTTTCTTCATTCTCCCACCCGCGTGGCTTCTTGCTTTACCCCGTTGTTCTGCATGCCATAATCCACATGCGCCAAGCCGATGCAACTGTAAGCGATCGGCGCTTTGGCGGCTGCTGAACGAAAGGAAGAATATGACGCTCAAGATGTCTTCGGC
>JGI24654J20067_1000394_pt1 | contig 10295 bp, 9 predicted proteins | sample MalvirmetaMSP109_FD_20067 | JGI IMG/M metagenome (IMG submission 20067)
GGTCGCCGCCTCGATCCCGCCCAGACGGTGGCGCAGCACCCGCCCCAAGGTATCAATCGTGAACCCAAGCGCCTGTCCTTGCGGCGTCAGATCAAGGATCAACTCTTCCTTGTCGTAGGCCAGATTATCCTGCACCGCGCTGACTTCGGGATATTGCCGCAGGGCATCTTGCAGATCCTGCGATGCGGCTTTCAACACCTGCGTGTCAGCGCCGTAGAACTGCACATCCAGCGCGTCCCCCCCGGGACCCGACCGCCAGCCGCGAAAGCTGACGGTTTCGGCAAGGGGATGATTGACCACCGCGTCTTGCAGTTCAGCGACAAAGGCGAAGCTGGAATAGGGGCGCAGATCGGCGTCGATCAGCTCGATCGAGATGCCGCCCAGCAGATCGGCGTCCTTGCTGTCGGCCCCGTCCAGACCACGCCCCGCATTGCCCCCGACCTGCGCGATCACATAGTCGATGGGGTTGGTGCCGTATTCCTCGGCGTATTGCGCGCCCAGCGCTTCTGTCGCGCGTTGCATTTCGCGCATCATCGCCAGCGTATCGGCGCGGGTGGCCCCTTCGGCCATGGCAAAATTACCCGTCACCGACCCGCGTTCCGGCGCATTGAAGAACCGCCATTGCACGTCACCCCGGATGAACAGCGCCACCTGCGAGGCCAGCACAGCGACCACACCGGCAAGCACCACATAGCGCGCGCGGATCACCCCCGCCATGAAGGGGCGGAACAGCCGTTCGCGCACCCAGAGAAACCCGCGATTGACCACTCGGCTGGGCAGGTCATACCACCGTTGCTTGGCCCCTGCTGCCATCGCATGGGCCATATGGTTCGGCAGGATCAGAAAACATTCAACCAGTGACGCGGCCAGCACGGCAATCACTGTAAGGGGGATATCCNCGATCAGACTGCCAAAGCGCCCGCCCACGGCAAGCAGACCGAAAAAAGCAATGATCGTTGTCATCGTTGCNGCAAAGACCGGCATCGCCATCCGCCGCGCCGCATTCTCTGCCGCTTGCATGGGGGGCTCGCCCAGCTCTTTGTGGCGATAGTCCGCGTGTTCGCCCACAACGATCGCATCNTCAACCACGATGCCAAGCGTGATGATCAACCCGAACAAAGAGATCATNTTGATCGTGATCCCCCCCGCATACATCAGCGCAATCGCNGCGGCCATCGACGCAGGTATGCCCGCGGCCACCCANAAGGCCGTGCGTGCNTTAAGAAAGAGGAACAGCAACCCCACCACCANTGCGAGCCCCATCAGCCCGTTATCAATCAGCAGGTCCAACCGCCCGGTGATCGCCTCNGCCCGCGTGCGGATCAGCTCTATCGTCACGCCCTTGGGCAGCATCACAGNCATATCCGCCGCGACGCTTTCGACGCTATGCTGGATACCGATGGCATCCCCCCCGTCAGAGCGGTCAATACGCACAGAGATNGCGGGATCATCCCCCACGAAATACCCTACCTCNCGGTCGGAGCCCTGCTCGATCACCCGNGCCACGTCCCCGACCAGCAATGACGACCCGTCCGCATTGCTGCGCAACACGACGCGAGATAGGGCATCCGCGCTACGCTTCGCGGTGCCGGTGCGCACGCGCGCATTGGCACCTGTCACATCACCGGCGGGGTTGGCGTCCACCTCGGCCGCGATTACGGCGGCGATTTCGGCCATGGTGATGTCGTGGCGGATCAGTCTGGTCGACGGCACCTCGATCAGGGTTTGCGGCGCCGCGACCCCNTGAATGGTNCTGCGCGTTACACCCGCCGCGAACAGCCGCGTGACGAATTCATCCGCGAAACGNCCCAGCTGTTCCGCGCTGATCGGGCCNGTGATCACCACATCNGTCACACGGTCGCGCCAGATACCACGCCGGACCACCGGATCTTCGGCATCTTCTGGCAGTGTGGTAACCGAATCCACCGCCGTTTGCACATCCGTCGCGGCGCGGGCCATGTCCCAATTGGGCTCGAACTCGAGCGAGACGGTCCCGCTGCCCTCGCGCGAGGCAGCGGTGGAGCTTTCGACCCCTTCGACCGCCAGCAAGACCGGTTCAAGCACCTGAACGATGGCACTGTCCACATCGTCGGCCCCCGCCCCCTCCCAAACGGTAGTGACCGACACACTGTCGATGATCACATCAGGAAAGAACTGCGCCCGCATATTCGGCGCAGCGGCCGCCCCGCAGACCAGCAGCACCACAAGCAGCAGGTTGGCTGCCGTCCGGTGACGGGTGAAATACGACAGGATTCCCCCTGCACCACCGGACATGCTGCGCGCCATCTCCCTAGCCTCCCATCCGGCTTTCAAGGCGTTCGATCATGCGCGCCGGCACCTGCGGCTCGGCCAGCTGCGCCAGCACGCGCGCCTTCGCCTCTTGGGGCATGCGGCTGTTCCCCTCGATAAAGGCCACAAGCTTTGCGCGACGCTCCTCTGTCAGGGCGATCATGCTGGGGACATCTCCCTGCGCGGTCTCATCCGCCCCCGGACGCAACGGCTTTACCGCGATACCGGCCCCCAGCAGGGGCGACCGCGCCTCGACCACGTCGCGACCTTCGACCGGACCACGGACCAACACGTCGTCGCCCACGCGGCGCAGAACAGAGACCTGAATGCTTTCCAATCGATTCTCCGCATCCAGCACCAAGACCGCTCCCGTGGCATCAAGGGCAGAGCTTGGCAGGCGGATCACATCGTCCAGCGCAGGTTCACGCACATGTACCGTCGCGAAATCCCCCGGTTTGAACCCCGGTGCCTGCGTCAACGAGGCAAAGATCAGACGCCCGCTGGCCCCCTCGCCCGCAGCGGCCCCCGCGCGGGTGATCTGGCCGCGGGCCTCAAGGTCCACGCCCGCGACATCAAGGCGCGCGGTGATCTCTGCCTTGATCAACCGGCCCTGCGCATCCAGCAGCCGCGCGTATTGCGCGGTCGAGATGCGGAAGGAAATCTCAAGATCATCCGGCGCNATCAGCTCTGCCAGCCTCTCGTTCGCAGAGACCAAGCGCCCCTCGACGACCGAGGTTTCGCTTAGCGCCCCATCGAACGGCGCGGTGATCGTGGTTTCCTTTAGCGCGCGCTGCGCATCCTCCAACGCAATTTGAGCGTTGGACAACAAGCGCACCGCGTTATCCACGCGCGCTTCTGTCTGGGTCACCACCTGTCGACGCGCAAGAACGGCCTGTCGCGCGCTTGAGGCAGCAAGCTCTGCCGTTTCCGTCGCCGTCGCGGTGCCGACACCGCGTTCGCCCAGATCACGCTGGCGGTCAAACGCGCGAGTGCGCAGCGCGGCCTGCTCTTCGGCGGCGGCAAGCTCGTCCAGTCCCAATGCCAGCGCGCGGTCCGCATCACGCCCCTCTGCCTCTGCATCGCGTACGGCACTTTGCGCCCGTGCTACCTCGGCCAAAGCATCCGACCGGTCAAGGCGCACCAGAACCTGACCCGCTGTGACCTGCCCGCCCTCTTCGAATTCCGGTGCCAGCTCGACCACGCGCCCGCCCACGGCCGCACGCAACTCTAGCGTGCGGCGGCTTTGCACCGCGCCAAAACTTTGCAGCACCGGCACTTCGGTCCCAGACTGCGCACGCACCACATTGACCGAGAACACCCGCTCACGCGGGGCGCGCTCGGGCGGCGTGTCGGTCAGACGCTGCTGAACCGCCCCGCCAATGAGGTCCGCCGCAAGCACCAGAAACCCCAATGTCGCCGCTGCCAGAAACAACCCGATCATGCTTTGCCGTAGAAAACGCATCTTGCCCCGATCCTATTTCGTCCGTGCCAGCTTACCCCGCAGGCCTGCAGAACAAAATCACAGTTGTGACAGCCACGCACGGCTTATCANGCGCATCGCAAAGCAGCGCGGAGGAATTGGGTTAAATTCATCGCCCCAGCTGCTATTTCCGGCGCTGGTGTTCATCCAGACGNGGCATGATCTCAACGAAGTTGCAGGGCTTGTGCCGATAGTCGAGCTGCTTGATCAAAATCTCGTCCCACGCATCCTTGCACGCCCCCGGAGACCCGGGCAGCGCNAAGAGATACGTNCCCTGGGCGACGCCNGCGGTGGCCCGGCTTTGCACCGCCGAGGTGCCGATCTTCTGCATGGATACGATCGTGAACACGGTGCCGAATGCATNGATCTCTTTCTCGTAGACATCGCGATGTGCCTCGACNGTNACATCGCGCCCCGTCAGCCCTGTGCCCCCCGTGCTGATNACCACGTCAATCTCAGGGTCGGCNCACCAGTCGCGCAACTGGTCGGCAATCTCGCCNCGCTCATCGCGGATGATGCTGCGTGCCGCGAGGAAATGCCCCGCTTCGGCGATGCGCGCGACCAAGACATCGCCTGACCTGTCTTCGGCCNAACCCCGGGTATCGGATACNGTCAGCACCGCGATNCGCACGGGGATAAAGTCAATCGTCTCGTCAATNCGGCTCATGTCCGCTCCAATACTGCAAGGCGTGCGGCGAGGGCCACGAAAATACCGCTGCTGATCCAGCGCAGCGCCTGCCCGCCCCCCACCATCCGGCGGCCGAGGCCACTGGCAAACACACCGACCAAGGCGTTGATGATCAACCCGCCAAGCGACAGTACGGACCCCAGCATCAGAAACTGCAGCAAAACCGGCCCCGCTTCTGGCACGACGAACTGCGGGACAAAGGCCAGCACGAAAAGGATCACCTTGGGGTTCGTCAGGTTCACGATCAAACCGCTGCGAAACGCGGATTTCGGCGCAGGCACGGGTGTTGCGGCCGCCCCGCTGCTACGCCAGGTCTGCACGGCCAGCCACAAAAGATAGCCAACCCCGATCCAGCGGATCACATCAAAGGCCCACGGCAGGGCCGCCACCACCGCACCAAGGCCAAGCCCCGCCAAGGTCACATGCACCATACCGCCAAGGGCGACCCCCGCACTGGCCGCAACCGAGGCGCGCGGACCAAAGCGCATGCCCTGCCCCAGACAAAACATCATATCCGCGCCCGGTGTCAGGTTCAGCGCCAGGGCGGCGGGCACAAAGGCCAGCAATGTGAGGGGATCAACCATGCGTCAATTTCGCCTTCAGTGAGAGTAAATCGGCCCAGGCCTCGCGTTTGAACTCGGGGCTGCGCAGCAGATAGGCGGGGTGGAACATGGGCAATGCGGGCAACCCCTCGGCTTGCGTCCACTGACCGCGCAAGCGGGTGATGCCGCGTTTGCCCAGCAATGCCTGCGCGGACCAATTGCCAACGATGACCAATACCTCGGGCTTGGCCAAAGCGATATGCCGCGCCAGAAACGGCTTCATCATCGCGATTTCATCCGGCTTCGGATCGCGGTTCTGCGGCGGCCGCCAGGGCAAGACATTGGTGATATAGACAGGCGACGTCTGGTGATGNCGCCCCATGTCGATGGCCGCGAGCATCTTGTCCAGCAACACGCCGGCACGCCCGACAAAGGGCCGGCCCTCGCGGTCTTCGTCCCGCCCTGGCGCCTCGCCCACGATCATCACCCGGGCCCCCGGCGTCCCGTCCGAGAAAACCATTTTGCGCGCGCCGCGTTTCAGCTCGCAATGCTCGAAGGCGGCCATGGCGGCACGCAATTCATCCAGCGTCGCAGCCCCAGCCGCGGCCTGTGTCGCCTCTGCCACCACGTCCGGCCCTTGGGCAGCCAAAGGCACCGGTCCGCTCTTGCCCTTTTGCGCCTTCGGCTTCTCGACCGCGGCGGGCACCTCGTAGCGGTTCACCGGCGCATCGCAAATCGCCTCGGTCGCGCCAAGTTCGATCTGCCAATGCAAAAGCGCAAGCGCCTGATGATAATCCACTGATTCCATGCGCCCAACTTACGCGCTGGTGTCGGCAATAAAAATGCCAACTTCCAAATGGCCTTAAATCCAACGCGCCCCCCACGGCCGGATGCCCCCGCCCGACGACTTGCCCCGCCCTGCGCCGCCGCCTATAACGCCAAAAATAACGTGGGGTCCCCCGTCATGAGTTTCGCACACCGCCATCTTCTGGGCATTGAACACCTGTCCCAGGACGACATCACAACCCTGCTTGATCTGGCCGACAGCTATGCCGATCTGAACCGCCAGCCCCATAAACACAGCGACGCGCTGAGCGGGCTGACACAGATCAATATGTTCTTCGAAAACTCCACCCGGACGCAGGCGAGCTTCGAGATCGCGGGCAAGCGGTTGGGGGCGGATGTGATGAATATGGCGATGCAGGCGTCCTCGATCAAAAAAGGCGAAACCCTGATTGATACGGCAATGACGCTGAACGCCATGCACCCCGATCTGCTGGTGGTCCGCCATCCACAATCCGGTGCCGTCGATCTGCTGGCGCAGAAGGTGAACTGCGCCGTGCTCAATGCGGGCGACGGGCGGCATGAACACCCTACGCAAGCACTGCTGGACGCGCTGACGATCCGCCGCGCCAAGGGCCGCTTGCATCGCCTGTCCATCGCCATCTGCGGCGACATTGCCCATAGTCGCGTGGCACGGTCCAACATCATGCTGCTTGGCAAGATGGAGAACCGCATCCGCCTTATCGCGCCGCCGACGCTGATGCCCGCGCAAATCGGTGAATTCGGCGTCGAAGTCTTCGATGATATGGAAGAAGGGCTGAAAGACGTTGATGTTGTGATGATGCTCCGCTTGCAAAAAGAACGCATGGATGGCGGCTTTATCCCCAGCGAACGCGAGTATTATCACAGATATGGGCTGGACGCCGAAAAACTGGCCCATGCCAAGCCCGATGCTATCGTGATGCACCCCGGCCCGATGAACCGCGGGGTAGAGATCGACGGAACGCTTGCCGATGACATCAACCGCAGCGTCATTCAGGATCAGGTAGAGATGGGCGTCGCCGTGCGCATGGCCGCGATGGACCTGCTGGCGCGCAACCTTGTCGACAGCCGCAAGGCCACCGCATGACCGCAGCCCCGCCCGAAGAACAGGACCTGCTGCACTGGCGTATCTCGCCGCGGGCGTTCTTTTGGCGGTGCGTGGCGCTGGCGGTGCTGACCATGTTGTTTACGCTGCCCTTGCTCATCTGGCTGGACCCGATCACCTGGCTGCTGGCCTCGGTCCTGATTGCGGTGTTCTACATGTGGGTGTTTGAGGAATTCCAGATCTGGTGCAGCAACCGCAATACCGTCTGGCGGCTGACCAACCGTGCGCTCTATATCAACTCCCCCGATACGGCAGAGCCGCTGGTCCTGCCGTTGACCGACATCCGGTCGATCGGGAAACTGTCCTTGTGGTCGATCAGTCTTGGCCTGCCCGACGGCCAGCGGATCACCTTGCCGCTGGTGCCGAACCGGGCAGAGACCAAGGCCCGCCTTGCCCAAGCGATAGAGGCTGCATCATGAGCGATCGTTTTTGGCAAGACCTGCTTGAACCCGAGGAAGAGCTGCTCTGGACGGGGCGCCCCCGCCCCAAGCTGTCGCTGCGCAATTTTCAGCTGTTCGGCCCCTTTGTCGGGGCCATTGGCACCGTGATCGCGGGGGCATTTGTGCTGCGGGGCAACACCCTGCCCGTGTCGCAATCGGTCGTGGTGGCGGTGATCGTCGCGCTGGTGGCGCTGTCGTTGCTGCGCGGGATGAAACGTCTGACCGACCTGCGCCGCACCCGCTATGCGCTGACCAACCACCGCGCCCTGTTTTTCAAACTGACCCGCGACGGCACCCGTGCCAAAGCTTTCCCCCGCAGCGCCGAGACGAAACCCGATCTGCGCCCGACCAGCCCGCCGTCGGTTTTCTTTATCCGGCATGAACAGCCGGGCAATCCGGCACGCGCCGCGCATCTAGGATTTGAATATGTCGAAGACAGCGACAGATTAAGTGCATTGATGGTAACCCCGTACAAAGGTGCAACACGATGACACAACTCGAAATCCCCAAGGGCGAGATCGGCCAGATCCGCCTGTTTGCCGTGAACCGCCCGATTGACGAATTGGCCCGCGACCTGCGCAACGACAGTAAAGAGGCGTTGATTGCTGATCTGCTGGGCCGCCCTATGCCCGAAGGCGCGGCCGAACTGTTCCCCGTGTCTGATCTGACCGGCGTAGGTCTCGCCTCCTATCTGGGGGATGGCTATGCGGTGCCGCGTGAACAGATCAGCCGCGACCGCGCGCGATTGGATGCGCTGGACGGCTATGTATTGCTGCTGTTCTCCTCGGCCTTTGACGGGCAGGAAGCGACGCTGGACCTTGGCCCCGAACTGACGATGATCGGCACCTATGGCGAGGCGCAGCCCGATATGTCCGTCACCCCGCTTGAGGCTGACTCCGCGCAGCCCTACACCGGTGCCGCGGATATGACCCCGAAGTCCCCGCCCAAGGGCGGCGCCGGCGGTATGATCGTGCTTTTGGCGGTGATCGTGCTGATCGGTCTTATTCTATGGTGGCTGCTGTGAAAGAACCCAAACCCGATCCCAAGATGTCCGGCCGTATCGCCATGATTGCCCTGCTTGTCGCCTTTGGCGTGGCGGGCATGATGGTGTGGATCGGGTCCTGACCTTTCTGACCGCCCCCGCGGCACCCCTGTTTTCCTAACGACGAAGGCCCCTCCATGACCCTGCATTTTATCAACGCGCAGCTGATCGACCCCGAAGCAGGCACCGTCACCCGCGGCACGCTTCGGGTCGAGGATGGAAAGATCGCGGCGGTACTGGACGATACCGCACCGATCCCCGGGGATGCGCAGGTCGTGGATTGCCGTGGGAAATACCTAGCCCCCGGTATCGTCGATCTGGGCGTCAAGGTCTGTGAACCCGGGGAGCGGCACAAGGAAAGCTTCCGCTCTGCGGGGCTGGCAGCGGCTGCGGGTGGGGTCACGACAATGGTCACCCGCCCCGACACCGACCCCACCATCGACAGCCCCGAAGTGCTTGAATTCGTCACCCGCCGTGCGAACGAGGCCGCGCCGGTCAACGTCGTGCCCATGGCTGCGCTGACCAAGGGCCGCGAAGGCCGCGAGATGACAGAGATCGGGTTTCTCATGGATGCCGGTGCCGTGGGCTTTACCGATTGTGATCGCGTGGTGACGGATACCAAAGTGTTCTCCCGCGCGCTGACCTATGCCCGTAGCCTTGGCGCGCTTGTCATCGCTCACCCGCAGGAACCCATCCTGAGCAAGGGGGCGGCGGTGACCTCTGGTAAATTCGCGTCGCTGCGCGGGCTGCCTGCCGTCTCGCCCATGGCTGAACGCATGGGGCTGGACCGCGACATCGCCCTGATCGAAATGACCGGTGCCCGCTATCACGCCGACCAGATCACCACCGCCCGCGCCCTGCCCGCGCTGGAGCGCGCAAAGAAGAACGGTCTGGATATCACCGCCGGGGTCGGCATCCACCACCTGACGCTGAACGCGCTGGATGTGGCCGACTACCGCACCTTCTTCAAGCTCAAGCCCCCCCTGCGCGACGAAGAGGATCGCATCGCCGTGGTAGAGGCCGTGGCCTCTGGTCTGATCGATATCATCTGTTCCATGCACACCCCGCAGGACGAGGAATCCAAACGGCTCCCGTTCGAGGAAGCCGCATCGGGGGCCGTCGCATTGGAAACCCTGCTGCCCGCAGCCTTGCGACTGGTCCATTCCGAGATGATCGATATCGCCACATTGTGGCGTGCGCTGTCGTTCAACCCTGCGAAACGTCTGGGGCTGCCCGGGGGGCGGATGTCCGTCGGTGCCCCCGCCGATCTGGTGCTGTTTGATGATGGCGCGCCTTTCGTGATGAACCGCGAGGTTTTGCGGTCGAAATCGCGCAACACCCCCTTTGACGGGATGCGCATGCAAGGTAAGGTCTTGGAAACTTACGTTTCCGGCACCTGCATCTATAAGGCCTCCTGAATATGCCCCTGATCGACTCTTCCCTATTCGTGCTCCTGTTCTGGGCCGTTGCGGCCTATCTGATCGGGTCGGTCCCCTTTGGCATGGTGCTGACGCGCGCAATGAATCTGGGCGATCTGCGCAGCATCGGGTCGGGCAATATCGGTGCCACCAATGTGCTGCGCACTGGTTCCAAGAAAGCGGCGGCGCTGACGCTGATCCTGGATGGGGGCAAAGGGGCCGTTGCAGTGCTCCTGGCACGGCTCTTCGCGGGCGAGGACGCGGCCCAAATTGCCGCATTGGCCGCGATGCTGGGCCATTGCTATCCGGTCTGGCTGGGGTTCAAGGGCGGCAAGGGTGTCGCGACATTCCTTGGTGTGTTGCTGGCCCTTGCATGGCCCGTCGGCCTCGCCTGCTGTCTGGCGTGGCTGATCGCCATGGCCGTCACCCGCACCTCGTCCATCGGGGGGCTGGCATCCGCCGCGGC
>JGI24654J20067_1000397_pt1 | contig 10232 bp, 11 predicted proteins | sample MalvirmetaMSP109_FD_20067 | JGI IMG/M metagenome (IMG submission 20067)
CGATCGCCCCCAGCAGGGCCAGCGCGATCGGCAGGTCGAAATGGCTGCCTTCTTTGGGCAGGTCGGCAGGGCTGAGGTTGATCGTGATCCGTTTGCTGGGCAGGGCGATGGCCATCGCACCAAGCGCGGCACGAACCCTTTCGCGCGCTTCTGACACCGCTTTGTCAGGCAGGCCCACGATTGAAAAGGCGGGCATACCGGCAGAGAGCGCGCATTGCACCTCGACGATGCGCGCGTCGATGCCCTGGAATGCGACCGTATATGCCCGTGCGACCATTCTACCCCTGATGCCTTGCGATACCTCAGGGGTAGGGCGGGGGTGTTTAATAAGCGTTAACGAACGTGGAAAGCGCTGGATTTGAGTTTAATTGGCAAAATGAAGGGAGGGCGGGGCCGTCAGAAAGGTAGGGGCTGGGCCGTCAGACCTGATGGTTGATCGTGCCGATGTCCCACCCCTGCGGGGTGATGTGGATATCCGTGACCGACAGGTTGTCGATCTTATGGGCCATCGCGGCATGGGCATCCACGCCAAGCGCACGTTGGACCTGTGTCAGGATCACGCCGAAATGCGCCACGGCGATGATATCTGTGTTCGGATGGGCCTGTGTGATCCGGTCAACGGCGGCGTTGATCCGGCGGGCCGCGTCGTTCCAGCTTTCGCCTTCGGGGGCGGCGATGTCACCCGGGGTGGTCCAATAGGCGCGGCTGAGCTCGGGGTGGCTTTGCGATACATCGCGGGCGTGCATGCCGTCCCATAGCCCAAAATCAAGCTCGCGCAGGTCGCGGTCATGGGGCAGGCGCAGGCGGCTGGCAGAGGCCAGTGTATCGGCGGTGGCAGAAGCGCGGATAAGGTCCGAGGATACCATCACGGCCCTCTGCGGGAGATGCGCGTTGAGCCGCCCGAGCTGTGCGACATCGGACAGATCGGCAGGGACATCGCGCCAGCCGACAAAGTTTTTCTCGTGGGTCGGGCCGTGGCGCACCCAATGCCAGATAGTCATGATCAGCGCGCCTTATTCGCCCAGTGGTTTGCGATTTATTTAGCGTCATTGTCACAAAGTCAAAGCAAGCTGCGCGGAAAAAAGCCGATTCTTTTTCGATTCCGCGTGAACCAACTGGCGGTTTTCCGCGTTTACATGAAAAGGCGCAGACAGATGTGCCTCAATAGTAGGGATGGACATCATGACGCTGGCGCAATCACGTGAATTTTCTTTGACCCGCACCGCAATGAAGGCAGAGCTTTTAGATGCGGAGACAGAACTGAAGCTTGCCTATGCCTGGCGGGACGAACGCGACGAGGAAGCGCTGCACCGGCTGATCACAGCTTACATGCGTCTAGCTATCTCGATGGCGGGTAAATTCAAGCGCTATGGCGCGTCGATGAATGATCTGATCCAGGAGGCCGGATTGGGCCTGATGAAAGCTGCCGACAAGTTCGACCCCGACCGCGGGGTGCGCTTTTCTACCTATGCCGTCTGGTGGATCAAGGCGAGCATTCAGGATCACGTCATGCGCAACTGGTCGATGGTGCGCACCGGCTCTACATCCTCTCAGAAATCGCTGTTCTTCAACATGCGCCGTGTACAGGCACGCCTTGAGCGCGAGGCCCAAGCCGCGGGCGAGACCTTGGACAAGCATCAGCTGCGTCAGATGATCTCTACCGAGATTGGCGTNCCGATGCATGACGTCGAGATGATGGAGGGGCGTTTGTCCGGCTCTGACTTCTCGTTGAACGCGACGCAATCNGCAGAGGACGAGGGCCGCGAGTGGATCGACGCGCTGGTNGATGACAGCGCGCAGGCCGCCGAACGTGTCGAGGAAAGCCACGACACGCTGACGCTGCGCAGCTGGCTNTTGTCGGCNATGCAGGCCCTGAACGAACGCGAACAATTCATTGTGCGCGAACGCAAGCTGCGCGATCAGCCNCGNACGCTTGAAAGTNTGGGTGCCGAGCTGAGCCTGTCGAAAGAACGCGTGCGCCAGCTAGAGGCCGCGGCCTTTGGCAAGATGCGCAAAACGCTTGAGACACAATCCTCNGAGGTGCGCCACTTCCTGATGTGAGCCCCCAGATATGATCCCGCGGTCTGCGCGCTCTGCCGCAGGAACGGGCTGGCGGAAAATGAACCGCCCCCCTATGGTCGGGACGAACACCGACGACGGGGGCGATCATGCTGGCTGGCAAACATATTCTGCTGATAATCGGGGGCGGCATTGCCGCTTTCAAATCCCTTGATCTGATCCGTCGCCTGCGCGAACGCGGGGCCACTGTGACGCCCGTGCTGACCCGCGCGGGCGAAGAGTTTGTAACGCCTTTGTCCGTTTCGGCGTTGGCGGGGCAGAAGCTGTATCGCGACTTGTTCGATCTGGGCGACGAGGCCGAGATGGGGCATATCCAGCTAAGCCGTGTCGCGGATCTGGTTGTGGTGGCCCCTGCCACGGCGGATCTGATGGCCAAGATGGCGAGCGGTGTGGCGAATGATCTGGCCTCTACCCTATTGTTGGCGACAGATACGCCGGTGCTGATTGCGCCGGCGATGAACGTGCGCATGTGGGACCACCCCGCGACCCAACGCAACCTTGCGACCCTGCGCGGTGATGGCATCCATGTGGTCGGCCCGAATGATGGTGATATGGCCTGCGGGGAATTCGGCCCCGGGCGCATGTCCGAACCGCTTGAGATCGTCGCNGCGGTNGAGGCGCAGCTGGCCGATGGTCCGCTAAAGGGNCGNCGTATTCTGGTGACCTCCGGCCCGACGCATGAGCCGATTGATCCTGTCCGCTATATCGCGAACCGGTCCTCGGGCGCGCAGGGNACNGCGATCGCGCGCGCGCTGGCGGCGTTGGGGGCTCAGGTGATCTTTGTCACTGGCCCTGCCGACGTGCCCCCGCCCGACGGGGTAGAGGTGATCCGCGTGCAAACGGCGCAGCAGATGCAGGAGGCGGTAGAGGCCGCCTTGCCCGTCGACGCAGGCGTATTCGCCGCGGCGGTGGCGGATTGGCGCATGGCCAGCGCCAGTGATCGAAAGCTCAAGAAATCGAAAGACGGGCTGCCGGTGCTGAGCTTTGCTGAAAATCCCGATATTCTGAAAACCGTCAGCGCGGCGGGGGTGCGGCGGCCCAAGCTGGTCGTGGGCTTCGCTGCGGAGACGAATGACGTCGTTGAAAACGCCACGGCGAAACGGCTGCGCAAAGGCTGCGACTGGATCGTTGCGAATGATGTCTCACCGGCGACAGGCATTATGGGCGGGGCGGAAAATGCTGTGACCCTGATCACGGATGCGGGTGCCGAAAGCTGGCCGCGCATGGGCAAGGATCAGGTGGCACAGCAGTTGGCCGCGCGCATTGCAGAGGCGTTGAGCTAGAGTTTTCTTGCCTTCGGCGAGGATTTAAAACCATTTGGAAAGCGCGCGTGCGGTGGAGCGGATGATGAGCGAGATCAAATTCAAACGGGTCAGCGGCAATGATGATCTGCCGCTGCCGTCCTATGCCACTGCCGGGGCGGCGGGGATGGATTTGCGGGCCTTTCTGCCAGACGGGCCGATGGAATTTGTAAAAGGGCAGATCAGTCTGATCTCTATCGGGTTCTCGGTCGAGCTGCCGCGCGGGACAGAGATGCAGATCCGGCCACGGTCGGGCCTGGCGTTGAAGCACGGGTTTCTGATTCCCAATGCGCCCGGCACGGTGGATGAGGATTACCGCGGCGTGGTGATGGTCGGGCTGTACTATGTAGGGGATGCGCCTTTCGTTATCCGGCACGGGGATAGGATCGCGCAGGCTGTTATTGCGCAGGTTCAACAATACGTCTGTGTCGAGGTCGATGCCTTGTCCGATACCACGCGCGGGGACGGCGGATTCGGCTCTACCGGCCTGAAATAGACGAGGATCGTGAAAGGTTCCGCTGTCGTGAAACTTTCATAAAGCTGAAACGAATGTGAATTAATGCCGCCCTAGGTTCCCCGAAAAAAGGGGAACCGAATGCTTCAGCTTCAAGCCGTCACAAAAACATTTGGCGCGAATACAGCCGTTCACGCGGCGAGCTTTTCCGTCGACCGCCCGATGATGATTGGCATCATTGGCAGTTCCGGTGCCGGTAAGTCGACGCTGCTGCGGATGATGAACTGCCTGACCCCTGCCAGTTCCGGCGAGATTCTGGTCAACGGGCGCGACATCACCAAGCTGCGCGGGGCCGAGAAGCGCGACTGGCAATCCCATTGCGCGATGATCTTTCAGCAGTTCAATCTGGTGCCGCGTCTGGATGTGGTGTCGAACGTGCTGCACGGCACGTTGAACCGCCGGTCGACATTGGCGACGATGTTCAACCTCTACCCCGAAGGCGACATCATCCGCGCCATCGATATTCTGGACCGTCTGGGCATTGCCGAGCACGCTCCCAAACGCGCCGAGGCCCTGTCGGGCGGGCAGCAGCAACGTGTCGCCATCGCGCGCGCACTGATGCAGGACCCCACGATTATTCTGGCCGATGAACCCATCGCCTCGCTTGATCCGATGAACGCACAGCTGGTGATGCAGGCGCTGCGGGATATCCACGAACAGGACGGGCGCATGGTGATCGCGAACCTGCACACGCTGGACACCGCACGTCGCTATTGCGACCGCGTGATCGGCATGCGGCAGGGGCGCATCGTGTTTGACGGCACGCCCGCGCAGCTGACCACCGGTGTGGCGCGCGACATTTACGGGGCGGATGCCAGCTTTTCCGAAGCGACGACATCGACCCAGATCGAAACGCTGTCCGCCCGTCCCGAAACGGTGGCGGCGCAATAACCCCAATTATCTTTTCATCCCCAGCCTCCGATCCTCGGGGGCCTATCTGCAAAAAAGAGAGACGACCGATGAACAAACTACTTGCTGCTGCTTTCGCGACGACCGCCCTTGCGACGGGTGCTGTGGCCCAAACCGAAGCCATTTCCGAATTCCGCATCGGTATTCTGGGCGGCGAGAACGCGCAGGACCGGATGAATTCGAACGAATGTATGCGCGCCATGACCGAGGATGCCTTGGGCGTCCCGACCAAGCTGTTCGCCCCTGCCGATTATAACGGCGTTATCCAGGGTCTGCTGGGCGGCACGCTGGATATGGCATGGTTGGGTGCTTCCGCCTATGCCGCCGTGTATCTGCAAGACGCCGAAGCGGTCGAGCCTGTGCTGGTGAAAATCAACGTGGACGGGTCTTATGGCTACCACTCCATCGGGTTTGCCCGCGCCGACAGCGGCATCACCAAGCTTGAAGACGTCAAGGGCAAGGTCTTTGGTTTCGGTGACCCGAACTCCACCTCGGGCTATCTGATCCCGTCGATCGAGATCCCCCAGATGGGCGAAGAGATCACCATGGACTCCGGCGCGTATTTTGGCGAGGTCAAGTTCACCGGCGGTCACGAGCAGACCATCGTTGCGGTCAACAATGGCGACATCGATGCAGGCGTGACCTGGGCTGATGGTCAGGGCAACTGGGAAGACGGCTACAACTCCGGCGCGCTGCGCAAGGCCGTGGACGCAGGCCTGGTCGATATGAACGATCTGGTGGAAATCTGGCGCTCCAAGCCGATCCCTGAAGGCCCCGTCGTGCTGCGCACCAGCCTGCCTCAGGACGTCAAAGACAAGATGACCGCGCTGGTCGACAACCTGTACGAGAACGACCCCGACTGCGCCTATGGCGTGGCGGCGGGCGACAGCCTTGGGTTCGATCCGATCACCCATGACGCCTATGTGTCGATCATCGAAGCCCGCAAGGCAAAATCGAATTGATCCAAGTGATTTAAGCACTGTCGCTGGCTCCGATCCGCATCGGGGCCAGCATTTTTACGTAAGGGCTTCCCATGACCGCGACATCGCAAACCGACCCCGACCTGGCAGGGATTCAGGAAAACTATCTGGCACTGGCCCGATCAAAACGCTGGATGAATCTGGTGCTGCTGATCCTTTTCGTAGCGCTGCTGGTGGGTGGATTTAACACCGCAGGCAACCGCAATGCGGGCGGGTTCTGGGACGGCTTGCCGAATATTCTGGATTTCCCCGCCGATGTGATCGGCGAAGCGATAGAACGCGGGCACCTGCTGCCCGGCTATATGGCGAAATACCTGCCGTCGCTGATAGAGACGGTGAATATCGCCGCCGCCTCGACCCTGCTGGGGGCGATGGTCGGGCTGTTCTTGTCGCTGATGGTCACGCGCGGGTTGGCTCCGGTGCCGTGGCTCGTGGGCCCTTTGCGCCGCGTATTGGATCTGCTGCGCGCCATACCCGAGATTGTCATCGCGCTGGTGCTGATCTTTCTGCTGGGGGGCGGGCCGGTGCCTGCGATGATCGCCATCGCGCTGCATACCATCGGTGCCTTGGGCAAATTGTTCTCGGAGGTGAATGAAAACGCATCGCTCAAACCGGTAGAGGGGCTTGCCTCTGTCGGGGCGGGGTGGAGCCAGCGCATGTGGCTTGGCGTGATCCCGCAGGTGGCCCCGAACTACATCAGCTATGCGCTCCTGCGGTTCGAGATCAACATCCGCGCCTCTGCGATCCTTGGCTTCGTCGGGGCAGGGGGCATCGGCTATGACCTGCGCAACACCATGAGCTGGGGGCAGGGCAAATTCGACGAGGCCGCCGCCATCTTCCTGCTGCTGTTCCTGACGATTGTGATCGTCGACCAGCTTTCTTCTGTTTTCCGTAACCGTCTGACCCACGGCCTGCCGAGCGCAAAGGTGACCCTATGACCGCGACCGCCCTTCACACCCAGACGATGGTCCATTTCTCGCGCAAGCGGATGGCTGCGCTGGCGCTGCCCGTGATCGTTCTGGCCTATTTCGTCTATATCTTCTTTGCCTTCGATATTCCGGGGCTGGGGGATCGGATCAACGTGGGCAATGCCCGCACGCTGGTGGCCGATGCCTATAGCTACAAGACCCATGTCACGCAGGACAACCGCGACGGCGCGTTTTCCGTCGCGATCGAAGGCGAGCGTAAGGGCGCATATGAAGCCGGCACGGCCCCCGATTGGGTCACGTTGGGGGATCGCCCTGTCGCGGATCTGGGGGGCGGGCATATCGTGACCTTTGGCCCGCAGGTCAGCTATGACATCCCGGGCTATGGCACGGTCATGGCCGAGCCGGGGCAGCGCGGCGTTCAGGCGACATTCCCGCCCGGCGACATTCCCGACTATATCAGCGCGTCCAAGAACCGCGTGATGATCAACACGGAGGCAGGGCGGCTGACGATCACCCGCAACCGGACCGAGGTGTTCAAATACGACTACGGGTGGGAGCTGTTCTTTTTCACGCTCGACAGCCCCTATCACGGGCTGGGCCCGGTCGCGCTGATGGGGCGTGCGTTCAGCGGTGAAGCGGGCGCGATCTTCCATGACTTCTGGACCAACCGCATGTGGCGGCACAGTGATGTGGCCTGGGCGCTCTACGAGACTTTGCTGATGGCCTTTCTGGGCACATTCGGCGCGGCGATCATCGCCCTGCCGCTGGGGTTTCTTGCGGCCAAGAACTTTACCCCGCTGCGGTCCTTGCGCTTTGCCGCACGGCGGATGTTCGATTTCCTGCGCGGTGTCGACGGGCTGATCTGGACCATCGTCCTGTCGCGCGCCTTCGGGCCGGGGCCGCTGACCGGAGCCTTGGCGATCCTGCTGACCGACACAGGGTCTTTCGGCAAGATGTTCTCGGAAGCGCTGGAGAATGTGGACGGCAAACAGATCGAAGGTATCGCCTCTACCGGGGCCAAGCCGNTGCAACGCTACCGNTTTGGGGTGCTGCCGCAGATCGTGCCCGTGCTGCTNAGCCAGGTCCTCTATTTCCTTGAATCCAACACCCGCTCTGCGACGATCATCGGGGCGATCACCGGCGGCGGCATCGGTCTGCTGCTGACGCAGGCGATTGCCACCCAGAAGGACTGGGAAGAGGTGACCTATTATATCGTGCTGATCGTGCTCATGGTCATGGCGATGGACAGTTTCTCGGGCTGGCTGCGCCGCAAGCTGATCAACGGTGACGAGGGCGGTCACTGATGCCGCGCCTGACTGCCGACAGCCCCTTCATCCACCCCGACTGCGAGATCAAAGATGCCACATTCGGAGCCTATACAGAGATCGGGCGCGGGTCGCGGATCGCCCATAGCCAGCTTGGCGATTACAGCTATTGCGACCGCTACGCCGACATTGCCAACACCACCGTGGGCAAATTCTCGAACATCGCGGCCTATGTGCGGATCGGGGCCACAGACCACCCGATGGAAAAAGCCAGCCTGCATCACTTTCACTACCGCGCGGGCGACTACTTTGACGGCGCGGCTGACGATGACGCTTGGTTCGCTCACCGTCGCAGCCGGCGCGTTACCCTTGGCCATGACACATGGCTTGGCAATGGCGCACAGGTGCGGCCAGAGGTAACGATCGGCCATGGCGCGGTCGTCGCGGGTGGGGCCATCGTGACCAAGGATGTCGCCCCCTATATGATCGTCGCGGGTATTCCAGCGGTGCCGCTGCGGGCGCGGTTCAGCGCGGGCATCGCTGACCGGATGATGGCGCTGGCATGGTGGGACTGGCCCCATGACGCCTTGCACCGCGCGCTGGATGATTTCCGCACGCTTTCAGCCGAGGCATTTCTGGAGCGCTACGAATAACGCCACGGGATTTCAGGTATCTGCCAGTGTCAGGGTCACTTTGTCCCCCGCAAACCACGTGCGCCCGTATTCCAGCGGTTGCCCCTGATCATCCACATTCAGGTTGATCGTGCGCAAGATCGGCGCGCCCTCGGCCACGCGCAGATGCAGCGCCTGGGTGGCGCTGGCGAGCTTGGCGTTGATGCGGGTTGATGCGCGGGTATAATCCGTCACGCCCCCGAGCCGCAGCGCCGCCGTCACCGATTGCGCCTGTTCAAGATGCGCCAGCATGTCGGGGAAGCGCGCGGCAGAGAAGACGCTGCGAAACAGCGCGATCACCTGACCGTCGGCAAAGGACAGCCCCTCGCAGACCTGCACCTGTGCGTTCTGCGCCAGCGCAAGTGCGTCGCTTTCTTCGGGGCGCGCTGTGCGGGTTTCCAACGTCAGGAACTCCTTGCTTGGCATCCGCCCCTGCGCCGACAGGTTCTGGTGAAACCGCACGCGGCGGCCGATGGGGTAATCGGTGGGGGTCGAGGTCACGAACACCCCCGCACCGCGCCGCGGCAACACCAGCCCTTCGCCCGCCAGCGCCTTGATCGCGTGCCGCACCGTATGCCGGTTCACCCCGAACCGCGCCGCCAGCGCGCTTTCGGTCGGCAGCTTGTCGTCGGGGCCATAGACACCCGCTGCGATGTCGCTGCGCAGACTATGGGCGATGGCGGTCCAGATCGGGGTGCGTTGGGGCATGTCACAAATATTTCGCAAAAGGAGGGCTTGGCGCTGATCGGCCTCACAGGTAGTATTTGTCTAGTTGTATAGACAACTCGAAAAGGTGTCTAGATGAATATGATGAACTCAGAAATCGACCCTCATGCGCGGCGTAAGGCATGGTTGGGTCTGCTTGCCAAATCCCCCGCCGCCGAGGTCGCGCGCCTTTGGGCCGCCTATGGCACCCACCCTGATCACAGCATTCTGCGCGCGCCGGAAATCGGCGGCGTAATGGTGCGCGGTCGGGCAGGGGCCGTCGGCGCCGCGTTCAACCTTGGCGAAATGTCCGTCACCCGTGCGTCAGTCAAACTGGGCTGCGGTACGGTGGGTCACGGCTATGTGCAGGGCCGCAGCAAGGACCACGCGCTGCAGACGGCGCTGATTGACGCGCTGATGCAAACCGATGCGGCGACGCAGGTAGAGGCCGCGATCCTCGCGCCCCTGCGCAAGGGGCGTGACACGGCCAAGGCCACCCGCGCGGCCAAGGCGGCGGCGACCAAGGTGGATTTCTTTACGATGGTACGAGGGGAAGACTGATGCAGNCNCATGCTTTGGAGGGCGGCTTTACCGACGCCCCGATCGACGCCGCCCGCGCCTTTCGCGGGCTGATGACCGCGATGGCACGCCCGGGGACGATCTGTGACGTCTCTGGGGCCACACCGCCCGCCCCGCTTGGCGCGGCCGCGGGCACCGCGATCCTGACGCTGTGTGATCCTGATACGCCAATCTATCTCGGCACCGCTTGTGACACCCAGGACGTGCGCGATTGGATCACCTTTCAGACCGGTGCGCCCTTTGTGCCGCCCGCACAGGCGATGTTCGCCGTCGGGGGGGGGAGGAGCTCCCGCTCTGCGA
>JGI24654J20067_1000398_pt1 | contig 10209 bp, 10 predicted proteins | sample MalvirmetaMSP109_FD_20067 | JGI IMG/M metagenome (IMG submission 20067)
CCGAATTAACGGAACAAGCTCAGGATGTTCTGAGGCGCCTGGTTTGCAATCGACAAGGACTGCGTCGCCAGCTGCTGCTGAACCTGATAGGCCTGCAAACGCGCCGCTTCTTCTTCCATATCCGCATCAACCATCGAGCTCACGCCGGAATCCAGCGTGTCTGTCAGGCTGTCGATGAACTCCATCTGACCGTCGAGAGCGTTTTCGGTAATGCCCAATGATGTCGATGCAGTGATCGAAGCCGCCAGCTGACCTTCGGCGGTTGCCAGATCGGCTGCAAGATCGGTGGAGGTCCCAACGTCGATGGCTTCCATCGCTGTCTTGATCGCACCCAAGTCAACACCTTCGAAGGTGAAAGACGTCGTCCCGAAGGTCGCGCCGGTACGTTTCACACCGTTAACCACGGTGACCTCGTTACCAACACCAACTTTCGTCCCGTCGACCAGGTTGTCGCCGTTGAAAGTCGCCTGCTCGATTGCGGTACCCATGTTCTTGACCAGTGCATCGATTTCCAGCTGGACGTCAGCGCGATCCACGCCGTCGGTTTGAGCAAAAGCAACACGCTCGACGATCTGCTGCGCGATGTCGGAAACGGTTTCGGCACCCAGACGGGCTGTCGCGACGGAGTTCTTGGTCGCGGTCATGCCTTCGTTGATGGCTTTGAACATGCCGCTGTCGCCTTTCATCGTCTCGGAGACGGCGAAATAGGCGGCGTTGTCTTTGCCAGACGCCACTTTCAGACCCGTGGAAACACGGTCCTGTGTTTGGTTCAGCCCACGGTTCACGTCTTTCAACGTGGCCAGAGCGTTCATTGCGGAGCTATTGGTGAGAATGGACGACATTTAATGTTCTCCTTGCTTCTCGTATTGATCCAGTCTTCTGACTGAGGTCAGCCGTAAAGGCTAACCTGAACTACATAGCAGTTCAGGTTAAAGCAGGGTTAACAAATTGGGTAAAATCGGCGTAACGCGCGTCAAAATTTCTGATCGACGCGCATGTTCTTATCCGCAACGCCGCTCACACGTTGGCCCATCTTGCCATAATTTCCGTCTAGCGCGTTGCGATTGCTGATCTTTTTGACCTCGCGCAGAATGGTGCGGGCGGCGACGGCCATGCGGGATAAAATTGCGCTATCCTCTTCAATCGCCCCCTTTAACTGCTTGAGTTGCGCCTTCACCTCCAGCTCAACCATAATCGGGTGATCCATAAAGGGTTCGACCAGCGGGGTTTGTAGCTCCAGCCACTTCAACGCGCGGGATTTTTCTTCGAAGATCGCGCTAACGACATCCAGATTGCCGGCTTTGATCGCCTCGACCTCGCGGTTCAGCACGTCGATTGTGTCGTGGATTTTCGCGACATAGGCGTGAATGTTTTCCTCGTCCTGCGGGGTCAGCACCAGCTGGTCAGGGGCCTCGCCCTCGGGCGCGGTGCCGCGTTGACCGAAACGGAAGGTGCGCGGGGTCATTCGCCCTGCTCCGCAAATTTGGCTTTGCCCTGCCCGTAAGCGTCCAGCATTTGCGACACGCTACCGGAAAAGCCCAAACCGCCCTGCTCTACCAACTGGCCAGCGACGGCTTCGGACATGAAGGACCGCCACATATCCGCCTGCTGTTCCCCGCCGAAAGCAGAGGCACCGGCGGTTTTCATCATCTCGTCGACGAACTGGGTTAAGAACACCTTTTCGAATTCTTTACCTGTCTGCACCGCGCGGTCGGGTTTGGCGATATCGAAACTAGGCAGTGACGGGGGGATTGAACCGGTCATCAGATAATCTCCAGATCGGCGTGAAGCGCCCCTGCGGCCTTGATGGCCTGCAAAATCGCAATCGTTTGCCGTGCGCCGACGCCGATGGCGTTCAGCCCGTCGACAAGCTCTTGCAGGCTCACGTCACCGTTCAGAATGGTAAAGCTGCCGTCAGTTTCTTCGATATCAATCTCGGTCTCCGGCACGATCACGGTCGTCCCCCCGATAGAGATAGGTTCCTCGCTGATCACGGCCGTATTTCCGCCAAGGCTGATCGGACCGGGCTGGCTGACGCCGAAATTCTCGCGCACGCGCACGGTCAGCCCCCCCTGGCTGATCGCGACCTGCGCGATCCGCACGTCCGAGCCCATGACGATGGTGCCCGATTTTTCGTCAATCACGACCCGCGCCACGGCGTCCGGCGTGACCAGCAGGTTTTCCACCGCCATGATCGTCTCGGGCGCGTTGCGTTTGTCACCGACCCAGACCTCGATCGTGCCAGAATCCAACACCTCGACCTGACTGGACCCAAGGTGTTTCGCAATGGCTTCGCGCACGCGATCCGCCGTGGTGAAATCAGGGTTGTTCAGCGCAATCCGGATACTGTCGAGCTGAAAGAGGCTGAATTCGATCTCGCGTTCGACGATNGCCCCGTTTTCGATCCGCGCGATGGTCGGCACACCATCCACAACGCTCGCGGCATTGCCATCCACCCGGTAGCCCGAGGCCGCAACTGCGCCCTGCCCCACGGCATAGACCTCACCATCCGCGCCCGTCAGCGGGGTGATCAACAAGGTACCGCCCCGCAGACTTGTCGCATCTCCTAGCGAGGAGACCGTGATATCGATGGGCGAGCCGCGCCGCGCAAACGGGGGTAGCTTGGCCGTCACCATTACGGCGGCGGTGTTCTTGGTTTTCAGCGCCTCGCCATCAAGGTTCGCAACGCCAAGCCGTTCAAGCATCCCCCGAATGGATTCACGGGTGAACGGGCTGGAGTTCAGCTTGTCCCCCGTCCCCAAAAGCCCAACAACGAGGCCATACCCGATCAGATGGTTTTCCCGCACACCTTCAAAATGCGCAATATCCTTGATCCGGACCTCGGCCCAGGACGGCATCGCGGGCACAACCAAAAGTGCTGCGGCGGCAAGGGCCTGCAGGCAGCGCAACAGGCGGGTCATGGGGCGTCGCTGGCTGTGCGCCATTGCGAAATCTCCGGTACAAGAACAGTTCAACTATCCTTGTCATAATCACGTAATAACCGGATTTATACAAGTTAAATCATCTATTAATTGTTGCTACCGCAGAATATACTTGCTACCGATAGGAATAGTCAGGGTTTAGGGCACACAAACATGCGCATGTATATTTTCGAACAGCGGAAAGAACGATGCGCCGGCCTTACGGCAGAGCTGCGCAGCGCAGGTATCGAGCTTCAGTTCGTCACCGCCGAGTTTTTCACGACGGGCCTTGGCCCTTTGCTGCAACCGGGCCATCAGACCAATGCGGTTCTGATCGGTGAATGTGACGATACGCGTGAATATATCCGCGCGATGCGTACCGCAGGCTGCGTCAACCCGGTGATCGTGCTCAAGGATTTCCGCAACGCCAAGGATACGTCGGACCTGCTGAACCTTGGCGCGGATGATGTGATCGTCAGCCCGATCCGTGGGGCCGAAGTGCTGTCGCGGACCAATTCGATCATCCGGCGTCACTATGGCCATGCTTCTGAAAGCGTGATCGTCGGAGAGCTGACCGCCTATTTCGACGGGCGCGATCCGATTGTATCGGGCAGCCGCATCAAACTGTCGAAACGCGAATATTCGGTGTTCCAGCATCTTGCGCTGAACTCGAACAAAGTCATCTCTAAAGACGCGATTTATGACGCAATCTACGGCAGCAGCATCGATCAGCCCTTCGATAAGGTCATCGACGTCTACATCTGCAAACTGCGCAAAAAGCTCGCTTCCGCGTCGAAATCAGGCTGGCAGTATATCGAAACCGTGCATGGCCGCGGCTACAAGCTAAGCTCGCCCGAGGTGACGTCGAAAGCCGGTTGATCAGCGCAGGTAATTCAGGATCGACAGGCTCGAAAGCCGCGAGGAGACCTGATAGCTCGCCTGCAACTGTGTCTCGAGACTATTCATGCGCGTGATCGCCTCGTAGGGATCAACACTTTCGTAGTTCGAGATTTGCGTCCGCTGCACCAGCGACAGATCGTTAAGCTGCGTTTGGGTCTTTTCAACGATCTGCTGGTTGAACCCGATCCGCGCCGAGATATCCAACATACCCTCTTGCGACGCCGACAGGCTATCGACCACCTCTGACATCCAGGTGCTATAGGCCGCTTCGTCCATCTGGCTCACGTCGGTCACGGCCAGCATCGCCAACCCTTTGTAGGCATCGCGGAAAGACTGGTCGTTGGCGCGCACGCCGTAGACGACCTCTTGTCCGGTATTCACCCAGGCGCTGATCTGCTTTGTCTCGGCCCCACTGGCATCACGCTCGGGCGAGCCTTGATAGAAGGTGCCCTGAAAGTTCCGGCTGGCGTCGGCGTCTTGCGAGTTGAACACGGTCTCTAGCTGATCCGCGATGGCTTGGGCGCTGGCTGGGTCGGTTGGACCGGCGCCAAAAATCTCTTCGACCACCGATTGCGGTGAACGGCCTGTGTCGGCACTGGTTTCAGGCCAGCGGGTCAGCGAGGTCTTGTTGGATTCCAGCCCCGAAAACAGGTTCTCGCCATTATACGACGTGTTCATCGTCGACACGAGGCTTTCCAGCGCGGCGCGGGCCTGCATCTGCAACACCTCTGCCCCGTTGCCATTGCGTGTGGCATTGACCAGCGCGCTTTCCAGCACCGATTGTACCTGCGTGCGTGCCGCATCGACGGACGCAAGCATCGCGTCAAGCTTGCTCGCCAGCACGTCGTTCGATGTCATGAAGGTCTGGGTATTCGCCTCGCGCCCGTGCAGCTTCATCACCGAGGCCGCGCGCGGGCCCAGATCGGCATAGATGTCGGCCTTTTTTCCGGTAGAGACTTCTTCGCTCACCCGTTGCAATTCCAGCGTCGTGCGCTGCACGTTCTGACGGTTGAAAAGGTTAAACTGGAACGACGAAAAACTGCTGATACCTAGAACCATTGTCCCTGCCTCATACCGCTGCGATCAGCGTATCGATCATCTCTGACACCGCTGTAAGCACTCTGGAGTTTGCCGCATAGCTTTGTTCGATCAACAGCAGTTGCTGCATCTCGTCGTCAATATTCACACCTTCAGAGTTGCGCCGCGCCGACATCACGACCTCGGCCGCAGAGGCCGCNGCGTTAAAGTCATTCTCTGCCCGNGCGCGCGTGGCCGCTTGGCTGGTGATCATCTCTGCCGAAAAATCGCGCAAAGTGACCTCGGCCGGAATACCCGTGCCCGTCGCCGCATTCATCGCCGTGTCGAGCCCTGCCAGAAATGCGTTGATCTGCACCGTTTCAGACCCTGCACCNGGGGACGTGGCCCCCAGACCATCGCGGATACGCCAAACCTCCGCCTCGCCGGTAGAGGAGATCTTGCTGTTTATTTGCAAACGGCTCGCCAGACCGGTGATATTCGCCGGATCAAACGCGATCCCGTTATCTGTGAACAGCCCCGCCTCGCCCGGTGCAAGGCTGGCATCNGCCTCTTCAAAGGTCTGGATCAGCCCCCGCGCGTATTCGTCCAACTGTTGACTAAACTGCGGTATAGTCTCTCTCTTCAGCTCGGAAAGCCCCGCAAGACTGCCGTGCTGAATACCACGCACACCGTCTTTGAACGGGGTGATGTCCTGATTACCCGCCATCAATGTGCCGTCGCTGGGGTTAAAGGTTACATCCTGCACGACGCGCCCCTCCAGCAATGCGGCCCCGCTGACCGTATAAAGGCTGATCGACCCGTTCGAAGACCGATGTATCCGCGTGTCGACGATCCCGGAAATCTGGTCAAGGATCGTGTCGACCTTTTCATCAAACTGCGCGGCCTCCAGCGAACCGGGGGTAAAGCCGCTGCCCGAGGCATTCAGATCGCGCAACTGGTATAGGGCCGTGTTCAGGTCCGCGACTTCATAGCGGATTTCCATATTCACGTCGTTCAACGTCGTCGACAGCGTTGTCGCCGCCCCTTTGACCGACCGCACCAGATCCTCTGCCGCCAGCGCAACGGATGTCTGCGCCCCGTTCGACGACGGCATATTGACCAACGTTGTCAGGCTGTTCTGGAAATCGTTAAACCGGTCTGCGGGCGATGTGCCGTCACCGGGTTGCCCCAGATAGGCGGTATAGGTGGTCAGCCCTTCCTGAATAGACTGATACTGCGTCATCCGACTGTTTTCGAGCCGCGACATCCGTTGCAGCGTCGCATCGACCTCGCGGCGGACCTCGCTGATGACGGCACCGCCCTGCCCGCCGCTGGCGGTGACCAGCACCGCCTCGCGCCGGACATAACCGGGGGTCATCGCATTCGACACGTTATCGGCCGCGATCCGCGACTGACCCTGTGTCGTATGCAAACCGGCTGTGGCCGAATTCAGCGCGCCCGAAAGGCTCATGTCATGCTCCGGTCAGACCGTCTGGCTTATCGTTTCAGACGGGTGGTTTCATCCATCATATCGTCGACGGTGGTGATCACTTTGGCATTGGTCGAAAACGCCCGCTGCGCCTTGATCAGGTCGGTCATCTCTTGCGCAATGTCCACGTTAGACCCTTCAAGCGCACCGGCGTTGATCGACCCCACGGTCGAAGAATTGGCCTGCAATGCAGAGAACGACCCTGTTTCACCCGACAGGCGATAGGCGTTGCCCTTCACTTCGACCAGCCCGTTGGGGTTGGCGACGACAGCGACGGGAATGTCATAAAGCGCGCGGCGCATGCCATTATCGAAAACGCCGAACAATGTGCCGTCTTCGGTGATCTCGGTGCGCACCAGCTCGCCCGCGCTGGACCCGTCCCGATCAAACGCGAGGCTGAAATCCCCCGCGAACTGGCTGATCCCGTCAAATGCGCCGGGCTTGCCAAGGGTGATGTCGATCTCTTGCGGGACAACCCCGTTATCAAGGGTGATCGTCGCCACGCCTGTCGCAGGGTCCACGGTAAAGGCGGCCGGTGCCGTCGCGGTGGAATTGATGTTGCTATAGCTCAGCGGAGAGCCCGCCGCAGGTCCGGCGTTGTTGAACTCGATCGTGACACTGCCCAGCCCATTGCCATTCTGATCCGCAATCGCCAGATCCCATGTGTTCGCCGTGGTGCCAGGTGCCCAGGAAAAGCTCACGCGCTGGCTTTCACCCAAGGCGGTGAACACCTCGGACGAGGTGACAAAAGGTGCGCCCGGGATCGGCTTGGCCTGTGTCCTGCGATGGCAGGTTGCCAAAGGCGGTGATGGTCGACGTCACGCCGGCAGAGATGTTCAGGTTGCCGATGTTGACCGTTTCCATATCCTTGAAGGACGTCCGGTCGACCGACCCGATGTCCCCTTCCAGCCCGTAGGGGTAGCCCGCAAGATAATAACCCGCCGCGTTCTTCAGGTTGCCCTGCTCATCCGGCAGGAACGACCCCGCGCGGGTCAGCATGTAGTTGGTCTGCACTGTCTCGTTCGGGTTCATCGACACCGCGAAGAAACCGTTCCCGCCAATCGCCAGATCGGTAGAGGAGTTGGTCGAGATCAGGCCGCCTGCTGTCGCGATGTCCAGCTCTTCAACGGCGTTGACCGACAGGACCCCGTCGCCATTCCCGCCCGAGGCAGTGGTCGTGACCATATGCGCGAACCCGCGGCGGTACCCCACCGTGTTCGAGTTTGCGATGTTCTCGGAGATGCTGCCAACCGCCTTGGAGTTGGCGCGCAGCCCGCTGACACCCGTCTGAAGCGCACTTGAAATGCTCATTTTCCTACCTCGTTGTCGTTCTTGGTATTCTTGCCTAACAGGACAAATAATCGAATTGGTTTAAAGAAGGTTAAATTTTCGCGATTTATTTTTGTCTAACCTTGGTTTAGCCGAAATTTGCAGCCGAGTTCATGGAGATATCCCTGAATTCGCGATGCTTTCAAAGGCATTCTCTAGCTGCTCCAGCCGCTTCGCCGCCCCGCCCGCGCTCAGCGGCAGCACGTTATCGCGCACCTCGGATATGCTATTCGCTAGTGAAATCAGGTCTTTAGACGGCGTGAGACTGGGGAACGAACGCGTCACCTGCTGTAGCGTCTCTTGATCTTCGGACCGATAGGCCGCGATCAACAGGCGCGTGGCATCCTGCAAGGAAAAATCCTGCGGATATGTCCGCCAAAGCTGCGAAAGAACGTCCGCCGCCTGCGGCCAGCGCTCTTCCTCCGACAGCGCGAGCCCCACATCTCGCAAATGCTGCGCCGTTGGCGCATCGACGGACGCCTTCAGCAACGCAGGCTTATCCCCCAGTTTAGAGAGGGTTTGCGCCAGCAAACTCTGATGCGCCTCCTCCATCTCGGGGGCGACGCTTACGTCCATCAGTTCCAACGTCAGCCGTGCATCGGCGAATTGCCCCCCCTGCACCTGCGCTTGCGCAAGCTTCATGTTCAGGCGGAAAATCTCGGCCGCGCGGGAGGTGCCTTGTTCTTCCTGCTTTTCTTGCAAGATACGCACGGCACGACGGTATTCCTTGGCCGCCAGATCGGTCGACCCCAGCTTCAGGACGTAGTCACCCAATGTTTCAATCTGCGCCGTGAACCCGTCGGTATAGCGGAAATAGGGCAGCAAACGCAGATGCAGCGCGACCCAAGCCGACAGCGGATACTGCCCCTCGCCCCCCGCCTTATAGATATCTGCCAGCAATTCTTGCGCCTGCGCCTCAATCGGGGCGGCTTCGGCAGGTTCGGGGAACCGCAGCAGAATACGGCCAAGGGTCAACACGGCTTCGGGATGATTGCCCAATGCGTGGTACACCCGTTCAAGCCGGCGCAATACTTCCAGCTCGTACCGCCCGCCGCGCCACGCCTCTGATCCGCCCTCTAGGGTCGATTGTGCCGCCAGCAGCGCGCCTCTTCCGCCATCGGCAAGCGCCATATCCGCCACCGCCAAACGGGCGCGCACGGCGTATTGGTCCCAGCCCTCTGCCGCTTCCAGATAGATCTTGAGCGCGGTCGCCGCGTCGCCCCGCTTTTGAGCGGCCCGTGCACGCAGGAATGTACCGGATTCGGCCCCGGCCAGCTCTGGCATTTCGTCCAGCAGGCGCAGGGTCGCGTCGACATATTCGCGCTTGTCCAGCTCAATCGCCGCTTCAAGCAACACCGGCAGAACGGCCCGCACGACGGACTCCGGCTGTGTGCTCAGCCCGCCAAAGCTTGGCTCGATATTATCCGACAAGCGCCGAACGTCGGAGGTGGCAATCGCGTCCAGACTGGCCCAAAAGGCGCGATCCGGTCGGTTGCCTGCCAGCGGAGACGTGTTGAATGGTGGCGTTACCGCGGTCGGTGCCTCCCCCGCCAGCAGACGCACCGCGTCGGACAGCGCACGGTGACGGCGTTTGTGGACCGGCGTGTCAGGGGTTACTTCGGCAAGGATAGAGCCCGCCTCGAACAGCAGCATATGGGCCATATACAGTTCGGCCACATCCATCATCACCCGCGTCTGGTCGCTGCCCCGTTGGCTGCCGAGCTTGGCAATGCTGTGCCGCAAATCATCGCGCAACCCGTCCGGAGACCAGCGCCGCAAATCCAGATCCCGCCGCCATGTCTGCCCTGCGTCCAACGCGCTGTGATCCAGCGTATCAACCACATCAGAGGGCGCGGCCACAAGTACACCCGCCGGAACCGCAAGAACCAGCAACGCCTTAACCACCGTTATGCAAATATACTGGCGCACACCTATCCTTGAGAGTGTAAATAGAACTTGCCTTATCCTTGTATTCATGAAAATTTGTATTTGCAATGACATGTACAATGCGTTTTTTCGTGATGCTTCAGCACCGCCGGAGGATGAGATGAGCAATATCAGTTATGTGGCGCTTTCTCAGGCAACCGCGCTGACCCGCAGCATGGACACGACGGCGCATAACCTCGCCAACGCCACGACTTCGGGCTACAAGGCGATCCATCCCGTGCTTGAATCCGTGCCCGATGGCAGCGGCGATAACGCGATCAACTATGTGCGCGAAAGCGGGACATACCTTGAACTTGCCGACGGCCCCTTGATGCAGACCGGCAACCCGATGGACATCGCCGTGGCCGGTGATGGCTGGCTCAGCTTCCAGCTGCCTGGCGGCGAAACCGGCTACAGCCGTCACGGGCGTCTTGTGGTCGATGTCGACGGCCAGTTGAAAACCGCAGGTGGTATGCCCCTGCTTGGCGTGGGCGGCGGGCCTGTCGTGCTGCCCGATGATGTGGGTGACGAGGTGGTGATCACCACCAGCGGCACCGTGACCAACCCCCAAGGCGCGGTGCTTGGCGCGGTCAGCGTTGTCGCGATCAACGAGGCGGCGCAGATGCT
>JGI24654J20067_1000424_pt1 | contig 9852 bp, 10 predicted proteins | sample MalvirmetaMSP109_FD_20067 | JGI IMG/M metagenome (IMG submission 20067)
CACCGAAACCGGCCCACGCGCCGGGGCGGGTCAGACGGTTGTCACGGTCGATCTTGGCGTCGGCATGGCGGATCAGCAACACGCCCATGATCAGGAATACGGCACAGGCGATCCAGCGCATGCCAAGCATGAACATATCAAACACCGACAGGATCCAGCTGATGCCAAGCACCGCCACCAGCGGCCAGAGCATATCACCGATCGCCACCCCAAGGGCGAGCGGCCATGCCGCGCCAAACCCGCCCGACAGCGCGCGTGCCATGATGGCAAGCCATACAGGACCCGGGGTCAGAAACAGGATCACAAGGGCGCCGCAGTACAGGAGCAGATCGGGCAGGGCGATGGTCATGGAAGCATCCTTGCGGTTGAAAGGCCGAGGGTCTCTGTCACCTCAAGCCGTTGGGCGCGGGGGCCGAGCGTTTCAAATAGCTCTTCTCCGGTGCCGGTCATCCAGGCTTGGGCGCCAAGGGCGCACAGTTCGTCATAGAGCGCCGCGCGGCGGTTGGCGTCTAGATGGGCCGCGACCTCGTCCAGCAGCAGCAGGGGCGGCGCGCCGAAATCAGCGGCCAATGCGCGGGCGTTCGCAAGGATCAGCGACACCAGCAAGGCCTTCTGCTCTCCGGTTGAACAATCACGCGCGGGCACGTCCTTGGCGGCATAGATCCCTTCAAGATCGGCGCGATGCGGCCCGATCAGGGTCCGCCCTGCTGACAGATCCCGCATCCGGTTATCGGCGAGCGCCTGACGCAACCCCTCGGCGGTGGTGGGCATGTCGCAGATCAGATCAAGCGTCGCGGTGGGAAAGGCGGTCTCGGCCTGCGCCTGCGCCTCGGTGATGGCTTGCAAGGCGGCAACACGGTTGGCGTGGATCGCGCTTCCGGCCTCGGCCATTTGCTGTTCCAGCGCGACATACCACGACGGTTCGCGCACCATATCCTTCAGCAGGCGGTTGCGTTCGCGCATGGCCTTTTCATAGGCAAGCGACTGATCTGCATGGTCAGGCAGAAAGCTGAGCGTCATGCGGTCAAGGAAACGGCGGCGACCTTCGGCGCCTTCGATCCACAGACGGTCCATCGACGGGATCAGCCACAGCACCCGCGCAATGCGCCCTAATCCGGTCTGCGCCGTCGCCTTGCCGTCAATCCGCACCTGCCGCGCGGCCCCCGCCTCTGACCAGATCTCGACCTCGTGGATCTGGCCCAGACTGTGCAGATGTGCGGTGATCTTCCAGCCAAGCGCCTCTGGCCGGCGCGTCATATCCGACGCGCTTGACCGGCGCAGGCCGCGGCCGGGGGACAACAAAGACACGGCTTCCAGAATATTGGTCTTTCCCGCGCCATTGGGCCCGAAAATAGACACAGGCCGCGCGTCGCAATCGATCACCGCACGTTTATGCGAGCGAAAATGCGACAGCGTCAGCTGGGAGAGGTAAAGCCCGCTCATACGATTGGTATGAATGCGTTAAGATGTTCGACGTAGCCTGTCAGCGTCACACACGCATCGGCATAACGACATAGACCGCAGACATGTCATTGCCTTCGCGCATCAACGTCGGATCACCGGAGGAGTTGAACAGGAACACGGCGTTTTCACGATCCACCTGGCTTGCGATCTCAAGCAGGTATTTCGCGTTAAACCCGATCTCCAGCCGTTCGTCGGCATAGGCGACGACCAGTTCTTCCTCGGCGGCACCGCTGTCAGGCGCGTTGACGGACAGCACCAGACGATCTTCGTCCAGTTGCAGCTTGACGGCGCGGGACCGTTCGGAGCTTACGGTCGCAACACGGTCCACGGCGCGGGCGAAATCGCTGGCGTCGACTTCCATCTTGCGGGTGTTGCCCTGCGGGATCACGCGGGTGTAGTCGGGGAACGTCCCGTCGATGACCTTGGAGGTCAGCGTGATGTCCGGTGTGGCAAAGCGGATTTTGGTCTCGGACACGGAAACGGCGATTTCCATATCGTCGTCGTCCAGCAGCTTGCGCAGCTCGCCCACGGTTTTGCGGGGCACGATCACGCCGGGCATTTCGGCGGCACCCTCAGGCATGGGCGCGTCGATGCGGGCCAGACGGTGGCCATCGGTGGCAACGCAGCGCAGCACCTTGCTGCCTTCGCTGTCCGAAATATGCATGTAAACGCCGTTCAGATAGTACCGTGTTTCTTCGGTCGAGATGGCGAATTTGGATTTGTCGAACAGACGGCGCAGCACGGGGGCAGGGGCCTTGAAGTTCGACTGGTATTCAGAAGTCGCCATGACGGGGAAATCTTCGCGCGGCAGTGTCGCGAGCGAGAAGTTGGACCGGCCTGCTTCGACGGTCAGACGCCCCGCGGCGCTGTCGGCGGTCAGGCTGATCAACGCGCCATCAGGCAGCTTGCGCACGATTTCATGCAATGTGGTCGCGGAAACCGTGGTCGCACCGGCACGTTCGACCTGCGCCGCGGCCTTGTCGACCACTTCGATATCCAGATCGGTCGCGCGGAACGACGCGTCAGAGCCTTCGGCCTCGATCAGCACGTTGGCGAGGATTGGGATGGTATTGCGGCGCTCTACCACGGATTGGGCCTGTGATACGGCCTTAAGCAGCGCGGCGCGTTCAATGCTGAATTTCATATGCCATCTCCATTCCGGCAGTCCGGGAGGGCAAACTACCCGATACCAATGTATTCACAAGAGTTTTGTTGACTTTTCAGCACGAAACGAAGGCCCGTCAAGGCCTTCGCGTGTCTTCTGTGCAAGCTGGTGCTCTTAAGCCTCGAGAGAGCGGCGCAGCAGTTCCAGATCTTCGGCGATCTGGCCGTCGTTTTGTTTAAGCTCTTCGATGCGTTTCACGCCGTGCATCACGGTCGTGTGGTCGCGCCCGCCAAAACGGCGGCCAATTTCGGGCAACGAACGGCTGGTCATTTTCTTGCACAGATACATGGCGACCTGACGCGGGCGGGCATAGCTGCGCAGACGCTTGGGGCCGACCATATCGCTGAGGCGGATGTTGTAATGCTCGGACACTTTGCGCTGGATCTCTTCGACACTGACTTTGCGTTCAGAGGCACGCAGTACGTCGGCCAGACAATCCTGCGTCAGGTCCATGTTGATCTCGCGGCCGACAAGCGATGCAAAGGCGAACAGACGGGTCAACGCGCCTTCCAGCACACGGACGTTGGTGGTGATGCGATGCGCCAGAAACTCGAGCACGCCAGCTTCGACCTCAAGACCGGGGTAGTTCTTGCGCTGCGCTTCCACCTTGTTTTGCAGAATGCCAAGACGCAGTTCGTAGTCGGTCGGATGCAGGTCAACGACCAGACCGCATTGCAGACGCGATTTTACGCGGTCCTCAAGATCCTTGATCTCGCCCGGGGCGCGGTCTGCGGAAATAATGATCTGTTTGTTCTGATCCACGAGGGCGTTGAACGTGTGAAAGAATTCTTCCTGCGTGCTGTCCTTGCCCGCGATGAACTGAACATCGTCCACCATCAGCACGTCGACCGAGCGGAAGATTTCCTTGAAGTCCATCATCTTGCGATCACGCAGCGCCTGCACGAAGCGATACATGAATTGTTCAGCCGACAGATACAGCACGTTCAGTTCGGGTTTGCGGACCTGAAGCTCTTGCGCGATGGCGTGCATCAAGTGGGTTTTGCCCAAGCCGACACCACCATAAAGAAACAGCGGGTTGAAGGTGACGGGGCCACCTTCGGCAACGCGACGTGCGGCGGCGTGGGCCAGTTCGTTGGGTTTGCCGACAACAAAGTTGTCAAAGCTAAAGCGGGCGTCAAGCGGGGCGGCGTTGATCTGGCTGTTCGCAGGCTGGGCTGCGGCGGCGGGCTTGGGGCGGGCTGGGGCAGGATCAATGGCGGCGGGCTTGTCCTGTGGGGCGACCGCGAATTTCAGACGGCTGATGCTGATGTCTTCGGACTGCATTTCATGCAGCAGCAGATCGGCGAAGTTCTGGCTGACATAGTTGCCAAAGAAATTGGTCGGTACGAACAACGTGCAAATGCCGTCTTCGATGGGGCCAACAGTCAGCGGGTCAATCCAGGTGGTAAAGTTGTTCTGTCCAACCGTCTTTAAAAGCCGGTCCCGAATTGTCGTCCATTCTGCCTGCATCATGCGCCCTGCCGTCCCATTCTTTGATCGCTTCAGCACATACTGAAACGCTATTTTACCCAGTCAAAAGACAACAGACCGTTTACCCGGTCCCACACAGAGAACCGGCCCGCCGTCCTTCGGACATTTTTACATAAGGCATGCCTGACGCGTGCGTTGGCGAAGCAAATCGCCAAACGTCGCTGCCGAACACACCGTTCGTCGTTTTTAAAAAGACAGGGCAAATGTGCTGGCAGCAGCATCTGCAGACGTCAGGTGGCCCCTAGCAAGACCATCCAAATTTCCCCGGCGGCTGTTCGATATTCTAGCAAATATCTCGAACCGTTCGGGCCTGTCCCCCCAAGCGAAGTGAATCGCGTTTGATAGTGTTAGCAATCTCGGTCGGACTGATACAACACATCTTCAAACTTGACTCAGAGATTGGTGCAAAAGAATCTCATTCCCGTGATGCGAGTGCTACAGAAACAAAAAAAGCACCGCCGAAGCGGTGCTTTTAAGTTGTAAAAGATGACGTTAGGTCAACCGGGCTTAGCCCAGTGCTTTGACCCGCGACGCCAGACGCGACATTTTGCGCGAGGCTGTGTTCTTGTGGAAAACGCCTTTTGTCACACCGCGCATCAGCTCGGGCTGAGCGGCGCGCAGAGCGGCAGTTGCTGCTTCTTTGTCGCCGGATGCGATGGCTTCTTCGACTTTGCGCAGGAAGGTACGGATGCGCGAACGACGTGCTTTGTTGATTTGGAAACGTGCTTCGTTCTGGCGGGCGCGTTTTTTAGCCTGAGGTGTGTTTGCCATGAGGATCAGCCTTCATCTTGGGTATGTTCAAATTGCAAATACGCGACACAAACCCAACGACCGGAACCGATATCCGATAAGGTGATTCTAGCCAGAGCGGGCTGCACGCGCATGTATTAGGGCTGCCTATAGTCCAACCCGACACGCAATGCAAACCCGCAAAGCCATTTACTTGTCCCGGAACTGCGCTTCGCGCTTTTCAAGGAAGGCAGACATGCCTTCTTTCTGGTCTTCCGTCGCGAACAGCGAATGGAAAATACGACGCTCAAACAGCAGGCCCTCGCGCAGGGGCACTTCGAACGACCGGTTCACGGCTTCCTTTACCACCATGGTCGAGATCATCGATTTCTCGGCGATCTTGGCGGCGGCGGCCATGGCTTCTTCCATCAGTTTCTTGACGGGGACGACGCGCGATACAAGGCCCGCACGCTCTGCCTCGGCGGCATCCATGAAGCGGCCGGTCAGGTTCATGTCCATCGCTTTGGATTTGCCGATGGCGCGGGTCAGGCGCTGCGTGCCGCCAATACCTGCGACAACGCCAAGGTTAATTTCAGGCTGCCCGAATTTGGCGCTTTCGGAACAGATGATAAAGTCACACATCATCGCCAGTTCGCAGCCGCCGCCAAGGGCATAGCCCGACACAGCAGCAATGATGGGTTTGCGCACGCGCATGATCTGGTCTGTCTCGGGGGTGAAGAGGTCACCGGCAAAGACATCGACGAAGCTTTTGTCGCGCATCATGGCGATATCGGCACCGGCGGCAAAAGCCTTTTCCGAGCCGGTGATCACGATGCAGCGGACTTTTTCGTTTTCCTGAGCCGATTTCAACGCATCGGCCAGCTCGGTCATCAGCTGGTCATTCAGTGCGTTCATCGCATCGGGACGGTTCAGCGTGACAAGCGCGATGTGGTTGTCGACGTCGACCGTGATCGTTTCATAAGCCATCAAGAATGCTCTCGTTTGTTACGCTTTGAAAGATGTGCATACCACGGGGGTGGGGTGTTTCAAGTTATCTTTGGCATTGCGGGCAGTAGAAGGAAGACCGCCCCGACTGGACGATTCGCGCAATCTGATGGGTGCAGCCTTCACTGCGGCAGGGTTCTGCCTCGCGGCCGTACACGTCAAAGCTGTGCTGGAAATAGCCCAATTCACCGTCCGCGCGTTTGAAATCGCGTAAGGTGGACCCGCCTGCGGTGATCGCCTCGTTCAGCACATCGCGGATGATCGGGACCAAGCCGCCCACCCGTTTCGCCGCGATCCGCCCCGCCTTGCGCGCGGGGTGGATGCCCGCACGGTAAAGGGTTTCGCAGACATAGATATTTCCCAGCCCCGCCACGATCCGCTGGTCCAGCAGCGCGGTCTTGATCGGGGTATTCTTTCCCTTGAGCGCGGCAATCAGATGGTCCTCGTGGAAGTCATTGCCCAACGGCTCCGGCCCGATCGATGACAGCAGCTTGTGGCTGTCAGCGCTGGCAGTGTCCAACAAGTCCATCGCGCCAAAGCGGCGCGGGTCGTTAAAGGTCACCCGCGCACCGTTGCCCATATGAAACACCACATGATCGTGTTTTCGGGGGCGGGGTGGTCATGCACGAACTGCCCCAATGGATCGCCCGAGATCAGCATCCGCCCCGACATCCCCAGATGCACCAGCAGCGATTCCCCCGACGACAGATCGGCGAGGATATATTTTGACCGCCGCCGCAGCTGGGTCACCCGTTGTCCTGTCAGCCGTGCCGCCATATCTGGGGGGAAAGGCCAGCGCAGATCGGGGCGATTTACCTCGGCGCGGGCGATCACCTCACCCTCCATCACGGGGGATAGACCGCGACGTACTGTTTCGACCTCTGGCAACTCAGGCATGGTTGTTTCCCCTGTGACAAAAGGGGCGCATTGTACCTGCCCCCTCGCGCCCTATAACAAAGGTGCAGATCAAAGGACTACAAGACCCCATGACAAACGACAGCGACAAAACCACTCATTTCGGATTTGAAACCGTAGCCGAAAGCGACAAGGCCGGGCGCGTGCAGGGTGTCTTTAACTCTGTGGCCAGCAAATACGACATCATGAACGATGTGATGAGCGTCGGCATCCACCGCGTCTGGAAAGAGGCGATGATGGATTGGCTGGCACCGCGCGCAGGTCAAAAGCTGCTGGATGTCGCCGGGGGGACCGGCGATGTGTCGTTCAAGTTTCTGGGCCGTGCCGGATCGGGCCACGCCACCGTGCTGGATCTGACCGAACCGATGCTGGTCGAAGGGCGCAAACGGGCAGAGGCCGCAGCGATGGCCGATAGCCTTGATTGGGTCGTCGGCGACGCCATGGCGCTGCCGTTCGAGGATAATACCTTTGACGTCTATACCATCAGCTTTGGCATCCGGAACGTCACCCGCCCCCAAGAAGCGCTGAACGAAGCCTACCGCGTGCTGCGTCCCGGCGGGCGTCTCATGGTGCTTGAATTCAGCCAGCTGCCCAATCCGATGATGCAGAAAGCCTATGATCTTTATAGCTTTAACGTCATCCCCCGCATGGGGCAGATGATCGCGAACGACCGCGACAGCTATCAGTACCTCGTGGAATCGATCCGCAACTTCCCCGATCAGGAAACCTTCCTGGGCATGCTGCGCACCGCGGGCTTTGGGCAGGCGAAGTACCGGAACCTGTCGCTGGGGATCGCGGCGCTTCATTCTGGTTGGAAGATTTAACCCATGCGCGGACCTCATAATATCTGGCGGTTGATCCGCACCGGTGCAACTTTGGAGCGGACCGGCGCGATGAATGTCGTGCTGGACGCCTTTGATGCAACGCCCGCATTACGCTTTGTCGCCAAGGCGCTTGGCAAACCGTTCAAGTTTCTGGGCTATGCCGGTGATCCGTCCATGCCGCCCGCGACCCGTGCGCTGACCGCGCTTGGCCCTGCCTACATCAAGTTCGGTCAGGTGCTCTCTACCCGCCCCGATGTTGTGGGCGACGAGCTGGCCGTGCAACTGCGCGTGCTGCAAGACAAGCTGCCGCCGTTTTCCATCGAACAGGCCAAGGCAGAAGTCGAAAAAGAGCTCGGCCTGCCGGTCGATGCGATATTCTCTGATTTTAGCGAGCCCGTCGCCGCTGCCTCTATCGCGCAGGTGCACCGCGCCACCATCGCCGAAACGCAGGAAGACGTCGCTGTCAAAGTGCTGCGTCCGGGGATCGAGAAAGCCTTTCGCAAGGATGTCGATGCCTTCTATCTTGCCGCGCGAATGGTCGAACTTTTCTCGCCCGGATCGCGCCGCCTGCGCCCGATGGAGGTGATCGAACATTTCGATGGTGTGGTGCGGGGCGAGCTGGATCTGCGGCTNGAATCCTCCGCCGCGTCGGANTTTGCGGCNAACACCAAGGGTGATGCCGGNTTCCAACTGCCTGCGATCAAATGGGAATATTCNGCCCGCCGCGTCATGACCCTGGGCTGGGCAGATGGCGTCCCGATGGGCGACAACGCCGCGATTGATGCCGCGGGCCATGACCGTGTGGCGCTTGGCGACCGCGTGTTGCAGCTGTTCCTGAACCACGCGCTGCGCGACGGGTATTTCCACGCGGATATGCATCAGGGCAACCTCAAGGTCGCGCCGAACGGGGATATCATCGCCTATGATTTCGGCATTATGGGCCACATCGATGAATACACCCGCCGCGTATATGCCGAGATCCTGTTCGGCTTTATCCGCAAGGATTACAAACGGGTGGCAGAGGTGCATTTCGAAGCGGGCTACGTGCCTGCCGACAAGGATGTCGACGAATTCGCCCGCGCCCTGCGCGCCGTGGGGGAGCCTATCTTTGGCATGGACGCGACCCGCATTTCGATGGCGCGGCTGCTGACCTACCTGTTCGAGGTCACGGAACGTTTCGGCATGGAAACACGGACAGAGCTGATCTTGCTACAGCGCACCATGGTCGTCGTCGAAGGCGTCGCCCGTTCGCTCAACCCGCATATCAACATCTGGGAAGTGTCGAACCCGATCGTGACGGACTACATCTCTAAGTCCATCGGCCCCCGTGCCGTGATCAAGGATCTGAGCAAGACCGCGATGGTTCTCGCCCGTTTTGGCCCGCGTTTGCCTGCGCTTGTCGAAAACGCGTTGATCCGGCAGCAAGACGAAACGCCGCCACAACGTCCTGCATTCCGCCGGTGGATCATCCTTTCCGCGATTGTCGGGGCAGGGACGGCGACGGGGATTATCGCGATTTTACAGGCGCTCAGCTAGCGCCTGCCATTGACAGCGGGGCACCCTGCGGCCCATCTATCCGGCATGACGGATAATCCAGACGCTATACTGACGCAACTTCCCGCCCGCCTGAAGGCCGCGCGCACCGCTCAGGGCCTGAGCCTTGATGCGGTGGCCAAGCTTTCGGGCGTGTCGCGGTCCATGGTCAGCCAGATCGAACGCGGTGAAAGCAGCCCCACCATCGCCACCCTGTGGAACCTGACCCGTGCGCTACAGGTGGATTTCGCGGGCCTTCTGGACAGCGCGCCAACGCCCGCGCAGATCGAGGTTTTGCGCGCGGCTGAGGTGCCGACGATCAACAATCTCGGCTCCGGCTGCCGCATCCGCATCCTGTCGCCCCCCGAAGAGGCAGGCAAACACGAGGTTTACGAACTGTTGATCGATGCAGGCGGCATGCTGGACAGCCAGCCCCATACCCGCGGCGCGCGCGAGCATCTGACCGTATCGCAAGGCACGGTAGAGTTACGCAGCGGTGATGCCGTCGGCACTGTCCACGCTGGCGACACGGCGCGCTATCCTGCAGATGTCCCGCACCGGATCGCTGCGACAGATGGTCCTGTGCGGGCTTTTCTGGTCGTGCAGGACGCCTGACCGTTTGGGCCACGGTGGGAAAATCCACGATATAGGAAAAAATCCGCTATAAGGGATTTCCTCTATTTCGGAATCTCTTCCAGTATGATAGAACTCGCCTGAGAAAAGGAG
>JGI24654J20067_1000431_pt1 | contig 9716 bp, 9 predicted proteins | sample MalvirmetaMSP109_FD_20067 | JGI IMG/M metagenome (IMG submission 20067)
GTTGCCTTGCGCGTCCACGTCTTCGAACACACCACGGGTTTCGTCCTTCATGGTGCGCGCGACGATCTCTTCGCCCAAACGCGCGGCATGGGACAACCACGCGGTACGGATGGGGGCAAAACCATAGGTCTGGAACTGGGTTTCCAGCTGCGCGTATTCCGCCGCCAGCGCATCCAAAAAGACCTCGGGCGGGACCACTTTGCCGGTCTCTGCCACGACGGAAACGGGGCGTAGGGCCCCTGCCTCGACCTGATCGGCACCGGGCGCATGGGCAAGGTTCACCCCGATTCCGATGGCCAGAAAATCACCGATGCTTTCCAGCAGGATGCCCGCGACCTTACCGCCATTCAGCAGCACGTCGTTGGGCCACTTGAGGGTAAAGGCCCCCTCGTCCCGCGTGGTGGCGACAAAGGCGCGGCGCAGGGCAAGCGAGGCGACAAAGCTGCGCAGTGCAGCAGTCGAGGGGCTTTCGGACCGGCGCATCATCAGCGTCGCGGCAAAATTGCCCCGTGGCGTGGCCCAGGACCGCCCGCGCCGACCGCGTGCGGCGGTCTGCTCCTGCGCGAGGATCCATGTGGACCCCGTCAGCTCGCTCGCTTGGCGTGCCGCCTCGCTCAGGGTGGAATCGACGCTATCGAAAACCTGCCGCCCATAGCCATCGGGCCAAGACGCGTTTTGCGCCTTGGCCCCCGTTGCTCCCGCGGTGGAAGCGCCATTGTTCACCGATGTCACCGGCAGATCAGTTGATCAGCGTCGCCGCTGCAGAGATCGCAGCAGTTTCGACGCCAAACATGTTCAGGATACCCACGACCATGATCACGGCAGAGGCAACAACGAACCCCGACAGCAGGCTGCTTTTGCCTTCGTCCAGACGGTCATCGCCTTCGGCACCGAAATACATCAGGAAAACGATACGCAGGTAATAATAGGCACCGATGGCCGAGGCCACGGCGCTGGCAACAACCAGCCAGACCAGCCCCGCATCCACACCCGCCTGCCAGACACCCAGCTTGGCGAAGAAGCCCAGCATCGGCGGCACACCAGCAAGCGAGAACAGCAGCACCAGCATCGCCAGCGCCTTACCCGGCGCGCGTTTGGAATACATGTTCAACGCCGAGATATCGGTGACCGGCTGGCCGTCTTTCTCCATCCCGAGGATGAAGGCAAAGGTGCCGATGTTCATGGTCACGTAGATCGCCAGATAGACCAGCATGGATTTGACACCCAGTTCAGTCCCGGCGGCAAGGCCGATCAGCGCATAGCCCATGTGGGCGATCGAGGAATAGGCCATCAGGCGTTTGATGTTGGTCTGACCAATCGCGGCGACGGCACCAAGGAACATGGACAGGACCGACAGCAGCGCGACGATCTGGCTCCAGTCGGCGACAGCATTGCCGAAGGCGTCATGCAGCACGCGGGCAAACAGCGCCATCGCGGCAACCTTGGGGGCTGTGGCGAAGAAAGCTGTAACCGGCGTCGGTGCGCCCTCGTAGACATCGGGCGTCCACATGTGGAACGGCACGGCCGACACCTTGAACGCCAGACCGGAGACGACAAAGACGATCCCGAACAACAGGCCAATCGATGTCTGCCCTGCGCTGCAAGGCTCATGACGCCCGCGAATTGCGTGGTGCCGGCGTAGCCATAGACCAGCGACACACCGTACAGCAGCAAACCAGAGGACAAAGCGCCCAGAACGAAATACTTCAGACCCGCTTCGGTCGATTTCACGCTGTCACGACGCAGAGAGGCGACGACATAAAGCGCCAGCGATTGCAGCTCGAGACCCATGTAAAGGGTCATCAGGTCGCCCGCGCTGACCATCATCATCATGCCGACGACGCTCAGCGCGATCAGCACCGGATATTCAAACCGCAGCAGCCCGCGCTTTTTCATATAGGCTTCGGACATCGCCAGCACCGCCGCCGCGCTGAGCAGCATGGTGACCTTGGCAAACCGGGCAAAGCTGTCTTCGACGAACAGACCGTTGAAGGCGATGCGCGTGGTGCCACCGCTGGTCATACCGATCCAGATCGCCAGCAGCGTCATCACGATTGCCGTGGCCCAGACGATCACCCCCGCAGCGGCGTCCTTGTTGGTGTAAACCGCCCCAAGCAGTGCCAGGATCGCGAAAAGCGCCAGCAGGATTTCGGGCAGGATGACATTCAGATCAGCGGAAATCATCGCGCGGTCCTTTATTCTGAGGCCGTCTGGACAGCGGCACCTGCCGCCTCCAGGGCCGTATCATAGCTATCAACAAGGGCGGCAACCGATGGCCCGATCATGTCGAGCACCAGCGCCGGGTAGACACCCAACAGCAACGTCATTGCCACCAGCGGGGCAAAGATCCAGCGTTCGCGGCGCGACATGTCCGTGATGGTGCGCAGGCTTTCCTTGATCAGATCGCCCATCACCACGCGGCGATAGAGCCACAGCGCATAGGCCGCCGAGAAGATCACCCCGGAGGTAGCTACCGCCGCGACCCAGGTGTTCACCTGGAACGTACCCATCAGCGTCAGGAATTCCCCGACAAAGCCCGATGTCCCCGGCAGACCGACGTTGGCCATGGTGAAGAACATGAACACCAGCGCATAGGCAGGCATCCGGTTCACCAGACCGCCATAGGCGTCAATCTCGCGGGTGTGCATCCGGTCATAGATCACGCCCACACAGAGGAACAACGCAGCCGAGATGAAGCCGTGGCTGATCATCTGGAAGATCGCGCCATCCAGCCCCTGCTGGTTGAAGGTAAAGATACCCATGGTCACGAAACCCATATGCGCGACCGAGGAATAGGCGATCAGCTTTTTCATGTCTTCCTGCACCAGCGCCACCAGCGAGGTATAGACAATCGCGATCGCCGACATCCACAGCACCAGCGGGGCCATCACATCTGCCCCCACAGGGAACATCGGCACCGAGAAGCGCAAGAAGCCGTAGCCGCCCATTTTCAGCAGGATCGCCGCCAGCACCACGGAACCGGCTGTCGGGGCCTGAACGTGTGCGTCAGGCAACCATGTGTGCACCGGCCACATCGGCATTTTCACCGCGAAGCTGGCAAAGAACGCCAGGAACATCATGGTCTGCAAACCGCCGACCACGGTGATCCCCGCAATCGAGAAGCTTTCGGAGGCAAAGGTATGGGTCAGCAAGCTGACCTCGCATCCGCCAATACAGGTCGTGCCGGCATCCGCGTACATCATCACCATCGCCACCAGCATCAGGACGGACCCGAGGAAGGTGTAGAGGAAGAACTTGAACGAAGCGTAAATGCGGTTCGCCCCGCCCCAGATGCCGATGATCAGGAACATCGGGATCAGACCTGCTTCGAAGAAGAGGTAGAAGAGCACCAGATCCAGCGCCATGAACACGCCCAGCATCAGCGTTTCCAGCAGCAGGAAGGCGATCATATATTCCTTGACCCGCGTCTCTACGTTCCAGCTGGCGGCAATGACCAGTGGCATCATAAAGGTGGTCAGCATCACGAAGAGGATCGAAATCCCGTCAACGCCCAGGCGATATTTCAGGCCCATCAGCCACTGCGCCTCGTCGACGAACTGGAACCCGGTGTTGGACGGGTCGAAGTCGAACAGGATGAACAGCGAGATCAGGAAGGTGACCGTCGTCGTGATCAGTGCGAGCCACTTTGCATTGCGCCCCGCTGCGGCGTCATCGCCCCGCAGGAACACAGCCAGAATAAGCGCCGCAAAGCTGGGCATGAAGGTAATGATGGAAAGCAAGTGATGATCCATTAGTGTGCCCCCCCGCTCATCGTCATCCAGGTCACAAGGACCGCGATGCCGATCACCATGGCAAAGGCGTAGGTAAAGATATAGCCGGACTGCGCGCGCCCTGCCAGTCGGGTGAGGAACGGGATGATCCCCATAGCGACACCGTTCAGCGTGCCGTCGATCACATTGCCGTCCCCGCGCTTCCAGAAGAAGCGACCGATGGCCATCGCGGGTTTGACGAAGATCACGTTATACAGCTCGTCGAAATACCACTTGTTCAACAAGAACAGATAAAGCGGCCGTTGGTTCGCCGCCAGACGCGACGGCAGGGTCGGGTTCCAGATGTAGAACCACAGGGCCATCACAAGGCCAAAGACCATCGCGATGAACGGGCTGACCTTGACCCATGCCGGTGCGGCGTGGGCGTCGTCCAGAACATGGTTGTCGGGTGCGATATACAAGGCCCCCTCGCCCGGTGCACCGGCGAAGGCGGGACCGTGGTGACCGGCATCGGCACCGTGGCCGTCTTCAGCGTGGTCACCTGCGTCGGCGTGGCTGTCTTCCGCTCCTTCAACATGGGTTTCACCACCGGCGGCCATCTCGGCCATGGGGATGCCATAGAACTCGCCCACATCCTCGGCGTGGCCGAAGAAGCTGTTGTACCAGATCATACCCGCAAAGATCGCGCCAAGGCTCAGCACGCCAAGCGGCACCAGCATCACCATCGGGCTTTCATGTGCGTGGTCATGGGTATGCTTGTCGCCGCGCGCCTTGCCAAAGAAGGTCAGGAACATCAGGCGCCAGCTGTAGAAGCTTGTCATCGCAGCCGCGATCACCAGCATCCAGAAGCCATACATGGACCCGCCACCCCAGGCGCTTTCGATGATCGCATCCTTGGACAGGAAGCCCGCGAAGCCGAAATGCGTCAACGGAATACCGACACCGGTAATGGCCAGCGTACCGATCATCATCGCCCAGAACGTATAGGGGATTTTCTTACGCAGCGCGCCATAGTTACGCATATCCTGCTCGTGGTGCATCGCGTGAATCACCGACCCCGCCCCCAAGAACAACATCGCCTTGAAGAACGCGTGGGTGAACAGGTGGAACATCGCGGCAGAATACATGCCAACGCCAGCGGCCACGAACATATACCCAAGCTGCGACATGGTCGAATAGGCGATGACGCGTTTGATGTCGTTCTGCACCAGACCGATGGTCGCGGCGACAAAGGCGGTGGTGGCTCCAAGGAAGGTGACGAATGTCATCGCCTCGGGGGCGACCTCCATCAACGGAGACATACGGCAGACAAGGAAAACACCGGCCGTCACCATCGTCGCGGCGTGGATCAGCGCCGACACAGGCGTCGGGCCTTCCATCGCGTCGGGCAACCATGTGTGCAGGAAGAGCTGCGCCGATTTACCCATCGCACCGATGAACAGCAGGATCGCGATCAGGTTCGCGGCGTTCCAGTCGGCCCAAAGGAAACCAACGGTGGTTTCCGCCAGCTCGGGGGTTGCGGCGAAGACATCGTCGAACTTGATCGAGTCGGTCAGATAGAACAGGCCAAAGATACCAAGCGCAAAGCCGAAGTCACCGACACGGTTGACCACAAACGCCTTGATCGCCGCCGCATTCGCCGAGGGCTTCTTATAGTAGAAGCCGATCAGCAGATAGGATGCGACGCCCACGCCTTCCCAGCCAAAGAACATCTGAACAAGGTTGTCAGATGTCACCAGCATCAGCATCGCGAAGGTGAAGAACGACAGATAGGCGAAGAAACGGGCGCGATAGGGTTCGGCGTCCGAGAAATTCTCGTCATGGGCCATGTAGCCGAAGGAATAGAGGTGCACGAGGCTGGAGACCGTGGTGATCACGATCAGCATGATCGCGGTCAGACGGTCGAGACGGATCGCCCAATCGGTCGACAGGCTGCCGCTTTCGATCCAGCGCAGGATCTGGATGTGCTGTGTTTCACCGTCAAACGAAAGGAAGACGATCCAGCTGAGCAGCGCCGCGAGGAACAGTAGACCCGTTGCCACATATTGGCCGGTCTTCTCCCCGATCAGCTTCCAGCCGAAACCACAGATCAATGCACCGACAAGTGGTGCGAAAAGAATGATCGTTTCCATGATCTTAGCCCTTCATCACGTTGACATCTTCAACCGCGATCGTACCCCGATTGCGGAAGAAGCAGACCAGAATGGCCAGCCCGATTGCGGCCTCGGCCGCAGCGACGGTAAGGACGAACAGCGTGAACACCTGCCCCACCAAATCACCCAGATAATAGGAGAAGGCGACAAAGTTGATGTTCACCGCCAAGAGCATAAGCTCGATCGACATCAACATGATGATGATGTTCTTGCGGTTCAGGAATAGCCCGAAAATGCCAATGACAAACAGCGTCGCCGCTACTGTCAGGTAATGTTCAATTCCGATCATGTCGTCCCTCGGTTCTTTTGCCCGTTTCAGGCGTTCTTTAGTTCTTGTCGCGAGATGTTTCCATCCCGATCCCGTCGCATCTAGAAAATGCTGTAGCCGCCCACGACCACGATCAAAACCACGACAAGCACCACAATTGTATTACGTGACATGGATCACATCCTTGATTGGGCAGGCCGCTTAAAGGCCCTGCCCGGGTTTCACATCATTCAGTTTCATCGCCAGCTTCGGATCGCGCATCATCTGATCGACCACGTTCTGGCGTTTCACATCCGCACGGTGGCGCAGCGTCAGCACAATCGCCCCGATCATCGCGACCAGCAGGATCAGACCCGACAGCTGGAACAGCAGGAAGTATTGATCATAAAGGATCAGGCCCAATGCAGCGGTGTTGTGCACCTCGTCGGTGATCACCTGCGTGCGCAGACCTTCGGCGGCAGAGTTCGCATCCCACGCGCCGAACGCCATCACGAATTGCATCAGGATCACCAGACCGATCAGCAGGGCCAGCGGCATATAGCGCGCCATTTCCGCCTTGAGCTCGGCGAAATCGACATCAAGCATCATGACAACGAACAGGAACAGAACCGCGACCGCGCCGACATAGACAATGATCAGCAGCATCGCGACGAATTCGGCGTTGAGCAGCACGAAAAGCCCCGCCGCGCTGAGGAAGGACAGGATCAACCACAGCACCGAATGCACGGGGTTGCGGCTGATCACAGTGAACAGCCCGCCAGCGATCACGCTGATCGCGAAGAGGTAAAATGCGAAAACGCTCATGCGTCACCTTCCTTGTCATCCAAAACACCCTGCGCGATTTCCATTGCGCGGGTCATGGCGGGGATGCCGGCGAAAACCGCCATCTGCCCGATCGTCTCTATCACTTGCTGCTTGTGGGCCCCTGCCTCTACCGCGTGGATCACGGCCTGACGCAGCGCCACGTCATTCTGGGCACCCTGCATGGTCAGCCCCGAAATCGTCAGCAACATCCGTGTTTTGGCATCCAACCCGTTGGGGTTCATCGTATTGCCAAAAAACGTTTCCATCATGTCTTTGGGCATCTTGCCCATCATCGCCTCGAACCCTTTGGGGGAAAACGCATCCATTGCAGGAAAGGCTTTGGCCATATCCTGCATCTGACGCATCATCTCTTCAAAAGGGTTCTGGCTGTCGGTCATCGGTACGGCGCGTCCAGTTCGAGGTTGCGCGCGATTTCAGCTTCCCAGCGTTCACCGTTGTCCAGCAGCTTGGCCTTGTCATAGAACAGCTCTTCGCGGGTCTCGGTCGAGAATTCAAAGTTCGGCCCCTCGACAATCGCGTCAACCGGGCAGGCTTCCTGACAGAAACCGCAGTAGATGCATTTGGTCATGTCGATGTCATAGCGCGTGGTGCGGCGGCTGCCATCATCGCGCGGTTCCGCGTCGATGGTGATCGCCTGCGCCGGGCACACCGCTTCGCACAGTTTGCACGCGATGCAACGCTCTTCCCCGTTGGGATAGCGGCGCAGGGCGTGCTCCCCACGGAATCGAGGGCTCAGCGGGCCCTTTTCATGCGGGTAGTTGATCGTCGCCTTGGGCTTGAACATATACTTAATGCCCAGCTTCAAGCCTTGATAGAAATCCTGCAGCAGGAAGTATTTCGCGTGACGGGTATAGTCGGTGTTAGCCATATCAGCCCCCTACTGTCCAACGGGCATAGATACCCCAGAACCAATCGAATTTCGCGGCGAAGGATACGAAGACAACCCAGAACAGGCTGAATGGCAGGAACACTTTCCATCCCAGACGCATCAGCTGGTCATAGCGGTACCGCGGGGTGATCGCCTTGACCAACGAGAAGAAGAAGAACACCAGCCCCATTTTGGCGACCATCCAGAAGATGCCGTCCGGCAGGCCCGGGATCGGCGACAGCCAACCGCCAAAGAACATCAGCGAGATCAGCGCGCACATCAGCACCACGGCGACCAGTTCGCCGATCATGAACAGCAAGAAGGGCGTGGAGGAATATTCGACCTGATACCCGGCAACCAGTTCCGATTCCGCTTCGGGAAGGTCAAACGGCGGGCGGTTGGTTTCGGCCAGCGCAGAGATGAAGAACAGGATCAGCATCGGGAAGTGCGGTAGCCAGTACCAGTTCAGCAGACCGTAGTCGCCGCTTTGCGACAGCACGATGTCCCCGAAGTTCAACGAGCCAGAGCTGATGACGACGCCGATGATGATCAGACCGATCGACACCTCGTAAGAGATCATCTGCGCGGCAGAGCGCAGCGAGCCCAGAAACGGGTATTTGGAGTTTGACGCCCACCCGCCCATGATCACGCCATAGACTTCAAGCGACGAGATCGCGAAGACATAAAGGATCGCGACGTTGATGTTCGACAGAACCCAACCGTCGTTGAACGGGATCACCGCCCAGGCAACCAGCGCCATAACCAATGTGACCATCGGGGCCATGAAGAACACGGCGCGGTCCGCACCGGCGGGCACGACCACCTCTTTGACGATGTATTTCGCGAAATCCGCAAAGGATTGCAGCAGACCGTAGATGCCTACAACGTTCGGGCCGCGGCGCAGCTGTACCGACGCCCAGATTTTCCGGTCGGCGTACATCAGGAACGCAAGGGCAAGAAGCAGGGGAATCACAACAAGGAAAATCTGGCCAATAATCAGCAGGATCGTCCCCAGCGTGGTGTTGAAAAAGAAGTCAGCCATAGGTCCTCACACCGTCGGTATGCCTTTTTCCATGCAGTTCTGCACGGTCACTTCAGCATCTATTGTCTTCAAGCCCGCAGGCAGGCTCGGCGAGATGGTGTAAACAGCATCTGCGTGCCAGACACCACCCTCGATCTCAACATTTGTACGCACGTGGCGGGCAAAACCAAAGCCCCGGATCAAAGTATAGCGCGCCGCGGCACATTCCGCGTATTCCGCTACATTCTCGGATGACTGCGCTTTGGTCATCGCCACGTCGAACTGGACAAGGTCCCCGTCCAGCAGTTTGGTTTCAACACCGCGATACTCGGGAATGAAATCTTCGGCCATGGGCGCTTGCGTCTCGCAGGCACCCAGAACCAAAGGCAACATCATCCCCAAAATCCTCACTCCGCCGCCAGTGGTTTTTCGCGGCGGGCTTTGGCGTTGGCCGAAAGCTCTGCCATCAACTGGCTGGCGCGGGCGATGGGGTTGGACAGGTAGAAATCGGCAATCGCAAAGCGCAACGGGCTTTCGCCCAGATCGCCTGTGGCCACAGGCTGCCATGCGTTTTCAGCAACCTGATCAATATTCCCCAGATGCGGGACATCAGCGACCAGCGCCTTGCGCAATGCTGCAAGCGAATCGAACGGCAGCTTGGCGTCCAGCTCGGCACTCAACGCGCGCAGGATGGCCCAGTTTTCCTTGGCCTGACCGGGGGCAAAGCTGGCGCGCGCGGCAAGCTGCGGGCGGCCTTCGGTATTGACGAACAAACCGCCCTCTTCCGTATAGGCGGCACCGGGCAGGATGATATCGGCACGGTGCGCGCCGCGATCCCCGTGCGAGCTTG
>JGI24654J20067_1000447_pt1 | contig 9453 bp, 9 predicted proteins | sample MalvirmetaMSP109_FD_20067 | JGI IMG/M metagenome (IMG submission 20067)
ATGCCGAGCTAGCCGACGGGCTGTAACGGGAAACCCGAGCCGCCTTTCGGCGGCGCGTTGATCGACACATAAAAAGGCCCCCGCAGTTTCCTGCGGGGGCCTTTTTCTTAAAGCTTTCGCCTAGATCAGCGCGAGAATTTCTTGTGTTTCATGCGCTTGGGTTCCATGGCGTCTTCGCCCANACGACGCTTCTTGTCCTCTTCGTAGTCAGAGAAGCCGCCNTCGAACCATTCAACATGCGCGTCGCCTTCAAAGGCGAGGATGTGCGTACAAATCCGGTCAAGGAAGAAACGGTCGTGCGAGATGACCACGGCNCAGCCCGCGAAATCGACCAGCGCGTCTTCGAGCGCGCGCAGTGTTTCAACGTCCAGATCGTTGGTAGGTTCATCGAGCAGCAGCACGTTGCCGCCTTCTTTCAGCAGACGCGCCATGTGCACACGGTTGCGTTCACCGCCCGACAGCAGGCCGACTTTCTTCTGCTGGTCGCCGCCCTTGAAGTTGAAAGCACCGCAATAGGCGCGGGAGTTCACTTCGGCATCGCCAAGCTTGATGATCTCGGCCCCGCCCGAAATGGCCTGCCAGACGTTGTCATCAGGGTTCAGGTCATCGCGCGACTGGTCAACATAGGACAGATCAACGGTATTCCCCAGCTCGATCGTGCCGGTATCGGGTTGTTCATGGCCGGTGATCATCTTGAACAGGGTCGATTTACCCGCGCCGTTGGGGCCGATCACGCCGACGATCCCGCCTGGCGGCAGAGAGAAGTCCAGCTTTTCGATCAACAGCTTGTCGCCCATGGCTTTGGACAGACCCTCGACCTCAAGCACCTTGTTGCCCAGACGGGGACCGTTGGGGATAACGATCTGGGCGCGCGTCAGGCGCTCGCGCTCCGAGCTGTCGGCCATTTCGTTATACGACTTGATCCGCGCTTTGGATTTCGCCTGACGGGCCTTGGCCCCCTGACGCATCCATTCCAATTCGCGCGACAGGGTCTTTTGCTTGGACTTGTCCTCGCGGGCTTCCTGTTCAAGCCGTTTGGCTTTCTGGTCGATCCAGCTGGAATAGTTCCCCTCGTAGGGGATGCCATTGCCGCGGTCGAGCTCGAGGATCCAGCTGGTGATGTTATCCAGGAAATACCGGTCGTGGGTGACGATCAGGATCGTGCCCTTATAGTCGATCAGGTGCTGTTGCAGCCACGCGATGGTTTCCGCGTCCAGGTGGTTGGTCGGTTCGTCAAGCAGCAGCATTTCGGGCGCTTCAAGCAGCAGCTTGCACAGCGCCACGCGGCGGGCTTCACCACCGGACAGTTTGGTCACATCGGCATCGTCGGGCGGGCAGCGCAGGGCTTCCATCGAGACGTCGATCTGGCTGTCGAGATCCCAGAGGTTCTCCGCGTCGATCTGATCCTGCAAGGCGGCCATTTCGTCGGCTGTCTCGTCGGAATAGTTCATCGCCAGTTCGTTGTAGCGGTCCAGAATGTCNTTCTTGGCTTTCACNCCCAGCATGACATTNTCGCGCACGGTCAGGGCGGGGTCCAGATAGGGTTCCTGTTCCAGGTAGCCGACCTTGGCCCCTTCAGCGACCCATGCTTCGCCCGAGTAATCCTTGTCCTTACCGGCCATGATCTTCATCAGCGTGGATTTACCCGCGCCGTTGACACCGACCACACCGATTTTCACACCGGGCAGGAAGTTCAGGTTAATGTTGTCGAAACACTTTTTGCCGCCCGGGTAGGTCTTTGAGACACCGGACATGTGATAGACATATTGATAGGCGGCCATTGAGAATCCTCGGATAAGCTGAATACGGTTTGGAACGTGCAATATCGCCACAGGCGGGCAAGAGCAAACATTCAATATATAAGGCCTGTGCCGCGGTTTTGAAGCCCGTGTGTTCCCGGGCGATTCACAGGGCGCAGGGGCAAGACGCACAAAGCGCTGATCGCGCGGGCGGCAAAGGCTGTTTTTCCGATAACTATCCCTTTTTACCGTTTTCGAGCGGTGAACTGGGGACGAATGACCGAATTTTACGCGAAATTCAGTCGAAAAAAATTTTGGACCTCGTTTATATTCGCCTAATCCGGGTGCGTTCAGCGCCCCGGTACAACGCGGCCGCAAAAAGACCGCGTCATACACAAAGGGACAAATACATGACAGCATCCACTATTGTTGTTGGACTGGACGGGGGGGAAGCCGGGGCGCGCGCTTTGGATTTCGCAACGAAACAGGCCAAATTGATTGGCGATTGCGAGCTCAAGCTCGTTTACGTGATTGAATGGTCTCCATTCAGCTTCCAGACCTCGGAAGAGAATGACCAGCGCCACAAACGGCGCGAAGAGGAACTGGCACTGGCCCGCGAACGTATCGTCGATCCGGCGGTCAAGAAGGTCAGCGAAGACGGCGTCACCGTTCAGGGCATCGTGAAACACGGCGATGTGGCCGATATTCTGGACGATCTGGCCAAGAAACACGGCGCACAGCAGATCGTGGTGGGCCGTGTCGGTCTGCGCGGCCTGAAAGAGCGTATGTTCGGCGGCGTAACCGGCCGCTTGGCTGTGGCGTCTCGCGTGCCTCTGACGATCATTCCTTGAAAGGTCATATCATGAAAAAATTTCTGACAACGGGTGCGGGGGCTGCTGCTGTCTCTGCCTTGCCCATGGTTGCCGCGGCACAAGAAACCGTCGGCATGGATCAACGCATCAATGATATCTTCGCGGGTTCGACGGGCTGGTTCGTCAATCTGATCTTCATGTCGCTACCCGGCACCAACTTCCCGTGGATCGTGCTGTGGCTGGTGGTCGCGGCGACGGTATTTACGCTGTATTTCGGCTTCATTCAGGTCAAGGCGTTCTGGCATGCGATCTCGCTGGTCAAAGGCGATTATTCCGATCCCGATGACGCGGGCGAGGTGAGCCACTTTCAGGCGCTTGCAACGGCGCTGTCGGGGACTGTCGGTCTGGGCAACATCGCGGGCGTCGCGGTGGCCGTGGGCATCGGCGGTCCGGGGGCGACCTTCTGGATGATCCTGGCTGGTTTGCTGGGCATGGCCTCCAAGTTCACCGAATGTACGCTGGGTGTGAAATACCGCAATGAATACGCCGATGGCACCGTTTCCGGTGGTCCGATGTACTATATGACAAAGGGCTTCAAGGAACGCGGCCTGCCTTTGGGCGGGGTGCTGGCGGTGATCTTTTCGATCTTTACCATCGGTGGTGCCTTGGGCGGCGGGAATATGTTCCAGGCCAATCAGGCCCATGCGCAGCTGTCCGGTATCATCGGCGACTACCCTGGCTGGATCACGGGCATCGTCTTTGCCGCAGTGGTCTTTGCGGTCATCGTCGGCGGGATCAAATCCATCGCCAATGTCACCGAGAAAATCGTGCCGCTGATGGGCGTGATCTATGTTGGTGCCGCGCTGATCATCCTGATCGTTGAATACGACAAGATCGGTTGGGCCTTTGGCCAGATCTTTGAAGGCGCGTTCAGCGGCTTGGGCGTTGCAGGCGGTCTGGTTGGCGCGCTGATCCAGGGCTTTAAACGGGCGGCGTTCTCGAACGAGGCGGGTGTCGGCTCGGCGGCGATCGCACACTCTGCCGTGCGCACCAAAGAGCCGGTGACCGAAGGCGTCGTATCCCTGTTGGAGCCCTTCATCGATACCGTTGTCATCTGTACGATGACCGCGCTGGTGATCACCATCTCTGGCGTGCTGGTGATGGACCCCGAAACGGGCCGCTTCATCCTGAATGACGCAGGCACCGCGATCCAGACCATCGACGGGTCAAGCGGCGTTCAACTGACATCGGCTGCCTTTGCGACCGGGTTCAGCTGGTTCCCCTATGTGCTGGCGCTGGCGGTGATCCTGTTCGCCTTCTCCACCATGATCAGCTGGTCCTACTACGGGCTGAAGGCGTGGACCTATCTGTTCGGTGAAGGCAAAACCAAAGAGATCGTGTTCAAGGTGATCTTCTGCCTGTTCATCATCGTGGGGGCGGCGGCCAATCTGGGCGCGGTTATCGACTTCTCTGATGCGATGATCTTTGCGATGGCGGTTGTGAACATCACGGCGCTGTACTTCCTGATGCCGATCGTGAAGCGCGAGATGAAGAGCTATTTCGCGCGTTTGAAATCCGGCGAGATCAAGAAGTTCGTCGATTAACGCTCGGATAACGCGATTGACAAAGGGGCGTTGCTGCCCTTCTTTCGGCCCCTGATGTATATCGGGGGCCGTTTTCGTTGGGTTATCCATTTCCATATGCGCCCCCGGGGCAGGTGATCGGGCTGCTTGGCGGGTCGTTTGATCCGGCGCACGAGGGTCACGCCCATATCACCCGCGAGGCGATCAAGCGTTTCGGGCTGGATCGGGTGTGGTGGATGGTCAGCCCGGGCAATCCGCTCAAGGCGCATGGGCCGGCCCCGATGGCGTCCCGTCTGGCCCGCGCGCGCGAGGTGATGCAGCACCCGCGGGTCGAGGTCACGGATATCGAGGCCCATCTTGGCACCCGCTACACCGCGCAAACCCTTGCCGCGCTGCGGGCCCGCTATCCCGGTGNGCGCTTCGTCTGGCTGATGGGGGCGGATAATCTGGCGCAGTTCCACCTGTGGCAGGACTGGCGGCAGATCATGGANACAGTGCCCCTAGGGGTGCTTGCNCGGCCCGGCCAGCGCATATCGGCACGGATGAGCCACGCCGCGACGCTTTATGCACCCTACCGGATTTCGGGGCGGCAAAGCCAGCTCTTGGGGCAGGCACCGGCCCCCGCGTGGTGTTTCGTGAACGTCCCGATGGTCGATGTCAGCTCAAGCGCGATCCGGGCCGCGGGCAAATGGTCAGCGCAATCTGGCAGAGGCGATACCCGCCCCTAGGATCATCGCCATGCCGGCCCATGTCAGCGCATCGGGCCATGCGCCAAACACCAGCCACCCCAGCCCCACGGCGGACAGCAGTTGCAGATACACCAGCGGCGCGACCTTGGTCGCAGGGGCCATGCGATAGGCGTATAACATCAGCAGGTTGCCCAGCATCGAACACAGCGCGCTTGCGAGGCTTAGCCCCAGGACGGGGCCGGTCAGTGGCGGGAAATAGGCCACCCCCAGCGGCAAAAGCAGCAGCCCGCTGATCACCAGCTGGCTGAAGGTCAGCGCAAGGGGCGGGGCCAGATGCGACAGCCAGCGCGACATCGTGAGGAACACGCCATAAAGCGTCCCCGCGGTCAGCGCCCAAAGCAGCCCTGCACTGGGTTCAAGCCCCGGTCGGACCACGACCAGCACCCCCAGAAACCCCGCCACGATCAACGCGCTGCGCTGAAGCGATATCGCCTCGCGCAGGAAGAGCGCGGCCAGCACATAGCTGAGCAGCGGACCGATAAAGAAGGCGGCAAAGACATTGGCCACGTCCTCGGTCACCAGTGCTGTCTGGATGCAGGTGATGCTGCCGCACAGGATGGCGGCACGGACCCAGATGCGCCAGTTGCCGAACAGGGCGCGCGTTTGCGGCGGGGCGAAGGGCACAAGCAGCAGCGCCCCGATGGCAAACCGCGACCACGCCACAAAAACGGGGGCCACGCCAAGCTGTGAGGTCAGGATCTTGCCCGCGCTGTCGCCTGCGGGAATCAGTGACATGGCGACAAACATGATCAAAATAACGCGTTGCATGTTTGTCAGTTAGCATGGGCCCCCGCCCATGAAAATGTGATTTGCAAGCGCTTGTGTCGCTCTGTCCTGTCAGGTTTAAGTCGCCCCATGAAAACTGTTTTATCCCGTCGTTTGTTTCTGAGTACCGCTGCGGCGGCTGTTGCGGCTCCGGCGGCCTTTGCGGCCCCGCCAACTGAATCGCTGCGCCCCGTCTGCGCGGGGACGATTTGTTCCGGCAGGCGATCCCCTCGGCGCAAGAGCTGATCGACAAGGCGCGGTTGAACGGGGCTGTGACCTTTAGTCTGGCGGATGCGGAAACCGGTGCGGTGCTGGAACAGAACGGCCCGCTGGACGGGATGCCCCCGGCGAGCGTGACCAAGGCGATTACCGCGCTTTACGCGCTGGATACCTTGGGCGCGGCGCATCAGTTCCAGACGCGCATCATGGCGACTGGCGGCATTGTGGACGGCGAAGTGCAGGGCGATCTGATCCTTGTGGGCGGGGGCGATCCGACGCTGGATACGGACGGGCTGGCCAAAATGGCCGATGACCTCAAGGCGGCGGGCATTATCGGCGTCAAAGGCGGGTTGAAGATTTACGAACGCAGCCTGCCGGTCTTCCCGTTGATTGATGCGGATCAGCCGGATCATGTGGGCTATAACCCCGCTGTGTCGGGGCTGGCGCTGAACTTTAACCGCGTCCACTTTGAATGGAAGCGCGAGAATGGCAGCTATTCGGTGCTGATGGACGGTCGGTCGGGGTCTTATCGCCCTGACGTGGCGATGGCCGCGATGGAGATCAGCGACCGCAGTGCGCCGGTCTTTGCCTATCGTGACGCAGGCACCCGCGATGACTGGAGCGTCGCGAAAAGCGCCTTGGGCAATGGGGGGTCGCGCTGGCTGCCGGTGCGCAAGCCGGGGCTGTATGCGGGCGATATCTTTAAGACATTGGCGGGGGCACAGGGCATCCGTCTGCGCGACATGGCGTTGATCACCAGCTTGCCCGAGGGCGAGGTGCTGGTGACCCGTTCCAGCGCGCCGCTGCGCGATATCCTGCGCGATATGTTGAAGTATTCCAATAACTTGATCGCAGAGATGGCGGGGCTGTCCGCCACGGTTTACCGCACGGGCACACCCGCGTCCCTGCGCGCGTCTGCGGCAGAGATGAACGTTGGGCCAAGGCCAATCTGGGCATGGATGCACCCGCGCTGGTGGACCATTCGGGGCTAGGCGAAGACAGCCGCGTGACCGCGCAGGATATGGTGACGGCGCTGGTGCGGGTCTATGGATCGGGCACGTTGAAACCGTTGCTCAAGTCGATTTCCCTGCGCGATTCCAAGGGGCGGCCCGTGCAGGATCACCCGATCAAGGTGGAGGCGAAGACCGGCACGTTGAACTTTGTCTCGGCCTTGGCGGGGTATCTGACGGCACCGGACGGGCGGGTGATGGCCTTTGCCGTGTTCACCGCCGATATGCCACGTCGCGCCACCCTGACCCGCGCGCAACGCGAACGCCCCGAGGGGGGGCGGGCGTGGAACGGGCGCTCCAAACGGTTGCAGCAAGGGCTGATCGAACGCTGGGGGGCGTTCCATGTGGCTGCGGATTCGGCGTCTCTTTGATCGCGGTGNCGCGGCCTATTTGACGTGACGGGCGCGGGCACCGCGTTCGATGGCGGCGGCGTGCAGGCGGTCGAGGTCAAGCTCGTAGCGGATTTCTTCCAGCAGACGTAATTCGGCTTCGTCCAACGTGCCGTCGGCCGCGGCCACATCGCAGGCCAGCGCATAGGCCGTTTCGTTCAGCCGGTCGGGCAGCGCGCCCTTGATCAGGCCGAACAGGGCATCCAGCCCGTCTTCCTGTTCGAACAGGTCAAACACCATCGAGCTGACAGAGCTGATGCGGTCCACATCATAGCCCGAAAAGACGGGGAGCATGTTTACAGCCGTCTGGATCTTGAGCAATTCGGTGGTGCGGATGTCCTCGTCTGATGCGGAAACCGCGATCATCACGGCGACAAGGCAATCCTGCGCGCTGAGGGTGAGGGAGGTGTCGTCATTCATGCGCATTTCCGTTCGGTCATTCCGTTGATCTGCAGATTATTGACGGGCCTACGGGGACGCAATAGGTACGGGCTGCCTGCGCGCATTGGGTGCGGGGTGAAAATGATGGAATTGATGACATGTCGCAGATGCGTGAAGCAGCCCTAATCAGTAAAGCGTGGCCGTTCGAGGAAGCACGTCGGGTGTTGAAACGCTATGCAAACAAGGCCCCCGAGAAGGGGTACGTCTTGTTCGAGACCGGCTATGGCCCGTCGGGTCTGCCGCATATCGGGACCTTCGGCGAAGTTGCGCGCACGACGATGATCCGCCGCGCATTTGAGCAGATCAGCGACATTCCGACGCGGCTGGTGTGCTTTTCGGACGATCTGGACGGGATGCGCAAGGTGCCGGGTAACGTGCCCGACCCCGCCGCATTGGAAGAACATCTGCAGCGCCCGCTGACATCGGTGCCCGATCCTTTCGGCAAATACGACAGCTTTGGCGCGCATAACAACGCCATGCTGCGGCGTTTTCTGGATACCTTCGGGTTCGAGTACGAGTTTATCTCGGCCACGGAGTTCTACGGCTCCGGCAAGTTCGACGAGGTGCTTTTGCGCGCCGCCGAGAAGTATGACGAGATCATGGAAGTGATGCTCAAGTCGCTGCGCGAGGAGCGTCGGCAGACCTATTCGATCTTCCTGCCGATCCACCCTGAAACAGGGCGGGTGATGTATGTGCCGATGAAAGCGGTCAACGCCAAGGAAGGCACGATCACCTTCGACGATGAAGACGGCACCGAAATGACCCTGCCGCTGACCGGCGGCAATGTGAAGTTGCAGTGGAAGCCCGACTTTGGCGCCCGTTGGGCCGCCCTTGATGTCGACTTTGAGATGTACGGCAAGGATCACAGCACCAACACGCCGATCTATGACAAGATCTGCCGTATTCTGGGCAACCGCCCGCCCGAGCATTTTACCTATGAGCTGTTCCTTGATCAGGACGGGCACAAGATCTCCAAATCGTCGGGCAATGGTCTGACCATCGACGAATGGCTGACCTATGCCAGCGCGGAATCGCTGTCGTATTTCATGTACCTCAAGCCCAAGACGGCCAAGCGCATGTATTTCGACGTGATCCCCAAGGCGGTCGACGAATACCACCAGCAGCTGCGCGCCTATGAGACGCAGGACGACAAGGGCAAGCTGAACAACCCCGTTTGGCATATCCACGGGGGCGATGTGCCCAAGTCGGATATGGTTGTGCCCTTCTCGATGTTGCTGAACCTCGCGTCGGTCTCCTCGGCCGAGGACAAGTCGCAACTGTGGGGCTTTATCCAGCGGTATGCGCCGGATGCGACGCCCGAAGGCAACCCCGGTATGGATGCGGCGGCCGAGCATGCGGTGCGCTATTACAATGATTTCGTGAAGCCCGCCAAAGTGTTCCGCGCCCCNTCCGAGCTGGAGCGGGAAGCCCTGGAAGACCTGCGGGACCAGCTGAANACATGGGACGGCGGGCTGGATGCCGAGGCNTTGCAAACGATGGTTTTCGCCGTCGGGAAAGAGCGTTTCGACCCGCTGCGCGACTGGTTCACCGCGCTGTACGAAGTGTTGCTGGGCGCCAGCCAAGGGCCGCGTTTCGGTGGGTTCATCGCGCTGTATGGCGTGGATGAAACGGTCGCCCTGATCGACGATGCGTTGGCGGGCAAGCTGACCACGGCGTGAAACTATTGCCCTATGATGTGCGTGGCTTAGGTTAAGTTCAACACATCATAGGGAGCATTCTCATGCG
>JGI24654J20067_1000460_pt1 | contig 9298 bp, 8 predicted proteins | sample MalvirmetaMSP109_FD_20067 | JGI IMG/M metagenome (IMG submission 20067)
CCAGACCTATGACGGTGACCGCCGCATGACCGACATCGCGACAGGTGGCGTGAACAAAGCCGCCGCCTGAGTCTGCGACAGTTGGGGCGTAGCCCCCAACCAATGTACAAAAGCCCCGCTGGATCAGCGGGGCTTTTCTCATGTCTGCTTACTTCGACAAACCGTTACGCGGCTTCAGCTTGCCTCTGCCGCGGTCGCTTGGGGGAAGTAATCGACCCCCTCTTTCTCGGCGAGCTTGTGGATCTCTGCCATGATGCCTTCACGAGCATCGCAGGCGGCCTCCCACGAGGTGTTGGGATCGGCACAAGGCACGAGGAACCAGACGTCCTTGCCCAGTACGTCCTGCCCCGCGACCCGCACGCATACATCATCCCGATTGCCCACGTATTTCTCGTCCAGCTCGTCGATCACCTTGTCAAAAGCGTCGCGCAGCGCATCCACATCTGCGGTGTGAGTCAGTTTGATCTTAACAATGCGCAACATTTCCGGCTCCTGCATGGTCCAGTTCTTGAACGGGGTAGAGACGAATTCGGTCACCGGCACGACCAGCCGCGTGCCATCCCAATCGCGCAGTTGCACATAGGTGAAATGGATCCGCTCCACGTGGCATAGCGCGTCGTTGAACACGATACGGTCGCCGATCTTGGCTGATCCGTTCAAGGCGATCTGCAACGACGACATGATGTTGCTTAAAATGCTGCGCGCGGCGAAGCCCAAGACAAGGGTGACCGCCCCAGCCGTCCCCAGCAACGTCAGCCCGAGGTTCTGGAACACATTGGTCTGCGACAGGAATATACCGCCGCCGACCAGCACGACAGCCACAACAAAGACCCGACGCGCCGCCGAGATGCGCGTTGCGGTGGTACGTTTGTGCACCTCTTCCTTGAGGGTCAGATCGGTTTCCTCGACCTGCGTCAGGTGATCCAGGATAACCTCGACGCAATTGACCACAAACCACAGCCCCGCCCCGATCAGCCCCAGCCATGCGGTCGGGACCAGCACTGTCGTAAGCTCTGCCGAGAAAGAGAAAATCTTGGCCTCGACCACCATGACGAACAGGGTCGACACGCCCACGCAGGCGGGCCCGCGCACCGATCGGAATATCTGCCGTGCCAGCTGCGACGGCACACGCTCCGCGATCCACCCTGTCAGCAACCAGACCAGTCGCGCCACGTAAATCGCCAGCGCGATCAGCACCGGCAGGCCGATGAGTTCCCACAGCGCAAGATCAACGACCGTGTTTTCTGTCAGCACATCGGGCAGCATGGTTTCAAGCCGACCGGGCCCGTAACGGGTGTAGAGCCGCGGAATATTCTGCACCGTGTGGCGCGAGAACACCCAGACAGGGTCGCCCCCTTCGGGCTTGATCCGGTTTAGGCGGATGGACGCGGGGTAGTCGTCCATATCAAGCGTCCACAGCAACAGCGATTTGCGCGGCGTGCCCGCCATCGCCTTGTCAGAGGTGGATGTCGCATCCAGCGCGTCGGGCCGGTCCAGCAGGTTGTCCCAGTTGATCACAGTTTTCCGGCTGATCACGGTTTCAAGCTGTCGGATCAGCGATGTCCCCACGTCCTGCTGGCGATCCTGCTGGATATCGGACAGGTCAAGCAGATGCGCGGCACCGACCCAATCATCGCGGCGCACGGCCCGCACAAGGCTTTCCATCGTCGCACGGGGTGTTTCGCGGTCGATTTCTGGCGTGACCGCGGGCAGACCGCTGTTCAATGCCTCGACGCAATACCAGCGGGCGGTATCGCAGGCTTCCTCTTCCTCCTGCGCCCAAAGCGGTGCCGCAAAAATCAAAAGGGTGGCCATCAGACCCGCGAGGTATCGTAGTTTGCTCAAATCACTCTCCATTCCGGCGTCACGAAATCACGTGACATGTCGGGGTTGTGACTGAGCTAGCGCAGCTGCCGCATTCTACCAGTTTTGATCTGGGCAATTCGTGCCGCCAGNCGCNCCTGACCGCAAGATCAGGCCCCCACCTGCCCTGTGGCTTCCTGCAACATCTTGGTCACATGGTTCGTGGCATAGGGCTTGGGCACAAAGGCAGCCCCGCTTGGCACATCCGCTTCGTCAAGCTCGATCACGCCCGACGCGATCATGATCACCACCGGAGGCCAGGTCGTGCGCACATAGGCCGCCAGTTTGAGCCCGTTCATGGTGCCGGGCATATCTATATCGGTGAACAGGATGCCAATATCAGATTGCGTCTGCATCACTTCGATGGCTTCGTCGGCCGATCCGGCTTCATAGGTCTTAAAGCCGGCCTCTTCGATCATATCGACGGCCCCCATACGGATCAGCGGTTCATCTTCTACGATCAGCACGGCGGGTAGGTTCTGATAATCCACGTTTGGACAGCTTTCATTAATGATCAATGGGCTTGCAGAGCACCATTCTTAGATCGTCAAACCTGCCAGTGGAGCTTGTAGCATAAAGCTCAAACCCTCTGGCGCGTAGTTTAGTTCCGCCGATCCGTTAAAATATCCGGCGAGCGCTTGTTCTATCATCCGGCTGCCAAAGCCCTTGCGGCTTGGCGGTGTCACCAATGGGCCGCCGCTTTCGGTCCAGCTGAGGTGAAACACCTCTGCGCCATCGCTTGCCCGAGCGACCTTCCACCGCACCGCAATCTTGCCGTCGTCCCCGTCACCGGACAAAGCGCCGTATTTCGTGGCGTTGGTCGACAGTTCGTGCAGCGCCATCGTCAAGGCCAGCGCCTGTTTGGACCCGATCGGCACATCCGGCCCCTCTATCGCGAACCGTCCCTCACCCGTCCGATGAGGGGCCAACGCGGCCTCGATCACCTCGAGGATACGGGTCTGTGCCCATGCGGCCTTGATCAAACGGTCATGCGCCTGCGCCATCATGCCGATACGCGACTGGATAGCGACCTGCGCATCCTTCAGGTTTTCGGACTGACGCAGCGTCTGCGACACCATGACATTGACCATCGCAAGGGTATTCTTCACCCGATGGTTCATCTCGCCCAGCATCAGCTGCCGCTGTTCTTCGGCGACCTTGATCTCGTGTATATCCGTGCAGGTGCCATACCAGCGCGTGATCCGTCCGGCCTCGTCGCGCACAGGCTGGGCACGCCCCAGCACCCACCGATACTGCCCCGTGCGGTGCCGCAGGCGATATTCGATTTCATAGTGCTCGCCGGTCTCAAGACTGTGACCCCAACGCGCCCAGGCTTTTTCCTGATCGTCGGGATGGAACATGCCGTTCCAGCCCTCGCCGTCGGTCGATCCTTCGGGCACACCGGTGAATTCATACCAGCGGTCGTTGTAATAATCGTGAAACCCGTCCGGCAAAGTGGACCAGATCATCTGATCGACCGAATTCGCAATCGCGTGGAACTTTGCCTCACTCTCGAACAGCTGACGTTCCCGCAGTTCAAGCTGCTCCAGATGTTTGCGCGCCTCATGCTGCCGCCGCCGCGCCTTGAGCGCGGAGCGAACCGAGCGTACCAGCTCCTCTGCGTGCAAAGGGCGCGACAAGAGCACCGCGTTGCTCAGCTGGTCAATCCTTGCCGCCGCGTGGTTGCTGCGGCTGGAGGACGTGCCATTGGCCAGCACGATAAACGGGACATCCGACCACGGGGGCTGCGCGGCCAGCGCCTCTTGCAAGGTATCGACCCCGACGCCTGCCAGCGCCTCTTCGGTCACCAAAATCGCGCCGATTTGCCGCCCGACGAGGCCCGCAAGCTCCCCAAGGGAGGCGACGGATGTCGATGCAATATCATGCTGGTCGAGCAACTGCCCGGCGACAGCCGCATCCCGTCCGCGTGGCGCGAGAATACCGACAGAGACCAAAAGCGCATCATCCGGGGTCTCTGGCTCGGATGACGATGCCATTTGTGGTGTCACTTTGCACCGTCGCTCGTTTGAGGATCGAGCTGCAAAAGCGCGTCTGTGCGCTGCGTGAACACCGGCGTCCCTGACAACACACCCGAGAAACTGCGGATAGGTTCGCCGATCACGATACCAGTCGCGTCGATCTTGAATTCACGGATGCTGCGTTCATGGTCAGACGTACGGGTCTTGATCACCGCGATGGATTTGCGCACTTCGCCTTCGGCCTCGAAAAACCGCAGCATCATGACGGTATCCGCAAGATAGCTGATATCGATGTCGGTCCGCAGTTCCCCTGTGACACCATGTTGCCCGAGGATCATCAGCGACACCACGCCCTGCTGCGCGAGATAGCTGAGCAGTTCATGCATCTGTAGCACAAGGAAATTGTCACTTGGCATGGCGTGCAAATAGGCGTTGAGGCTGTCGATCGCGACAACGCTTACCCCGTCCTTTTCGACCGTCGTGCGCACCGCGCTGGCGAATTCACCGGGCGACAGTTCCGCCGGATCGATCTGCCGGATTTCCAACTGCCCGTTGTCGATGAACGGCTGCACGTCCATGCCAAGCGCCCGCGAGCGGGTAAGCAACGTCGACAGCCGCTCGTCGAACAGGAAATACGCGGCTTTCTCGCCTCGGTTCAACGCGGCCAGCATGCAGCGCACCGCCGTCGTTGTCTTGCCCACACCAGCAGGACCGGCCAGCAGCGCGTTGGTGCCGGGCACAAGCCCCCCGCCCAGCAAAGCGTCGAGTTCGTCCAGCCCCGTTGTCACCGCATCAGCCGAAAAATCGCGCGCATGATCCGCCGCGATCAGGCGCGGGTAGACGCACAACCCACCCTTTTCGATGGTAAAATCGTGATAGCCGCCGTGATACTTCAGGCCGCGCATCTTGATCACACGCAACCGGCGCCGTTCCGACCCGAAATCATTGGCCAATTGTTCAAGCGAGACGACGCCATGCGCGATAGAGTGAAGCTGTAGATCCCCCGGTTCAGCCGTGCGGTCGTCCAGCATCAAGACCGTGCAATTACGCCGCGCAAAGAAGTGCTTTAGCGCCAGGATTTGCCGACGGTAGCGCAGCGGGTTCTGCGCCAGCAAGCGCAGCTCTGACAGGCTGTCGAGAACGACACGGGTCGGATTATTCTCTTCCACCAGATTGATGATACCACGCACGGTCTCCCCAAGTTCGACTTCGCTTGGGTGCAGCAAGGATTGCTCCCGATCAGAGCTGTACTCATCTTCCGCGACCAGCTCGTACAGATCAATATCGTCTAGCGTCCAGGAGTGGGACTGTGCGACAGCCGTGAGCTCATCAACCGTTTCGGAAAGCGTGATATAAAGACCGCGCTCACCATTTTCGCGACCATTCATCAGGAACTTCAACGCAAGCGTTGTTTTGCCGGACCCCGGCGTCCCCTCGACAAGATACAGCCGATGCGGGGTCAACCCGCCACACAGCACATCATCCAAACCAGACGTCCCTGTCGACAGCCGCGTCTGCGCCGCCCCAGTGGTACGATCGCCCATTACTTGCACCCCACTCGTATCATACTCTTACGGTGCCCTTACTCCAGCAGTGGGCCCATGTATCCGCCGTATTTTACTCAATGATGAATATTCAAGCAAATCGATTTGTATCGATAGAACGCCAGAGTGCCGGATAACCCGCGGGACTGTTCGGTAAAGGGGCGGTGGCCCGATTGCTCTTGAAAAACGCGCGCGGTTTTGCCACCTATGGCAGTGTGAGGACGACCTCCCCTGAATGGAAAACTGTCGGGACGACCCGGCCCTTCAATGAGGTATAACATGCGCTCTGCATTTGACCGTCTTCGCCACGCCATCAGTTTTGAAGTTATCGCGCTGATCCTTGTGATCCCCGCAGGCGCGATCCTGTTTGACGTGCCCCTACATGACTTTGGTGTCGTGGGCATTGTCAGCGCCACGCTCGCGACGCTTTGGAACCTTGGCTATAACGTGCTTTTTGACTTGGCCTTGCAACGGCTGACTGGAACCACCCTGAAATCGCGCATCGTCCGGGTGCTGCACGCGCTGGTGTTCGAGGCGGGGCTGCTGATGGTTCTGCTGCCCTTCATCGCGTGGTATCTGGGGATCAGCCTGTGGGATGCCTTCGTGCTGGATATCGCACTGGCGGCATTCTACCTCGTTTATTCCTACGTGTTTAACCTGATCTACGACACGCTTTTTCCGCTACCCGAATGGTCGCAAAAGCAGGCGGAAAGCGCCTAGCCCACCAACCCATCGTGGTGATCAGACCGGCAAGGTGAATGACGCCTTGATCCGGTCCATCACCACGGTGGTTTTGAACCCTTTGATATCGGGGTTGTTGTAGAAAAAATCGCGGGTGAACGCCTCGTAATCCTGCATGTCCTTGGCGCTGACGATCAGCATAAAGTCGGTCTCTCCGGTCACGTAGTAGGCGCTCATCACTTCTGCCCGCTCCCGCACCGCCCGCTTGAAACGGTCGATGATATCGGACCGTTCCCGCGCCAGTTCCACCGCGATGAGCATGGTCAGGGGACGGCCCACGGCCTCGGGCGAGACGACGGCGATATCGGCCTCGATCGCCTTGGTCGCACGCAACCGCGCAAGGCGCCGCTGGACCGAGGTTTGCGACAGCCCGACCAGTTCGGAAAGGCGCGCGCTGGTGAGCAGATTGTCGCGTTGCACGTGATGCAGGATTTTCCGGTCTATCGCGTCAATCATCCTAAATTCCCCATATCTTACAAAAGTTTGCAGCTTTTACCCGCGTAGCCGCATTATTCGCATAAATGCACAGCGCGAAAAAGCTAAACTCGCACAATACCCTGGCAGGAATCCCCACATGATCGACCATTCTTTTACACAGCACGAATATGCAGCACGTCTGGCGAAAACACGCGCCGAAATGGCCAACCGCGGGCTGGACGCGCTGTTTGTCACCGATCCGTCCAATATGGCGTGGTTGGCGGGCTATGACGGGTGGTCGTTCTACGTGCATCAAGGCGTGCTGCTGACCCACGAAGGCCAGCCCGTCTGGTGGGGCCGCGCCATGGACAGCGCCGGTGCCCAGCGCACCACCTATCTGGATGATGACAATATCGTCGGCTACGATGACACCTACGTCCAGAACCCCGACAAACACCCGATGGAGGATCTCGCCCGTCTCATCGCGGACCGCGGGCTAGAGAATGCGCGCATCGGGTTCGAGCTGGACAACTATTACTTTACCGCTTCGGCATTCCTGACGCTGCAAACGCGGCTGCCGGGCGTCAATATCCAGAACGCCACGGCGCTGGTGAACTGGCAACGTGCGGTGAAATCCCCGACCGAGCTTGAATATATGCGCCGCGCCGCGCGGATCGTTGAACGGATGCACGAGGTGATCCGCGAAAAGGCCGAGGTCGGGATGCGCAAGAACGATCTGATCGCGGATATCTATCACGCCTCCGTCAGCGGGGCCGAAGGGCATTGGGGCGACTACCCCGCCTGCGTGCCCATGACGCCCTCGGGTCTGGATGCCACCGCGCCGCATATCACATGGGACGATGCCCCCCTGCGCAACAACGAAGGCACGTTCTTTGAAATCGCGGGCGCNCACCGACGCTATCAATGTCCGCAGTCGCGNACNTTGTTCTTGGGCAAGCCTCCGCAGAAGTATCTGCATGCAGAGAATGCCGTGCTCGAAGCGATTGATGCCGGGCTAGAGCAGGCCAAACCCGGCAACCGCTGCGAAGACATCGCCCGCGCCTTCAACACCACCCTGCGCAACCGCGGATTCGAGAAAGACAGCCGCTGCGGCTATGCGATCGGCCTGTCCTACCCTCCGGACTGGGGCGAACGCACCATGTCGTTCCGCGCAGGAGATACCACCGTGCTGGAACCCGGAATGACCTTCCACTTCATGCCCGCCCTTTGGCTTGACGACGGCGGGATCGAGATCACAGAGCCGATTGTCATCACGCAAACCGGTGTCGAATGCCTGTGCACCACCCCGCGTGCGCTTGTGATCAAGGAATAGCGCCATGCGGGACAATCCTATCTCGGCCACCATCGATTTCGAGTGCGACGGCGTGCAGCACGGCTATCTGCGCCTGCCCTACAGCCGCAATGACAGCGCTTGGGGGGCGATCCAGATTCCGGTGACCCAAGTGAAAAACGGCGACGGCCCCTCTGCCTTGCTGACCGGCGGCAACCACGGCGACGAATACGAAGGGCCGCTGGCCTTGGTCGAGCTCGCCCAGACCTTGCAGGCCAAGGATGTCACGGGTCGCGTGATCATCCTCCCCTTCATGAACCACCCCGCCTTTATGGCGGGGACGCGGGTGTCTCCGCTGGACGGGGTGAACATGAACCGCAGCTTCCCCGGCCGCCCCGATGGCACCCCCACCCAGAAGATCGCGGACTACTTTCAACGGGTGCTGCTGCCGATGGCAGATGTCGTGCTTGATTTCCATTCGGGCGGCAAGACGCTGGATTTTCTGCCCTTCGCCGCCTGTCACACGCTGGACGACCCTGACCAACAGGCCCGCTGCCGCGCCGCGCGCGATGCGTTCAACGCGCCTTTCAGTGTCGAGATGCGCGAGATCGACGCGCTTGGCATGTATGACGACGCGGCAGAGACGATGGGCAAGACATTCGTCACCACCGAATTGGGCGGCGGCGGCACTGCCACGCCTGAAACCGCGCAGATCGCCCGCAAAGGCGTGCGCAATCTGCTGATCCACGCCGGTATCCTGCAAGGCCAGCCCGTCACTGCGCCATCGCGCATGCTGTCGCAAGACGACGACCGTTGTTTTCACGTCACCAACCACGGTGGGCTGGTCGATTTCAACGTCACCCTTGGCGACACAGTGGCCGAAGGCGACCTGATCGCGCGTCTATGGGACAGCCAGCATACGGGCCTGCCCCCGCGTGAGATCCGCGCCCAGATGGGGGGCATCGTGATCGCCCGCCACCACCCCGGACTGGCACAGCCGGGCGATTGCCTTGCCGTGCTGGCCACCGAACTCACTTGAAACTCTCCTAAACAGAAAGCCTGACCTATGCTTCGCAATGATGATCAACTCGCCACATGGGACCGCGAAAACTTTTTCCATCCCTCTACGCATTTAGCACAGCATGCGCGGGGTGAATCCGCGACGCGGGTGATCACAGGGGCGTCGGGCGTCCATATCGAGGACCGCGATGGCAACCGGATGCTGGACGCCTTTGCCGGGCTCTATTGCGTAAACGCAGGCTATGGCCGGACCGAAATCGCCGACGCTATCGCCGAACAGGCGCATCAGTTGGCCTATTACCATTCCTATGTGGGTCACGGCACCGAGACGTCTATCACGCTGGCAAAGATGATCATGGACCGCGCACCGGCGCATATGTCCAAGGTCTATTTCGGTCTGTCCGGCTCGGACGCGAACGAGACGAACATCAAGCTCGTCTGGT
>JGI24654J20067_1000467_pt1 | contig 9204 bp, 8 predicted proteins | sample MalvirmetaMSP109_FD_20067 | JGI IMG/M metagenome (IMG submission 20067)
TAGAGACCAAGGCACGTGAAATGCAGCGCGGCTTGCAGGCAAAGCTGGGTGTGCAGGGGCGCGATGTCTCTCATGCGTTGGCGCGCGCAGGGCACCGTCTGCCCGGGCGGGTGCGGCGTGAGGGCAAGGTCTTTGCGCAGGCGGCTTTTATGGCGCGCAACCCTAAGATGGCACGCAGGCTCGAGGGGGCAACGGTGCAGACCGCCTATGACCACGTGATGGAGCATCTTGCCGGGATCGACGTGGCCGAACGGCGCAAGGACCGCTGGCTTGGTCTTGCGGCAAGTGTGGCGTTCAACTTGATTTGCGTTGCGGTGGCGTTCATCACGTTTCTGTGGTGGCGCGGCTACGTCTGACGGGCGCTGCTGTTACGATCAAATACGCAAGAGCCCCGCTGCGGACCTGCAAGCGGGGCTTTGTTTTGAGGCGTGGTTTGGGGCGCTGCCCCGCCCTTGCGGGCCCCCCGGGATTTAATCCATTTGGAAGGGCCCGGGGCACATCGCTTTAGAGGTTGGGGCTTTAGAGGTTGGGATAGATCGGGAAGCGGGTGCAGAGCGCTTCGACTTCGGCTTTGACCTTGGCTTCGACCTCGGTGTTGCCATCGGCCCCATTGGCGGCCAGCCCGTCGACAACCTCGATGATCCAGTCGGCGATCTGACGGAATTCCGCCTCGCCAAACCCGCGTGTTGTTGCCGCAGGCGAGCCCAAACGGATGCCGGAGGTGACCATGGGCTTTTCAGGGTCAAACGGCACACCGTTCTTGTTGCAGGTGATATGCGCGCGGCCCAGGGCTTTTTCGGTGTCGTTCCCTTTGACGCCTTTGGGGCGCAGGTCGACCAGCAGCAGGTGGGTGTCGGTGCCGTGTGTGATCGTGTCGAGCCCGCCTTTGATCAGCTGGTCGCTGAGTGCTTGGGCGTTCTTGATGACCTGTTGGATGTAGGTCTTGAACTCGGGCTTGAGCGCTTCACCAAAGGCCACGGCCTTGGCCGCGATCACATGCATCAGCGGGCCCCCCTGAATACCGGGGAAGATGGCCGAGTTGAACTTTTTCGCCAGCGCTTCGTCGTTGGTCAGGATCATGCCGCCGCGCGGACCGCGCAGGGTTTTATGTGTGGTGGTTGTCGCCACATGCGCATGGGGGAAGGGGGAGGGGTGTTCGCCCGCAGCGACCAGACCGGCAAAATGGGCCATGTCCACCTGCAGGTAGGCACCGACCATATCGGCAATCTCGCGCATCCGCTTGAAGTCGATCTGGCGCGGAATGGCGGAACCACCGGCGATGATCAGCTTGGGCTGGTGCTCTTTCGCGAGCGCTTCGACCTGGTCATAGTCAAGCTGGTTGTCTTGTTTGCGCACGCCGTACTGGATGGCGTTGAACCATTTGCCGGATTGGTTCGGCTTGGCCCCGTGGGTCAGGTGGCCGCCCGCGTCGAGGCTCATGCCCAGAATGGTGTCACCGGGTTGCAGCAGCGCGGTGAACACGCCCTGGTTGGCTTGGCTGCCCGAATTCGGCTGCACGTTGGCGAAGTCGCAGTTGAACAATTTGCACGCGCGTTCAATCGCCAGGTTTTCCGCCACATCGACAAAATCACACCCGCCATAATAGCGGCGGCCCGGGTAGCCTTCGGCGTATTTGTTGGTCATCACCGACCCCTGCGCCGCCATGACAGCCGCAGACACGATGTTTTCGGAGGCGATCAGTTCGATCTCGTTACGCTGGCGACCCAGCTCGTCTGTGATGGACCCAAAGATTTCGGGATCGGCTTCGGACAGGGGGGTGGTGAAAAAACCGGACATGGGCGTGGTTCCTTTGACTACGTGTGCGGGTTGCGGGCTATCTAGCTTAATCCGGCACGGGGGTGAAGGTCGTAATGCGCCGGTCGCACCGTCATATGCGGCAAAGCTGGTAGGTCGGCGCGATATGTGGTTCTTTTGACTGTGAATATCCCTCATTGGAAACATCCGCCCATGAAGATCGCTTTTATCGCCAGCCGCTCTGATGTTGCACAGGATGCGTTGACGGCGCTGAGCGCACGATACGGCAATGTCACGCGCGAGGAGGCAGAGGTTATCGTCGCCCTCGGGGGGGACGGGTTCATGCTGCAGGCGCTGCACGACTCGCAAGAGCTGTCGACGCCGGTCTATGGCATGAACCGCGGCACCATCGGGTTCTTGATGAACGCCTATGCCGAAGAGGATCTGGTGGATCGTCTGCGCGCAGCAGAAGAGGCGGTGATCAACCCGCTGGTGATGGTCGCCACACATGCGAATGGCGAGACCTCCAAGGCGCTGGCCTTGAACGAGGTCGCCTTGCTGCGCGAGGGGCCGCAGGCCGCCAAGCTGCGGATCAGCGTCGACGGGCGCGTGCGGATGGAAGAGCTGGTCTGCGATGGCGCACTGGTGGCGACGCCTGCCGGGTCCACCGCCTATAATTACTCCGCGCACGGCCCGATCCTGCCGATTGGCGCGGATGTGCTGGCCCTGACGGCGATGGCGGCGTTTCGGCCACGGCGCTGGCGCGGGGCCTTGCTGCCGAAAACGGTGACCGTGCGCTTTGATGTGCTGGAGCCCGCCAAACGCCCTGTGATGGCCGACGCCGACGGGAATTCCTACCGCGATGTCGTCGCGGTCGAGATCACCTCGGACCCGTTGATCAAGCACCGTATCCTGTTCGATCCGGGCCACGGTCTGGAAGAACGGCTGATCAGCGAGCAGTTCAACTAATCCGCGTTTCAGGCGGAACCGCGGTGCCTTTGGCGCGTTGATATTCCGAGACGCATGAGAGGCCGTTCAGGTGCTTTCATCGTTTGGAATTTTAGCAAAAGGAGACCTGACATGAATTGGGATACAATCAAAGGTAACTGGAGCCAGATGACCGGTAAGGTCAAAGAAGAATGGGGTGATCTGACCGACGATGACCTGACAGAAGCCGCCGGCGAACGCGACCAGCTGGTCGGCAAGATTCAGGCGCGCTACGGCGTTGCCAAAGACGAGGCGGAGCGTCAGGTAGACAGCTTCGTGGCCAAACACTAACTGGCCTAGATATCGAATAGAAAAGGCGGCTGTTACAGCCGCCTTTTTCGCGTTCTGGGGTGCCGGATCTATCAGGTGTCCTTGGCGTAGCCGATGGTTTGCAGCGCCGACTTGATCTCGTCCAGAATGGCCGGATCGTCGATCGTGGCGGGCAGTTTGAACGGCTCTGCATCCGCCAGTTTGACCATCGTTGCCCGCAGGATCTTGCCTGAACGCGTCTTGGGCAAGCGATCCACCACCAGCGTCATCTTATAGGCTGCCACTGGCCCGATCTGGTCACGCACCCGTTGCTGGCATTCGGCTGCAATCTCGGCATGGGGGCGGTCGACCCCTTTGGACAGGCACACAAACCCCATCGGGGCTTGGCCCTTCAGCGGATCGTTGACGCCGATCACGGCACATTCAGCCACATCGGGGTGGCCGGCCAGAACCTCCTCCATCGCGCCGGTGGACAAGCGGTGACCGGCGACGTTGATCACATCATCGGTGCGCGCCATGATATAAAGATATCCATCCTCGTCGATCCTGCCCGCATCGCCCGTTTCGTAGTATCCGGGATAGGTCGTGAGGTAACTTTTGCGGAAGCGATCTTCGGCATTCCACAGGGTTGGCAGCGTGCCGGGAGGCAGGGGCAGCTTGATCGCGATAGACCCCAAAGTGCCAGCGGGTTGCGGCTCGCCCGCCTCGTTCAGGATTTGCACGTCATAGCCCGGCATCGGCACCGTGGGGGAGCCGACCTTGACCGGCAGCGCCTCTAGTCCGGCGGGGTTGCCGACGATGGTATAGCCGGTTTCGGTCTGCCACCAATGGTCATAGACGGGTATGCCCAGCTTTTCCTGCGCCCAGATCACGGTGTCTGGGTCGGCGCGCTCGCCCGCGAGATACAGCGCGCGCAGGCAGGAAATGTCGTATTTGCCAATCTCCTCGCCCTTGGGATCTTCGCGTTTGACGGCGCGGATCGCGGTGGGGGCGGTAAAGAAGCTGCGGACATTGTGTTCGGAAATGACGCGCCAGAAGGTGCCCGCATCGGGTGTGCCCACGGGCTTGCCTTCGAACACAACGGTGGTGTTGCCATGCACCAGCGGGCCATAGCAAATGTAGCTGTGCCCCACGACCCAGCCCACATCGGAGGCGGCCCAGAAGACATCGCCCGGATCGACGTTGTAGATGTTCTTCATCGTCCAGTTCAGCGCCACCAGATGCCCCGCGGTTTGGCGCACCACGCCCTTGGGCGCGCCGGTCGTGCCCGAGGTGTAAAGAATGTAGGCGGGGTGGTTGCCCTCCACCGCGACGCAGGGCGCGGGGGTGGTGCCTTTTTGCGCCGCGTGCCAATCCAGATCGCGCCCCGGTGTCAGATCGCAGGGGGCCTGTTCGCGTTGCAGGATCAGGCAGAAATCGGGTTTGTGGTCGGCCTGTTCAATGGCCCCGTCAAGCAGCGGCTTATAGGCCACCACACGTGCCGGTTCCAACCCGCAGGATGCGGCGATGATCGCTTTGGGGGTGCAGTCGTTGATCCGCACGGCCAGTTCGTTCGAGGCAAAGCCGCCGAACACGACCGAATGTACCGCCCCGATCCGCGCACAGGCGAGCATCGCCTCAAGCGCTTCGGGGACCATCGGCATATAGATGATCACGCGGTCGCCTTTGCCCACGCCATTGGCCTGTAGCGCACCGGCGACAGCGGCGACGCGGGTTTGCAGCTCGGCAAAGGTGATCTTGGTCTGGGTGCCGGTGATCGGGCTGTCATGGATGATCGCCACCTGATCGGCACGGCCGTTTTCCACATGGCGGTCAACGGCATTATAGCACGCATTTACTTTGGCGTCGGCGAACCATTCGTACAGATCATTGCCCTTGTCGAACAACGCCTGACGGGGCGCTTCCTCCCAATCGATGGCTTTGGACTGCTCTAGCCAGTAGGCTTCAGGGTTGTCCTGACAGCTTTTGTAAATGTCGTGATATCCCATATGCGGCTCCCTCCCGTGAACGCGAATACCATTTGGTAGGCCACGGCCGCGGGAAAGAGCAAGAGCTTGCGCCTATATCGCGGCCATCCGGCAACAAAGTTTACAGCCGCTCCCCCGCGCGCGGTGTCAAAATTTACAAGCGCGTTTCGGCCTATTTCCGGTAGCGCACAGATTTTCGCGCAGCGCATGTCGAATATGACCTACCGCGTCGAATTTGGATCAGATCAATCACGCAAAGGGGCGCAGCATCGCGGATAGGGACGGCATGTCGCCGCCCTTCGTCTTTGAACAAAGGTTCAGAACAATGGGTGATAAGCTCGCCAACAAGAAGAAAAAGGCCAAAGCAGACGCACGGCCTGCCAAGCCGATGCCAAGCAGCGTGTCTGACATCAAGGCACCCTTTGCGGCCAAGGGCACCAAACCGGCCAAGTAATTCCGGCCGGTTCCGGTCCATGCGCCGCCCCGCATAAGGGCGGCGTTTTCACGCGGGGCGTCAGCCGTATTCGGCGACCGGCGTACCGGCGATCGCACCGACGTTCAGCAGCCCGCGCGCGGTGATCGACGGAGAGACGATATGAGCACGGTTGCCCATCCCCATCAGGATCGGCCCAACCTCAAGCCCGCCCCCCTTCATCTTCAGAATATTGCGCACGCCCGATGCCGCATCCGCATGGGCAAAGACAAGAACATTCGCAGGCACCTTCCATCCGGTTCGAGGGCAGCAGACGGCTGCGCAGCTCGGGGTCGAGGGCGGCATCGATGTTCATCTCGCCCTCATAGCAGAAATCATGGTTGCCCGCATCCAGCAGCCGTAGCGCCGCGCGCAGACGTTTGCCCGACCCTTCGCCCTGATTGCCGAACTGGCTTTGCGAACACAGGGCGATCTTGGGTTCGATGCCGAAACGTTGCACGTGACGTGCAGCGCCGATGGCGATTTCGGCGATCTGTTCGGGGGTGGGGTGCAGATGCACCTGCGTATCCGCGATAAACAAGGGCCCATCTTCCAGGATCATCAGCGACAGGGCCCCATGGGGGCGCCGCCCGTCGCGACCGAGAACCTGTTCGATATAATTCATATGCCAGCGGAATTCCCCGAAGGTGCCGCAGATCAGGCTGTCGGCCTCTTCTCGGTGCACCATCACTGCGCCGATGGCGGTGGTATTGGTGCGCATGATGGCGCGCGCGATATCAGGTGACACGCCGCGGCGGGCCATCAGGTTGTGATAGGTCTCCCAATAGTCGCGGTAGCGCGGGTCGTTTTCGGGGTTCACCAGATCCACCGTCTCGCCCAGCTTGATTGTCAGACCAGCCTTTTCGATGCGCCGTTCGATCACCTCGGGGCGGCCGATCAGGATCGGGCGTTCCTTGGTTTCCTCCACCATGGCTTGGGCGGCGCGCAGCACGCGTTCGTCTTCGCCTTCGGCAAAGACGATCCGGCGCGGGGCCACGCGCGCGGCCTCGAACACGGGGCGCATCAGCATGGACGATTTGAAGACCGAGCTGTCCAGCTTGTGGCGATAGGCGGCCAGATCCTCGATCGGGCGGGTGGCGACGCCGGTGTCCATCGCGGCTTTCGCGACGGCGGTAGAGACGACACCGATCAGGCGCGGGTCAAAGGGTTTGGGGATCAGGTAGTCGGGGCCAAAGGTCAGCTGTTCGCCCTGATAGGCGGCGGCAGCCTCGGCCGAGGTGGTGGCACGGGCAAGCGCGGCAATCCCGTCGATACAGGCGATCTTCATCTCGTCATTGATGGTGGTTGCCCCCACATCCAGCGCACCGCGGAAGATAAAGGGGAAGCACAATACGTTGTTGACCTGATTGGGAAAATCCGACCGGCCCGTTGCGATAATCGCATCAGGTGCCACCGCACGGGCCAGATCGGGCATGATTTCCGGCGTGGGGTTGGCCAGCGCAAAGATGATCGGCTGCGGTGCCATTTTCTGCACCATTTCGGGGCTCAGGACACCGGGACCAGAGAGGCCGAGGAACAGGTCGGCGTCATGGATCACATCGGCCAGATCACGCAGGTCGGATTTCTGCGCGTATTCCGATTTGATCGGGTTCATGTCGATCTCGCGGCCCTCGTAGACCAGACCGTGAATATCACAAAGCCAGACGTTCTCGCGCTTCACGCCGAGTTTCAGCAGCATGTTCAGACAAGCGATGCCCGCCGCGCCGCCGCCTGTGGATACGATCTTGATGTCCTCGAACTTCTTGCCCGCCACGAAAAGCGCGTTCTTCACGGCGGCCCCAACGACAATCGCGGTGCCGTGCTGGTCGTCGTGGAAAACCGGAATGTTCATCCGCTCGCGGCAGATGCGTTCGACGGTAAAGCAATCGGGGGCCTTGATGTCTTCGAGGTTGATCGCGCCGAAGGTCGGCTCTAGCGCGCACACCAGTTCGGCGAGCTTTTCGGGGTCGTTCTGGTCCAGCTCGATGTCGAAACAATCGATATTGGCGAATTTCTTGAAAAGGACGGCCTTGCCCTCCATCACCGGTTTGGAGGCCAGCGCGCCGATGTTGCCGAGCCCCAGAACCGCCGTGCCATTGGTCACCACACCCACAAGGTTCGCGCGGGTGGTGTAATGCGCGGCTGTGGTCGGGTCGGCCTTGATCTCAAGACAGGCTTCGGCCACGCCGGGGGAATAGGCGCGCGCCAGATCGCGGCCGTTCGCCAGTGGTTTGGTCGCGCGCACTTCGAGTTTTCCGGGCTTGGGGAAAGCGTGATAGTCAAGTGCGGCTTGGCGCAGATTGGGCGCATCGGTCATGTTTTGGCGGTCCTTTAAGAGAGTAGTTTAGCGTTAAACTATTTTGCCAGCCGCGCCAACACGACTTTTGGAGCGGGGCGTGTCACCGCCCATGCGGCGCAGATTGTGGGGCGGGAAGGGGGCCAGCCCCCATCGTGGCAGGCCACGATTCCCCCGGAGTTTGTCTGGCAAAATGAAGCATGGCATTTTTCCGCTTTTGGCATCGCAACTTTGGCGAAAGGTTTTTATAGTTTTGTGAAACTTGGGGGAATTATGACCAGTGATTTGCGACAGCACGCCAGCGCCGTGCAGGAAAATGCCTATGCGCCCTATTCCAACTTCAAGGTGGGGGCCGCGTTGCGCACGGCCTCGGGTGCGGTGTTTGTAGGCTGCAACGTGGAAAACGTCGCCTACCCGGAAGGCACCTGTGCCGAAGCCGGTGCCATCGCCGCCATGATCGCGGCGGGCGAGACGGCTTTTGTCGAGGCCTATGTGATTGCGGGCAGCCCCACGCCCGTCACGCCCTGTGGCGGCTGCCGTCAGAAACTGGCTGAATTCGGTCAGGGGGACGCGCGGGTGACCATGGCGACCCTGTCGGGCGTTGAAGAGGTGATGACCATGGCCGAGCTGTTGCCCGGTGCCTTTGGCCGCGCGCATATGGAGGGCTAAGCCATGGATGCCCGCGCGATCCTGTCCAAACTGCGGCACCGGCGGTCGCTGAACCGAGAAGAGCTTGTCTGGTTCGCGATGGCCCTTGCCGACGGGCGGGTCAGTGATGCGCAGGCGGGGGCCTTTGCGATGGGGGTCTGTCAGGTCGGGCTGAGCGATGTGGGCCGCGTGGCCCTGACGCTCGCCATGCGCGACAGCGGGCGGGTGTTCGACTGGGATCTGAACGGGCCGGTGCTGGATAAACATTCGACGGGCGGTGTGGGCGATTGCGTCAGCCTTGTGCTGGCCCCTGCCTTGGCCGCCTGCGGGGCCTATGTGCCGATGATCTCGGGGCGTGGGCTGGGGCATACCGGCGGGACGCTGGACAAGCTCGAGGCCATTCCGGGTGTGAATACCACATTGGACGAGGCGCAGTTTCGCGCCGTGGTGGCCAAGGCAGGCTGTGCGATTGTCAGTGCGACCGACGGTATCGCCCCCGCAGACAAGCGGCTTTATGCCGTGCGCGATGTGTCCTCGACCGTGGACAGCCTTGATCTGATCACCGCGTCGATCCTGTCGAAGAAGCTGGCGGCGGGGCTGGATGGTTTGGTCTTGGACGTCAAGGTTGGCAGCGGTGCCTTCATGAAAGATCTGGCGCAGGCGCAGGCGCTAGCGACGGCGTTGACCAAGACTGCGAATGCGAGTGGATGCCGGACGACGGCGGTGATCAGCGATATGAGCCAGCCCCTGGTGCCGAGCCTTGGGAACGCGCTGGAAGTGGCCGAGGTGATGCGCGTGCTGACGGGGCA
>JGI24654J20067_1000472_pt1 | contig 9095 bp, 7 predicted proteins | sample MalvirmetaMSP109_FD_20067 | JGI IMG/M metagenome (IMG submission 20067)
TGGCACTATCCGAAGCTGGCCGCCTATTTCGCCGAGCGGGCGCGGGGCGGGGTGGCCCTGTCCGTCACCGGTGGTATCANCCCCAACCGCCACGGCTGGTTCTACCCGCTGTCCGGCACCTTCAACAGCAAGCTGGATATCCGCAACCACCGCAAGATCACCGAGGCGGTGCACCGCGAAGGCGGCAAGATCGCGCTGCAGGTGCTGCACGCCGGCCGCTACAGCTACCACCCGTTCTCCCGCTCCGCCTCGGCGATCAAAAGCCCGATCAACCCGTTCAAGCCCAAGGCGATGAGCACCCGCGAAGTGCGCTCCACGGTGCAGGACTTCGCGCGCACCGCCGAGCTGGCCAAGGAAGCCGGCTACGACGGCGTGGAAATCATGGGCTCCGAGGGCTATCTGATTAATCAGTTCACCGCGCCGCGCACCAACAAGCGCAGCGACGAGTACGGCGGCAGCGCCGAAAACCGCCGCCGCTTCCCGGTGGAGATCGTCGAGGAAACCCGACGCCGCTGCGGCGAGGATTTCATCATCATGTACCGCCTCTCGGTGATTGATCTGGTGCCCGACGGCAGCACCCGTGAGGAGGTGCTGGGCCTGGCCCGCGCCATCGAAAAAGCCGGCGCCAGCCTGATAAACAGCGGCATCGGCTGGCACGAAGCGCGGGTGCCCACCATCGTCACCTCGGTGCCCCGGGCGGCGTTCGCGGAAGTCACCCGCCAGGTGAAAAACGTGGTGTCGATCCCGGTGGTGGCCTCCAACCGGATCAACGATCCGGACACCGCCGAGCGCATCATCGCCAGCGGCCAAGCGGACGCGGTGTCCATGGCGCGGCCGCTGCTGGCGGACTCGGAGTTCGTCAACAAGGCCGCCGAAGGCCGCGCCGACGAGATCAACACCTGCATCGCCTGCAACCAGGCCTGCCTGGATCATACCTTCGAGCTCAAGCGCGCCTCCTGCCTGGTGAACCCGCGCGCCTGCCACGAAACCGAGCTGGTCTATCTGCGCACCGCCACGCCCAAGAAAGTGGCGGTGGTGGGTGCCGGCCCCGCCGGGCTGGCCTGCGCCACGGTGGCGGCGGAGCGCGGCCACGACGTGACCCTGTTCGACCAGGCCGGCGAGATCGGCGGTCAGTTCAACATGGCCAAGGTGATCCCCGGCAAGGAAGAGTTCCACGAGACCCTGCGCTACTTTCAAAAGCGCATCGAGCGCACCGGCGTCAAGGTGGTGCTCAACCGGCGCGTGGAAAGCGACGAGTTGGAGCGCGAAGGCTTCCAGGAGATCGTCATCGCCACCGGGGTGTCCCCGCGCCGGCCGGGCATCGACGGCATCGACCACGCCAAGGTGGTGTCCTACGTGGACGTGCTGCGCGGCAAGGTGCAGGTGGGCGAACGCGTGGCGATCATCGGCGCCGGCGGCATTGGCTTCGACGTGGCGGAATTCCTGGCCGAAGCGCCCCGCGACGGCGCCCAGCCGCTGCCGGAATGGCTGGCGGAGTGGGGCGTGGATTTCAACGCGGACACCCGTGGCGGCCTGGTGGACAAGCACCCGGAAACCCCGGCGCGGAAAATCTACCTGCTGCAGCGCAAGGAAAGCACGCCGGGCAAGGGGCTGGGCAAAACCAGCGGCTGGGTGCACCGCGCCACGCTCAAACACCGCAATGTGGAGATGCTGCCCGGTTGCAGCTACGACCGTATCGACGATCATGGCCTGCACATCACGCAGAACGACAAGCAGGGTCTGCTGGAAGTGGACCAGGTGGTGATCTGCGCCGGCCAGGAATCGCTGCGCGAGCTCTATCAGGAACAGGCCGCCAACCACCATCTGATCGGCGGCGCCGACCTGGCCGCCGAGCTGGACGCCAAGCGCGCCATCAAGCAAGGGTCGGAGCTTGCCGCGCGGCTGTAGCCGCACGGCAAGCTCAATGAATAGTTAATAGTGAACAGTTAATAGCGAAACAAAAAAGGCGCGGGCTTTGCCCGCGCCTTCGTGTTTTGAAGTTAGCTATTAACTATTAACTGTTAATTGTTAACTGTCTTCACTTCAGTTCTTTTGAGCTAAGGCCGAGGACGCGGCGGGCGATGATCAGCTTCTGGATCTGCTGGGTGCCTTCGAAGATGTCGAGGATCTTGGAGTCCCGCGCCCATTTCTCCAGCAGCTCGTCCTCGGTGTAGCCGATGGAGCCGGCCAGTTCCACGCATTTGAGGGTGACGTAGTTGCCCACGCGGCCGGCCTTGGCCTTGGAGATCGACGCTTCCACCGAGTTGGACTGCTTGTTGTCGGCCATCCAGGCCGCTTTCATGGCCAGCCAGTAGGCCGCTTCCCATTCCGCTTCCATGCGGTACAGCTCCGCCTCGGCGGCGCTGGCGTTGTCCACCGGCTTGCCGTAGTCGTACTCGATCGCTTCGCTGAGCAGTTCCCGGGTCCGTTCCAGCGACGCCTTGGCCACGCCCAGGGCGAAGCAGGCCACCAGCGGCCGGGTGTTGTCGAAGGTTTCCATCACGCCGCCAAAGCCCTTGGTGTCCACCTCGGGGTTGCCGAGCAGGTTCTCCTTGGGCACCCGGCAATCGTTGAAGGTGATGGCGGCGGTGTCGGAGGCGCGAATGCCGAGCTTCTTCTCCAGACGCGCCAGCTCCATGCCCGGCGTGCCCCATTCCACCACGAACGACTTGATCGCCGCGCGGCCCAGTTTGGGGTCCAGGCTGGCCCACACCACCACGCAGTCGGCGCGCTCGCCGGAGGTGACGTAGATCTTCTCGCCGTTGAGCACATAGTGGTCGCCGTCTTCCTTGGCGGTGGTGCGGATCGCCGCCGAGTCGGAGCCGGCGCCGGGCTCGGTGATCGCCATGGCCGCCCATTTGCCCTTGAAGCGCTCCAGCTGCTCGTCGGTGGCGACCGCGGCGATGGCCGCGTTACCCAGGCCCTGGCGCGGCATGGCGAGCAGAAAGCCGGTGTCGCCGTAGCAGAATTCCAGGGCGCCCAGGCAGGTCATCATGTTGGCGCCGTTCTTCACGCCGCCGTCTTCCTGCACCTTGCCCTTGCCGGTCTGGCTGGCGCCGGCGGAGTTGGCCGGGTCGCCTTCGTTGAAGCCGTCCAGCACCGAGGCCACCATGTCGAGCTCCTTGGGGCGCTGGTGTTCGGCACGGTCGTATTTGCGGGAGATGGGCCGGAAGGTGTTCAGGGCCACCTGCCGGGCATTGTTGATCACCGGTTTGAATTTCTTCGGAATCTCGATGTTCATGCTGTCTCTTCCGTTATGGGTGCGGGCGGCGTTACAGGTGCAGGCCGCCGAAGACCACGCCGATCGCGCGCAGATCGCGATACCAGCGTTCCACCGGGTATTCGTGGGTAAAGCCGTGGCCGCCCAGCAGCTGGACGCCGTCGGTGCCGATCTGCATCGCCTTGTCCTTGACCAGGGTGCGGGCCAGGTGCGTTTCGCGCTGGAAGGGTTTGCCCTGCTCGGCGCGGCACACGGCGCGGTAGGTGAGCATGCGCATGGCGTCCAGCTCGATAGCGATGTCGGCGACCATGAACGCCACCGCCTGGCGATGGCTGATCGGCTCGCCGAACGCTTTGCGTTCGTTGCAGTAGGGCACCACGTAGTCGAGCACCGCCTGGGCGGTGCCGATGGCCAGCGCGCACCAGGCCAGGGTGCCCAGATCGACGAACTCGCGATAATTGAAATCGTCGTCGCCGAGGCGGTTGGCGTCGGGCACGCGCACCTTGTCCAGCAGCAGCGGCCGCTGACCGCTGGCACGGATGCCCATGGCCGGATCGTCGCCGGCGCTGAGGCCGTCACTGCCGCCTTCGACGATGAACACTGCCGGGCCGTCGCCGGTTTCGGCGGCGACCAGGAACAGCTCCGCTTCGGCGGCCAGCGGCACCAGGGATTTCTCGCCGCTGAGCAGCCAGTCGTCGCCGTCGCGGGTGGCGGTGGTGCGCAGCGTCATGGGATCGAACAGCGGACGCGGCTCGCACACCGCGATGGTGGCCAGGGGCGCGTCCTCACCGGCGAAGGTGGACAGGTATTTATCCTGCTGCACGGCGGAGCCCCAGCGGGTCAGGGCGTTGGCCACGCCCATCGGCGCCAGCACCGCCACCGCCTGGCCCATGTCGCCGCGCGCCAGCTCCTCGGCCACCAGCATGCTGGTCACCGTGGAGCGTTCGGCGGCGGCGCCGCCCAGGGCTTCGGGTACGGCGAAGAAATTCAGGCCCAGTTCCCGGGCCTGGCTTTGCACGTCGTCGCTGGTGCGTTGCTCGGCGTCCGACTGTTCCGCGTTTTCGCGCAGCACCTCGGCGGCGAAGGCCCGCACGCTGTCGCGGATCATCTGCTGCTCGTCGGTGATGCCCAGGTCGAACAGGCCGGTGGTGTGCCCCGGCGCGTCGAGACGCTGCGGCTTGTCGGACGGATTGTTGGATTTAAACGCGCGGGCGCTGGTGGTGATCACCTGGAAGCCGCCCTTGGTGAGGCGGTAGGCAAGCCGCTCCGCGGTGTGGCGCATACCCAGGCGGTCGAGCATCGATGAGCCGGCCAGCCGGTTCAGCGCGCTCAGGGCAAAGCCGATTGCGTCTTTCGCCATGATCCCTTCCCGTTATTCAGTGGTAACGAATGAAGGTTGATTATCAGGCAGATCGGCTGAGTCTCATTGACTCCCTTGCCTTTCGCGCACGGCGACGCGGCCACCGGCTGTTTCTACGGCCAACTTTCAACGCCAACAAAAAAGGGCCGGCGGATGCCGGCCCTTTTTGGGTTGAAGAGAACGCTGGACGACTTAGTCGTTGTCGTACTGCGCTTCTTCGGTGGTCGCTTTCATGATCGCTTCCACGCGGCGGTTCTGGGCGCGGCCGTCGCGAGTGCTGTTATCAGCAATCGGCTTGGCTTCGCCGTAACCTTCGGTGGTGATCCGGCTCTCGTCGATGCCGAACTCTTCAACCATGACACGCTTCACCGCATCCGCACGCTTCTCGGAAAGCTGCTTGTTGTAAGCAGCGGAACCGGTGCTGTCGGTGTGGCCTTCAAGCACCAGGTCAGCGGACGGATACTGGTACATCTGATCGCTCAGGCTTTCCAGTTCCGGGTAGGAGGTTTCGCGCACTTCCGCTTTGTCGAGACCAAACTCAACATACAGGGTTTCGCGCACGTCCTTGGTCAGGTATTCCTGACAACCTTTGTCGTCAACCTTGGCGCGTGCCGGCGTATCCGGGCACTCGTCCTTGCTGTTCACGACGCCGTCGCCGTCGTCATCCAGCTCACAGCCCTGAGCGTCAACACTGGCGCCCGCGGGAGTGCCGGGGCAGCGGTCGTTGGAATCCGGTACACCGTCGTTGTCGCTGTCGGTGGCGGTTTCGGTAACCGGCTCGGGTTCCGGCTCTTCGTCATACTGAGCGCCGACCAGAACGTTCAGAGCGGCGTAGACCTGGCCGTCCCAGCGTTCGGTGCGGAAGCTGTACGTCGGGCGTGCACCAACGTCGATCAGGAAGTTGTCGGCGAGCGCGGTCTGAACACCGAACTCCATGCCGCCAATGGTTTCCTTGAAGTCTTGATCGTTCTCAGCGTTGAACTCGGTGCGGGTTTCACCGGCGCCGAGACCCACGTAGGTTTCGATCGGGCCGTCGCCGTTGAAGTGACGACGCAGGCTGGCGAAGTTGTTGCGCAGGTATACCTCACCATCGCTGGTGGACATGTTATTGCGCTCATACCAGGCCTGTACGGACCAGTTTTCGCTGAAGCGATAACCGATCTGGGCGCCGGGCATGGTGACGGTGTCGTTTTCGAAAGCGTTATCGGCCAGATAGCCGTCACCTTCGTAGTGATCACCGATATCCAGCCAGCTCTGACCGATGTGACCACCCAGGTAGAAATAACGATCCGGAATGGTGTCCTCAGCAACGGCCGTGCTAGCAACGGCTAACGATGCGCAAGCAATGCTGGATGCGAGAAAGCGTTTGGCGTCCATAGCTCCTTCCTTGTTTTTTAGTAGGCAGAAATTCAGCATCCGCAGTTTTGCTCCCTGAGACCTAACTGTAAATGCCATTAAGGAGTTTAATAAACAAATTTACAAAAGAGCGGCAAGAATGGTGTGAAAAAGAATAATTTTTGTAAAAACTAGGTTTTTATTGTGAGTGGGGTGTGATGATTAAGTGTTAAGCGGGGCGGTCGGAGTGACGATGCTCGTTACGGCTTTGATACAAAGCGTAATCGGCCTCATTGAGAAGCGCGTTCAGCCGGCGCCCGCTGTTCTCGGTACTGGCCGCGCCAATGCGGATTTCAAAACCCGCCAGGCCTTCGTCGGTCTGCACCTGAATGCTGGCGGTGAGCGAACGCAACCCTTCCGCCATGTGCAAGGCGTCGTTGAAATCGGTATGCGGTAATACCAGTAAAAACTGCGCGCCGTCGATACGGCCGAACAAATCGCTCTCGCGGATTTTATCGCGAATGCGTTCAGAAAAAATCCGTAATAACCGGTCGCCGGTGTGACGTCCGTACCGATCGGCGATATCCACGAAGTCGACGATGTCCACCAATAAAATCGATACCGGATGATCGTGGCGCTGGCTGAGCGACAATTCCCGCTCAAGCATGCTCATAAGATGGGGGCGGTTGAACAAACCGGTGAGATGGTCTTCGCGGGCCTGCTGACGCAGCTTCCGGTTGTCGCGGGTCACCGCCGCCAGTTTCGCCAGCAGCGGATAGCACAAAGGCGGAACCAGCAGCAGGGGAATCAGCAGCGCTAGCGACAGCGCCGCCAGCCAGTCCCGCTGGCCGGTGAGCAGCACGCCGACGGTGGTGATCAACAGGGAAGCCACCAGGCTGATCACGGTGAACACGGCGGTCAGGCGCAAGGCGAAAAAGCGGTCGGAATTGAGAACCGGTGTGTAGTGGCTGAAGCGACCTTCCGGTGCACTGGCCATTAACGCCCCCCACGGCTGCGGTTAAAGGGGGAAGTATCCGGTCTGGCGGGCGAGGGTGCAAGGCCTCGCGGGGTCACTGCTCCACGGAGAGCAGCTCTTCCTTGAGGTTGTCGGAGTACGGATCGTCGCCGAACCAGATCGAGAAGTAGGCCTGGGCGAAATCCTCACCCTGTTCCTCGGCCAGCTTCTCGCCGTTGAGGCGCAGCACCATGGACTGGTCTTCATCGTAGTCCAGCGTGTAGCGGTCGCCGTCGCGGGTGGTCCGGTAGTGGCTGTTAAAGGCGTCGATGCGCTCTCTCAACGCTTCGAAGGTGTCTTCGCCGACGTTACGCTCAATCATCTTGCGCGCCGCCTTGGCGAAGGCGTCGCCGGGCACCTCCCGATTGTAGCCGAAGGCCAGACGCATGGGCGGCGCCAGCGGATCGGCGGCGCCGCAGTCGGCGCGGAACAGCGATGCCTGGCCGACGTTGAACACTTTAAGCGCCTTGACGTCGGCGCTGGAGCAGCGCGACATGTCTTCGAAGTCAGCGGCATGGGCGCCGCTTCCCAGCGCCATGGAAACCAACAAAGCAAGCGGCAGTGTCAGGGATGCTCGCGCAGCCATCGGCTGAATCCTCCTAGAATGGGAAGTTGCTGGTCCAGGCCCTGGCTGCTGTCCCAGAAGTCCTGGTGAAAAATCACTTTGCCCTGCTCATCGAAACGAAGATGGGAGACACCGATGGTGCGAACGTCCCGTTCGCTGCCGAGGATGCTGAAACGGGTCTCCATGAACCACAGCAGAAAGAAGTCTTCACCGTCTTGCCAGCGGTTCTGGATATCCAGGCTCATGTAATCAAGCCGCTCGGCGGTTTTCAGTAAGTGGGCCTTGAGCTGGTCGCGTTGGTAGACGGTGGACAAGGTATCGTTGAAGTAGATGTCCTCGGCGTAAACGTCCTCGATGTGGTTCTCGATATGGTCCGCGTCGATCGGCGAGTACAGCGCCACGAAGCGATCCACGGCCTGATCCGACACCCGGGTGCTGCCGGGCCGTTCGCGCACCGCCTGTTCATAGAGGTGGGCATAACCGGAAGGGCCGTCCGCGCGGCTGGCGCAGCCGGTGACGGCGAACAGTAACAGGGCGATGAGCGGTAGCCGATTCGATTTCATGACGCCAATGTCCGCCAGCACCGGTGAATCGACCGTGAAGCCGGTTCACGGACCATTGACGGTGGGCGGCCCAAGCTCGCCGCATGAATAAATCATTCGCCGCCCTGGCGATCAACTTCGTGGGTTTTCAACTGCTCTGGTTNGTCGCCGTTTACGGTGGCGCCCATGGGTGGGGATGGGCTGCCTGGCTTGTACTGGTGGCGATGCAGGCGGGCGTGTGGGCGCTCAACCGCGCCTGGCGCGCCGACCTCGCGCTGCTCGCCGCCGGCGCCGTGGCCTGTGTGCTGTTCGAGCCGTTATGGCTGGCGCCGTCGCTGCTTGANTACGCCGACTGGTCGCGACAGTGGGTGGCCCCGGACTGGATCTGGGCACTATGGCTGGGTTTCGCGGTGAGCTTCAACTATTGCCTGGCCTGGCTGCGCCCCAAGTTGTTGCTGGCGGCGCTGTTCGGTGCCTTCGGCGGTGTATTCTCGGTAACCGTGGGAATCAACTTCGGCGCCGCCACCACCCCGCAGGGCTGGTGGCTGCTGGCCCTGAGCTACGGCGCCGTGTGGTCGATGGTGGTGCCGGCACTGGCCTATCTGGCGCGCCGTCTCGATGAGGAACGAGGTCGTTATGCCTGAAATTCTGATTTTCAGTCTGGTTCTGCTGGTGATGGTGTTCACCCTGGCCTGGGCGGTCCAGTGGACCAACGGTAATGCCGGCTACGTGGATGTGGCCTGGAGCTTCAGTACCGGACTCACCGGCCTGGCCTACTTGCTGGCCGGCGGCGGCGACCCCTTGCCGCGCCTGGCGGCCGGCGCCCTGTTGCTGCTTTGGTCGGTGCGGCTGGGCAGCCATATTTTCCGCCGCGTCACCGGCGAGGGCAGCGAGGACGGTCGCTACGCCGCCATGCGCCAACGGTTGGGCAAAGCCACCCAGCCGGTGTTCCTGGTGGTGTTCTGGCTGCAGGCGGGCCTGGCCTGGGCGTTCTCCCTGCCGTTCTGGGTGATCGGCGGCCAGCCGGACTTCCGGCCGCCGCTGGTGGTGCTGGGCGT
>JGI24654J20067_1000485_pt1 | contig 8969 bp, 5 predicted proteins | sample MalvirmetaMSP109_FD_20067 | JGI IMG/M metagenome (IMG submission 20067)
CGGCTAGAAAGCGTTTATTGTCGAAGGCAGGTGAACCCGTCCCGCCCGATGCACCCAGAAACCGAATACACTCACATCACCTTGGTCTGCCGGTCGAACAGCCCAATAAGAATACCTTAGGCATCTATGGTGAACATGTCATGCATTTCAGCACCTTCCGCCATCGCCGCCCCTGAATGGGCTGCGAAAACCGGCGTTTGAGCGGGCCAAGCCCGTGGGAAGATGCGGCGCGTGTCATATTCGGCGTCCTTCGCGGTTCATCGTCAGGGGGAGTAGGTGGGGCCGGGGGGTAAAGATTGCAATGGCACGGGGGGCGCCTTAGCGTCTCAAGACTGCGCCCCAAGGCCATGAGCGAGGACATATGCGGCATTTCATCTTCACCCTTCTTTTGTCGCTGTGGGTCTTGCCCTTTGCCAACGCCGCGACGGCGCAAGGGGTTCTGTCCCTTTTGCCAACAGCGCAGGAAACTGCCGTCAGCGATGCAGAAGGCGACGCCGCGCGACTGCAAGAGGTCATCAGACAAGCCGCTGAAAGCGGGGTGAGCGTGGTGGTGGTCGATAGCGCGGGCCAGTTGTTGAACCAGCCCGCATCTGCCCAACCGGCCGAGGGCGACCAGCAAGAGGCGGCGCTGGCCAAGGAAACCTCTGCGCTGATGCACCTGCAAGAACGGGGCAACCAGTTCCGCACTGCCTTGATCGAACGCATCGTGCAGTTGCCCGACGCGATCAACGAGGTGATCTATATTCTGCGGGCCGCCAGCCCGGACGGCACGCTTTGGGCCTTTGGTGAGACGCTGCTGGTGGCGCTCGCGCTGTTTGCCGTCGGGGCCGTGGTCGAGGTAGAGCTGTTCGGCAAGCGAATGGCACGCGGCTTCGTCACCGCCAAAGTGCAGGCGAACCCCGTTGGCTATACCGAAAAGATGCCGTTTCTGGTGTTTCGGTTCTTCATGGGGATCATCGGCGTTCTGGTGTCGATGGTGGTGGCCTATATTCTGGGCGCGCTGCTGTTTGGACCGCTTGAAGACACGGCGATCCAGTTCACTGTCACGCTGATCAACATCGGCTATTTCGTCTGTCGCGTGGCCGCGGGCCTGTGGCGGATGATCCTGTCACCCTTCCTGTCGCAATACCGCATCCCTGTGTTCAGCGACCGCGACGCCAAACGCCTGCACCGCTGGCTGTGGATGATGGCAAGCCTTGATACCGTCGCGATCCTGTTCGGTATCTGGATCGCTGAACTCGGGCTGAACTATGATGTCTATGCNTTCATCGCCTCCCTGATGTCGGCGGCGATCGTCGTGGCGAATATTCTGATGATCTGGGTCAACCGCCGCCCCATTTCAAACGCGCTGCGNCAGGGCAAGCCCGCGTCGGAATGCAGCGCCGTGGGGCGATTTATGTCGCGGGCCTGGGCACCGCTGGTGGTGGCCTACGCGATTTTTGCCTGGTTCGANCTGACCTATGATCTGGTGCTCGAGAACCCGAGCTCCGTGCCTCTGATCGCGGGGGCCTATGGTATTCTGGTGTCGATCNTCGTGGTCTACGGNGTGATCAACTATGNTATNGAACGCGGCTTTGCCCGCGCGCGCATGATGCGCCGCCTGAACGAGCTGCGCCGCGANAAGCGCGCTGATGCCGCCCTGGACGAGGATGCGCNCGAGGCCGCCGGCACAGCGCAAGCGGATGATACCATGTCGCTGGACGAGGCTGACNGACAGGCGGCAATGGTGCCACGCCAAAGTCTCACCAGCTTTGAAGGTCTGGCGCGGCGCGTGGCCGGTATCCTCGCCTTTGTTACGGGGGCCTATGCGTTCTTCTATATCTGGGACACAGAAGCAACGTTGATGGTCGAAAGCCACGCGGACAAGCTGCTGGACGTGATGGTGATCCTGTTTATCGGCTACGTCGTCTATCACGCCTTCCGCATCTGGATCGACAGCAAGATCGAGGCCGAAACCGCCGACCAGCCCGAGGCGGAACTGGGCGACGAAGGCAGCGGCGCGTCCTCTGCCAGCCGGTTGGCAACGCTGCTGCCGCTGTTTCGCAACTTTGTCCTGATCGTTCTGATCGTGACCATCGCCCTCATCGTGTTGATGGAATTCGGGATCAATGTCGGCCCGCTGTTCGCCGGTGCGGGGATCGTCGGTGTTGCCGTCGGCTTTGGCAGTCAGGCACTGGTGCGCGATATCTTTGCCGGCGCGTTCTTTCTGTTCGACGATGCCTTCCGCAAGGGGGAATACCTTGATGTGGGCGGCGTGAAGGGCACGGTCGAGAAAATCTCGGTCCGGTCGTTCCAGCTGCGCCACCATCTGGGCGCGCTGCACACCATTCCCTTTGGCGAGCTGCAGGTGATGACCAACTACAGCCGCGACTGGGTGATCATGAAGTTGCCGTTGCGGGTGACCTATGACACCGATGTCGAACGCGTTCGCAAGCTAATCAAAAAGCTCGGCATCGCGCTGCTGGATGATCCGGTGATCGGCGACAACTTTATCCAGCCGCTGAAATCGCAGGGCGTGATTGAAATGCAGGATTCCGCAATGATCATCCGGGTCAAGTTCATGACCAAACCGGGGGATCAATGGCTGGTGCGCAAGAAGGTCTATGAGGAAATCCGAGCCTTGTTCGAGCGCGAAGGAATCCGTTTTGCCCATCGGGAGGTCACTGTGCGTCTGGCCGACGGCAAGGTCAAAGACCTGAGCGACGAGGAACGCGATGCGGTGACCGCAGCGGCGCAGGCATCGCTGGAAGAAGAGGCACAAACCGGGCCGGAACCGGGCGGGGACGACCGATAGCCGCGTCTCGCGCAGTTGTGACATTGAAACGGCGGCGGCGGGCGCTAGCATCATCTTCACCTGCAACAGGAGAATTCCCATGAAACAGTCCAGACGCCAATTCCTGACGACCACCGTCGCCACCGCCGGGGTTGTGACGCTACTGCCTTATGCCGCGCAAGCCGCGGCTCACGGTGGTAATATGTTCCCCATGACCGGCGGCGAGGTCAAAGTGCACCCCATCGACCACGCGTCCTTTGTGATGGAGACGCCAGCCGGCGTGATCTACTGCGATCCCGTGGGCGAGGTCGCCAACTACAGCGATTTTGCCACCCCCGATCTGATCCTGATCACCCACGAGCACGGCGATCACTATAACGCCGAAACACTGGCCGGTGTGGTGGGCGAAAACACGCAGATCCTTACCAATCCTGCGGTCTACGACATGCTGCCCGAAGCGCTGAAGGCCAAGGCGAATGCACTGGCCAATGGCGAGCAGGCGATGTTCAACGAGGTCTCGATCGAGGCGATCCCCGCCTATAACACCACCGAAGAACGCAAGCAGTTCCATCCGCAGGGGCGTGACAACGGCTATATCGTGAACCTCAGCGATTTCCGCGTGTATATCTCGGGCGATACCGAAGCGACGCCGGAGATGCTGGCGCTAGAGAATATCGATCTGGCGTTTGTCTGTATGAACCTGCCGTTTACCATGGACGCGACCTCGGCCGCGGCTGCGGTGTCGACGTTCAAACCCTCCTTCGTCTACCCCTACCATTACCGTGGGCGCGACGACGGCACGCAAGATCCCGCCGCCTTTGCCGCCATGGTCGGCGAGGGGATCGAAGTCAAAATGGGCGACTGGTACTGATCCGGCGCAGCGGGGGGCCAGCCCCCCGCACCCCCCGGGATTTAGACCATTTGGAACTGAAGGCCCCAGCGGGTCAGGATTTATACGGATCAAGACTTGCGCGCAGACCATCGCCCAGGAAGTTGAACGCCAGCACCACGACGATGATCGGCAGCATGGGAATGGCGGTCCACCAGTAGATTTCGATGCTCGCCAGATTTTGCGCGTCATTCAGCATGACGCCCCAGCTGACCGCGGGCGCGCGTAGGCCCAACCCGAGGAAGCTAAGCGCGGTTTCCCCAAGGATCATCGCCGGGATCGACAGGGTCGCGCTGGCGATCAGATGCGACATGAAATTCGGCAACAGGTGTTTGCGGATCACCCGTGCGGGCGACGCGCCCATCATCTCGGCCGCTTTGACGTATTCCTCTTCACGCAGGCTCAGGAATTTTGACCGCACCGCCCGCGCCAGGCCGGGCCAGTCCAGAATCCCGAGGATGATCGAGATGATAAAGAACACCGACACCGGCCCCCAGTTCGACGGCACCGCCGCCGAAAGCGCCAGCCAGAGCGGGAGCTCTGGCAAGGACCGCAAGATCTCGATCGCGCGGTTGACCAGCCAGTCGGTCTTGCCGCCGAAGTAACCGGCCAGCGATCCAAAGAAAATCCCCAGCACAAAGCTGACCGTGATGCCGATCAACCCCACCGTCAAGGACAGCTGCGCGCCATAGAGGATGCGGCTGAACACATCGCGCCCCAACCGATCCGATCCCCAGAGAAACACCGTCGCCCCGTCAGGCGCGCAGAACAGGTGGGTGTCGCTGGGGATGACAGCAAAGAGGTGGTAGGTTTCACCCTTACAAAAATACTCAATCTTGCGCGGGTTGCTGGTATCGGTGTCGTATTCCCAGCGGAAATTCACCAGATCCGCAGTGCCCGTCGTTTCGTAGACGAAGGGGCCGATGAAACTGCCCTCGTGCCAAAGGTTGATGCTTTGGGGGGGCGCGTAGATGTGTTCGGCATTGCGCTCGTTTGGTGTGTAGGGCGCGATGAACCCCGCCACTGGCAGGATCAGATAGCAGAAGGCCAGAAACAGCCCGGATACCAGCGCCAGCTTGTGCCGCCGGAACTTGCGCCACATGAGCCGCGCGACAGAGGCGTCCATCTCGGCCCGCTCAGGCGCGGAAAGATCGGCGTCGTCGGTCCAGGGGGTGGTGTCGACAAAGCGGTTGTCCGGCTGGATGCTCATGAGCTGCGTGCCCCGTAACGGATGCGCGGATCAAGCAGGACCAGCAGCATGTCAGAGATCATCGTGCCGATCAGCGTCAGCAGGGCCACGAACATCAGGATGAACGCCGCGAGGAACTGGTCTTGGGACTTCAGCGCCACCAGCAGATAGGGCCCGATGGTTTGCAGGCCCAGCACCACCGATACCAGCACAGAGCCCGAGACCATCGCAGGCAGCAGGTTCCCGATATCCGCGACAAAGGGGTTGAAGGCCACGCGCAGCGGGTATTTCGACAGCAGTCGCGCGGGGCCCATGCCCTTGGCCTTGGCGGTTTCCACATAGGGTTTATCAAGCTCGTCGAGCATATTCGCCCGCAACCGCTGCATCATCGCGGCGGCTCCGGCGGTGCCGATCACAAAGGTCGGTACGATCAGGTGCAGCAGGACCGAGCGTACTTTCTCCCAAGACATGGGCTGGCCCTCAAGCTCGGGGGCCATAAGCCCGCCAATCGGCAGGTCAAAGTATTTATGGCCATAGTAAAACAGGATCAGTGCCAGCAGGAAGTTCGGTGTCGCGAGCCCGAGGTAGCCCAGAAAGCCAGCGGTATAATCGACCCAAGTCTCGGATTTGGCGGCGGCGAGCACCCCAAGCGGCAGGGCGATAAGATAAACGAATAATACCGCGGCGAGATTGACCAGCACCGTCATCCATAGCGCATCGCCGACGATTTCGCCCACGGGGCGGTCAAACTCGAACGACCAGCCGAAATTGCCTTGGATCAAGCCGGCAAACCCCTGCGGCCCCGGCACCATGCCGACCCAGATCAGGTATTGCTTCCAGATCGGTTCATCCAGCGCGTATTCGTGGCGCAGAAACTCGGCCTTGGCGACGCCTTCGGCCTGACCCGTGGCGCGCAACTCGGCGATCTGGTTCGACAGATAGTCGCCGGGGGGCAGGTTGATGATGACGAAGACCAGAAGCGAGACCACCCAGAGGGTCAGTAGCATGGTGATGAAACGCCACACGGCGTATCGGAGGAAGATCATCGGCTTACCTGCACATGGGGGTCTTGGAAGTAGAATTCGTCGATGCGGTGAATGCCGAAATGCGCGCCGGGATCAAAGGCCCAGATTCCATGCTCCGGTACATTCATCAGATCGTTTGAGACGACGACGGGTTGCGGGGCCTCGGCCAGCACGCCGATGGCGAATTGCTGTTCGGCGTGAATGGCGAGCATCCGCTTCCAGATGTCTTCGCGCACCTGTGGGTCGTCGGTGTGGTTCCAGTCATTCGCCAGCAGCATCAGCCGTTTCGCGGGCTGCATATCGGGGGGCGACCCGGCCTGTCCGACTGTTTGATAGTATTGTCCCCACATCGGCCAGGCAAAGAATTCCTGATTGGTGGGCGCCAGATAGGACGGAGAGGTCGACGGCCCCGGAAGCCCGTTGTCCCAGCCGAACCAGACCGAGGCCATGGTCCGCCCCGCATAGATCCGGTTGCGCAGGATATCGCGGTCCAGCGGGCGCATGATCAGGCGGATGCCCAGATCACGCCATGTGTCCGCGATGATCGCCAGCGCATTTTCTTCCTCGCTGCGTTCGCCGGCGGTTTCGATCACGAATTCCATCGGGCGGCCATCGGGAAGCTTGCGGAGCCCTGCGGGGGTGCGGTCGGTCAGACCCATATCATCCAACAGCGCGTTGGCATGGGCGAGGTTCATCATGGACCACGCATGTGTGTTGTCGTCGTTGTAAAGCGCGCTTTGCGACAGGGCGGACATGCCGCCTTCGCTGGCGAGGCCGAAATAGAGCGCGCGGTTGATCATGCGTCGATCGATGCCGAGGCTCAGGGCGCGGCGAAAACGCACGTCGCGCATGACCTCGCGCCACACGGGGTCGGCGAAGTTCAGGTTGGGATAGATGGCGATCTGGCTGGCGGCACCGTTGGCCCAAAGCAGGGTGCGGTATTTGCCGCCGTCCGCCTCGCCTTTCTTGAGGATCGCGACATCGGGGAAATCGAGCCCGCGCGCCTGCAGGTCGACCTCGCCCGCGTTGGCCTTGGCCGCGATCAGCCCACCGCCGACCACGGTCATCTGCACCACATCGATATAGGGCAGCTGCACGCCCCGGCTGTCGATACGGTGGAAATAGGGGTTACGCACAAAGAGCTTGCGCGAGCTGTCCTTGTCCGAGGAGTTGATCCACGGCTGCAGGGTCGGCAGCGCGGGGTTGTCGAACTTGTACATATTGTCGCGCTTGTTGTGCAGCGCGGCCCAGCTTTTGACCCGCGCGGCTTTGACCTTTTCGACCAGCGCATCGGGATCGGCGAACTTCTTGTGGAACTGCGACAGGTAGTGGGCGGGGCGATAGATGAACGGTGGGCTTGCTTGCGCCAGCAGCGGCAGGAAATTCGGATTGGGGATCTGCCATTCGAACACGACCGTATGTTCATCGGGGAAGGTGACCTTTCCCATGCGGTTGTCCACGATCATGAAATCCGGCGGCCCGCTGGGGGTGATGTCCGGGTCGTTGGCAACATTTTCCCACCAGTAACGGAAATCATCCGAGGTAAAGGGCATGCCGTCCGACCAGCGGTGACCGGGGCGCAGGTGAAGCGTAAATTTGCGCCCTTCTTCCACGTCCACCGCGGCGAGGATATCGGGGGCAAGCGTGTAGTCAGGCTGATACCCCACCAGCCGCGCGTAGCCGTAGACGACCATCTGCCGCACGTCCTTGGTGCGCGAGATCAACGTGCGTAGCGTACCGCCCTGACGCCCAAAGCTGCGGCCCTTGGCTTCGAGGTCGACGACCAGAGGCTCTGACGGGATGCGGTCCTGCACGTGGGGCAGGCTGCCGGCGTTGACCTCTTGCGCCCAAAAGCTGCTTTCTTGCAGCACGGGGCCGTCGCTATGCGCGGCAAGGGGCGCGAAGGCGAGGGTCGCGGCGAGGGCAAGGAAGAACTTACGCATGACAACGTACCTTATGGCCGGGCTCAAGCTCGCGCAGGGCGGGGGCGTGATGGCCTTCAAAACGGAACTGTTCGGGCCAGAGCGTGGGAGAGCCCGCGCCCTTGGCGACCAGATCAAGATCGATGGGCCGGCTGATGTCGGGTTCGGGCTGTGCCGCGATCAAGGCGCGGGTGTAGGGGTGTTGCGGATTGTAGAACAACGTGTCGGGCGGGGCCTGTTCGACGATCACGCCAGCGCGCATGACCGCGACCTCGTCCGCGATGCGGGCAACGACCGCCAGATCGTGGCTAATGAACAGATAGCTCAGGTTGGCGCGGTCGCGGATGTCTTCGAGCAGGGTCAGAATTTGCTCTTGGACCGAGACATCCAGCGCCGAGGTGGGTTCGTCGCAGATCAGCAGCTTCGGATCGAGCGTCAGCGCGCGGGCAATGGACAGCCGTTGGCGCTGGCCGCCTGAAAACGCATGCGGGAAACGGCCAAGCATATCAGGGTTCAATCCGACCCACCGCAGCATTTCGGCCGCCTTTTCGCGGCGGTCGCGGGCGGTGCCGATGTTGTGCACCTCCATCGGTTCGGTCAGGGCTTGCTGCACGCGCATCCGCGGGCTGAGCGAGGAATACGGGTCCTGAAACACCATCTGCGCTTGCCGTTGAAATGCGGTGCGTTCAGTGGGCGACAGATCATGCACGGCCAGCGGTGCGGCGGCGGGGTCGGGGCGAAACAGCACTTCGCCGCCGGCATCGGGACGTTCGGCCCCCATGGCGATGCGGGCGCAGGTGGTCTTGCCCGATCCGCTTTCGCCAACAATCGCCAGTGTCTTGCCACGGGGCAGGTGCAGGTCAACGTGCTGGCAGGCGGAGACGGACACCGGCTTGCGCCAGCCGCCCGCCCGCATGGTGTAGGTCTTGGACACATCGCGCAGATCAAGGATCACATCATCTGCGGGCTTCGGGGATGCGGGGGCAGGGGCGGCCACGGCGGGGATCATCGGGGCGGCGGCGAAAAGCTTGGCGGTATAGGGGTGGGCAGGGCTGCCCAACACCTCTTGCGCATCGCCCCGTTCCATCACGCGGCCCTTGTTCATCACCACGACACGCTGCGCCATATTCGCCACGACGCCCAGATCATGGGTCACAAGGATCACACCCAT
>JGI24654J20067_1000488_pt1 | contig 8919 bp, 7 predicted proteins | sample MalvirmetaMSP109_FD_20067 | JGI IMG/M metagenome (IMG submission 20067)
ATTGGCTCATCCGGAGACCACCCCCAGAGGGGGGGAAGACGGACTGACGTGCTCAGGTATGTCTGCAGAAATTTTTGTGGTGAAAATCGGGGGAAGCCGACAGAACATGGACACTTCCTAGCCGAAGCAAGTCCTCATCGCCTGACCTTCTCTCTCTTAGCGTTAACTATGGGGCAAGCTAGGTATCTGAAAAGACGCAGAAAAGTATTTCACCCTCCTTATGATAACAGACAACGCCGATCTGCTGCTGCAGAGAGGGAGAATGACAGGATGGACATGACCCAACAGAAGACCAAAGTCGCGAAGCAGAAGGTGCGCAGGGACTGTGACCATTGCAGGGGGCAGTACGTCGAATACCGAGCCACTTCTAAGTATTGCTCCGCGAGGTGTAGAGTTCGGGCCTTTCAACACCGGCAGAAAGCGGTGACGGACGACGCAACTGCACATAAGAACGTAGAGCAACGCTCACCGAGTTTCGACCGGATGCAAGACCATCTCCAACCCGTTTCAAAGCTACAGACCAAGCCTACTTCGCAGCCAAGGGGGAGGCTCAAGAGCTGCGAGAGCGCCATAGAAGGGCTGTATCGAGAGAAGACGATGCCAACCAGACATCACCCGAAGCTACAGAACCCAAGGAAACCTGGTCGGAAGCAGATGGCGAAGGAAAGATGCTGCGGGCTAGAAAACATACCCCTGACGACCACACGCACCTGAGGCCTCCTGAGAAGACCACCGTGCATCCTAAGATCGTGACTAAACGCAAGAGGGGTGTGGTCACCCCCACGCAGGGTGATCGTTTTCAGCAGACCTAAGAGAGCTACGATACACCATCTGTAGCAGGCTACGCTTGAGGCTGCTTCAGCAAAAGTGTTCATCGCCAAAAGCTTCCACGCATCGAGCGCTGCCCCCGACCATGAGCGCAGCGTAAACTCGATAGTCATCTGCGACTGTAGTCAAGTGTCGAGGTCGTTGAGTGGTTTACCCGCCATTGCAACATCCTTGGTCGTCCACATCTGGCCTGAACGTCAGGTAATGGTTTGCTGTGTATATCCAGAGCAAACACTTCGCTTGGGCACAAACCGATACTGACATCGTCTCAGCCCCAGTTGTCTTTCTACAGTGGCGTCACGCTAACTCCCAAGGAAAACCTATGAAAACTGTAACCTGCAAACAATGCGGGGCGTCTTACCGTGCGCAACGCGCAACTGCGAAGTACTGCAACGCGTCATGTCGCAAGGCTGCTTCTCGTGGTGGGATACCTGAGAACCGAAGGACCTCACCGACCAAGCGTCGGCGAGAAAACGAGTTCTTCGAACTCCATATGCTGCTCTGCAAGCGCTACTATGGTTTGTCTCCGAAAGATCGCGGGGCATATCTGGAAACCTTGGTCGACCGAGCGAGAGAAGGTGACAGCAAGATCAAGCACATACTGACGAACGTATATCTTCTCAGAGCCAAGGAGGGGAGCAGAGTCTACAACTTTCGAGGCTCCAGAGCTTACCCAACGATTGCCCAAGAGGCCTCTCGTTTCACCACAGCGAACTGGGGGGTATCGATCAAGGATGCTGTTGCCTGATGATTCAGCGTCCCTCGCTTCGGCGGCGGGGGGCGTTCGCCTCGGTTCGAGATCGGTGCGGCCACTATCCAACCGTTGGTCTTCGTTCCCACCTTTTTTGCACGTGGGCCAAGCACTTCAGTTGATCTTTCACGCCGTAGGTGGGACGCTGTTGTCCACTTCATTGAGCAGGGACGTATGTACGAGAACGCATTTAATAAGATCGAACGGGAACTCCGGAACGAAGAGGGGGTCGCCAACGAGTTAGACTATGTCGAACAGACATCTTGGGTCCTTTTTTTGAGGTACCTGCACGACCTTGAAAGTGAACGACGCGATAGGGCGGAACTGGAGGGGAGCGACTATACTCCGATCATGGAAGGTGAGTTTCGCTGGGATAAGTGGGCCGCTCCCAAATTGGGTGGGGAGTTCGATCATAACTTGGCCCGCATCGGTGACGATCTGATCAAGTTCGTGGATCAAGACCTGTTCCCGTACCTTGCAGCCTTTCGCCAGTCCGCCACAGGTCCACAGACCATCCAGTATAAGGTCGGAGAGGTCTTCACCGAACTACGCAACAAGTTCCGCTCCGGCTATATCCTCAGGGACGTGCTCGAGGCTGTAGATGGTCTTTCATTTAACACGCAGGCACAGCGACACGAGCTGTCAGAGCTGTACGAGACGCGCATCCGCCGCATGGGCAACGCAGGGCGCAACGGAGGCGAGTATTACACCCCTCGTCCCCTGATCCGTGCCATGATCAGGGTTACGGCTCCCAAGATCGGTGAAACGATCTATGACGGCGCGGTGGGCAGTGCAGGCTTCCTCTGCGAAGCTTATGATTACATGCGTACAGACCAACTCTCGGCGTCCCAGTTCGAGACCCTTCAAACCAAAACCTTCTACGGGCAGGAAAAGAAGGGCCTCGCCTACATCATCGGGATCATGAACATGGTCCTGCACGGGATCGAAGCCCCGAACCTGATCCACTCCAACACGCTCAATGAGAACGTGATGGATATTCAGGAGAAAGACCGCCACGACATCATCCTCGCCAATCCGCCCTTCGGCGGCGGCGAGCGGCGCGAGGTGCAGCAGAACTTCCCGATCCGCACGGGTGAGACAGCGTATCTGTTCCTGCAACACTTCATCCGCAAGCTGAAGGCAGGCGGACGCGCCGCCGTGGTGATCAAGAACACCTTCCTCAGCAACACCGACAATGCCTCTGTCGCGCTGCGCAAGGAACTGCTGGAGGCGGCGGAGCTGCACACGATCCTTGATTGCCCGCAGGGCACCTTCCAGGGCGCGGGCGTCAAGACTGTGGTGCTGTTCTTCGAGAAAGGCGCACCGACGCGGGACATCTGGTATTACCAGCTCGATCGGGCCGCAGCCTTGGCAAGACCAACCCGCTGAACGACGACGATCTGGCGGAGTTCATCGAGCTTCAACGCACCCGCCCAAACACACCGAAAAGCTGGATCGTGAACCGCGCCGATCTGGTTGAGGACACCTACGATCTGTCGGTCAAGAACCCGAACGCGCCCAAGGCCGAGGCGCTGCGCAGCCCCGAAGAGATCATCGCAGATATGCTGGCGCGGGACGCCGAGACGGCGCAAATCCTTGAAGATATTCGGGGGATGCTGTGAAGGACGCTCGCGTAAATGAATGGCCTCGCATCACTCTGGGCGAACTGACGGAAAGGCGGCCCATTTGTTATGGCGTACTGAAGCCGGGAGAGAGACAAAGTGAAGGTGTGCCGCTTTTACGCATAACGGACATCAAGAATAATTCGTTAGACACTTCAGATATTTACCTCATTACCGAGGAGCTTAGTCAAGAGTTTAAGCGCAGCGTTCTTGTCGGCGGCGAAGTATTACTAAGCATTCAAGGAACGATTGGCCGCGTCGCAATTTGCCCCAAGGAATATGCCGGTGCCAATATAAGCAGGACGATTGCCCTCATTGATCCGGACGACAGGATTGATCGACGCTTTCTTCGCTACTGCTTGTTGAGCATGGACGGCACCTTCCCAGTCGGCGGCGCAACTCGGGCAAGCCTGAACATCGGAGATATTCGTAAGCTCCGCGTCCCTCTCCCGTCGCTCGAAGACCAGCAGCGGATAGTTGCGGTTCTGGACGAGGCCTTCGAGGGTCTGGCCCGCGCCCGCGCCCACGCCGAAGCCAACCTCCAAAACGCGCGGGAGTTTTTTGAGGCAGAACTCTATCATGTCTTTGAGCATGCGCTCTCAACTGCTCCTGAAAGAACCTTCGAGGAGATCACGTCCGACTCCCTGATAGGTTTGGTTCGCAGCAAAAAGGAACAAGGTACTGAAAAACAATTCGACTACGTGAAAATGCAAAATATCGGAAACGATGATCGCTACTTGGGTGGCGTTGTGGATCGGATCGACTGTTCGCCTGAAGAGGAGGCACGGTACCAAATTAAGCGCGGTGACCTCTTGTTCAATACGCGAAATAGTCGTGAGCTGGTTGGTAAGAGCTGTATAATCGAACAGGACTTTGAGCGCCCCACAGTCTTCAACAACAACATCATGCGAGTCCGATTTTCGTCCAACATATATCCTCGTTACGTTGCTTTGGCTTTTAGGTCTGGCCCAGTGAAAGCACAACTCGAAGCCATGAAGAGCGGTACGACCAGCGTAGTTGCGATCTATCATAAGTCGCTAAAAAAACTCCGGCTTCCAATGCCTGACCAGCAGGAGCAGCGCACACTCGTCGACCGTTTCGACGAGCTTGATAGTGCGGTTCAGTGCTTGGTTCGGAACTACAAAAGGCAGGTCGACGATATATCCGACCTCCGCCAATCCCTTTTGCAGAAAGCCTTCGCGGGCGAATTAACATGATTTAACGAGAAGACCTGATGAGCATTCACGACGAAACCGAAGCTGATACCCGCGCCGAGCGCATAGACCCCGTCCTTGCGGCGGCGGGCTGGGGCAAAAACGGCTCAAAAGTGCGTCGTGAAGTCATCTGCCCAGGGCGCATCCAATCAGGCGGCACACGCGGCAAGGGGCTGTCTGCCGACTACGTGCTGTTTCACAAAGGCCAGAAGCTCGCCGTGCTCGAAGCCAAACGCGCAGGCGTTAGCCACCGTAACGGCGTTGGGCAGGCCAAGGATTATGCCACCCGGCTGGGATCGCGTTTTGCCTATGCCTCCAACGGGCTGAACTGGTACCAGATCGATATGACCACGGGGGCTGAGGCCGACATGGCCTTGCCGTTTCCCACGCCCGACGAACTGTGGAACCGCACCTTTGCCACTTACAACGAGTGGCGCGAGCGGTTCGGGGCCGTGGACTTCGAGACGGACGGCGGCAAGTGGGAGTTGCGTTACTACCAACACAAAGCCGTCAATGCGGCACTGGAGGCGCTGGCCGAGGGCGACCGTCGCATCTTGCTGACGCTGGCGACAGGCACCGGCAAGACCTCCATCGCATTTCAGATCGCGTGGAAACTGTTTCAGGCAAAGTGGAACCTGTCGGGCGAGCCTGTCCGCCGCCCCCGCATCCTGTTCCTTGCCGACCGCAACATCCTCGCTGATCAGGCTTATAACGCATTCAGTGCGTTCCCTAACGATGCGGTGACACGCATCGACCCCGATACGATCCGCAAGAACGGGGGCAAGCCACCCAAGAATGCCAGCCTGTTCTTCACGATCTTTCAGACCTTCATGACTGGCGAAGGCGATCCGGTTTACAAGCAGTACGCACCTGACTTCTTTGACTTCATCGTCATCGACGAATGCCATCGGGGCGGGGCCAACGATCAGAGCGAGTGGCGTCACCTGCTGGAATACTTCCAGCCTGCCGCCCAGCTTGGCCTGACGGCCACGCCCAAGCGTAAGCACAACGCTGACACCTATGCCTACTTCGGTGAACCCGCATACACCTACGCCCTTCGTGATGGGATCGAGGATGGCTACCTGACCCCGTTCAAGGTGCGCCAGATGGTGAGTACCATCGACGAGTACGTCTACGACGGAACCGACGATGTCGTAACTGGAGAGATCGAGGCTGGTGCAAGCTTTTCTGAGGGCGACTTCAACACGCGGATCATCATCAAAGAACGTGAGGTAAGCCGAGTACGAGAATTCATGAGCCAGATCGATCAGCGGCAGAAGACCCTCGTTTTCTGTGCAACTCAGGATCATGCCGCCTTGGTGCGTGATCTGATCAATCAAGTGAAAGAAGGAACCAACCCGAATTACTGCCATCGCGTGACCGCAGATGACGGCGCTGTAGGCGAACAGCACCTGAGGGACTTCCAAGACAACGAAAAGACCATACCGACGATCCTGACGACCTCTCAAAAGCTCTCTACAGGAGTCGACGCGCGGAACGTCCGCCATATCGTTTTGATGCGCCCAATCCGCTCAATGATCGAGTTTAAGCAGATCATTGGCCGTGGAACCCGCACTTTTGAAGGGAAGGAATTCTTCACGATCTGGGACTTCGTCAAGGCTCACGAAAACTTCAACGACCCCGAGTGGGATGGCGAGCCACTTGAGCCGGAACCACCAAGTCGTGCACCAACACGCGGGATTGAAAGCTCTGATCCTCCCGAGACGAATGGGGGTGAACCACAAGAACCTCCGCAAGAGAAGATCGAAGTTAGCCTTTCTGATGGGACCATCCGCACGATCAAGTACGTAGCTTCCACTACCTATTGGAGCCCCGACGGGAAGCCCATCTCGGCTACGGAGTTCCTGAAGCGATTGTTCGGCGACCTCTCTGACATAGTGGGCGATGAGGACCAACTGCGCAGTATCTGGAGTGATCCGGACAACAGAGAGCGTTTTCTCGGCCAGCTCTTTGACCGTGGATACGATCAAGATCGGTTGGAAGATATTCGGCGGCTGGTGGATGCCCCTAAAAGCGATCTATTCGATGTACTCAGCTACATACTGTTCACCAACGCACCCAAGACAAGGCATCATCGCGCCGACATGGTCAGAGTTGGGCAGATGCAAGCCCTTGATGAAGAGACCAAGCTGCTGCTGTTGAGCATCCTAAAAGCCTACGAGCAGGACGGAGAAAGCGAGCTTGCGACCCAAAAGCTCGTACCCTTTTTGGTGGCTAGATATGGAAGTATTGGGGAAGGCAAGCAACGGGTAGGCGGGCTAGCGGCGGTCTCAGCGGCCTTTCGCAAGATGCAGCGCGGCCTCTACTCGGACTGACGTCGGCTTCCCCCGATTTTCACCACAAAAATTTCTGCAGACATACCTGAGCACGTCAGTCCGTCTTCCCCCCCTCTGGGGGTGGTCTCCGGATGAGCCAATGGTGATCCACAGGGGGGCCTTAGGACGCTCACAGGAGAACGTACAGGACGTCCACGAGGGGCGAGTGAGTGAGGAGCGCCCAGCGCAGTACAACGGGGCTGCTGGGGCTTCTGAGAGGCCGTTAGTAAGCCGTAGGACAGACCGTAGGACACATCGTGCCTGTTGACCCTTGGAGGCTTCTGCTGATACCCCAAGTTTTACTGAGGCTGTCGGCAGACAGGATGCCTGTAACGGGAACGCAACGGGGAAACCCAAGCCGCCCCTGGGCACCACTTTTTGTCATAACATGCTGATATCCCTCGGTTTCTTTGAGAAACTGCGCGGGCGTAGGACATGGTGCGTCCGTACCAACCTTGCTCGCCTTATGAAGGAGCAACCTGTTGACCGATACCGTTAAGAAAGTCAGCATCACGCTGGATTACGAGGTACAAAACCTCGACACTCTGTTCCAAGCCGCCAAGAATGCCTTGGAGGGACTCAGAGCCAAGACGATTGCTGAGCACGGCGAGAGCGAAGACAGGCGATACGCCCAACCATTGGACCAACTGATCCAGACCGAGCTTCACGATACAGCTACAGGCGTGTTGCAGCCCAGCCTGTGCGTTGAGGTTATTTTGGACAGATTAATATACGACGTTCCTGGCACTCAGCTAGCAGGGATCACATCCGGTCCAATAGCATAAGCGCCAACAAACAGGCACACGAGGGGCGGCTAAATCATAGCGACCCACACTGCCCCTCACACCAATTTCCGCATCCATTTCGCAAGAACCTCAAGGGGGTAACCCCTTCCGTAGGCATGTCCAACGCCATCAGTTTGCCACCCCCCGAGCTGATCTACGATGTCTGAAGGGCACTCAACGGCGCGGAGACGGTCTCTTAGTGAGTGGCGGAAACTATGCATGGTACACCCAGTCGGCACCATCGGCTTCAACCACTTATTTAGTGCGGCGCTGGCTGAGTTAGCATTCGTTAGCTGGCCTCTGTTGTACCTTGGGAAGGCGTGAACTTGGCCCGCTGCGTGAAAGTGGATACGCTGAGCGGCCCATAGCGCTTTACCGACAAGGGGGATTTCCCGGGAACTACCAGCCGTTTTGAGGCGTCTCCAGGGGTGCTCTCGGATGATGACTTTCTTACAGTCACCTTCCACCACCAGATCGGTCAAAGCTAGCCCTGTCGCTTCAGCTAAGCGCATACCTGTGTCAGAAACCAACGCCACAAGCCAACGCAAGTCGTCGTCCAGTGAAACGCACTCCGCCTGCACAGTGTCGATTACTTCTCCCACTAGCGGCTCACGCTCTTGCACCCCAGCCTGACGGTCGAAGTATACCCCGCTGAAAGGGTTGTTGAACGACACCCCTGCCTCGCTTGCTGCGAAGTTAGTGACGGACCGGACGGTGCCGAAGATGCGGGTGATACTGCTCCCCGACAGCCCGCGCTTGATCAGCGCATCCCGGAAGGCATTGGCGTCCTTCTTCGTATAGCCGCGAAGGTCTTTATCTCCCGCGACATCGATCACGTACCCACAGGAACGCTCCGCAGCCCTGTGAAAGGTCACAGGACGCCCATGACCCTTTTGTTTAAGATAGATAGACACGGCCTCAGATAGAAGCACAGCGTCGCCTATCGCCACCTCTGGCGCTGCCTGGGCGGAACTCGAGGTCATCCGCAAGCGGTGCTTACCGGGCAGCTCCGCATCCTTGCAACGGAGGTAGTACCAGTATTCGTCGAGTTGGTCAGCCGCCCGCCTAGCCCGAGTTGTAGCGACCTGCGCAGACCTCGTTCTCAAAGAATATGAAATTTTCCGTGTGTCGTAATGCCTCAAGAGGTCCGTTGGGACACGTCTCTCGAAATAGAAGATGCCGTTCTTTGTGAACGAGAAAGGCACCAAATTGTCATACACCATGTCCTACGCCCGCGCAGTTTCTCAAAGAAACCGAGGGATATCAGCATGTTATGACAAAAAGTGGTGCCCAGGGGCGGAATCGAACCACCGACACGAGGATTTTCAATCCACTGCTCTACCCCTGAGCTACCCGGGCACCGGAGACCACCGTAGTGGTCGG
>JGI24654J20067_1000491_pt1 | contig 8865 bp, 6 predicted proteins | sample MalvirmetaMSP109_FD_20067 | JGI IMG/M metagenome (IMG submission 20067)
TTCTCATCGTCGTGCTGGATCACCAATTCTTCTTTGGCGGTGTCGATACCGATGACGGGACGGGTGGCGTGCATTGCCATGATGAGCCCTCTCAGCTAGGTTAATCGTGCTTGTCGGGGCGCACCGTAACGCTGGCTTGCAAGCTATCGTCGGTCTGAGTGGTGGCTCAGCCGATGGATTCCTTATCGGCGTTTGAAGGTGCGGGGTGGGGCCATGTCTCCCACAGTCTGTACGCAACGGTCAGAAGCGGACCTGGTCCCTCCACCCCGACAAGTCTCTTTCTTAAGACCTGCCGGGAAACCATACAAGCGGGCTGTGGGAGCGGGCCTTGCCCGCGAAAGGGAGCGAAGCTCCCGGCAGGATTCCAGAGTCCTGTCTAAAAGCGCCACAAACAGCCTCTCTGGAATCCTACCGGCCGGCTTTACCGGCCTTTCGCTTGCAAGGCAAGCTCCCACAAACCTCGCTTCGTAGCGAATCCTGGCAGGGTTGCCTCCCCGCTCTAGGGCAGAGGATACAGGTCACCATCCAGAGCCATCACCACCTTTTCCCCTCTTGCCGGGCGAATCGGCCAGCCTCCAGTAAGACCGCCGAAGGCAGGTAACACGGTGACACCGTCGCGCAGCCAGAATACGGGGGCGCGCACGCTGTCGGCGCCGCCATGCAACCGGTAAGCCGGGTGCAGATGGCCACCGAGGACGTGTCGACCGCTGACCGGATAGGGGTCATGGGCAAGCCGGAAAGGTCCCAAGTCCAAATGCGAGTGCCAGATCATATCCAGGTCGAGGCCCTCGGCGTGACGGTCATGATTGCCAATCACGACCTCCGGGGTCAGTAACGCATGGCGCGCCCGCCAAGCTGGCCAAGCATCCAGAAACGGCTCACCCCGACTTGGCCGATGGTGGAAAAAATCCCCTAGAACGATCAGTCGTGCCGGCTGAAAATGCTCGATTAAAATACTGAGCCGGTCCAGGTCCGCGCGGCTCTCGCCGCCCGGTACCGCCAACCCACGGCGACGCAGGAAGGCGCCCTTGCCGAAATGGGTGTCCGCCACCAGCAAGGCGCCTTCCTCCGGATAGAACAGGGCCCGGTCGCCGTGCAGCCAGACGGTCTCACCGGCCAGGGTCAGTGCCAGGCTTTCGCTCATGCGTCCCCCGCCCGCCGGTCCGCGTGTTTCTCCAGGCGCTCGGTCATGCGCGCCACCCGGTCGCGCCAGCTCTCCGTGCTCAGCCGGTTACGCAGGCGCTCCACCCACAGCGGAAACGCCAGCGGCGTGAACCGCTCGGGGGCGGTGAGCACCAGGGCCTGGTCGCGGGCCCGCTCCAGCACCGCCCGCAACCGGCCGATTTCCAGCTGGCTTTCCAGCACCTCGCGGCGCGCCTGATCCAACAGCAGGTGGTCCGGGTCGTAGCGGTCCAGGGTGTCGTAGAGCAGGCCGCTGGACGCCTGCAGCTGCTTGCCGGTTTTGCCCTTGCCGGGGTAGCCCTGGAACACCAGCCCGCTGATCCGCGCGATGTCCCGGAAGCGGCGGCGCGCCAGTTCGCTGGCGTTGAGCGCCGCCAGCACATCCTCCACCAGGGATTCCGGCGTCAACAGCGCCCGCCAGTCATCCTCGTCCAGCGGCGGCACCTTGGCCGCGGTGAGCAGCTCCAGCCCGTAATCGTTCACCGAGATCGAGAAGGTGGCGGGAAACCGCTGCCCCAGCCGCCAGGCCAGCAACGACGCCAGCCCTTCGTGGGCGAGCCGGCCGGCGAACGGAAACAGGAACCAGTGGGTGCCTTCGCGGGAGCGGCTGCGCTCGATCAACAGTTGGCGCCGCGACGGCAGTGCCGACTGGTCAAGCTGCACTTCCAGCACGTCACGAATCGCCTGCACTTCCGGGTCCCGGTAATCGCCGCCGGCCACCTCCTCGAGGATATCCAGCACCGTGTCCGCCAGCTCCGTGGACAGCGGCAGCCGCCCGCCCTGCCAGCGCGGCACCAGCGAGCGCCGCCCCTTGGCCGCGCGCACATAGGCGGTCATATCGCGCACCCGGATCAGCTCCAGGGCCCGGCCGGAAAACAGGAACACATCGCCGGGCTTGAGGCGGGCGACAAAGCTCTCTTCGATGGTGCCGATGCTGCCGCCCCGGGGGTATTTGACGCGCATCTGGTAATCGCTGGTGATGGTGCCCACCGCCATGCGGTGGCGGCGCGCCAGCCCCTGGTCGCTGACCCGGTAGACGCCGTCCTCTTCCACCACCCGCCGGAACTGGGGGTAATGTTCCAGCACCGCGCCGCCCCGGGTAATAAAGTCCAGGCACCACTGAAACTGAGTGTCGGTGAGGCCGGCGAAGGCGTGGGTGGCGCGGGCCTCCGCCAGCACCCGGGGCGCCTGGAAGCCGTCGCCCACCGCCAGGGTCACCAGGTGCTGCACCAGCACGTCCAGGCACAGGGTCAGGGGCGGGCGCGCCTCCACCCGCCCGGCGGCCCAGGCGCGCCGGGCCGCGGCGATCTCCACCAGTTCGAAGGCATGGCTGGGCACGCACAGGATTTCGCTGTCGGCGCCGGGCCGGTGGCCGGAGCGCCCGGCGCGCTGCATCAGCCGGGCCACACCCTTGGGGCTGCCCACCTGCACCACCCGGTCCACCGGCGAGAAATCCACGCCCAGGTCCAGGCTGGAGGTGCACACCACGCAGCGGAAGGCGCCGTCGCGCAAACCCTGCTCCAGCTTCTGCCGCAGGCGCCGGTCAATGGAGCCGTGGTGCAGCCCGATCTCGGTGATCCAGTCCAGCCGCGCCTTGGCCAGCGCCTCGAACCACAGCTCCGCCTGGGCGCGGGTGTTGGTGAACAGCAGCGCCGTCCGGCCTTCTTCCAGGTAGTCGATCACCGGTTGCAGTTGCGCCAGCCCCAGATGCCCGGCCCAGGGAAAGCGGTCCACCTGGTCCGGGCAGAGGCCGCGCACCGTCAGTGACTTGGGGTTGTCTCCGGCGATGCGCTCACCGCCGGGTTCCCCGCCTTGGGCGCCGCCGAGCAGCACCGCCATGGCCTGGTCCAGATTGCCCAGGGTGGCGGACAGCCCCCACACCGGCAGGCCGGGCGCGCGCGCAGCCACGCCAGGCACAGCTCCAGCTGGACGCCGCGCTTGCTGCCCAGCAGCTCGTGCCATTCGTCCACGATTACCGCGTCCAGGTGCTGGAAGCGCTGCGCGGCGTGCTTGTACGACAGCAGCAGCGACAGGCTCTCCGGCGTGGTGATCAGCGCTTCGGGCAACCGCTTGCGCTGGCGCGCCCGGGCGGCGGAACCGGTGTCGCCGGTGCGGGTTTCCACACGCCAGTCCAGGCCCACGCCGTCCAGCGCCTCGCGCAGATTGCCGGCGGTGTCCTCGGCCAGCGCGCGCAGCGGGGTGATCCACAGCACCCGCAGGCCGCCGCCCCGGTCGCCGCGGTCCAGCGCCCGGGACACCGGCCCCAGCCAGGCGGCCAGGGACTTGCCCGAACCGGTGGGGGAATGAATCAGGCCGGAGCGGCCGTCGCGGAACGCCGCCCAGCCGCGGCGCTGGAACGGCGCCGGGGACCAGCCCTGGCGGGCGAACCAGGCGTCCACCGCCGCCAGACCGTCAGCTGCCGTAGGCATCCAGCAATTCCTTGACCTGGGTCAGGCTGTCCGCCTGATCCGGCGTCAGGTCCTGGCGCCAGCGGGCGATGCGCGGAAAACGCAGGGCGATGCCGGATTTATGGCGCGGCGACGGCTGGATGCCCTCGAACGCGATCTCGAACACATGGTGAGGCTGCACCGACCGCACCGGGCCGAATTTCTCCACCGTGTTGCGGCGGATCCAGCGGTCCAGGCGGCCGATCTCCTGGTCGCTCAGCCCGGAGTAGGCTTTGGCGATCGGCACATAGCCGTCGCCGTCCGGCACTGCCAGGGTGTAATCGGTGTAGAGGTTGGCGCGGCGGCCGTGGCCGGGCTGGGCGTAGAGCAGCACCGCGTCCAGGGTCAGCGGATCGATCTTCCACTTCCACCAGTCGCCACGCACCCGCCCGCTGCGGTAGGGGCTGTCCCGGTGCTTCAGCATCAGCCCTTCCACCTGGTGCTCGCGGCTGTCGGCGCGCAACGCGGCCAGCGCCGGCCAGTCCGGCGCGTCCACCAGCGGGCTCAGTTTCAAGGCCGGCTCGCCGGCGTCGGCGACCAGGGTTTCCAGGGCCGCGCGGCGCTCGCGCAGGGGGCGCGCCCGCCAGTCCCGGCCCTGGTACTCGATCAGGTCGTAGGCGAGAAACGCCACCGGCACTTCACGCAGCAGCTTCTCGCCCACTGTTTTGCGCTGAATGCGGCGCTGCATTTGCGAAAACGGCAGCACCTTGTCGTGCCAGGCCACCAGTTCGCCGTCGAGCACCGCCTCGGGCAGCGCCCCGGCGGCGGCCTCCACTTCCGGGAAGCGGCCCGCCATGGGCTCCTCGCCCCGGGACCACACCCAGACGCCGTTGGGCCGCGCAATTAACTGGGCGCGGATGCCGTCCCATTTCCATTCCGCCTGCCAGTCGCTCAGCGGGCCGAGGCTGTCCGGTTCGTCCTTCAACGGCGACGCCAGGAAGAAGGGGTACGGCTGGCCGTCCCGCTCCTCGCGGCGCTCCTCACTGAGCAGGTGGGTAAAGAAACGCGCGCCGGGCTCGAACTCGCCCATCAGCCGACGCGCGATCAACGCCCGGGGCAGCCCGCTCCGTTCCGCCAGGGCCCGCTCCACCAGCCCCCGGGACACGCCCACCCGCAAGCTGCCGGTGAGCAGCTTGTTGTAGAGAAAGCAGGCCTCGCGGGGCAGCCGCCGCCACTGCGCCATCACCCGGGCTTTCTGCTCCGCCTCGTCCTGGCCGCGCAGAGCCAGGACGCCGCCTTCCACCCACGCGGTGAGCGAGGTGTCCGCGGGCGCCGGTTCCGGCGCCGGGTCCATCAGCAGGCTGATGGTTTCCGCCAGGTCGCCCACGTGCTGGTAGGTCTCCTCCACCAGCCACTCGGGCAGGCCGCAGGCTTCGGTGACCCAGGCGCGCAGTTTGCGCGCGCCCACCAGCCGTTTCATGCGGCGGCCGGTGAGCATGTACACCGCCCAGGCGCCGTCGTCCGCCGGGGCGCGGTCGAAATAACGCTTCAGGGCGTCCAGCTTGACGCTGGTGCGGCTGGTGGCGTCCAGCTCCGCGAACAGGGCGATGAAGTCGCGCATCAATCGCCCTCCCCGCCGAACAGCGTGCTCAAGGCACGCGCCTCGATGCCTTCCTCTTCGTTGAGATAACGCACCAGCTCGTCGCTGCGCCCGTGGGTGGTGAGCACCGTGCGGGCGCCGCTCTCGCGCACGGTGCGCAGCAACGCCGGCCAGTCCGCGTGGTCGCTGAGTTCAAAGCCGTAATCGTAGCCGCGCCGCCGGCGGTTGCCGCGAATGCGCATCCAACCGGAAGCGAAGCCGGTGCTGGCGTTCTTGAAACGGCGCATCCAGGGGCTGCCGGCCGCCGACGGCGGCGCCAGAATCAGCTCGCCGCTGAAATCATGCTGCCGAGGCAAGGCGGACACCGGCGCGGTGGCAAGCATCGGCACACCCGCGCGACGGTACAGCTCGGTCAACGCCACCATGGCCCCGTGCAGATACACCGTGCGGCCGGCGTGTTCAGGCCGCTCCGCCAGCGCCGCCAGCACCCGTTGCGCCTTGCCGAAGGCGTAGGTGAACAGAATACAGGGCCGGTCGGGATGGTCGCCCCACCAGCGGCCGATATCGGCGGCCACTTCCTCCACCGGCGGCCAGCGGTAACAGGGCAAGGCGAAGGTGGACTCGGTGATCAGGGTGTCGCAGGGCACCACCTCGAAGGGCGCGCAGGTGGGGTCCGGGTCACGCTTGAAGTCGCCGGTGACCACCCACACCCGGCCATCGTCATGGGCCAGGCGCACCTGGGCCGAGCCGAGCACATGGCCGGCGGAGTGCAGGCTCACGCGCACCGGCCCGAAGCGACGGCTTTCGCCATAGTCCAGGGCTTCGAAGTGATGTTGGCGGCCCAGGCGGTGGCGCAGAATCGGCACGCTCTGGTGGTGCGCCCAATAGCGGGCGCTGCCGGAGCGGGCGTGATCGGCGTGGGCGTGGGTGATCACGGCCCGGGGGACCGGCCGCCAGGGGTCGACGTAGAAGTCCCCGGCGGCGCAGTAGAGGCCCTCCCGGGCCGGATAGATCAAAGGGTCATCCATGTCCGCGATGGTAATAACGCCCGGTGAGGCGGCGGTGAAAACAAGGTAAAAGCCGTTGATCGACGCCATGGGCGGCGGGCTTCACGTTGTTTTTCTGGAACAGGCGCAACACTGTGCTCATGACNCCGACACGATTGATCACCGGTGCCAGCCACGGCATCGGCCTGGCGATGACCGCGCGCTGTCTGCGCGCCGGGGACCGGGTTTTCGCCGTCAGCCGCGACCCGGCCCGCAGCGACGCGCTTGCGGCGCTCGCCGCCGAAGCGCCGGACCGCCTGCACCCTCTGGCCGCCGACCTGTGCGATGAAGACGCCGTGGCGCGCCTGTTTGAAACGGTGCTGGAGCGCACCGACACCCTGGACGCCCTGGTGCACTGCGCCGGCCTGCTGCACGACGCCGAAACCGGCCTGTCACCGGAGAAGCGGGTGGAGGACGTGAACCTGGCCGCCCTGCAGCGGGTGTTCGCCATCAATGGCTTCGCCCCCATTTTGCTGGCCCGATACGCGCTGCCCCTGCTGCGCCACGACCGCCGCGCGGTGTTCGCATCGCTGTCCGCCCGGGTGGGCAGCATCGAGGACAACCGGCTGGGCGGCTGGTACGCCTACCGGGCCAGCAAGGCGGCGCAGAACCAGTTCCTGCGCACCTTCGCCGTGGAGGCCCGGCGGCGCGCCAAAAATCTGATCGTGCTGGCGCTGCATCCGGGCACCGTGGAGACCGGCCTGTCCGCCCCGTTCCGCGCCAACGTGCCCCCGGAAAAGCTGTTCAGCGCCGACTTCGCCGCCCAGTGCCTGTTGAGGAACATGGAGAACGCCGGTGAGGAGGACAGCGGCGGCTTCTTCGCCTGGGACGGCTTGCCGATTCCCTGGTAGCCGCTGGGCCCCTCGCTAGGCCCCATTGGGTCGTGGGAGCGGGCCTTGCCCGCGAAAGGGAGCGCAGCTCCCGGCAGGATCCCAGAGACCGCTCTAACGGCCGCACAAACAGCCTCTCTGGGATCCTGCCGGCCGGCTTTTGCCGGCCTTTCGCTTGCAGGGCAAGCTCCTACAAACCGAGCTTCGTAGAAAGGTTCGGCGCCGGCGCCTGACTAAAAAAACCGGGGCGGTTACAGAGCGGCCATAAACAGCCTGTCCGGGCCGCGCTACAGTGGTGCCAATTCAACGGCAGGGTCTGTTATGCAACCGGATTATCAAGTCGCCATCATCGGCGCCGGCTTCGGCGGCCTGGGCATGGCCATTGCGCTCAAGGACCGGGGCCAGCACGCCTTCGTGGTGCTCGAAAAAGAAAACGACGTGGGCGGCTGCTGGCGCGACAACACCTACCCCGGCGCCGCCTGCGACGTGCCCTCGCATCTGTACTCGTTTTCCTTCGAGAAGAAATTCGACTGGTCGCGGCGGTTCGCGCCGCAGGCGGAAATTCTCGCCTACCTGCGCCATTGCGCGGACAAGTACCGACTGCACCCGCATATCCGTTTCGGCACCAGCGTCAACGGCGCCCGCTTCGACGAGGCCTCCGGCCTCTGGCATCTGGACACCAGCAACGGCCCGATCACCGCGCGCGCCCTGATCACCGCCACCGGCCAGCTCAACCGGCCCGCCTGGCCGAACCTGCCGGGGCGCGACCGCTTCGCCGGCGAGACCTTCCACAGCGCCCGCTGGGACCACGATGTGGACCTCACCGGCAAGACCGTGGCGGTGATCGGCACCGGGGCCAGCGCCATCCAGTTCGTACCGGAGATCGCCAAGCAGGCGAAACAGGTGCTGCTGTTCCAACGGTCTGCGCCCTATGTGATTCCCAAACCGGACCGGCCCTACTCGGCCACCGAGCAACGCCTGATGGCGCGCTTCCCGCTGCTTCAGAAACTGGACCGGGCGCGGGTCTACGCGCAGAACGAGGCGCGGGTGCTGGGCTTCACCAGCCTGCAGGGCGCCATGCGTTTTCACGAATACTTGTTCAAGAAGCACCTGCGCGAGTGCGTGCCGGACCCGGACACCCGCGCCAAACTGACGCCGGACTATCCGATGGGCTGCAAGCGCATCCTGATCTCCAACGACTACTACCAGGCGTTGACGAAATACCGGATTCCGGTGATCACCGGCGGCGTGCGCGCGATCACCGCCGACGGCGTGGAAGACACCGACGGGGAGCACCACCAGGCGGACGTGATCATTTACGGCACCGGCTTCCAGGCCACCGACTTTCTGGCACCGATGACGATCACCGGCCGGCGCGGCCAGGACCTCAACCAGGCCTGGCGCGACGGCGCCGAAGCCTACCTGGGCATCACCGTGCACGGCTTCCCCAACCTGTTCATGCTGTACGGCCCCAACACCAACCTGGGCCACAACTCGATCATCTATATGATCGAGTCACAGATCGCCTATGTGGTCAGCGCCCTGGAAACCCTGGAACGGGACGGCCACCGCTTCGTGGATGTGCGCCCCGGCGTACAGGACGATTTCAACCGCCGGCTGCAGGCGCGCATGCGCGATACGGTCTGGGACCAGGGCTGCGAGAGCTGGTACAAGACCGCCAGCGGCAAGAACACCAACAACTGGCCGGGCTTTACCTTCAGCTACCGGCAACGCACCCGACACCTGGACCCGGAAGACTATGAATTGCACCCGTGAAACCGGCGGCGGCGCGCCCACGCGCGGCCAGAAAATACTGGCGG